>JACCDG011429100.1_pt1 | contig 184705 bp, 256 predicted proteins | sample 7442471 | NCBI WGS metagenome assembly JACCDG01 (sample SAMN15323444, study PRJNA562643) | freshwater metagenome | isolation source: river surface water | place: USA:Blue River Watershed | collected 2017-08-17 | reverse complement strand
CGCCCGCGGCCGGGTCGCCACCCATGGCTGCCGCCGGATCGCCGCCACCGCCCGTCGGGTCGCCGCCACCGCCGCCGCCAGCCATGGCCGCGGCCATCGCCGGGTCGGCGTGGTCTTCGCCCTCGGCGGCCGAGGCCGGGTCCATCGCCTGGCGGACCCCGAACGGACGGGCCTGGGGAGCCGGCAGGTTGCGGTGGGAGGCGTACTTGCGGAGGTACTGGCCGACGAGGTCAGCGTCGCGCTCGGCGTCGCTGATGGTCCGGGCGATCACCTGCTGGGCCTGGGCGTGCTTGGCCTGCTGGGCCGCCTTGATGGTGTGGCCGGCCAGCTCGTAGCCGGCGTCGGCGGCCAGGCCGGCCTCGTTGATCGGGCCCGCCTGCTGCCTCTGCTGCTGGGGAGCGGGGCGCTGCTGGGCCTGGGCCGCAGCGGCCTGCTTCTGGAGGATGCCCTGGTAGTAGGCGATGTGGGTGCCGTTGGCGACGTCGGCCATCACCTCGTTCATCTTGTCGAACGCCATCTTGAGCAGGGGGCGGAACTGCATCGAGGCGTACTTGTCGCCGACGTCGTCGGCGTTGGCGGGGTGGCTCGTGCCCGGGTCTTCCTTCGTGCCCTTGTAGTCGTCCTCGACCGAGGGGTCCTCGCCGGTGGCCGACGGCTTGAGGCCGATGTGGAGCTGCTTGGAGTCCTGGTCGCCGCCCGAGCCGGGCGAGACGTGGTCCACGCCCGAGCCGGGGTGGTCCTCCTTGACGTCGCGCTCGTTCTCCTTGGCGCGGGCGCCGAGGGGAGCGGCCTGGGTGTAGTCGTCGGTGCGGGCGCTGGGATGGCTGGACTGGCCCTTGTAGCCGCCAGGGTCCTTGGCCCCCTGACCGCTGGTGCCCAGCTCGGAGGCCTGCTTGCCGATCCCGCTGCCAACCTCCCCGAGGAGGGCGTTGATTCGGCTGACGAGATCGGGAGACTGTGCTGCCATGCTTAGCCACTCCTTTGGCTGGTGATCCGGCATCCTGCCGTCCGCTGGCTCAGATGCTGTAATTCTGAAGGACAGCCAGGGAGGCTGTCAACTGGAAATCCGGGCTGCCTTCAAGAGACTGCAGCATGCCGAGCTTGTACAGGGCGTAAGCCCGCGCCAAACCCTCGGCATCCCCCGCGGATTTGATTGTGGGCAGGCTGCGCGATTCTGTCAATGCGCCGCCGCGACGAAGCGCTGCAAGCTGGATTCTTTTCTCGACGCGGGACTCGTCCAGCGAGAAGGCCGCGGCCTTCTCGCGGGCCCATCCGCGCAGCCACGCCGGGGCGTACTCGTCGCCCACGACGAACGGGTTGCAGGCCGCCGCCTTGAGGATCGAGCCGTCCTCGACCATGCGGCTGTAGACGCCCGGCAGGCGAGCGGCCACGGCCTCGTACGCCCCGCCGGCGACGTCGTCGCCGCAGGCCAGGGACAGGAATCCCTTGAGAGGCATGGCCACCTTCTCGGCCGCGAGGGCCACGAGCACTGGCAGGAGGCTCTTGCAGCCGTGGCTGTTCCACGCGGCCTGCGGCTGGACCTCCGGCGCGAACGCCAGGGACCAGCGGCCTGCGGCCTCCTTGGACAGTTGGGCCTCGATCGCCGCGAGCCTGTGGGCCAGCTTCACGCCGGCGTGCTCGTGGTCGGCGAACAGGTGCCATGGGGCTGTCACTTCCATCATCTCGGCCAGGGCCGCGCCGCCGATGCCCTCGCCCGAGGCCGACGCCGCCTTGATGCGGCCGAGGACATGGGCGATGCGGTCGGCGTTCCGCCACACGCGGCTCATGTCGAAGTAGGTCGGGTCGGGGTTGTCGGCGTGCAGGATGTGGCCGTCGTTGGCCACCTTGGTGATGTTGTCGCGCAAGCCGCCGTAGGAGCACGTCTTGTCCGTGCAGTATTCGTCGCGGCTCCTGGCCTTGTTGCCGCAACCCGAGCAGACGTCGTAGGCGACCTTGCAGGCCATGGACACCGGGATGTCACGGCCCGCTTCCAGGTCCGCCAGGTCCTTCTCGGCGACGAAGCCCTTGTTGCGGTCGGCCGCCTCCTTGGTGCCGTTGAGGCAGACGATCAGCTCGACCCGGTGCATGGTCGGATGGTAGGCCGAGTCCTTGACGAAGCCGAAGCTCTTGAGCGGGTCCTTGTTGGCGTGGTTGTGGTACCAGCGCGCGTACTTCACGAAGGTCGGATGCTTCGCGCAGCCGGTCTTCTCCCGGAAGCCGTCGCCGTTCCGGTTGGGGCCGTAGAACTCCGTGGCGCCGAGGCCGATCAGGTGGATCGGCACGTCGCCCGGCTCGAACGTCATGTGCTTGACCTTGTCCGCGAACTGGTGGCCGGCCCTCTTGATGAGGTCCTTCAGGTCGCTGCCGACCAGGCCGCGGCTGGAGACCTTGACCATCGAGACGACCGGTTCGTCCCAGCTCCAGCCTCCAGGGAGGATGACCTTGTCCATCATTTGCCCCCGTGGATGATCTTGTTGGCCTCGACGATGTCCATGATCGGCTTCTCGCCCGACCGGAAGCCGCTGCCGCCCCACTCGCGGGCCAGGAGCGGAGCCAGCAGGGCCGCTGCCGGGGCCCAGCCCTTGCCGACGACCTTCTGGAACGTGGTGGGCTTGTCGTTCCAGCGGCCCGCGCGGGACTCACGGGCGTTCTGCAGCGTCTTCTGCCGCTCCCAGGGAGTCGGAGGTGCCTGGCCCTTGGCAGCCTGGCTGACTGCGGTCGGACCGAGATGGTCGAGGTCCAGCGGCTTGTTCTTGGAGTCGGCGTTCAGGTGCGCCGTGTTGCGGGCGTTCAGCTCGCTCGTGACGATGCTGTCCTGTCGCCCACGCATCTTCGCGGCGAGCTCGCTGGCGATCGGGAGGTTCCAGCGCAGCCTGCCCTGGGCGTTATGTCCGCTGCCGAAGTTGTCGGCGAAGCGGTCGCCCAGGCTGGAGAGCATCTTGCGGGTGCCGCCGCCCGGCTGCAGGTCACGGGCCAGCAGGTTGCCGCCGACAGCCGTCGCGGCGGTGGCCGCGCTGCCGGCATCGCCCAGGAACCCGTGGGTGCTGAGCGGGTTGATGTTCTTCAGGCCCAGGACGTCGGCCTGGTTGGCGGCTCCGGTGATGTCGCCCTGTCCGGCGGCGATGCCGGCGGCAGGCAGGGCGTTGTGGAGCTGCTCGATCTTGCCGGGCCGGGCAGCGAGCAACTGTTCCTTGGCCTGGTCCTCGGTGAGGTCGCCTTTCTGCAGACCCTCCACGACCGGGTGGGTCTTCTTGGCGTCGTAGCCGAGCAGGCCCAGCTCGCGATGTCCGCCCTGGGCCTTGCTGGCCGCGTTGGCCCGCTCAGGCAGCGGGGCCTTCGGAGCGGCCTGGGGCGTCTCGCCCTTGGGAGCCTCCGGCGTCCGGGGAGCGAGCAGGTTGTCGTAGGTCATGCGGCCGCCCGCCCCGACTGCCGAACCCAGCAGGCCGGCGGTCATCGTGTTGGACAGCCAACGCTTCCGCTTCTCCTTGTCCAGCAGCGAGGCGACGCCGCCGCCAGCCAGGCCCAGACCGCCGCCGATGACGGCAGCCTGGCCCGTGGGGTCCTTCCAGGCCGTCTGGGCGGCGTTGCTGATGGCGCTGCCGGCGGTGCCTGCGGCGTCGCCGATCGTCTTGCCGATGCCGGACAGCCAGGAGTCGCCGTCGGCTGCCTCCTTGGCGTACGGGGCGGGCCGCAGGCCGTGGTGGAACGCCCCGGCGGAGCCGCCGATCGCCGCACCGACGCCACCGCCTTCCAGCAGGGCCTGCAGGATGCCCCGCTTGTTCTTCTTGTCGCGGAACTGGTCGATGACGGTGTTGGACAGCCCGCCGATGCCGGCGCCGAGGGCGGCGTTGCCGAGGATGGAGCCGGCGTAGCCGGCGGCGTTGAGACCAGCCGTGCTGATCGGTCCACCCAGCAGCCGCTTCGCCAGATCCGGCACGCCGTCGTTGCCTGCGCCGACAGGCTGATCCACCGGGATCGGCGGCAGCGGCGGCTCGGCGACCGGCGGGGCCGCTGCTCGCTTGGCGCGCGTCTCCCTGGCGACCGCGGCCACCTTGTCGAGGGCCTGGCCCATGTCGGCGGAGTCCAGGATGTCGGCGAGACGAGCGTGCCGCATGTCAGTTCACCTTGAGGCCAGGGACCGGACCGATGTCGCCGAGCTGGTGCGGCTCGTCGCGGTCCTTGAGGTTCGTTTCGATGCCCGTGAGCTGGCTGATGTCGAACGGGTCGAGCTGGCCCTGGGCGAGGTGCTTGCGGATCAGGGCCCGCATCAGCATCGGGTTGCCGGACGACCGGGGAGCGAGCTGGCCGAGCTCGTTGTAGACCCGCAGCACGTCCTCGGGCTGGTAGCCGGAGATGACCGGGTCGTTGGCCATCATGTCGTGCAGCGCGGCCTGGGTCTGCAGCGAGCGGATCTTCTGCTCGTGGGCCGGGTCGGTCACGTCGCGGTAGGCCTTGGCCCGCAACGAGTCGTCCGACTTGCCGCCGAGCTGGCCCATGACGCCCTGGCCCATCGAGGAGCCCACGGCCGAGCCGATCATGTTGCCGAGGAAGTTGCCCTCGGCGACCTTCTCGCCTAGTTCAGGGTCGTCGAGGTCGATCTTGCCGCTGGCGGCGGGCGTAGAGAACTGCCGCGCCAGCTTCAGGACCGGGCGCCGGGCCTTCTCCTGGTAGGCGACCAGGGCCGCCTTCTTCTCGTGGTAGGCCGCGATCGCCCGCAGGCAGCAGGCGACGTTGGAGTAGGGCTCCTTCTTCTCGTTCACCGGCGTCGGCGGACGGAAGCCGGCCTGCTTGGCGAAGCGGTGGCGGGCCTGGGCGACCTGGTCCATCACGTCGGCGGCCGCCTTGCCCCACAGGATGGCGGCGTTCTCGGCCACCTCGTCGAAGGGGACGCAGCCGGGCCGGCGGAAGTAGTTCTCCAGGTGCTGGAACTCGAAAGCCAGCTTGTCCCGCTCCGCCGAGACCTGCCGGCTGAGCTCGGCCTCCGTGCGCCGCACCTCCTCCAGCAGGGAGTGGGCCCGCTTGTCGAGGCGGTCGGGATCGCGGTCGTAGGCCGCGGCCTTGACGACGGGGATCGTCGCCATCGCGGCCTTCTCGCGGCTCTGCAGACGGGAGAACCACAGGGGCGGGCTGCTGTACTCGGCAGACACGGCCACGGCCTCGAAGGCGTCGCCGGCCGACTTCTCCACCAGGGGGAAGAGGCGGCGGATCACCGTCTCGGCGTCGGCGACGTCGAACTCCGCGGCCTTGGAGAAGACGTCCTCGCCGTCCTTGCGGACCCGGTTGGTCTGGGCGGTGTTGTAGGCCTGGACCATCAGGCGGATGTGGCCTGCCGGCAGATCGTGGATCTCCGCGGCCTTGATGATGGCCTCGTCGGGGTGCAGTCCCTCGCTCATCAGGTCCTTGGCGTCGCCAAGGGCCTGGATGATCTTCTCCTCGGCGTCCTTCGTGATGCGGGGCTTGCCGGCCATCCTTGGCCTCCTTCGTGTTCAGTGCTCAGGACGACTGGACAGGCACCTGCGCCGGATCCTGGGGCGGGGCTTCGGGGAACCGCCAGCAGACCTCGTCCCGGACTTCCGAGGTCTCCTTGCCCAGGACGACCGCAAGCTGCTCGTGGGCCCTCAATTCGGCAGCTTGCACATCGTACTGCTCCAGGGCCGGCGTGTCCACATAGCGTGGCTTGTTGCCGGCGTAGAGGATGCCGCCGCCACGGCCGTCGTGGCCGCCGAGGGAGCTCATCATCGAGCCGACGATCTCCATCAGGGCGTCGGAGCCGCCGCCTCCCGGGCCGGCCTTCTCGATCTCCAGCATCTTGGAGTGGTGCTCCAGGATGATCTGCAGCGAGAAGCTGTTGTGCAGGGGCAGCAGGCGGCTGGCGATGGCGCTCTTGCGCTTCACCGTCAGCCGGCCGTCGTCGTTGAGGTAGGCGGCCACGCCCTCGGGACCGTCGGGCGGCGTCTGGCTCTGGCAGAAGGTCGTGACCAGGAAGTCGAGGACGTGGGTCTCGCCGTGGTAGCCGAACAGCTTCCACAGGAGGTCGTACTCGCGGTCGTTGAGGCCGTGGTGGACGGCGGTGCCGATCACCACGTTGGTGATGTAGTAGCGGGCGGTCAGGAACGGCAGCACGTTGAAGAACAGCTTCTCGTACCACCAGATCACCTCGGGGCTGGTGGCCGACCGCTCGGCGATCACCGGGATCGGCGTGCCGGACAGGAGGAACGCCTCGATCGTCCACCGCACGTCCCGCTCCTCGCGGGCATGGATCTCGGCGGCGTGGAAGACGCCGGGCAGCTTCTGCTCCAGCCGCATCAGGTCGAGGTCGTTGCTGCAGCGGGCCCGCTCCGTCTGGAACTTCTTGGCCAGGTGGGTCAGGTCGTCGTCGCAGGCCTTGCGGGAATACTTGCCGTGCTCACGGAGCCAACGGGCTCGCTCCCAACGCCAGTTGGTGGGACGGAACGGGTCGTGCTTGCTGGGTACGCGCATGGGTCGAGTTTCCGGAAACTCAGTGTCAGGAGGCCTTGGCGAAATGCTTCTGGACCATCGCCAGGACGGCGGGCCCGATCACCGACCAGTCGGCCACCGGCCTGCTGCCCGGCTCCGAGCCGGGCACCAGCGGGCAGCCGAAGGCCATGTCGTCGACGTAGATGTGGGCGTAGCACTTGGGCGAGGCGGTCCACGAGACCTGCGTCGGGTTGCCGTTGAAGGAGAAGAACTCGACGCCCCGCTCGCGACACCAGGCCAGGGCCTCGGACAGCACGGGCCCGTTCTCCTTGCCGTTGCCCATGCCCACCCGATTGTCGCTCCGCATCGTCTACAGGATGAGCGACGCCCCGGCGGTCTGCCACTCCTTCATCCAGCGGAAGGCCTCGGGGGCCTCCTTGCCGATGTCGGGGAAGCGGTGCTCGCACAGGGTGCCGTCGAAGTCGATCGCCACGAAGAAAGGCCGCATCCAGCAACTCCTTGCTCAGGCCTGCGGCTTCTTGCCGCGGATCCACAGGTAGGCGGCGTAGCCGGCCATCGCGGCCACGCCCGCCACGAAGACGAATAGGGTGAACCCTGCGCAGGCGTTGAAGAGGTTGTTCAGCTCGCCGGCCATGGCAGGGCTCCTTGTCAGGACTTCATCAGGAACATCACGGTCTCCAGGATCGTCAGCGCCAGCAGCATGGCCAGGGCCAGCTTGCCGAGGTTGTGGTCCCAGCACAGGATGCTCATGGCGAGCAGGACGCCCACCCAGATGTGGGCCCCGGCCTCGTAGGAGCCGGGCAGGGACAGCGGGTGGCCCGGGACCATGAAACGTCCCAGGGCCACGAGCGAGGTTAGGATCATTAGCAGGAAGACGGTCTTCATCGACGTCACCCTTTCGTCGCAGGGCACTTGAGGTTCTCCACGATGCCGATGCACTCGTCCAGCACATGGTCGGGACGACGAGGAGAACGGGCGGGCGGCTTGTAGGCGAACGGCACAGGCTCTGCCACGTCCTCCGTCCGCACTTCCCTGAGATGGGCGAGGATATGCTCCTTGGCCCAATCGAACCCCTGCTGGAACACCGGGTCAGTCATGTCGCATCCTCCGCTGGAGCCGTGTCCACCACGGCGGCACAAGGGCCTTCGTGGCCCTTCGGCCGGGTGCACTTCCAGCCGGGCGGCGGCTTGTCGCAAGCCTCCTTGAGGACCGGGAACGACTCGCCGATCTCCGTGATGGTCACCCGGTAGCGGTAGCCCTCGCGGAACAGCATGCCGTTCTTCCCCGGCCCGTGGACGCCGAGATCAGCCCCCTGCCCCATGAGCTTGAGGCCGCGGTACGGCCCGATCAGGCTGACCTTGTCCATGGCCAGGGTGCGGGTGTCGCTCTGCGAGACGCTCGTGCAGTCGTACTCGCAGTCGATGGTCCCCCGGACGCCGTCGTCCTTGCGGGGACTGGGCGGGACGGTGGGCTTGCCAGCGATCCGGTCGTTCAGGCTCATGGCGACCTCCTTGGCGATCAGTCCGACGCGTCGCTCTGGGTGATGAGGGTCACCTCCCAGGTCGTGGTGTCGGAGCTGTTGGCAGGGATGATGGTCAGGTACAGGGTCCGCTGGTTGTCGGTGTGGCTGACCTGGTCCATGTTGATCCAGGGATGGCCCCAGTCGTCCCAGTAGTCGTGGGCGTTGCCCGCAGTCACCTGGGCCTGCTTGGGCATCGCCCGGAACAGGGCCGCGGTGGCGTCGGTGGTATCGACTGCCGCGTTGTAGTTCGCCTCGCCCACGGCGTAGGGCTTCTTGCTGGCGAGCAGTTCGACGTCGAAGGCCTTCGACGTGCCGCCGACCTGCTTGACGTAGAGGCGGTTGACCCGGCCTTCCGAGAAGTTCGGGATGGCGATCGTCTTCCGCTTGCCGGTCGTGATCGAGATGCGGGCCTTCGACTTCGCTGTGATGAGCCCGTCGGATGCCCCCGCGTACACGACATGATGCGTCTTGGCCACGATTCCCTCCCTGGATCAAGAGTTGGCGACCTGCGACAGGTCGATCGAGGACCCTTCGGTCATGTCCGGGTCGACCGTCTTCTGCTTGAGCTTCAGGACGATGTCGCCCTGGCCCTCGAACGAGTTGCGGAGGCCGTCCTCCAGCTCCGGCATGTCCTGCTTGCCGTAGCGGTCCTCGAACTCCTCGCCGTGCCAGTAGTAGTTGAACAGCACCCGGCCGGTGCGGTCCATGCCCTTCATCATGTCGCCGAGGTAGCGGTCGATCATGTTGTCGGGCCGCACGCTCTTGAGCAGGGCACCCATCGCGGAGGTGTCGAACACCTCCTTCTGGCCGGTCTGGGCCGCCTGCTGGGCCACCGCCATCGACTTGGGGTCGGGCGTGCGCGGGTCGTAGATGCTGCGGTCGGTCTTCGAGGCCGACATGTCGGGGATGCCGACCTGGTGCTCGGACCGGGTCATCGTCGGCACGTTGCTGCCCATGACGTCGTCGGCCCCGATGTTCGGATCGGGGAACGGCGGCGCGCTGGGCGCTCCCTGGATCAGGTTGCCCATCGGGTCCCCAGGGCCGGCCTGCTTGACCAGGCGGAACTCCATCGCGTTCCGGGTCCGCAGCCAGTGCGTCTCAGCTTCGGCGATGCACTGGCGGGCCTGCTTCTCGCGGAGGCCGACGACCTTCACCAGGTGGACGACCGCCGAGACCTTGTCGTAGGGCTTGTCGTCGACCTTGACGTCCTTGCCGTCCGCCAGGATCTTCATCGGGCTGGTCGTGCTGTGGATGAGGAGCTGCACGGCCAGGAGGTTGCCGAGGTCGAGCGGGCCCCAGTCCTCGTCGTAGCTGCAGCAGAGGTCGTCGTCGCCGTCCTTCTTCGGCTCGGGCGGCTTCTTGAGGCTGATCTTCTTGAAGCCGGCCGGCACCCACAGCTCGCCGGTGGTCTTCTTGATCTTGGCGCCGGGCTTGCCGGTCAGGCGGATCGTCGGCGCGCCGTCGTAGTCGCCCCAGGACTCGTCGAAGCGGCTGTGGGGACGGACGCCCTGGTCCGGCAGCCAGGTCGGACGGCCCTTGCTGGAGTAGTCGCGGAAGCTGACGCGGTAGAGCTTCGACTCGTCCTCGCCGCCCTCGTCCTTCTCGCGGACGCGGAACGGGCAGGTGCCCTGGCCCATGCCGTTGATCAGCACGGTCAGGCCCTCGCCCGTGTCCAGCGACTTGGCGTCGGTCTGCTCCTCCACCCACTTGCGGAACGCCGTCACGTCGTAGCGGCTGGTGACCCAGACGTTGGCCGGATGGGTGTTGACCCACTTCTTCTCGCCTTCGAGCTGGACCACGGTGCAGAACTGCTCGCGGCTGTGCTCGCCGTACGGGCCCATGATGACCAGGCACTTCTTGAACGTGTCCGGCTTGACCAGGACCTGGTAGACGTTGGTCTCGTCGGGGTTCTGCAGCTCCAGCTTGGTCTGCACGTTGAAGGCAATCGTGACCTCGCCGTTGTCGCGGGTGTCCTTGACGACCACCCGCTCCTTGATGAGCCGCTCCTTCTCGTCCTTGGAGAGGTCGTGGATCACGTCGAGGCCCTGGGCCATCACCTGGTCGGTGGTGATGACGCGGACACCCTTGACGGAAGCGCACTTCGGCGGGCCGCCGTCGAAGATCTCATCCATCTTGATCTTCTTGGTGGACGACTGCATGGACGAGACGCGAGGGTCCCGCTTGGCAGGCTTCTTGGGCTTGCCTGCGCCCTCGTCCGACCCGTTGTGGAACATGTAGACGTAGGGCTTGGCCTCCTTGACCATCCGCTCCAGGAAGTCCTCGCCGTAGAAGCGGTCGATCGCCTGGGCGAACTTCGGGAACGCCTTGCAGGCCTCCAGCAGCATCTTGACTGCCGGGACGCCGGCCGACTTGAGGTAGCCCTCCAGGTGCAAGTCGGTGCTGATGGGCATCTGGCTGATCTTGGCCAGCACCGGCAGGAAGTCAAGGGCCCACTCCTGCATGCGGGGAGCATGGGCGGCGTACTTGGCCGGGCTGCGCGAGAGCTGGTGCAGGTTGGGCTGCAGCACGCCCAGCCGGGAGACGTTGCGATCGACGCCCTCGCCGAGGATGGAGGGCTTCCTGCCCAGCAGGTAGTTGATCCAGGCTTCCTTCATGGGGACGAAGGCGTCCTGGCTCTTGATGTACAAGAGCTCGTGCCCCTTCAGGTCGCCGTTCAGGAAGAAGACCGGGGCGTACAGCCACTGGCTGCCCACCTTGAAGCCGAACACGCCGACGGCCTTGGTGTTCTCCTGGTTCTTCTCCAGGAGCTGGAAGCCGACCTCGTAGTCCAGCAGCTTGGGAGCCTTGTCCTTGACGTAGGCGTGAGCGAGGTTGGAGAAGGCCTGCTCGAACGGCACGTCCTGGCCGCCGCCCAGCTCGGCCATCTTGACGCGGTTGCCAGAGAGGGACCAGTCCTGGCAGGCCACCAGCCAGTGGCGGGCGGTCTTGAGGTACCAGCCACGAGACGTGCTGGTGCTGGGCCGGTCCAGGGGAATTGCGATGCTCGGCATGTCTAGGGCCCGTCCTTGAGCCTTGGGAACGATCCGGTAGCCACCCATTATAACAGCACAGTCCCTGATGGCTAACAAGAGGGAAAGCCCAGGGGTCCCGCAGGACCCCTGGACTCGCCGTGTCATTGCGGGTCAGGCAGGCCTTCGGCGACGTCAGCGATCGTCGGCCCGACGAAGGCCGCAGCCTCCACCAGGGGCGAGCTGCTGTTGCGGTGGTACTTGCGATCAGGGCCGGGCTCACCGCGCGGCACGGCCCGGTTGGACGAGACGAGGTCCTTGAGGACCTTGGCCAGCTTCTTGCGGTTGGCCTCGTCCATCTCGATGCCGTCTTCCCGCAGGGCCTTGCTGATGGCCCGCGGCCCGACCGGCGAATCGGTGGTCGGCGGCAGGATCTGGATCACTCTCTCCAACATCTTCTCGCGGCTGATCCGCGTCGGCTTGCCACCGCCCAGCGACGGCGGCGGCTGCAGCCGGCCCGTCGGGGCTCCCAGGACGTAGGGAGCTTCCGGCTGGACCTGGGGAGCCGGTGCCGGAGCGGGTGCCGCCGGCTGCTGTCCCATCATGCCTGCGAGCGGCCGGGCGATGGCCACCAGCTTGGCGTCCACCTCCTGGATCTCCTTGAGCAGCACGGCCCGCCTGGCCACCAGGGCGGTCGCCGTCCGTTCGGTGTCGTCCATCTGCGTCCGCATCGCCTGGAACGCAGCGGACAACGCGACAAGGTCGAAGTTCATGTCCCACCGGTAAAGAAAGAGGCAGGGGAAGGGAACAGCACGGGCGGTCCTCCCGATGGAGGGCCGCCCTGTGCCGACGTCAGTAGCCTGGGACGTTCCCGACCGCCACGGTCTCCGCTCCCTTGTAGAAGCGGAACTCCGTGAAGTCCGGGCCGGGGTCGCTGAAGCTGGACCCCCAGATTTCCAGCCGGTCGGAACCGGCCACCTCGGCCCGGACGAACCCGGGCCCGAACGGCTTGGAGGCGATGCCCCTGCGGATCACCGCCTCCTCGCCTTCCACCTTCTCCATCAGGTACATGACGTTACCTCTTGAGCCACTTCTCCCACACCGTGAACTCGATCGCCACCAGGCCCAAGGCTGCGAAGCCCGAGCCGAACATGATGGCGTGGTGCCACGGGTAGGTGATCAGCTTCCTCGCCGGCGTCATGTCCAGGCACTCCGGGCTCCAGTGGAGCCAAATCGAGATGCCGAAGCAGACGACGAAGAGGCCGATGATGGCGAAGCAGATCGCGGCGCGCAGCAGATTCAGCAGCATGGGAACCTTTCGCCCCCTAGAGGGAGCCGTTAGGAACGTGAAGCCCCGGCCTGCCGAAGCAGGCCGGGGAACAAGGCCGGGTGCAGAGCCAGGAATGCCACCTGGTTGACTTCCCTGCGTGCTTGCCGCAGGTGGTCCGGGATCCCTTCCCCGGCAGGCCTCGAAGAGCTTGGCCACCAAGCGGCCGGTGATTGGGCCCGAGGCTGGCACTCGCCATTCCCACCTTCAGCGGCGTGGGACTCCTGGATAAGGCCGCGCCGTCCATGTCCGGACGGCTGGATGATCCCCCGCAGCGTGGAGGGCGATCCCAGAGCCGAACGACGAGGCTCCAAGGCTAGGCCCGGAGCATCCCATATTGCCGCTTTCCGGCCCGGATTTAAGCTGGCGGGGCAGCAGGCGGCTGGGCCGGCTGGGGACGCTTGAAGACCTGGTTGTAGTCGGTCTCGCCGGGCCTGGTCGTGAAGTAGTGCATCATCATGGCCAGGCCGGGTAGGCCCATCGCCGGGCCAGCCGCCTGCATGAGGGGCCGGCCCGGTCCCGAGGCGAACTGGGCGAACTGCTGCGGCGACATGCCCCGCATCGAGTTGACCATGCCCATGACGTTGCCCTGCGGCTGGGGGGCGGCAGGAGCCTGGGGCTGCTCAGGGATCGTCGCGGTGAACTTCACCTGCTGCGGTTGCTTGACCGGTTGCGGCGGTTGCGGAGCCGGAGCCGGAGCCGGGACCGCCGACGTCTTGATGGTGTCCCAGGGCATCTTGGGGCCCTGCACGCGCATGTCCCTGCCGCCCATCGGCACCGTGGGGGCCGGCGTGGCTCCCGGGCCGTCGAGGTCCTTCCAGCCCTGGGTCAGGCCGGTGCGGCCGAAGTCCTGGCCCCTCGCCAGCGGGGCGACGTAGCTGGTGCCCTTCTCGCTGGAGATGGCGCCGCGGTAGGTGCCCTTGAGCAGGTTCTTCTGCAGGTAGCTGCCCAGGAAGCGGGTCATCCAGTCGGGATCGTGCGCCAGGTTCTCCATGCCGCGGATCATCTCCGGCTGGAACGGCGGCGGCTCCTTGTGGGCCAGCACGTTCTGGACGCCGAACTCCTGGAGGTTCTTCACCACGCTCGGCCGGATCTTGGTGCCGATCGAGTAGTGCAGGACCGGCCGCTCCAGGTACATGCCGGCGGCCCGCTGGGGAGCCAGCACGTCGTGGCCCTCACGGGGCCGGTAGCTGTGCTCCAGGCGGTTGTACGGCACCACGTCGTCGGGCAGGTAGTCGTCGTGCGGCTCGGACATGCGGACGTGGTCGATCAGGCCGCGAGCCACCAGCTCGATGTTGCGGCGGTGGGCTCCGATGCCGGCGTCCTTGTAGGCCTGACGCATCGAGTCGATGAAGTACCGCCGGCCCTCGCCGACGCCCTTGTGCTTGACGATCTCCGACGGGTTGGGCCAGCCCGAGGACAGGACGTCGCCGGCCTCAACCGTGTCGCCCGGCTTGACCTTGATCTCGAAACCCTGGCCGACGTAGTGCCGCTGGCCGTCGACCGTGACGTAGGTGCCGCCCTGGGGAGCTGGCTGGACCGCCTGCACCCGGCCGTCGGCCTGTGAGTGGGCGGCTCCGCCCTGGAAGGTCTTGGGCACCTGCACGAACTGGTTGATGAGCTTGTAGCCGCCCACGTTCTTGCCGGCTCCCACCACGCCGCCGGAGTGCTTGCTGGAGATGGCGGCCTGGGCCAGCGGCTCCGACAAGGCCTGGGCGGCAGCGATGCCGACGAAGTCGCCGCGAGGCGGCAGGCGGCCCTTCTCGCGGATGCCGACGTCGGAGGCGTAGATGCCTCCGTCGGGGCTGCCGAACGTCGCGGGGCTGCGCACGAGGATCCGCTTGGACCCCTTGGAGTCGAGATCCGACAGGATCTTGGGCGTCAGGACCGTGCCGCGCTTGTAGCCGCCGACATCGTGGGCCAGCAGGGCACCGACGTTGTCCGGGTCGTTGGCCTCCACCGGTAGGCCGCGGAGCGAGCCGTCCCACTCGGGATGGTCGTGGCCGGTGACCACCAGGCGGTGCGTGGCCTGCACGAGCTGCTTGGACAGGAAGCCGGCGTCGGGCGTTGCCATCTTGAGGTCGATCAGGCCCTTGCGGGTGCCGAAGCTGCCGGCGAAGTATTCCACCGGCGTCAGGCCCTGCGAGTAGCTCCGCAGGATCGGGATCGGGATGGGACGGTCGCGATGGTCGACGTAGAGCAGGTCCATGCCCCTCAGCGATTTGAGGTTCATGGCCTTGCCCTTGGCTCCCGAGGCCACCTGCCGGAACAAAGGGTTGCCCTCGGCCTCGGACTCCTGCATGACGGAGTCTTCGAGCGGCTTGTGGTGCGCAAGCAGCATCTCCACCAGGCTCTTGTCCTTCTGCTCGTCGGTGGTGCGGGAGTCGGCGTAGATCGCCTTGGACTTCCGCCGCAGGTCCGTTTCCAGCAGCTTGGCGGCGGGAGCCTTGGACAGGTGCTCCAGGCCGAACGACATGCCGCCGGACGCCAGGGCGGCCTGGTGCCCGACGACGTGCAGCCGCTGCAACACCTTCGCGTACTTGTCGGGGTGCTTGTCGGCTACTTCCTGCAGCAGCTTGGTGATGGCCTTGGAGTCGAGCGAGCGCGAGTGGTCCTGCATGTCCTCGGGCAGGACAGAGTTCACGAGAAGCTGTCCTACGGTGGTGTGCAGAGGCATCGTCTCACCTCAACGAAAGCGTGGGCAGCTTGCCGGCGTCGATCTTGTCGACGATGACGGTCTTCTTGATGCCCAGCATCTGCAGAGCCTCCTGGAACCGCTTGTCGCCGACGCGGACGCAGGAGATCCGTCCGCCCTGCATCTTCATGACGACGACCACGGGGTTGTCGTAGTCGTCGTAGACGACGCAGCGGGTGGCCTTCACCCGCTGCGCACGGTCCAGGCTGTCGTGGGTTTCGACCCTCATTCCTTCCTCCACGTCACGGAGGCGGGCAAGGGCGGCCCGCCGAAGGCCAGACCCAGGGCCAGGCAGAACAGGCCCCAGGTGACCGGGTTGGGGATGACCGTCACCCCGACCCCGCCGAAGAAGAACAGGATCGCCGCGAGGAGGAACAGCATGGCACGGCCCTCTCAGGTGTTGCGCTGGCGGCACATCTGGGCGACGGCCGCCATCTTGGAACGGACACGGCTGAAGTTGGTCGCCTGGCCGACCGGCAGGGCCTCCTGCCAGCCGCCGGCCTTGGGCATGCCGCCACCGCCCGGAGGCCCGCCGCCTCCGCCCGGCGAGGGGAAGGCCCCCTGCATCGGCTCGATCGGCTTGATGGCCGAGGGAGCCCCGCCGCCGTTGAGCGACTGGCCCTGGGCCGACGCTCCCGGCTGCACGTCCGAGCCGCCGCTGGGCGAGGCGGCCGGAGCACCCGTCATCGGGTCCCGGTTGGGGCCGTCGAGGATGTCCGGCGGCAGCTCGATCTGCTGCGTGCGCAGGTAGTGCAGGAACATCTTCTTGAGCTGGAAGACGTCGGTGGCGATGGTGTTGATGTCGGGCTTGGGGGCCGTGGGCTTGCCGTTGGGGCCCATGTTGCCCTTCATGCCCATCTGCGTCATCGCGTCGCTGACGGCCTTCTGGACCGCCCCGGCGATGTCGGGGCCGCCGGCACCGCCCATGTCGGCCGACGGGCCTGGCGGCGGGGGCATCGGGGCTCCGCCGCCGGGGGGCATGCCGCCGCCCATCGACGGGTCCATGGGCGGACCGCCCGGAGGCGGCGGAGCCCCGCCGCCAGCCATGGGATCCATGGGCGGACCGCCCGGAGGCGGAGCGCCGCCACCCGCTCCCGGATCGGGGGGCGGGGGCGGCTGGAAGGCCAGCTTGCCGAACGACAAGGAGCCCTTCTGGCGTGCGTGGCTGGCATAGGCAGCCACCTTCAAGAGGTTACGGTCGAGTCCGCTCATCGGTGTCCCTACCTTTTGAGATCGCTGATGCCGAATGTGGTTCGCCCTGGCCTCCTTGTCGGCCTCTCCGCCGAGGGCAGCCATGCCGAGGATACTGCTAATCGGTCCCGCCGTCGAGCCTGGCCTGGCCGGAGGAGCTTCTGGCGCTGCTGCCGGAGCTGCTGCTGGGGCTGCAGCCGGCACCGGCGGAGGCGTAGCAGGAGCTGCGGGAACAGGCGGAGGAGCCGGAGCGGCGGCCGCCACCGGAGGTGCTGTCGGTGCTGGCGGCGGTGCCGGAGCTGTCGCAGCGGCAGGTGCCGGCTGGGGTGCCGCGGCCTGCGGAGCCGGAGCAGGTGCCTGTGGCTTGGCGCCGGGCTTGGCGAACGGGTCCATGCCGGGCCGCAACGCCTTGGGCGTGATGGAGCCCTGGAAGAGGTTGAGGTCGAGGTTCTCGTTCGTCGGGATGTGCGAGACGTTCACGTTCGGCGACGCCGGCGCGATCGTGCTGCGGCTGACCTCGTAGCTGGGCCTCTTGCCCATGGAGGACCAGACCCGCTGGGCCGGATCGGAGACCTGGTCGCCGCTCTGCAGCGTGCCGCCGGGCAGCTTCTGCATGACGCGGCCGTACATAGCCCGACCCAGGCCCATGCCCTGGTAGGCCGGATCGAGATAGGAGACCGCCACCGAGGGTGGCTGGCCCTTCGCTCCCCGCTCCAGGACCATGTGGCCGATCTTCTTGTCGCCCAGCATGGCGTGCATGGCCTTGTACTGGGGACCCTGGATGCCTTGTGGCAGGGCCCCCGGCACCATCTGGAACCGCGAGCGGACAGCGCTGGCGGCTGCCTTCAGGATCTCCTGGTTCAGTCCCGACATCCCTGTCTCCTTGGATCATCGGACCAGCTTGCCCACGGCGAGCCTTGCCAGAGCCATCTTGACGAGAGTGCGGTTCAGGCCGGCGGCCTTGGGTTGCAGGCCGGACATCGGACCCGGCACGCCCGAGCCGGCGGGGGCTGCCCCCATGGCCTTGGCTGCCGGATTGGTCGGGCCGTTCATGCCGCCCGGCGGAGCCTCGGGAGCGGTCGGGTTGACCGGCTTGGGCGGCTGGGGAGTCGGCGGTGCCTTGGGCGGCTGCATCTCGGCCAGGGCACCCTGGGCACTGGGGACCTGGGCCGGATTGGCTGGCGGCTTCGGAGCCGGGGGAGGGGGCGAGGCAGGGGCCGCGCCGCCCATGGAAGCCTTGGCCTGGGCGAGCGGCGAGGGCGGGGCCCCGCCCCAGCTACCTCCGCCGGAAGCGTCAGCCGTGGCGTTGGCATCGGAGGGGGCCGAAGGCAGGCCCATCAGCCCTTTCATCTTCGGGCTGTTCAGCATGTCGCGGAACATCAGGCCCATGTTGGCCTGCTTGGCCAGGGCTTCCTGCGCGAACCGCACGAGATCCTTGTTCAGGGGCATGTCCGGCCTCCTTGCCTGTGCTCACAGCTACAGTCTACCATCCCGTGCGGCCGTTGTCTTCACTCCATGATCTGCACAGGGTGATCGTGCTCGATCTCGCCGTTCTGGAAGGACCGGATGGCGTCGTGCTTGTTGCGGAAGATCCTCGGCCGCCGCTTGTCGTCGGCCTTGCCCGGACGGGTGGCGTTGTAGAGGCCTCCCACAAATTCTTGGCGAGGAAGATAGTGCACCTTGAAGCTGGCGTTGGCGTAGAGGTTCTTGCTCGGCATCATCTTGTGCAGGGCCTCATCCCTCGCTTCATCCGTGGCCGGGACGTGGTAGTTGCTGGCATCGCCGTCGAAGTCCATGCCGAAGCCCGACACCACCGGCGGGGAGATGTGCAGGACGTCTCCCTTGACCAGCTTGGGCCAGAAGGCCATCAGGCCGTACTTGTGCAGCACCGGTGCCCGGTTGACCAGCACCGGCCGCTCGTCCATCTCCTCCAGCATGGCCTTGCGGGCCATGTCGCTCTTGTCCTTCACCGCCTTGACGGCCTCCAGGCGGCCGACGCCCCGCTTGACCAGGCGGTGGACGATGAACGGGCTGTAGACCGACCACGCCCTGGTCTCCGGCAGGCCGACCTCGTCCATCGACAGGTCGGGGTTGGGGATGACCACGGCACGGCCGACCAGGTCCACGGGCGTCCCCAGCAGCTTCTGCTGGACCGTGCCCAGCTTGGGGCTGTAGCCGAAGACCTGCTGGAGCAGGCCCTTGACCTTCCGCTCCTGGTTCTTGGGCTGGATCGGGTCGCCGAGGCCGGTGACGCCCTTGAACGCCTTGTAGACGTTCAGCCGCTCCTCGCTGCGGTCCTCCAGCTTGCCCTCGGAGTCCGCCAGGGCCTGGTTGGCGTCGAAGACCTCCTTGTAGAGGTAGTTGGCGTCGGCGATGAGCTGGCCGCCGGAGCCCTGCATCACGCTGACAGGCCGCCACGCCGGCGGCAGGACCGGCACGCGGGAGAGCATCCAGTCGGACGGGTGCTGGCCGAGCGTCTTGGCGCCCTGCAGGAAGTGCAGCTTGCGGACCGCGTTGTCGCGAAGGGTCTTCTTGCCGCTCTTGATGTCCTCCAGGCACTGCGAGAGCTGCTGCTCGACGTCCACCTTCTTGAGGGCGTTGGCGATCGCTGCCGGGCCGGTCGCTCCGCCCAGGGGCTTGCGGCCTGCGAGGGTCTCCTCGAAGTCCTTGGTCGTCAGGCCCAGGAGGCGACGGATCGGCTCCTCCATCACCGGGTTAGGCATGGGCTCGTGCAGCTTGATCGCGCTCCAGCGGTTGCCGCCGTGCCCGCCGGTGAGGTTGGGGTCGAACAGGCCGCCTGGCTTGGGCTTGAGGCCGGTCTTCCAGTCGACCGTCTCGACGTTCAGCAGGTCGCGGCCCTCGGTGTAGCTGCGCAGGGCCTGGTCCGTCATCGGCATGATCTGCTGCTCGCTGCCGTTGCGGACCACGTTGATGCCGGAGCCCTTGAGCTGGCCGATGAACTTCTCGTAGACCCACGGCACGTTGGGGGTCGGCGGCTTGAAGCCGGACATCTTCTGCGACCAGTATTCCTGGTTCTTCTGGCCGCGCACCAGCTTGGCGTCGCGCAGCACCTCCGTGGCACCGTGCGACAGCAGGGCCGAGACGTCCATCATGGCCATCTTCTTGGAGCCGTCGATGCCGCCCTTGGCCGGGGCGTTCTCGCTGGTGTACGCGCCGAGGCCGCGGCCCTGGCCCTTGCTCTCCGAGGTGTGCTGCAGCTTCATGTAGTAGCGGACGCCGGTCAGGACGTTGGGGATCCTCCGGCCCGTACGCGGGTCGATGATGGCCTCGCGAGACTCCATGCCGTGCTTGGCCAGCTCGTCCTTGGCCCACTCGGTGTAGTCCTTGCCGTAGTCGAAGTCCTCGACGAGCTGCGGCTGGCCGGTCTTGGCGGCGATCTTGCCGAGGGCGGCCTCGACCACCTGGCCCGGGTTGGTGCGGGAGATGATGCCCAGCTCGTTGGCCAGGACGTCATAGGGCCGGCCCTTCTCGTCGGTCGGCATCTCGTGGTCGGGGATGATGTGGCTGACCACGCCCTTGTCGCCGTACCGGCCCGACATCTTGTCGCCGAGCTGCATGTCCGCCAGGCTCTTCACGGCCACGACGACGCCGCGCGGCGTCTTGGCCACGTCGGTGACGACGCCGTCGGAGTGGTGCTCCCACTTGACTGTCTGGTCGCTGAACGAGCCCTTGTGGGCCGAGTGGACCTGCTTGTGCGACAGGTCGCGGGTCTTGGCCGCCAGGATCAGCGGGTGGCCCTCGTGCAGCACGGTGCCCGGCTTGATCACGCCGTCGCTGTCCAGCGTGGACAGGACCTGCTTGTCGTAGGTCCCCGGGAAGATCGACACGAAGTTCTTGAGGCCCTGCCGGTGCTGCGGGTCCCACTCGATCTCGTGCTGGTACATGTGCTCGCTGGAGAGGTTCTTGGCCGCCGACGCCGAGATGACGTAGGCGTCCTCGTAGTTCTTGCCTCCCCAGGGGATGTAGGCGACGCGGAAGTTCTTGCCAAGGGCCAGATGGCCCTTGTCGTCGGTGTAGTTGCTCTTGGCGAGGAGCTGGCCGGGCTGGATCGGGTCGCCCGGCTTCACCATCGGGGTGTTGTGGAGGAAGGTCTTGCGGTTGTACGGGAAGTTCTCGTACAGCTCGTGCTTCTCCGTGGTGCCGTCGGCGTACTTGACCGTGACCGCGTTGCCGTCCACCGACTGCACCCGGCCGCTGAGGGGCTTGGCCTTGATAGCACCCATGTGCGGGCCGTACTCCTCCTCGAACGACCGATCGGTGCCGGGCACCCTGCCACGCACGAGCGGAGCCTCGGCCTTGTCCAGCGGCAGGGCCTGGGCGAAGAAGCGGCTGGCCATCGAGGCCCGCTGGCCCTTGATGGTGGCCTTGCCGGGGATCAGGTTGTTGAGCGGGCTGAACCAGTTCTCGCCATGGGGCATGACGAACTGGACCTTGTCGCGATGGACGTACCGCGTGCGTCCGTTGACCTGGGCTGGCACCATCGGCTCGCCGTTGGTCCACTCCGGGCTGGGGAACGCCACGGTCATGTCGGCGATGTCCTGGGGCGACTTCCAGACCTCCTTGCCGCTCTGGGGGTCGAGCAGAGGCGCCAGGATCTTGCCGCCGACGCCCTTGCGGGCCTTCCAGGCGATGCGGCTGTCCACGCCGACCTTGGCCGACTCCGGGGCACGGATCGGGTCGATGTAGCCAACGTGGCTGGGCTGGACGGCCCGGGCCTCGTCCGGCACGGAGTCGATGCTCGGGATGCCGCCGTAGCCCAGCCGGCTAACGCGGGTGGCCTGGTCGAGCACGTCGGAGGGGTTGATCTCCTCCAATGCTTGACCAAGACCACTACCGAGGATGGCGCCGTGGACGTGCTTGGTCAGGATGCCGGGCTGGAGGCTCTGCAGGTGGCCCTTGTTGGTGGCCTTCCACAGGGCCTGCTGCAGGGCCGTGCCGGTGCGGTTGAGCCGCTCGGAGATCAGGTCCTCCGGGCCCATGAAGTGCTGGTAGGCCAGGTGGTCGCGGTCGTCGGCCTCGGCCTCGCCCCGGCCGATCATCAGGAGCTTCCGGGTCGAGGCCAGCACGGCCTCCTTGGTAAGGTTGGTGTGCGGGGCCCCGAGGGTCCGCTTGGTGACCTCCGGGTCCATCTCCATGCTGGTCAGGGCCGTCGCCAGGGCCTTGGCCTTGTCCTGCTGGCTGGCATTGGGGTCGCCCTTGCGGCCGACGAGGCGGGCGTAGAGCTTGTCCACCACCTGCGGATCCTCGCGGGACACGTTGGCGGCGTACAGCTCGTTGCCCCAGGCGTGCCGCATCTCCTTGTCGGTCACACCCATCGCCCGCAGCATGGGCGACAGCGGCATGCTGGCCTGGCCGACGTTGACCTTGAAGATGCCGGTCTCGGGCTCCAGGAAGTAGCGGTGCGACAGGCCCTTGCCGGGCATGACGTTGACGTGGGCCTCGACCTCGCCGTTCTCCTTGACGCGGTGGTAGATGCCCGAGCGGAGACGCATCTGGTGGGCGAGGGTGTACTCGACCCCGCCCAGGACGAAGGTGCCCCGCCGGGTCATGTGCGGCACCTGGGCCAGCGTCATCCGCCGCTCGTCGAGCTGCTGGTTGTTGGCGTTGTCGAACATCCTCCAGGTGCCGCGCAGCCGACGGTTGAGCGTCTCGCCGGTGAGGATCGCCTGCTTCTGCTTCGCCAGCGGCACCCGCTCGGGATCCTCGTAGTCGATGTCGTGCAGCTCCAGGCGGTAGCGCTGGTTGGACAGCGGCTTGATCTGCCGGGCCGCCGTCAGGACGTTGTTGTAGATCGCCGCCCTGGTGGCCGGGGCGTCGCCGAAGGCCCGCGAGCCGTCGCCGAACTCCGGGTCGGGCAGGTGGGCGTGCTCGTGGGTGTTGTCGGGCTGCGGCCGCAGGGACGGAGCCTGTCCCGGCTGCTTGGCGTGCAGCGGGCTGGGCGTGAACAGGTCGTCCATCTTGAGAGGCGGCATCCTTGCCCTCCGGGATCAGAGCGTCGGGGACACGGCCGCCTCGGCTTCCTCGCCCAGGGGCCGCTTCTTGCGGGCAGCCACGGGATGGATGAACATCTCGGGCGGGTTCATGGTCGCACGCACGGCGGCCCGGTCCTTGAGGGCCTGCTCCAGCCTCTTCGACTTGGAGCGGTCCTGCAGGTAGTTGTAGGTGCCGTAGCCCGTGCCGAGGCCCAGGAGCGATGCCAGGGTCAGGTAGCCGCCCGTGAGGCCGCCCAGCAGGCCCTCGGCCTTCTTGCCCAGGCCAGCCGCCTTGCAGCGATCGAAGATGCCGTCGAGGCTGGCCGTGTCGCCGGCGACCTTGGGGGAGAGCAGGCGGTGCGTCTTGGTCGGGTCGTACTGGGAGAGCATGGCCTCCTCGAACTCCCGCTTGGCGTCGTCGGCCTCCGCCTTCTGCTGGGCCTTGCGGCGCTTGTTGGCCAGCCAGCTCACCAGGCCGGCCCCGCCGGCGACGCTGCCGATGCCCGCCAGGGTGATGGCCGGCGGGTACCAGGGCATCTCGGTCTTCTGCGACGTGCCCTTGCCCATGAACCAGTCGGGCGTGAACATGCCGGGAGCGGGCTTGGGATCGCCGGCGAACTTGGTCAGGTTGTCGACCATGGCGTCGTGGAGCAGTTCCGCATCCTTGTCGCCTGCGGCCGCCGCTTGCAGCTTCTGGGCCATCTTCCGGCCGAGCTGCTCGTGGTCCTCGGTCACCCTCTGCCCGGTCTTCGGATCGGTGTAGGTGATGTCCTTGGCCTGCTTCTCGCGAGCCTCCAGTCGGGCCACCACCTCGGGAGCCACGCGGCGAAGCGTGGCAGGAGGCAGGAGCTTCGCCATGAGCTGGTCGTGGTTGGCCTGCAACATCTCGGCTCCGGGGCTGGCAGCCTTCTCGCGGTCGGCCAGGGCCTTCCGCTTCTTGAGCTCCCGGGCCTCGGCCTTGCCGACGTCCACCCCCTCGAACTGGGGATAGGCCAGGTCCACCTCGTTGGGACCCATGCCCAGGGCCGCGGTCGGCGGCTTGGGCTGCAGCAGCCAGTTCTTGAGGGCGATCAGGCCGGCGCCGGTCGCGCCGAGGCCGGCACCGCCCAGCATGGTGCGGCGGATGTCACCCATGGCTCCCTGGGTGGCCTCCCGGTTCATCTGGACCATCTCGGGCCCCAGGGGGGCGGCATGGGCCGGGGCGGCGACCTTGCTACGCAGGACGATTAGGCTCATAGGTGACTCCGTTGCTTCGGAGGTGAGGAGGGAGGTCGCTGTACTTCTGGAACCACTCGATGAAGATCATCATCGCGCCGGTGTTCGGGCACCAGCGGCGTTCGACGTGGTGGATGGTGTACCATCCGTTGGCGGCCCGGTCGAGGATCTCCTGGTACTTCGCCTCGTGCTCCGGGTTGCTCATGTTGAAGGTCTTGACCTTGGCGTCGTAGTTGACCTCGATCTTGTCGAACTCGTCGCGGGTCATGAGCGGAGCGGAGCGGCCCCGGAACGGCGCCTCCAGGTTGCCGGACCAGAAGAGGCGACCAGCGTGGTCGTCGGACTCCTGCACGCCAAAATACTTGAAGAGGCTCAAGGACTACCTCCTCTCAGAGCTGCCCGACGCGGCTTCGCAGGCCCTTGAGCTTCGCGTTGAGCTTGGCGACCCGGGCGAGGCGACGGTACTCGTCCGTCATCTCGGTCTGCTTCACGTCGTTCTCGTCGATGGGCTTCTCGGTAGCCTTGTGGGCGATGTAGCCGCCGGCGGCACCGACGCCCACGGGGATGCCCAGGGCCAGGGCCGCCAGCGTGTTGACGCCCATGGACGCCACCGGCTTGGCGACCGCCGACGCCATGTCGCTCACAGCCTGGAACGATTGCTTGACCAGCCGGTCGGCGGCGACGATGGCCTGGGCCGGGGGGAATCCCTCCTCGGCGCAACGCAGGAGGAAGCCTGCCTTGAACGCGTCTCGCTCGCTGAGTGCCATCCTTGGCTCCTTGCTCACTTGACCTTGAGGTAGTCCGTGTACGACTCGGTCGTGGCGAACCGGCCACTGCGGCGGGCCGGCTGCATGGCCGACAGGGGAACGGGACGGTTGACCTCGGCCACGTCGGCGGCGGTCGGCACGAAGATCTTGCGGCTGCTGTCGCCGTGCTTGCGGATATGCTCCTGCACGCGCGGGTCCGACGGGTCGCCCTGGTGCTTGGCGATGCGGGCGCAACGCACCATGTCGTCGATGAGCTTCTGCAGCTCCTCGATCTGCTCGTGGGCGATCCGGCGTCCGGTGGTGCTGGTGCTGACCGCGGCCCTGTGGGCGATGCGCTTCCGCTCGTCGACGAAGTTCTGGGCCCGCATCAGGAACTCGCGCAGCATCTCCGACTTGTATTCGGGCGGCGACTTGCGGTAGTCGATGATGTTGACCATCCCGCGCTCGGCCCAGAACTCAAGCCGCTTGTGCTTGAACCTCTCCCACATCTTCGAGATCACGTCCGTGCTCCTGCTGGACCGAGTTTCCGGAAACTCGAACTGATGCCGTCCCATCTTACCGGACGGAGGCCTGGTCTGCCATAGCTAGAGAAAAGGCGGGCAGGGCGGCCCGCAGGCCGCCCCGAACCCTAACGGGCCAACGATGACCGGAGTCTCGTCAGCATGGCTTCGTAGTCGTCCCTGGACATGAGGAGCATCCGGCGAGGCCTCGTGTCATAGGAAGAGCGCGGCGACGGCGGCGGAGCGAAGTACAGGGGCGGCAAGGCCTTGGTCGCCTCCTGGGCTCGCCGGAGTTCGTTCAGCAGGTTGTCCACGGCTTCTCCGCGTGAAAGGTCACCACTCCCATTCCATGACGGAGACGCCCTCGTCTCCCACGTTCCGGTGGAACTGTTCGGGCACGTCCTCGGGCGGGATCTTGTCGAACCCGCGCTGCCCGATGTTCGGGCACTTGCAGAGCCGGAAGGTGGCTCCGGCCTTCTGGCACTTCTCGCACGGCAGGTTGGCGACGATCAACCCGTGGTAGCTGTTCGGCTCCACACGGTAGATCACCCCGACGGCCTTGCCGCCCTTCAGCCAGCGGTTGCCCGGCTGGCAGACGATCTCTTCGACGTTCTCCACCGTCATGCCCAGCCGGGCCGCGACGAGGGTGGCCAGCTCGCGTTCGAGCCGCCTCTCCAAATTGTTCAGCTTCATCGTCTTCCTCCTTCCGGGCGGGTCTCGCCCATATTCAGGATAGAGCTAAAAGCGAAAGACGGCAGGGCCGGCGCGTGCCGGCCCCTGCCCATCTCCCCACCGATCGGGGGTCTACGCTTTGTTTTGTCAGGCCGCGTTGGTCTCGGCCGTCGCGGCCGGGACTGCCGGCGGCACCGGCGGAGGCCCGCCAGCCATCAGCCCCATGGCCCGCCCGAAGGACGTCCCGAAGGACGAACCGTCGTCAGGCCCGGCGAGCTTGAGCTGGATCCGCCTGGCCATCGACGAGGCCGCCTCGTCGGTGATGACCTCGGCCGCCGCGGCGTTGGGGTCCTTGGCGGAGTTGGCAGCCAGCATCTCCGCGATGTCCAGCGACGCCGCCATGGACTGCTTCGCCACCTCCCGGCAGGGGTGGAACGCCGCCTCGGCCGCCTGCCCGACGGCCTCCGGCCACTCCTGCCTGGCGGCATGGCCGACGGCCTTCCCCAGATGCCGGAGGCTCTTGACCGCCGCCCCCGTCAGGACGGCCAGCGTGTAGCACGCGAACGTGTATGCGAGCATGTCTTACCTCGTAGCGGTTGTGGGAACGCAAGGCGGCGGGCCGGCACGCTGCCGGCCCGCATGGGTTGTGTTGCTCAGCCGATCAGGCCGCGTTGACCGCGGCCGGGTCGGGCTGCTGGACGGCGGTGGCCGGGTCGGGCTGCTGCTGGGCGACAGCGGCCGGGTCGGGGGCCCCGGCCAGGACCGGGCCGGCCACCGTCGTCGCCTTGGCCTGCCGCTGCGTCTTGGGCCGGGACGCGGTGGCGGGCTGGGCGGCGGACGCGGACCCGGAGCCCTCCAGCCGCTCCAGGATCTGGGCGGCCTTGGTCCCCAGGTCCCGCATCATCGCCTGCTGGCGGTCGAGGTGCGACTGCTGACGCACGATCTCCCGGGCGGAGTCGTGGACCTGCAGCAGCACGTCGCGGCCCTCGCTCAGCGTCGTCTCGACGTTCCCGGTCAGCCGCTGGAGGCGGGCTTCCCGGGCGTCGAGCCGCTTGAGCTGCTCGTTGACCACCTCGCCGGTCTGCTGGGCCAGCACGACCGCCCGCTCCGCCGCCTGGAGCGTGGGGTCCATCTTGGCCTGCTGGGCCCGCACGTCCTGCACCAGCCCCGCCAGGTCCACCTTGAGCTCGCCGAGGCCGTCGGCGGTCTCGGCGACCTTGCGGGCCTCGGCCTGGACGGCGGCGAGCTGGCCGGCGAGCTGGCCCCGGGTGCCCTCCATGGCCCGGAACAGCTTCAGGCCCTCCTCGGTCATGTTGGCCACGGCCGGGGCCACCTCGCGGTCCCAGCGGCGGTCCACGACCGCCATGGCCGCGTCGCTCGCCGCCTTCGTGGCCCGGGTCGCGATCGTCTCCCCGAAGTTCTCCAGCGTCACCTTGTTGACCGACTTGGCGGTCAGCAGGGAGGTGACGTAGGCGACGCCGGACGAGATACCCGCGATGGCCAGTCCTTCGATCAGCATGTTCTTCTAGCCTCGTGTCAGGTCTAGGGGAAGCGGCGAGTGCCGCCTCCGGCCAGAGTTAGTGCTCCGGCTACCTAAGATTGCCACGTTCCGGGCTGGAATTAAGCAGGGCCGGAAATGCGACAAGACCAGGCCGGGTGGCCTGGTCTTGCAGTTAGGGAGGGGAAGGAGTGGGCAGCTCAGCTCGGCTTCTTCGCGGGCTTCTTGGCGGGCTTGGCGGGCTTCGCCGGCTTCGCGGGCTTGGAGGTGCTGGGCTTGGCTGCCGAAGGCTTCGTCATCTGTGTACCAACCTCTCGAATCGTGTGGGCCTTTCCCTTTGCCCCTGAGCGGACTCGCTCGGAGGTCTCGCTGGCCAGGCCGAGCCGCGAGTTGCCCTGTCATGTTTATCTGACCTCGCGAGGACCAGCAAGGTAGGAATCCGGAAAATCTTTCACTTTTCCGGAATTACTTTCCGGCCTGCTTGCGGAGGTCCGCCATCGCCTTCTTGACCAGAGCATGCAGCACAGGATCGGTCTGCTTGAGCCGGACGAGCTCGCAGTCCTTGTTGCCCTCGGGCAGACCCAGGAGCTGGGTGGCTATCGCCTGAGCCTTGGCTACCAGTTCCATCGGTGATCCCCTCTTCTCCATGGGCACGTCGTTGAGATTGAAGCGGGTGAAGTTCATGGTCACATCCTGCGGAAGGCCATCGGGATCACGTTGGAGAGCACGCCGGCCCACATGCCGGTCTGCTGCAGCTTCTCCTGGCTCTCGGGCCGGAGGCCGGCCAGGGCGCCGAGCGTCTTGCCGACCAGCATGCCCGAGACCCAGCCCGAGCCCATGCCGGCGGCGATCCGGCCCACATCCAGCGGCGTCACCAGATCGGCTCCGCCGGTCAGCATCGACGCCGACTCCATCAGGCCGGTGGTGGCGGCCCGGATGTCCATGGGCGTGTTGGGGTCGCTCCACACCACGCGGTTGAAGGCGTCGGTGTTGATCTGCATGGCACCGGCCCCGCCGGCAGCGCCGAAGAAGGCGGCCTTCTCCAGGCCCTGGGCCTCGCGCAGGGCGGCCCAGGCCTCGCGGATCGAGCCGGCCTTCTCGGCCTCGGCGGCAGCCAGGTCCTTGGGCCGGACCGGCCAGCCGCTGGTCCAGGCCTGCAGGCCGGGGTGGTCGGGGTTGGAGCCCATCGAGTGGGCGCCCCACGCGGCACCGGGCACGGCACCGCCGAGGCCGCCCAGCAGGGCCAGCACCTTGCGGAGGCGGCCCTTCTCGAAATACTTCTCCGGCAGGAACTGCTCGGCGACCGTGCCGCCGGCGTAGCCGAGGCCGGCACCCAGCAGGCCTCCCGACAGCGTGGCTGCCAGAGGGGTGGGACCGCCGAAGAACTGGTTGGCGGAGTTGGGCAGGAAGTTCGTCAGCTCGGCCAGGGGCTTGAGCGGGGCCCCGCCGGCCTTGACCAGGACCCACGGCTCCTCGCGCCAGCCGGGCGGCGTGACGCCGTCGGCCAGGACCGTGCAGCAGACCGGGGCCAACGCCGCTTCCGTGGCGTCCCAGGCCTGCTTGTCGTGGCCGTGGAGCATGGCGTGGGCCGTGTCCTGGTAGGGATGATAGTAGAGCCGATCGACCTGCTCCCTGGTCCGGATGGGCAGCGACAGCAGGGCGCGGCGGAGGGCCGCGGCCTTCTCGCCGGCGTCCCGCGTGATCAGGTACAGGTAGGCCGGGGTCTCCAGCCAGTTCGGCTCGGTCATCATGACCTCCCATGGCTAGAAGAGAGCGGCCGGACGAGGCCCGCAGGCCCCGACCCGGCGTTCGCTCACTTCGTCTCGAACACCAGCTTATCATCGTGGACGTGGTTGCTCCACGCCTTCCACAAGTCCCGCTTCAAGTCGCAGTAGGCGTGCCGCAGGTCCACCTCGGACGCCTTGCAGGGCTGCAAGACGAGGTGGAACTTGCTGCTCATCCCCTTCTGCAGGTGCGCGAACAGGTTCCACCCGTCCGCCTCCATCTCGCGGAACACCTCCGTCAGCGGCTCGCACGCCAGGATGTCCCCGACGGCGATCTTCTCGTCCTCGCTGAACGTCTCGTGCATCCGCATCATGCGGGTGAGCGAGCGGTCGGCGTTGTCGAAGCACCTGTCGGGGTAGGCGTCGTCCCGCAGGGCCACCGTGGACAGGAACAGGGCTTCGGGCTGGTAGCGGCTGGCCAGCAGGATGGTTTGCCATCCCGCCGCCTTGAGCTCCTCCCCGGCCTTGTCCATCTTCTCCGCCAGCGTCATCTCGGCCATGTCGTTTCCTCCTGGAAGCACCCCTTAGATGTTAGGGGCGTGCACCAGATAGTGCAGCAGGAGGAGGCGGGATTAAGCCCGAGGCCAGGGTGCTGGGCAGGTGCATGCGGAACGACGTCGGGTTGTGGGTGATGCCCACGATCCCCTTGCCGTCGTCGGAGTCGACCATGAACTCGCCCTGCCTCTCGGCCAGGAGCTTCCTCATGATCGAGTGCTTGGCCTTGTAGTTGCGACGGTCCGACTCGGCCTTGGCCCGCAGGAGCATCGCCAGGGGTCCGGGCGGCCTGGGCAGCGGGTCCTGCCCCACGGTCTCCTTGAGGGCCTTCTTCGATGCGGCCACGGCCTCGGGCGGTACCTCGGCGGCGGTCTTGGGGGCCAGGCCCGGCTGGCCCTCGATCACCTTCATGAAGCTGTGCTGGCCGTCAAGGCCGCGACCCATGTACTTGTACGCCTCCTCCGTCGCCGGAGCCGTGCTCTTGGGCGAGGTGAAGACCCGCTCGAAGCGGGGATGGCTCGCCCCCGGGACGCCGGCCGTCATGGGCGCCAGCAGTCGCGACAGGCCGGTGGCGTTGCCGATCCGGGCCATGAGGTTGGAGAAGCCCGAGCGGGTGTCCATCGCCATGTGCGGGTGGAACGGCCCCGAGGGACCGGCCTGCTGCAGGGCCGGGACGTTGAGCTTGGCGACGTACTGCCCCGTGCCGCCGGCCGGGATGTGCGTCTGCCAGTCGGGGACGCCGTAGTTGAAGGCCACGGCGGGATTGCCGGTGGTGAACAGCGGCGTGCCCGGCTGGGCCGAGCTGACGAAGGGCGAACCCTTGGCGGTGTAACCTCGGAAGACGCTGCTGCCGTCGTCGGTCACCTTGCCCAGGATGTCCTCGGCGGAGTAGAGCTTGCGGTTGCCCTCGTGCCGGCCGGTGAGGGACCGCTCCAGCTCCTGCTGACGGCCCCAGGTATCGCTTTTCTCCGCCAGGCGGGCCTGGGCCGGCGTGGTGCTGCCCAGGCCGGCCGGCGGCTTCAGGCTGGGCTTGGGCGTCATCAGGTTGGCAGTGGCGGCACGGGCCTGACCCAGCGCCACTCCCTGGTCCGTCCCCATCTCGGGATGGGCCGGCGACGTGCTACCCAGCAGGCCGCTGACGTTCCGGGCCGTGGCCTGCGGCGTGGCTCCCTGCAGGGGCCGCAGCTTGGACAGGGCCGGATCGGCCCGGCCTGCGCTGGTGCCCAGCAGCTTGGCGATGCGACGGGAGTTGGCTCCGACGGCTTCCTTGCACAGTTCGGCGAGCATGGGGTCCTCCTCAGGAAGCAGGCAGCAGCACCTCGACCGACACCTGGGTGGCACGGGCGCTGGCGCCAGACACGGCCAGGAGGCTCTCGACGGCCTCCTGGCTGACGCGGCCCTTCGACGTGGAGATGGCCACGAGGGCCTCCGCGGCCTCCTGGGTGGTCCGGCCGTGGCTGGTGGCGACGACCACCGCCTCTGCGACGTCCTGCGATACGCGAGCGGACATGGCATTGCTCCTCAGCCGACGAGCTTGACGCCCATCTGCGCGTTGTTGATGCCGTTGACCGTCCAGGCCACGCCCGTGGCCGGATCCGTCTCGCGGATGTCCGACTGGTAGACGTAGCTGGTGCCGAGGCTGAACGTGGTGCCGGCGTACTCGGTGCCGGCGGACTTGACGACGTGGGCCATCGTCCGGGGGCCGGCGTCGTCCTTGCGGGCGTACACCGAGATCTGCAGGCCGCGGACGGTTCCCGAGAGCGTGATGTCGGCGAAGTTGAACAGGTCGATCTGCCCGGTCGTCGAGCTGCCGACGTAGCTGGTGTCGCCGTCGGGCGGGTTGTTGTTGACCGCCGTGTAGTGGTCGGTAAGGCCCGTGCCGGTCAACGACCACTCGCTCTTGTCGCCGGCGGCGTTGGGCAGGACGGTGGCCACGCGGCAGTCGCCGAGGAAGTCGACGTTGGCCGAGCCCTGGCCGTCGCAGACGTAGACGTCGTCGATCATCGAGTTGGCCACGCTGCCGTGCAGGGTCAGCGAGTTGGCCGTGGCGTTGGCCGTGTTCTCCAGGTCCTGCCCGGTGGCGACGGTGATGACGTCGGTGCCGTTGACACGGACCTTGCAGGAGCTGGCCGAGATCGCGTCGGCGATCGTGACCTTGAACTCGATGAAGTAGTACGAGCCCGACCGCAGGGAGAACGAGCTGGTGCCGCCCGACAGCGTGGTGCCGTTGCGGGTCACCGACAGCGTGCCGTCGGGATTCACCCGCAGCTCGACCTGCTGCACGCCCTGGTCGAGCAGGCGAAGCAGCGGCGCGGCCGACGTCGGGAAGCCCGGCATCTGGATGCCGAAGCCGATGATCCAGGACGCCTGGGCGTCGAGGGTCTTCTGGAGGAACGAGCCGGAGGCGTAGTCGGCCAGCCGGAGGCTGTTGCCTCCGAACCGGCCCGTGCCGCTGCTGACGGTCGCTCCGGAGGAGTTGGACCACTTGGCGTTGATGTCGGAGGTGCCGTAGTGGTCGCCTCCTCCGTCGATGAACCGGAGCATGATCAACCCTCCAGGACGCGGTAGGTCTTGCCGGGGATGGAAGTCGCCTTGGAGAGAGCATCGCTCCAGCGGGCGACGAGCTGGTCGTAGTCGAAGCCGGGCGAGGTCGGGTCCACCGTGATCGCCCCCATGCTGACCAGGCGGATGCCGCCGTCAGCCTCGCTGAACCCGAAGCCGAGGCCGCGCAGCCAGGCCTCGTCCGACTGCAGGAAGGTGTCGCCCGAGAGCAGGGCGATGACCTTCTCCAGGGTCGCCACGCCGACCATGTCCGGCGGACGGGTGCAGCATTCCTTGGCCGAGGGCCGAGGCAGGCCCTGCTTGTCGAACCAGTAGTCCATGCACTTGGGCAGGAACTCGCCCAGGGGCGGCAAGGCCGGATCGGGCGGCTCCAGGCCGACGACGGCGTACAGCTCGTTGTCGTTGAGGTGGCAGCACTCGTGGCCTCGCTTGCCGTGGTGGACCTTGATGGCCGTCTCCAGCCGCATGGCGTTCGCGACCGCGGCCTGCCGGCCCTTGTCGATCTCGTTGGCCTGCTCGCGGAGCTTGGCGAGCTGGGTCTTGTGGGCCTGCATCAGGTCGTCGCTGGCCAGGGCCGCCTCACGACGCTGCTCCGCCAGGCAGATGTCCCGAGCCCGCAGGAGGGCAGCCTGCTCATGGAGGCTGTTCCGGGCCGACTGGAGGTCGGTGTGGTACTTGCCCACGGACGCCTTCAGGTCCGCGACGTTCCGGAGCCGTTCGGCGGCGAGATTCTGCCAGGACTTCTCGGAGTCCTGCGCCTTGCCGAGTTCGAGCGCCATGGCCTCCAGCCGGGTCTGCTGCTTCCTGGCGTACCAGGACCACCAGACCCAGCGATGGCAGGCGAAACCCAGCAGGCCTCCTGTCGCGAAGCAGATGTAAAGCAGCAGCATGATCCATCCTCCCTGAACGTCTTTTGTTCCGCACTCAGGCGGATTCTTGGCGAAGCGAACTGATCTTTTCCAGCAGCAGGACAGGGTCCGCCAGGATGTCGGAGGCCTGCTTGACCTCGCTGAGGCCGGACCGGGTCTTGTGCTCGTCCTCGTACAGCGTCTGCCAGCGCTTGGCGTCCATCCGGGACTTGGCCAGCGCGGTCCGGGCCTGGCCGAGCATGATCACCAGGTACGAGACGAAGCTGATCATGCACAGCTTGAACAGGATCAGGAACGCCGCGGTGGTGAGGCTGAGTGTGATCATGGGGCACCTCGTTGGGTCCCGACCTCTTTCAGGATGTCCGAGAACCTCTGGTTGACGCGCTCCTTGCGCGACTCCATGGCCGCGAGGTGGTCGTCCGCCGCGAGCTGGTTCTTGCTCCTGTCGAAGCCGATCGTGGCCAGCAGGCGGTCCGAGAGGCCAAGGGGCAGCCGGGCGAGGAAACGCTGCACCTGCACGTTCTGCAGGTCCTCGGGCAGGCCGGAGTGGCTGTCGAAACGAAGTCCGCGGCCGACCGCCTGACGGCCCCGGACCGGATTCCAATAGGGATCGAGCAACTGGATCAACTGGGTGCCCTTGAAGCTGAGGCCTTCCGTGCCGGAAGGGCCCAGCAGGGCCACGCGGGTCTTGCCGGCGTTGTAGTCGGCGACGAGCTGCTTCCGCTGGATGTCGGACAGGCCGCCGTGGAACACCGCATGCGGGACCTTGGCCTTGGCCAGGGCCGCGGCGTAGGGCGACAGGCCGGCGTCGATGAAGTTGGAGAAGACCAGGCCCTTGGTGCGTCCGTCCTTGAGCTTCTCCTGCATCCGCCTCATGGCCTCCTGCAGCTTGGGCGACTGCTGGAAGGCCTTCAGGGGATCCTTGTTCTTCATGTACGGCAGGGTCGACAGGGACACCTGCCTCGGGCCGACCAGGAAGCCGCGGGCCTTCAGGAGCTCCTCGCGGCTGAGCGGGAAGTTGTTGGTCAGCTTCCAGCGGATGTACCAGGGAAGCTGGCCCCACATGGCGTTGTAGAGCCTCGCCTGCTCCGTCCCCATCTCGACCGGCACGTCCTCGCGGGTCGTCGGCACGATCGGCTTGTCGGGGGCGTACCAGTCGACGTGGCCCTTGAGCAGGGCCTTGAGCTCCTCGGGGTGCTCGACCGTCGGCTCCTGGCCGGGCTTGATGCCTCGCATCCAGCCCATCCAACCCGGGTGGACCGTCTTCTCGCCGACGTAGCGGTCCTCGAAGCTGTCGGGCGTGAAGTCCTGCTTGGCCAGCATGTTCAGCGGCATGGCCAGGTCGCCGGGCCGGTTGACGACCGGCGTGCCGGACAGCATGACGACCTGCTTGGCCCGCCGGGCCGCAGCCAGGGCGTTGACGGACTGCTGCGAGTCGGGGTTGCGGAGGCGATGGGCCTCGTCGAAGACCAGCGTGTCGGGGTTGGGGATCGGCTTGCCCAGGGCCAGGCCGCTGTAGCTCATGACGTGGCCGGGCGTCTTCTGGTCGGTGAAGCGGGCCTGCTCGCCCTTGAAGTTCTCCCGCAGGGCCGCAGGGACCACGGCGGTGTAGGGATTGCCCTGGGCCTCGGAGGCGGCGATCGAGGTGAGCGTCTTGCCGGAGCCGAGGGCGTGGACCAGCAACTTGCGCAAGGGGGCCTGCCGCGCCTCTTCTTCGAGACGCTCCTGGTGGGGCTGCAACTGCACCCCTGGCAGGAGATCGGCCAGCTTGACGGTCATCCTTTCCCTCCACCCGGCTCTACCACGACAGTATAACGGCGAGGCGTGGGCGAGGCTACCGTGCTATTACCGACGACGCGGCCGACCCTCCATCTCGGGCTTGCCGTCGAGGATCTTGCTGGCCAGGAGCAGCGACAGCAGGCCGCCACCCGCACCGACGCCCAGTTGCATGCCCGGGTTGGCTCCGGCGTGCCTGGCGATGGCGGCGCTGCCCACGCCGCCGAGGCCGGCAAGCAGGCCCTTGAGGCCGCCCTTGGCCGCTCCCGACAGGCTGCCGCCCGAGGCCGCGCCGATCGAGGTCGTCGCCGCCGGCACCAGGAAGTTGGGGTCGTTGAACGCCGAGCCCTCCTCCGGCACCAGGGCCGGCCCCTTGTGGCCGACGAAGGACCGCTTGAGGAGCATCCCCAGCTTGGGCATGGGCGGCTGGCCCGTCGGAGGACCCGGCGGCGGGCCTGGAGGAGGCCCAGGCGGCATCGGAGGCCCAGGAGGGCCCGGAGGCGGCGGCGGAGCTCCAGGAGGCCCTGGCGGCGGTCCAGCGGGCACGGGCGGGCCGGGGGGCTCCAGCGGCCCCTTGGGACGCGGCGGGGCTGTCGGCGGCAGCGGGGCCTGCGGCTGGGGAGCGATCAGGGGCTGGACCTGCATGGGGGCCGGCTTGGCCGGCATGGCGCCAGCACCGCCGGCGCCACCGAGGGACTCGTGGCCGGTCATCACGCCGTCGGTGTCGTCCATGGCGTCGATCACGCCGGCCAGCTTGGGCAGCGTGCTGACGAAGTCGGCGCCGGGCGGCAGCAGGCACTCCAGGAGCGAGGCCCGCTTCACGGGGAGACGGGTGTTGCCGTTGAAGCACCAGTCCTTGAAGTCCTTCATCGTCATCGGCGTGATGCCGCCGAGACAATGGGCCGGGATGTGTTGCAAGTACATGTCCTTGGCGTCCTCCGCGTTGGTGAAGCCGAGCATGCACTTGTGCTCGTCGAAGCTGTCGTCCTTGCGGACCTGGTCCACGATGAAGGCCAGCTCGCTCTTGGGGTCGTCGCCGACGTAGACGTCGATGTGGTCGCCGTCGGCGTCGGACTTGGTCCGCTTGATGTAGCCGTAGTGGCACTTCATCTTCTTGGACCAGGTCTTGCCGTCCTTGGCCACGCCGCGACGGATGCCGTCCTTGGCCACCTCGATGGTGATGTCGAGGCCGTGCATGCGGACGTGGCCCATCCGGTGGTTGCCGGCCTCGCGCTGGGCGAGGGTCGGCTCGGGGTCCACCGCCTTGACGGCCTGCCTCAGGCGGGCGGGGACGGGCGGCACGAGGGCGGACTGCTTGAGCAGCTTGCGGAGGTCGGCTCCCATGTAGCGGTTCCCGCCCGGCTTGCCGGCGATCAACTGGATGGTCTCGTCGCCGCCCACGGCGCCGGTGAACAGGCCCGGCTTGAGGCCGTGGTCCTTGAGCTGGAAGTAGTGCTCGTAGGACCGGTCCGGACGGGGGTCCTGGCCCATGTAGCGCAGCTTGTCGGCGGTCGTCTTGAGCTTCAGCTCCTCGGCCAGCTCGCGGACGGCGGCCTCCTGCATGGTCTCGCCCGGGTCCACGCCGCCGCCGGGGAACCGCAGCTTGCCGAGGTTCTGGGGGTACTTCGGGTTGTTGAGCTTCTCCAGGAGGAAGCTGCGGAGGCCGTGCGGCATCGCCACCCGGACCCTGGGCTGCCACGTCGGGTCGGCCCGGCGGGCGAGGATGTCGTCGGCCTGCTTGGGGATCGCGGCGGCGATGGCCTTCTCGATCGAGGCCGGAGATCGCTCCCGGAAGCCCAGGGTCTTGAAGTCCTTGCGCACGCTCAGGTTGTCCTTCCAGTGGTCGATCCGCTCGCGGTTCGTGTAGGGATGATCGGGCCAGACCTTGAAGCTCCGCTCGTAGGCCCGCCGCGAACTCTCGCGCGGGCTGGTGTTCAGGGCCAGCCGCAACGCCGTCGGGATGTTCAGGACGTTGGTGGCCCCGTGCTCGAAGTGGATGCCGCCCGTTACGATCGGCTTCTGGGCGTTGGCTGCCAGGAAGCTGTCCAGGAGCTGCTGCTTCCTGGCCGTGAGCGTGGCAAGCATCTCGTCGGTGTAGGGCTTGGCCTCCGGGCCCCACATGCGGGGGAACTTCAGCTCCTTCTTGGCGTCCTCGTCGAAGTCGTCCACGTCCTTCGCCACCAGGCCGGGGTGGGCGGCCTGGAGCCTCTCCAGCAGCGTCGTCTTGCCGCTGCCGGAGACGCCGCCGACGTGGGCGATGACGCCGGCGACCTTCTCGCCGTCCTTGCGACGCTGCTGCCGCGACCGCCCGTCCGTGCCGCACTTCGGGCACAGGCGGGCCCTGTCGAAACCTTCACGGCACTTCGGGCAGAAGTAGTCGTGTCCTCCGTTGGCGTACCAGTCGTTCATTTCCCTACTCCCTTGTTCTTCTTCCGGTACGACTCGACCTGAGCACGGATCGCGTCGCCGTAGTGGCATGTCATCTCGTCGCCGGCGTGGAGCTGCTTGCGAGCCACCAGGTGGAGCTGCCCGTCCTGCTGCTCGACGAGATGGGTGTTGGGCTCCTGCGCGTGGTTGACGTACCGCCCCAGGACGGTGCGGTCCACGCACAGGGGCTTGGGATGATTGCGGTTCTCCGCCTCGGTCCGGACCGTGGCCGCATGGCCGAGCGTCGCCCCCTCCGCGAAGGGCCGGAGGCAGAACGTCCCGTGGCCGTGGATCGACGACGGCCGCACCTCGAAGCCGTCCTCGCCGTCGAGGGCCGGGATCAGCCGGCACGGCTTGCCGAACTCGTCGATGCGGTCGTCGCGGGCCTTGCCGTCGCTGGCGATCTTCGCCAGGATCCTCAGGCTCTCCTCTTCTCGCCAGCACCGCAGGACCTCGGCGAGCTCGACAGGCTGGCCGGCCTGCTTGAGCAGCCGGCCGAGACGTGCCGCCGGATGCTGGCCAGCGTCAGCCGGCTGCCCTGTCCCCACTTGGCCCACAGGCGCATCGCTTCCTGGGCACGAGCTTTCTCCTCGTCCATGGCAAAGCTCCTTCCTGATGACGGGGCTGATCATCGGCGTCCTCCTTACGACGCGGAGGACGGCGGGGTCAAAGGCGGGGCCTGAGCCGCGGCCTTGGCCTTGGCGTCCGCCTGGGCCTTCACCTCGATCTCGGTAGCGTCGCGGTCGTCCTCCTGCAGGATCGCCTTGAGGGCGTCGAGGTCCAGCGGCTTGACGAGGTGGTGGTTGAAGCCGGCCTCGCGGGACCGCAGGAAGTCCTCGTCCTGCCCCCAGGCGGTGCAGGCGATGATCGAGACGCCGTCGCCCCAGGGCCGGGAGCGGATGCGGCGGCAGACGTCGTAGCCGTTGAGGCCCGGCATGCCGATGTCGAGGAGGATCGTGTTCGGCCGGAACATCGCCGCCGCCTCGATGGCCTCCAGGCCGTCGTACGCCACGGCCGTCTCCATGCCCATGGTGGTCAGGAGCTGCTCCAGGCCGTCGGCGGCGTCGCGGTTGTCGTCCACCACCAGCACGCGACGGCGCGGCGGCTGGCCCTTGCCCGGAGGGTTGCCTGCGGCCTCGCGGAGGCGGTGGATCTCGCTCGCCAGGATGTTGAGCCGGCGGGAGAGCTGGTCCTGCAGGTCCTCCCGGGTCCGTTCCAGGGTGTCGCGCTCGTCGCGGAGCTTGATGTTCTCCGCGTCGCGCTTGGCCAGGTCGCTCTTGACGTTGGACAGGTCGCTTTCGAGGCCCTTGACCTTCAGCTTCAGCTCGGCGTTCTCGACGATGTACCGCAGGTTGTCCTCCTGCAGCTTCACGATGGTCCCGCGGACGTCCAGCAGTTGCTGCTGCAGGTCCTGACGCAACTTGGTGGCTTCGTTCCAGACGTCATGGCGTTCGTCGAGGCTTGTCTTCTTGGCCAGGCCGAAGAAGTCGATGGCGAACTTCGTGATGATGGGGAGGGCGGCGCCGACAGCGCCGGAGACCGCGGATACGAGGACGAGGGAATCCATGGCCGTGTTCTCCTCCGTGAGTTGTCGGCACAAGCTGGCGGGGGGAAGGAGAACAGGTCGGGGGTGTTCCTCCCTGGGTGCCCCACCCAGGGTCCTGCTTGCGGACTGCTAATCCCCAAGCCTAGCGACGGTAGTTTCGGACGCTACCCCGTCGCACACCTGGCCCGCTACAGCCTTCGCCAAGCGGGTGTTCCTAGAACAGGCAGGCCAACTCCTTTGGACTGTCGTTCACCAACCGGTCGTCGTCCTCGACCAAGAACGCCCCGACCTGTTTTCCTTCCCCGGCATCATACCGCAGCAGGGGCTGCGAAGCCAGTTAAGCGACCGGCGGGTCATTTTCTGCGGATATTGCACAGGATCAGGCCCCTTCCGCTGGCGCAGTAGATGTGCGGAGGACCCAGGGAGAACAGGAAGTCGTCGGCGGCCTTGCGGACCCCTGGCGACTCGTCGTAGCCGTCGATCAGCAGGAAGCCGCCCGGCTCGATCAGCCAGTAGGCGGCCTGCAGGGCGTCCTGGCAGCCGGGCCGGGTGGCGTCTCCGTCCACCACCACCAGGTGGTAGCGGCCGAGGGCCAACGCCGGCTCCACCCAGCCGGCGACGCCGCCGGAACGCCGCCCCACCAGGAAGGACATGTCGGAATCGGGGAAACGACCACCCAGCATGCCGGCAGCGTGCCGCAGGGCCTCCTCGTCCTGGTCCACCAGGACGACCGAGGCCTGAGGGCAAGCCGACAGCGCGGCTAGGGCCCCGTGGCCCCTGCCGGCACCGATCTCCAGGTACCGGGCCGGCCGGCACAGGGCCGCGATCGAGTAGCGGAAGGCGTAGGCCATCTCGCTCTCGGGCGAGGACAGCCGGAGCTGGTCCGGGTCGTCCGGGCCGAGGCAGGAGGCGAGCTTGAAGCCCGAGTTCAGGACGTGGGTCCACAGGCTGGTAGGGGTCACACGGGTTTGCACACGACCTCCGGGAACCGATCCGGACCCAGCCGCATCACGAGAGGAGCCTTGCAGTGCTCGCACTCGCTCTCGGCCGTCTCGCCGTTCCAGACCTCGTAGCGTCGTGTCCAGAAGGCCTCGTAGCAGGTGAACTTCCGCTTGCACACGGGACAGGCGCACTCGACGTAGCCGAGGTCGCAGGAAGGGTCCTCGCAGTGCTCGTAGAAGACGGGCTCGGCCATTCTAGGGCTTCCTTCGCAGGATGACCTCGATCGAGAACTCCCCGATGGCGTGCTTGTCGGGGCCGGTGTTGACGTAGCCGTCGTCGAGCGTCCGCCAGTTGACCAGCTCGACCTTGTCGCCCAGGGCCTCCCGGACCGTCTGCAGGAGGCCGCGGGTGTGGGGCTGCTCGTGGGACTCCGGCAGCCAGAAGGTCTTGTGGTCGCCGTTCCATTGCGACGGCAGGGTCGTCCGCTTCTCGTAGAGGTCGCGGTGCGGCACGCAGATGATGATCAGGCCGTGGGGCTTGGTGATCCGGTACCAGTTCTCCAGGGCCACGCCAGGGTCGTGCAGGTGCTCCAGGATGTGGCTGGCGTAGACCGTGTTGAACGACTGGTCGGGCACGCCGGCCATGAAGTTGGCGTCGCCGTCCTCCTTGTCGTACCGCCGGAAGACCTCGTTGAGCGGGTCCTTGCCGCAGCCGATGTCGATGCCGGGCTTGTCGAGCTGGATGTACCGCTCGAACCACTTCTCCTTCACTCGCCTCGCGTGGGCCTTGCTCGTCTCCGCCATGAGCGTCTCCGGATCGGTGTCGGGGTAGTTCAGGAGCTGGTCGCGCGTGGGGAACTTCTGGACGACCAGGTCCCTGCGGGTAGAGAAGAACAGCATCGTCACCCGCTCGTAGAAGTACGCCGGCAGCCGGGCCGGGTCGTGCGGGCCGAGCTTGTAGCCGAGGTCGAAGCCGTACTTCTTGTGGAAGTGGGTGAACGCCTGCCGGAAGAAGTCCAGCAGGTCGTAGTACACCTGGTAGGTGCAGATGAAGGTGTTGCCGTAGAGGGTCGGCCGCCGCGTGGGCCGGACGTCGAAGACCTGGTACAGCTCCTCCAGCACCCGCCACATCCCCGGATGGGCCCGATTGCTGTCGTCGTACCAGTGGTCGGCCACGACGTCGGGCGCCAGGACCACCTTGGGGTGCAGCCATCGTTCCAGGAAGCCGAAGTCGTCCAGCGGCGGGGCCCAGGGCCACTTCTCCGACCACCGGGGCGACGCGAAGCCGACGTAGTCGGCGTCAGGCTCCAGGCCCTCGGCCAGGAAGGCCCGGCCCTCGGCCATCTGGTTGTCCATCGCCCCGAACGGGACGTACGGGAACGGCTTGAGGGCGTTGAGGTCCACCTGGGTCAGGTACCGGCGAGGCTTGAGCATCGCCGGGCCCTTGTGGTGCAGGACGAACATCCGCAGAAGCGAGTCGATCATCGGTCCCCCGGCGGCAGGTCGCCGTCCTTGAACAGGTACCACAGGCTGTCGGCGCCTCTCTGGATGCTGCCGCCCAGCCTGTCCACGGCCTTGGTGACTCCAGGCCAGTTGGGGTCGTCGTAGTCGTGGCCGCACAGGATGCCGCCCGGCCGGAGCAGGCTCCAGCCGCAGCGGAAGTCGTCCAGGACGGCTTCCTCCGCGTGGTCAGCGTCGATGAAGACCATGTCGGCCTTGCGGTGCGCAAGGATCGGACCCAGTACCTCGTCGGCGTCGCCAGTGCGGCCCTGGAGCAGGAACAGCCTGCCGTTGCGGATGTGGAGGTCGAGGTTGAAGAGGAACTCCTTCTTCACCTGGGCCTGGCCCTCGCGGGTGGACAGCTCGGCATGGTGGGTGGCCAGCTCGGCAGCGGAACCCTGGAAGTGGTCCACGGCGAAGACGACGCCCTTCGTGCTCTCGCACAGGGCCAGGGTGCTCCGTCCCTTCCACGAGCCGAACTCGACGATGACGCCGCAGGAGCTGGCGATGGTGCGAAGCCATGCCAGCTCCTCGGCGGTCATCCATCCCTTGATGTCCTCGGCACTCATCGCCTGTTCCCCTGCGAGTCGTACATGCAGGACGCGTCGCCGTTGGCCAGCAAGGAACGGCAGTGCTGGCACTGGACGATCAGCGGGGCATGGAAGACGCCCTCGCTGTGGACGCCGTGGCCGTGCTCGGCGGCCACGCTGGACGTCATGGCCGCCTGCCTGCGGAGCTCGGGCGGCACCTGGTGGGGCTCCAGCCGCACCATGCTGAAGTAGCTGTTCTTGCCGCACTTCTCGCAGACGAACTCGCCGGCGGCCCAGGTATCGACGATCGGCAGGGCGAACGGGTAGCGAGGGTGCTTCTGCAGGTAGGCGACGATCTCCTTGTGCCGAATGACCCTGGCACGCCGGATGACGATCCAGATCAGGGCCTCGACGGCCCTGTACAGGCCGAGGTAGGCGAAGTAGCCCACCAGGGCGACGAAGAAGAGGGCGACGTAGTGTCCGAAGTGATCCACGGTCGTCCTCCTCAGCGCGGGCCGTTGTAACGCTTGTCGACGAAGTGCTGCTTCTTGGCGATCTCCTGCCGCGCAGCCCGGATCAGCAGGTAGGCCTTGTGGGCGACCGGCCTGAGGGCCTCGGCCCAGGCCACCTTGTCAGCGTGGCTCATGGGCCTCTCCCGCTTCGGGCAGGGCCGGTACGGGTTGCGGTTCCTGGCGATGACAGCACCGATGCTGTTATCGACAACGGCCAGGCCGCTCTCGGTCTCGTAGACGCGGGACATCCCAGTCCTCCTTGGGCAGTTAGGGGCGATCAGTTGCGTGGCTCTTCCGGCGGCGTGGCCGGCGTCGTTTCCGGGCTGGCGGGCAGGTTCAGCGCGTTCTGGATGTTGTTGATCGACCGTCGTAGCTGTGTCAGGTTGCGGTTGACCTCGTTCATCGGCTGGGCGTCCTGCCGCTCACGGATGACAACCCGGCCGTCAGGCAGGTTCTCCGTCACGATGAGCTGGGCCCCGAACATCTCCGGCAGGCCGTCGCGCAGGAACGACTGCCGGGCCTCGTCGGGCAGGTTGCCGGGCTGGCGGGCCCAGGACTGCAGGTCTGCCAGGGTCCGCTGGTTGAGCAGGAGCGCCTGGACGCGGGTGATCATGTCGCCGGCGGTCGCGCCGGCACCGTAGTCCACCGACCGCGACGCGGCGATCGGCTCGCCCCTGGGCCTGATGTCGTTGAAGTTGATCTGGGTGGTGCTGCCGCCCGTGCCCTGGAGGACGTCCGCCGGGACGCCCATGTTGTTGAGTATCTGCTCCATGGCCGCTTCCCAAGCCCCGTCGCGGTTGACGGGGTAGGAGCCCAACTGGATGTTCTCGAACTGGACGGGCGTCGGCAGCGGAGGCGGTGGCGTCTCCAGCAGGCGGATCAGCTTCTCGCGGGCCTGGACCATCGGGTCCTCGGTCGAGGCCGCAGGCTGCGGCTCGGGATCGGCTGCCGAGGAGAAGTCGGCTCGCAGCAGGCGAGGGGTCATGCCGTAGGTGAAGCCTGACCCGTTCTCCAACTGGATCCTCTGCAGGCCCGCGGTGTTTCCCACGGCCGGACCGACAGTCTCGTAGGTCCGAGGCAGGACCTCCTCGCCCCTCTCGTGACGGGCATGGTCGACCAGCGCCGCGATCCGGCGTGCCAGAGCAGGGTTCCGCTCACGGATAGCCCTGAGCTGCCGCTCCTGTTCGGTGACGGTCATGCCCAGGAACCGACCGGCGGCCTCGGCAGCGACCGGTTCGACGACCTGGGCGTGCCTCGCAGAGGATGCCTGCACCTGCAGCAGGGTGATCTGCTCCTCGACCAGCCGGGCCCGGTTGGGGTGCTCGTCGCGCATCTCCACGAGCCGGCCGCTCTGCATGGGGTCGCCCGGACGAGCCATGATCTCCTGAGCCACTTCCCTTGCCCAGGCGGCTGCACGCAGGGGTTCCTCGTCGATGTAGCCCCAGTTGTTCCGGTGCATCCACTCGCCGCCGCGGACACGGGCCTCGATGACCAGGTGGTGCTGCACCCGCTCGTAGAACTCCATGCCCTGCTGCTGGAGCTCCAGCATCGCCGAGTTGTAGGCCAGGCGGTCGCGCTCGATCAGGTCCAGCAGCTCGTTGGCGCGTGCCCGGGCCTGCTGGATCTGCTGGTACTCCTCCCGCCGACGCACGCTGGCCCGCTGGAGGCGTTGCCGCTCCATGATGAAGTGGTCGAGCAGCGAGTCCGACGGGGCCAGGGCGAACCGCTCCTGCGGCGTGATCTCCTGGCGATCCTCGCGGCGGGCGATCTGGCCTGCAGCCTGCCAGAGCTCGCCGGGCGACTGCCCCGCCTGCTCGGCCCGTATGCAGAGCATGCGGTTGACGATCAGGTCGTAGTCGACCGTGTCGAGGCCGGTGTAGCCGTTCTCGGGCTCGTGCGAGGCCGCAGCGCGAGCGTCCAGCAGGGCCCCGCCCCAGGCAGGGTTGTCGTTGAGGATCGCTCGTGCCAGCTCGTTGGCCCTCGCCATGGCCCGATTGGTGACCGAACGGTCGAGCTGGTCGTAATCGTCGACCGGGATGGCCGGCATGATCCGCCGGTAGAAGTTGTTCTCCCGCATCCGGTTCCGCGTGAACTCGTTGACTGCGTCGGCAGCCTGCTGCTCCATGGGCGGAGGGGTGAGCGGGGGCATGATCCGACGCGGCGTGTCGTCGTAGGAGCGGACCCGGAACTGGCTGCAGTTGCAACCGGGCACGCGGCAGCCTCTATCTACGCTGCCGCCATCGTCGCCGTGCGACGACTGGTCATGCTGGCAGAAGCGACATCGCGTGACCTGCTGCCGGGCGTGTTCCACCGCTGCCGCCTGGGCCTCAGCCTCCATGTGCGGGTTGGCCAGGGCGTTGAAGATCTGCTGGTTCATCGCGGCCTGTGCAGAGACGTGAGCGACCCGGTCGGCAGGCCGGTTGACGGCAGGGCTGGGGTCCACGAACTGAGGCGGCGGATTGTCGACGTGGAGCGACCTGGCCGACTCGTGCCGCCGGCGTTGCTCCGTGACGGTCCCGTTGATCAGCTCGAAGGCCCAGTTGCAGATCTGGGTCTGTACCTCATTGGTCAGGGCCTGGCCGACGAAAGGCGTCACCTCGGTCCGGATGACATCCTGCAGGTGGCTCAGGGTCGTCGCGAGCTGCGACTCCGTCAGGAAGGACAACCGGGCCCTACACTCTGGACCGGTGACGTAACCCAGCATGTCATCGAGATGGGACTGCCGGAAGGTGTAGCGGGCCCCCTCGCCCGGCACGAAGGTGCCGACGGGCTCGAACTCGGTATTCACCAGCTCATAGGCTCCCGTGACGACCATGGCTATCCCGGTCGGCGACGCAGGAGTCGGCGGGGTCGGCTCGACCTGCGCGGTGAAGTCCAGCGACGCCGGGGTGGGCCAACCGCGCTGCTGGTCTAGTTGGTACGGCGTTCTCTGTTCCACGGGCGGGACGCCCAGGGCGTCCGTGAAGGCCTGATCGAACGGGGCACCAGGCATGACCTCGATCCGCCGGGCGTGGTCGCCTTCCTCGCCCCAGGAGTTCTGGAACCGGATGCCGAAGGCACGGCCCGGCACTACCGCGGCCCCTGCCTCAGCGACAGCCTCGTCGATGCGTTCGGCGACCGAGCGAGGCTGAGGAGCGTTGTTCCTCAGGTCCTCCAGGATCCGCCGGTCCATCTCAGCCATTGCCTCGTCGCTCTGGGCAGGCTGCGTAGATCCCGCGGTCGATGGGGTAGCGTTCCTGAGTGCACAGAGGGTCTGGTACAAGCTGCTCATATCCTCGCCGCCGGTACGGTAGCGAGGGCAGTGGCAACCCTGGACAGAGCAGGGGGCTCCGGCGTGTCTGACTGCGTCGTGGCCGCACAGGGTACAGGGCAGCGGGTAGGAATGCACAGGGTCCCGGGCGTTGGCGCCGATGACCACGGTCGGGTCCATCGGCACCTCGTGACGGCCGTAGAAGGCTTCGTCTCCGCGCGTCGTCGGATTCGGATCATCCACGCTGCCAGAGACCCGCTGGCCCGTGCTGCTGTCGTAGACGCCTTCGGTGCCCGGCAAGGAAGGGTCGTCCAGGACCTGGTGACGACCGATGAACTGCGGGTCCGCGAAACGGTGCACTGCCGGCTCTTGCTCGGGCCGTGTGACCGTGACTTCCCATGCTGCGTCCATGAATCGCATGGGCTGGCTTGCCTGGCCTACCCCGATGGTGTGGGCAGCGGCCTCGGCACGGAGGCGATCCTGCCGAGCCTGCCGGCGGGCGAGGATCCCTGCCCAGTAGTCGGCGTCCGAACGGGCTCCCTGGCGGCTCAGGACGGTAATGGCATCCTGTATCGCCTGGCGGGTGACGCCGCCCGCGATGGCGTCCTGGCTGAAGACGTCGCCGTTCCTGTTGGGCATGCCACCCAGGAGCCGGCCCAGGGCCTCCACGGAGAAGACGTCCTCCTCCCTGGACCGGTCCACGCACATGACCGGCTCGCCCTGGATGCGGTCGAGCATGGCCTGCGGCACTTCCTCGCCGTCGCGGTAGGACCGCACGAGGCGACCCGTGGCCTGCTCGCGCAGCTCGATCCCGTCCCGACAGACGTTGACTGTCAAGGGTGGCTGGGGTTGTTCCGGCTCTGCGGGAGGCATGACGGCTCCATCCATCGGGAAGACCATGGTGACGCTCTCCGAGACGATGCCTCCTCGGAAAGACCAATCGACGCCGATTATTCTAGCGGGAGGCAGGCTCACTGCGAGGTCTCTGTGATCAGAGGGCCACGAATCCGCCGAAGTGCTTCTCCCATGGGCGCCGAATGGGCCGGCTGCCGGAGCTGCCTGTGGAAGTTGAGCATCGACGCGAAGTCCTTGGCGATCTCCTCGTCAAGGAACTGCCAGTCGCTCGTGCGGTGCGACCCGCCCGTCTGCAGCACAGGCCGCTCGCAGAAGCCGTAGGCGTTGGTGACGACCCTGCCTGGCACCCAGATGGCGAAGATCTGCCGGACGCCGGTGAACTCCGTGTCGTTGTCGTCGTGGCGATCGCTGACAGGCACCACGGTGTACTCGTGCTTGGTGGCCTCGGCGTCGGGCCAGGTCTTCATGTACTTGGGGGTGTAGTCCACAAGCTCACTCTCCCGGGTAGAACGGATCACCGCCGTCGCCGTCGCCATTGCGGCCGACACCGACCAGGTGGCTGTTGTGCAGGAGGCCCATGCGGCCCTGCGGCAGGACGTAGTCCTTGCTGACCGGCATGTCGCTCATGGCCTTGAGGACCAGCAGCACCTCGGCGTAGTCGTCCTCCATGATGACCACGGCCTGGTACAGCTCCATGATGTGGGCCAGCGTCAGACCTTCGGTGTCCTTGACCCACTTCTCCAGGTTCATCACCTTGCGGACGCCCTCGCCTGCCAGGTGCTCCAGGAAGATCCTGCGGCAGCAGGCGTCGGGGTAGTCGATCAGCACCACCCGGTCGAAGCGGCTGGGCCGGTTGAGGACCTGGGCCCCCAGCCGCTCGGGGTAGTTGGTGGTGGCCACGAACACGATCTTCTGGAAGTCCTCGACGCCGTCGAGGATGTTCAGCACCGCCGACTCGTTGTACCGCTCCAGGATCTTGTCGAGGTCCTCCATCAGGATCAGCACCGGCGTGTCGGGCTGGACCTCGCGGAACTGCCGCAGGCCGAGGATCACCAGCTCGGGTGCCCCGAACATGATCGAGACGCCGCCGAGGTCGTGCACGCCCTGCATGAGCTGCTTGATGGTGCAGCTCTTGCCGCTTCCTGGCGGGCCCCAGAACAGCACGCCGCGCTTGTGGGCGATCGACGCGGCCTTGAAGACGGCGGCCCGCTCCCAGAACCGCTGCAGGTTCTTGATGACCTTCTCGGAGTTGGCGTCGGGAAAGCGGATCAGCCCTGCGGTCGTGAAGTCCATCCGCTGGAAGAGCAGGCCCAGCGACGGGTGGAGCTGGATGTCGTACAGGCCCGGCGGCATGGTCTTGACGGTGCGACTGGCGGCGACGAACCGGCGGTCGTCGTCGGTGGTCCACTGCTGCAGGCCCCTGAGGACGGCGCTGCTGGGCTCGACCAGCGTGCCGGGCACACCAGAATCGTTGGCCTGCCTGGCGAAGACGTCGCTCTTGTGGGATTGCCGGCTCTGTCGCGGCTGACGAGAGACCCGTTCCACCAGCTTCTGGATGTCGTTCATGTCGCTCATGGCGTCTCCGTTACTTCCTAGTTCGCTGTCACACATCGAGACGGATCTTGCGTTCGGGCGCGGCGGGAGCGTCGCGGCCCAGGAGGATGGCGTCCTCGATCATCTTCCGCACCTCGGGCTTGGAGGCGTCGGAGGAGTTGAGGAAGGCCTGGCACTCCTTGAAGTGGTCGAGGTCGAGGGCCCACTGCTCGTAGCGGCTCTGGGTGGGCTCCTTGACCAGCACCTGCACGTCGGTCGGCTGCAGCCAGGGCAGGAGGTGCAGGTGGCTGGAGAACAGCTTGAGGTCGATCCTGGCGCTGGCCAGGGCGAAGACGCCGTGGTTGCAGTAGCGGAACTTGCCGTCGAAGCCTCGCTGCGTCAGCCAGTCGTTCAGCTCGCCGACGGCCTTGAAGCTGCCCTTGTGCATGTCGCTGGCGTGGCCAGGCAGGGCCGTGCAGTGCCGGTCGGCGAACGCCTGGTTGTGGTCCTCGGCCTCGTTCATGATCAAGAGCACGCGGGTGTAGCTCATGTCTCGTCGATCCTCCTGATCCGACGCACTGGCTCCGGGGGCGAGTCGCCGGAGGTACTCGTCGATGTGCTCGCGCATGAGCCCGTAGGCGTTGTAGATCCGCCAGCATTCGGCAAGGGCGGATGCAAGAGGGCTCTTGCCTGTCCGGGCAGCTCCAGGATCCGCAAGGAAGAGCTCTCGCCCTGTGCGTGGTAGTGCTGCAAGGTCTGCAAAGGGATTTCCAAGATCTCCACCCTCGCCACCCTGGCCTGGTACAGGACCGCCGCTCGCTGGCGGGCGAGGCCCGTCCGATGGTTCAGCGTTCGTTCCGCTTGCTTCCACGCTCGCTGGGCCTCCGGCTCGGTGTCGTACTCGCCGCAGGGTTCGGTGCCGTCCTGCACCCGGACATGCACCTGGTACTTCCCCTCCAGGGTGCAGAGGATGTAGCTCACGCCTTCACCGCCTCGATCGCCACCTCGGCGACCGCGTGCCAGGGGATGAAGGTGTGCGTGCCGTCGTCGTTGTTCAGCGTGATGCCGTGGGTCTTCCAGTGGTCGAGCGTCTGGTTGCACTCGACCGTGTTGTAGCAGCCCAGCTCCAGCGGCTTGCGGCTGCCGAGGAAGGTGGCCCGGATCACGAACGGCTTCCTGGCCGCCTGGACCGGCTTGGGCTCCTCGGCAGGAGCGGGGCCGACGTACCTGCCGACCACCAGGCTGTCCTCCCTCGCAGACTTCAGGCTCTCGGGCGGCGGGGCTTGGGGGGATGCTGCCTGCGGCGCAGGCTGCTGGGGCTGACGGTCCTTGTTCTTGCTCAAATGACACCTGCCTTCTTGAGTAGTTCGCGCAGCTCGACGGCGCGAGGTCCGGTGGCGACGAGGACGAGGCTGTCCTTGCCGTCGTTCATCGCCTTGTAGTTGCCCACGATCACGGCCTCCTCGTGGTCGGCCCGCTTGATCAGTTCCTTGATGTCGGTGTCGGTGGTCTTGGCCTGTTTCTCCATCGGCATGGCTTACTCCTCGTCGTCGTAGAGCAGGATCGGGGTATGCTCGCCGCAGTACGCTCCGGCGATATTGAAGCTGAAGAACTCGTCGGCCTCTTCCTCGTCCATGTCGCGGCAGAGGGCTTCCTTGATCCTCTTGACGCTGTAGACGGCCAGCACCTGGCCGGGACCTCTCTGGCCCAGGCCCAGGAGGGCCTCGTCGTAGCCGTCCAGCAGGATGGCCTCGGGGTTCTCCTCGGATAGTCTCTCGCGGATCTCCGCGGTAGTCATCAGAAGTCCTCATTCTTCGACACAGGCAGGCTGTCGAGTTTCACGGTCCAGATCGAAACAAGCTCGTCGCTCCAGTACATCGGTTTCCCGTCGAACTCGACGACCGACCGCGGTACCTGGATATCGCCCTGCAGGAAGAGACGACCCTTGTCCGTCAGCTTCCAGATGCCCGGCGAGGTCTTCCTGCCGAAGTCCCAGAGCCGGAAGATGACGCCGTACTCGCCACCGCTCTTGAGCCCGAAGCGGTCGATGAAGGCCGCATTCGCCTTCACCGGATCAGTCTCGTTCTCCAGGGACTTCAGCATCTTGACGTAGGACACGGTGCGATCGCACAGCGTCCGTTCGTACGCCTTGGCCCACTTGCCGCATACCGGGCAGTACAACCCCTCCTGGATGTTCGCCTGGACATGGGCTTTTGCCTCAGCCAACGTCTGTGTCATCCGAAGTGCCTCCCGAAGACTTCTTGCGGGAGGCCCGGCCCTTGGCTCCAGCCGACCGGGCCTCCGCGCTGGTGAAACGGTGGGCTGTTCCCCTGGCATGGGCAGCGGCGCCGCCCTTCTTGCCAGCTACCGTCGCCTCCTCCTTGCTGAACTTGTGGGCCTGTCCTGCCGCATGGGCCGCAGCCCCGCCGAGGCGGGCGATCCGCTGGACTTCCTCGGCGGGCATGGCCGCGAACCCCTTCTTCCTGGGGGCCTTCCGTGGCCCCTCCTCAGCGCCTTCCATGGTGTTGCGCCTCCTCGCTCAGCACGGCAGGTCCTCGACGACGGTGGCCAGGACCTCTTCCTCCCGCATCAGGAGGTACTCGTCGGCGTCGCCCTCCAGCTCGATCTTGTTGCCGGCGTAGGGGGTGAAGTAGACGGTCTGGCCGACGGACATGGACGGCATCTTGCCGATGATGTCGCTGTCGGCGGGCGGGTCGATCAGGGTGAGGCCCGGGCCGACGGCCACGATCTGGCCCTTGCCCGGCTTCTGCTGGGCCTGGTCGGGCAGGATGATGCCGCCGGGGGTCTTGTCGGCCGCCTTCAGCCGGCGGACCAGGAGCTTGTCGCCGGTCGGCCTCACCTTGACGGGCCTGCTGGCCCCGGCTTCGGCCTCGGACATGGGACGGGTACGGCTCTGCGTGGCGTTCATGGTCTTCCTCTCAGGGTTATGGGCGTCGCTTGGTCTCCGGGTCGCCCGTGAGCGGCTGGGCGCTCAGGACCTCCCGGATGTCGAACATCGGCGGGACTTCCTTGGTGAAGCGAGGGATGGTGATCCTGTCGAACTTCACAGGAGGCAGGGCAGCCCGCTTCTGCCGCTCGGCCTCCAGCAGGGGCTGCAGGGCCAGGTAGAGGTCATCCAGCTCGCTGGCGTCCACCTGGAAGAGGTTCTTCTGCAGCAGCCTCTTCACGTCCTTGGCGTAGAGGGTGCGGCCACCCGTCTCGGTGACGACCCGGTAGGGGATCCTGTGGCCCGGAACGCCCGGATGGTCCTCGTGGACCGTCTCCACGCCCTTGCTGTGCAGGCCCCAGCCCCGCATGAAGTCGTGGATCGTGCTCCAGGGTTCGGCCATGGCTTATTCCTCCTGCAGGTCGATGTAGACGATCACCTGGGGCCTGCCGCAGGCCCGACCATGCCCGCGAGCGTCCTCGCCGTCGTCCTCGCAGGCGGTGACGGCCTTGATGGAGATGTCCGAGGACTTGCCGTTGGGCATCTCCAGCCGGATGCTGCCCTCGCAGTTGGGGTACTGCACCTTGATCGCCTGCAGGGCGGCGATCAGGGCATCGAGATCAGTCAGGTCGGGCTCGGCTGGCATGGCCTACCTCTTCTTCCTGGGCCTGCCTCTGGATCGGCCCTTGGGCAGCGGCTCGGGACAGGTCTCCTGGTGCTTCTTGCTGTTGGTGACGGGGACGCCGCAGCGAGGACAGTCCCCGTCGCAGCAAGGCTCGAAGTGGATCTCGCTGCTGCCTTCCTTGTGGCAGGAGCAGTCGCACTCGTAGGGGACCTTGTCAGGCATCCGTGCCTCCCTGTTTACATCACGGCAAGGTGCGCCGCTCGGCCTTGCCGCACGTCTTGCAGGTCCGTTGCTGGTACTCCTCGATGAACGGCTCGCGGGACACCACCTGGCCCTGGCGGTAGTAGATCCACTCCATGTGCCGCGTGTGGATCTCCCACGGCGTGAAGTCCTCGCAGACATGGTAGCCGAGCAGCTTCCAGAGCCAGTTGAGCATCGCGGTCTCCTGTCAGGCAGGGCTGAGGTCGCTTTCCTCGATGTCGAGGAATGGCTGCCCCTGGCCCGTCCGCTCGATGACGTAGTCGCGGTCCATCCACTTCTCCAGGATCGTGCGGTCCTTGCCGAAGGTGACATGCTTCTTGCCGTGCTTCCAGGCCATCGAGTCCTCGTCGCACTCGCACGGCTCGACCACGACGCGGAACTTGCCCCCTGGGGCGTTCTCCACCTTGTGGAGGACGTACGGGGCATCGTTGATCCAGAGCCACTTGCCAAGCAGCAGCCGCATCTTCTCCGCCTGGTCCTCGCTCACGAACGCCTTCAGCTTGTCCGCCATGGTCGTCTCCTTGAACATGGTTTCAGCCCGCTTCCACCTGGACAGCGGCACACGGCCCCTCGTGGCCCGTCTTGCGGTTGCACTTCCAGCCCGTCGGGAGCCTGGTGCACGGCTCCCGCACCACCATCGGCACCACCGGGTCGTTGCCGGTGTAGATCCCCAGGCCCCAGTTGCACCGCTTGCACCGCCGGCACTCGTGGTGGCCCTGGCTGCCGTGCTCCAGGTCGAAGCTGTCGGGGTGCTCCCAGACCCAGCCGCAGAAGGCGCACTTGTGGCGGTGGGTGCCTTCCTTCTCCGCGGTCAACGGTTGGACCTGCTTGTAGTAGCCGCAGAGCCACAGGAGATAGTGCCAGGGCATCATCGCGACCTCCTATCGCAGGTAGTCTTCCATGGGCTTGCCGTCCACCGTGTGGACGCGAGGATCCAGCAGGATGCACCGCAGCTTCCTCCTGACCGTGTCGAGGACGGCCATCGGCACGGTAGCCAGGGTCTCCGGATCGCCGGCCTTGACCCGCTCGATCAGCTCGTCCGGCATGGTCCAGACGAACTTCCACTCCTTGACGCAAGGATCCCAGAGGGCGCTGATGGTCTTCTCGGGATAGCGGTAGCAGGACCAGTCGCTCGGGCCGTGGTCGCCGGCCAGCTCCCAGGAGTGGTCGACGAGCGTGTGCCTGGCGTCCTGGTCGCCGCAGGCCGGGCACCAGCCGCGGAGCTCGAAGCGGTCCCAGCAGGCCAACAGGTCCTTGTTGAGCGCGAAGAACCGGCTGCTGGCCCACCGCTTCGTGCCGCACTGGCACTGCAGGAACCGGGCGTACAACGGCAGGCGGCAGACGACTACCGGCGCTGAGGGCCTGGCAGCGGCCTGTGAGGGCCTTGACATCCCGGCGAGGCCGAAGAGGCCTGCCAGCGTGCCAAGGAAGGTACGTCGCGTAGGCGTGGTCATCTCAGTCTCCTTGCCAGGTCCCTGGCATACTCGGCCAGCCAGCCGTTGGTGTACTGGATGTCCGCGTCGGCCTCCCGCACCATCTTCTCCACCACGCCGGCCGGCAGATGGTCCCGCAGCAGGTCGTACAGGAAGCTGGTCAGGCGATCGCCCAGGACATCCACCTCGCCGGACCTCTCCCTGAGGGCCGCGTTCTCGCCGTCGTTGCCCAGGACCGACTCCAGCCTCAGGGCCAGGAGCTTGGCGGCCGTCTCGGACAGATTCGAGGCCAGGATGTGGTAGTGGGACGCCTCGTGGGTGCCCACCTGCCAGCCGTGCTGTCCGTTGAGGCTCTCCAGGGCCTGGAACTTGTTGTGGGACATTCCCTTCCCTCCGGTGGTTACTGGGCGACCTTGTTGCCTACGATCTCGGGCGTCGGAGGCGTGGGCGGCTCGATCGGCACCAGGATGCCCGTCAGCTCGGGCATGCTGGCAGCGAAGGAGTCGCCCGTGGCCACCCGGCGCAGCCGCATGGGCATGGTCTTGATCGCCTGGGTGATGTCGAAGCCCTCGACCACGCAGATCGAGCCGTCGCGGTGCCGGACGATCGTGCCGACGAGGAGCAGCTTGGCGACCTCGTAGACGTCCGTGATGACCAGCGGACCCGAGCGAGGCTTGACAGGATCTGGTTCGGCCATGATCGGCCTCCCTGGAGTTGAGTTTCCGGAAACTCAGAGGGCGTGGTCGCCCTCCGTGACGTTGAGGATCTTGCTCGCGACCTCCCGCTCGACGCGGGAGTGGATGTAGTCGCCGATCGCCCGGACGGCGTTGCGGCCGTGCTCGCCGAGGTCGACGGCCTTGATCCGGGCCAGGACCTGCTGATCGAGGTGCTGCTTGATCTCCGTGGTCATGTCGTCCAAGAAGACCTGCTGGATCTCCTCACGGGCGACCTTGAGCTCCGTGACCACGAGCTGCCAGGTCTTGAGCTTGTAGGCCGGCGGCGTGCCGATCAGCCACTCGGCCAGCTTCCAGTGGATCTCGTGTCGGCCGTGGGGGCAGCCCTCCATCTCCCACAGGGCATAGGCCACAGTCTCCTGCAGCCGGGGCTTGTTCATGATCACACAGGTGAGCCGCTTGGCCGGGTCCGACACCAGGATCGGCTCGGCCGTCTCGGGGCAGCGGGTCCAGGCGTTGAAGACGATCGCGTCGTCCGGGTCGGCCGGGAACGGGTCGACGACGGGCTTGGTGAAGTCCGTGACGACCAGGCCCTTGTGGCCCTTGCCGCAGCGCGGGCACGGGTCGATGTCATTGAGTCCGTTGTCGCCCTTGATAATCTGATGGGTCACGCATTGCTCCTGTTTGCTTCCCTGGTGGGCAGAAAGAGTACCACGCAGCATGCCACTTCCGGCCCCTTCGGTACCTGTAGTAGTGCCCGACTTGTATCGTTCCACCGCAACGGGTGCAGCGGAATTGGACATCGTGTCCCTGTCCTGGCTTCCTGCACATGGCCAGGTTCGGTTTCATGCCTTCTTGCTCCTGGGCTTCCGAGCCAGCGTCCCAGCCTCCTTGGGCAGCTCCTCCAGGTACACCCGGCGGTCGTCCGCCCCGATCACGGTGAACTTCCTGCCCACCAGGTCGTTCAGGTCGACCTCGACGTTCTCGCTGTCGTGGCCCCGGAGGTAGCCGAAGAGGTGCTTGGCCGTCTCAGGGGCCACCGGCTTCTTCGAGTCCCAGGAACCCTGGATCAGGATCTGGCTGGCGGGAGCGCTCACTCGTCATACTCCTCATCACAGGTGATGTCCTTGTCGTCAGCGATGGGCTGGAGCAGCACGGGCTTCGCCCTCTTGCGAGAGGCCTCACGGTGATAGTCGCTGATCACCTGGTGCAGGGGGCGAGGCTGGGGCTTCTGGAGCTGCTCGGGCGTCGGATCGGCTTCCTTGAGGCCGCCGCGGTCGAGGCAGAACCTCACCAGGGCCAGGACGTAGCCGAGCTGCTCGCCGACCAGCTCCTTGCGGTGGTAGGCCAGGTAGTGGACGGCCAGCGAGTTGGTGATGTCGCCGGTGGGCAGCTTGTGCTCGACGTTGTCGGAGTGGGCGCCGCAGGAGCAGACGTGGAAGCCGCGGGTCACGTCGCCATAGGGCTCGGAGGCGTTCAGGGCCGCGGCCATGCCTCGCGTCAGCAGGTCGATGACGGGCTGTTCGCTGGGCGGATCCTGCGGCTCGACGTACAGCAGCCAGAGCGGCTCGGACGGCTTGACCTTGTCGTTGTTGCGGATCATGAAGAGACCTCGTGTCCCTGGATGGGCGAACGATCAGGCGGTCTTGGGCATGGGCACGGGGGCAGGGGCCGGCGGCGGGACGGGGTTGCGGACGATGTGGGGCAGGTTGACGGCACCGGGGTGGCCCGGGACCGGCGGCAGCGGACGCGGCGGGGACTGCAGGGTGTTCTTGATCTGCTCGGCGATCTTGGCCATGGCGTCGCGCATGGTCTTGTTGTCTTCGAGGATGGCCGTCATCACGGCACAGGGCGGGACGAGCGTCTTGAGCAACGGGTCGACGGAGCCTCTGCCGTCCCAGGGGTGCGGGACGGCGTCCACCTTGGTGAGCCGCCACTGGTCGCCGGCGATGAGGTCGCTGACCTCTTTCTCGAAGTCCAGGATCGTCCTGGCGTCCACGATGCGGGTGATGACCTTCTGCACTGCGAGCCCTCCGTGAAAACGATAGCCTCGCTGGAATGATACCAGCGAGGCTACGGCTGGGCTAGAGCAGCGAACAGAAAATATCGCGGGCTGGGAAGGGGCAGCCTGGCCGCGTGCCTCAGGCTTCGGAGTCGCGTCGAGGTAGGACGCTCTGGGACCAGGACCCCCGATACTCTCGACCCCTTCCCGGGACGCAGTTCCGCGGCCTTTCCCCAGAGGCCTGCGTCCTTGCTGCCAGGTGACCCCCGAGGCCCTGGCAGCATCTTCAGCCGATCACCTGTCCAGGCGCGGGTGGCATCACTTCCGCGACCTCGCCAGCGAGCAGATCGGCCTCTCACCCGCCATGTCTCAGACCAGGCCGGCGACCGCCTGGATCTCGGCCTGCAGCACCGGCAGCCTCGCGGCGGCCACCTTGAGCAGCCGCATGGCGTCCACGGGCGGGACGCCCTCCTGGCGGCAACGGGCCAGCATGCCGCACAGCGTCGGAGCGGCGTTGGCCAGCTCGTGGGCCTGGTGGACCGTGGCGGCCGGGATGCCGGCGTTGGCGGCCTTGCGGAAGGGCTCCTCGGGGTCCTGGCACTGCTCCAGCAGGTGGAAGCCCAGGAAGGCCAGGTCGCACGCCTCCTTGGCACCGTCCTCGGTGGGCTCAGCAGGGGCCTCGCTGTCCCCTTCGGCCTCGCTCTCCTCGGCCTGCATGGGCGAGGGGTTCTCCGGCGGTGCTGACGGCGAGGAGCCCAGGCCGTGGCGAAGGCCGGCGCCCAGGCCGACGCCGCCGACGGTGCCCAGGCCACCCAGCAGCAGCCTGGACCCCAGGCCGCCACCGGGCTTGCCAGGGGCTGCGGGCACGGGAGGCGGAGAGGCCGCTGCGGGCGGCATCTGGACCTCGAACGGCTTGCCCGAGTCGGCCGGCGGCATCTGCCTGGTCGAGACCGTCGGCCCCTTCGGCATCTGCATGGTGGTGGTGCCCAGGCCGTACCGCACCGGGCCGCCATCCACGGTCTTGGGCATGGGCGGGATTGCCACGCCCTGGCGAGCCAGGGTATCGACGGCGCCGGGGTTGCGGCCCAGGAGCTGCGCCAGGTCGCCCGGATGCAGTCGGCCCGTGGCCTGGGCCTGCTGGTTGACGGCGTTGACGATCGGCCGGCTGGCCGCTGCCGGCGGCTTCGCAGCCAGCTTCATGAACGACAGGATCGACGGCACGGTTCATCCTCCCATGTGGGCCTTGACGAGGGGCCAGTTGGCCCGCAGTTGCGACACTTCCTGCGGGGTGAGCATGCCGCCGGAGTTCTGGGCGATCACCGGGTCGCTGGCCAGCTCGTTCTTGAAGGCGGCGTCGAGCTGCTTGTAGTAGGCGGCGCCGTTGGGCAGCGTCTTGAACATCGCCGCCGTCATCTTGGCCGCCCCGAGACGATCGCCCTTGACCATGGCCTGCTGGATGCTCGACCGGAAGGCCTGGGGGTTCTTGGGCGGGCCTGCAGCTCCGGCCGGCGACGCGGCTGCCGGAGCTGCAGGCCTGGGCACAGGAGCAGCGGCCGGCGACGATGGCGGCACTGCTCCCGGGGGCACGGTGGCGGGCGGTAGCTGCGGGATCTCTCCCTCGGGGACGGGCAGGACCGAACGCTCGGGCTGCCCGCCGCCGGTGAACATGGACATGATCCGCTGGACGCCGCCCATGAAGCCGCCCTGGCCGCCCAGGGCCATGACCAGGGCCAGCAGGCCGCCTCCGCCCATGGCGGCACCCAGCATGCCTCCTCCACCGGACACGGCGGTGACGAGGCCGGTGATCGCCAGCGCAGCGCCGCCGAGCGCCAGCACCCGCTCCATGCCGTTCATCTTCTCGAAGGCGTGCTGGACGCCGGCCAGCATGCCCTGGCTGCGGGGCTGGTCGGGGAACTGCTTGGCCAGGGTGCCCAGGAGCTCGCGGTTGCCGGGGTTGGCGGCGATCGACTCCCAGGTCTTCTGCACCAGCGGGTCGTTGGCGTCGGCCTTGGTCATGCGGGCGTGCAGCGTCTCCATCGGGATCGCCCCGGCGACGCCCTGGGCCCTGGCGAGGCCGGCCATCTGCCGGGCCCGGCCGATGAGGTCGAGCTGGTAGGCGGCGGTCTTCTGGTCGATGCCCGTCTGCTTGAGGACGTTGCTCTCCAGGCTCTTGAGCTGCTTGTCGTAGGCGGCGAAGGCCTCGGGGTGGTTGAGCTTCACCAGGGACGCGGGGGAAGCCTCGACTTCCTGGAGGAAGCCCTCGACGTCGGCCTGGGCCGCCTGGACCTGCCGGGGCGACGGCGGGGCGTTGGCCTTCATGCCGCCGCGCTCTGCCGGTGCAGCCGGTGCCGCAGGCGCAGCAGGCTCGACCTGAGGTGGGGCTCCTCCCGTTCCGGTGGGAACAGCGTTATCCGTAACGGGAGGAGCCGCGGGCGGAGAGGCCGGCTGGGCCTGCGGAGAAGTGGGAGTAGCAGGCTGGACAGGGGCCGGAGGTGCCGACGGAGGCAGGGAAGGGCCTCCGGCGGTGGTGTCCGCTGCGGGAGCAGCGGGAGGGGACGGAGCCTCCACGGGAGCAGCGGCGGGCTGCCCGGGGATGTTCATCTGGTTGAGGACGTACTTCGACACGGCCTCGGGGTCGGGGTTGATCGCCGAGGCCCGGCTCAGGTGGCCCAGCACCTGGCTGGCCGACGAGGAGTTGCCGAGCTGGCCCTGGAGGGCCTGGTTGCCCAGCAGCTTCTGCAGCGTGGGCCGCTGCTCCTCGGGCCGGGTGGCAAGCCAGTCGTCGAGCCCCTTCTGGCCCGTGCCGGCGGCCATGGCCAGGCTGTCGGCGTCGCGCTGCAGGTCGAGGGCCTTCTGGCGGTCCTCCTGTCCCTGCAGGTAGCTGCTGCGCATGGTGTGCGCGATCATGCCGCCGCCCGCGGCCGTGGCCACAGGCAGGACGTACTTGACGCCGATGTTGGCCGCACGGCCCAGCATGCCGGGCGGCTTGGGCGGCACCGGCGGCGGCACGGGGGCCGCGGCCTTACCCGAGAGGGCGAAAGGGATCGCCCCCAGGGCTGCACCGCCCTTCTCCGCCAGGCGGGGCTGGACGCCGCAGATCCTCGGGCCGATGGCCGCACCCTGCTTGGGCGGCATGCCGACGCCGCTGCCAGGAGCGAAGGTCGGCTTCCAGGCGTTGGCGTCGTAGGCCTTGCCGGTACGCTGGGCCTCCAGGCGGCTGACCGGAGCCTGAGCGGGCTGCGGAGGCTGCTGGGGAGCCTGGGGCTGCTGAGGAGGCTGTGCGGGGGCCTGAGCCTGCTGGGGTGGCTGCTGGGGCGATGCGGGCTGCGTGGGAGCCTGTGGCTGGGGAGCAGGAGCCTGGGGCTGCTGGGGCTGTGCCTGGGCCTTCTGGGCCTGCTCGGCCTTGTGCTCGTCGAGCCACTGCTGACCGGCACCGGGGATCACCTGGTTGACCATGGTCTGCGAGAGCTGCTCGGGCGACAGCTTCTGCTGGCCGTAGCGGCTCATCTGCTGCATGAACGGCGTCGCCGTTCCGGCGTTGCTCAGGTGGCGGCGGATGTCGGGGTGAGCCAGCATGTGGCCCAGGGACTCCCGCATGTTCTCCGGCTGCGACGCCAGGAACTTCTGCGTCTCGGCAGGATCGTTGAGCGAGGCCACTCGGGCCACCTCGTCGCCGATGGTCTGCTGGGCCTGCTGCTGCTTGGCAGCCGCGCGGCTGCCGGAGAAGTCGGTCAGGCCGCTGGTCTCAGCCAGGCCGGCTGCCATGCCGACCTGTCCCAGCGTGTTGAGGGTGTTGCCCGCACCCGTGGCGACGCGGCCCAGCAAGCCGGGGCTCTTGGCGGCCTGCGAGCTGCCCTGGAGCATGACGTCCTTGAGGCTGCTGGCTGCCTGGGGAGCAGCCTTGGCCCCGTAGCCCAGCAGGCTCTTACCGGCACCGAGGGCCTTGCCGCCAGCCCAGTACACGCCCTTGGCCACAGGCATCGCCAGGCGGGACAGCACGCTCCAGACGGCCTGCTTGTCGCCTGCGGTCTTGTAGCCATGGTGCTGCAGCATCTGCTGGTACCAGTTCTGCGGCTGGGCAGGCTGAGGGGTCGCCTGGGGCTGTGCAGGAGCCTGGGGCTGTGCAGGAGCCTGGGGCTGCGCCGCTCCCAGCAGGCCGCCCTTGCGAGCACCGAACATCCAGTTGGCCATGCTCTCGCCGGCCTGTCCGCCAGCGTAGCCGCCAGCAGCGCCGCCGGCGAAGTTGCCCACAGGACCGCCGGCGGTGCCCAGGGCAGCACCACCGATGCCTCCGGCGATGCTGCCGACGAGGTTGAGGGCGTCGTGGCCGAAGCCGGAGTAGAAGCCGGCCTTCTGGAACTCCTCCAGGATCAGCGGGTCGGCCTTGCAGGCCGCCTCGATCATCCAGTCCAGCTCCTCGCGGCTGGACGCCTCGGCGCAGGCCCTCTTCATGAAGGCCTCGACCAGCGCGCTGCCCCCCTTGACCGTCGGCTCGGGAGCGGGCTGGGGTGCTCCCTGGACGGCGTCGGCGGCCGGCTGGGGCTGCGAGCCGCCCGCCAGGGCCTTGTAGCCCAGGATGCCTCCGCCAGCCAGGCCCAGGCCGATGCCGCCGCGCTGGTAGAGCTGCCTGTCGTGGTCGTTCAGGCCTCGCCACCACTCGCGGCCCGCCTTGAGGGGCGTGCCGAGGGTCTCGCCGTGCGACAGGCCGGTGAGGCGGCTGGGGGCGCTGGTGCCCATCAGGCTGCCGGCCTGCTCGCCGACGCGGTTGAGGCCGGCCCTGGCCTTGTCCATCAGGCCGCCGCCCGACCGGTACTGGTTGGCTAGGCCCTGGCCCAGGCCGGAGACGTAGTTGCCCACGGTGCCGGCAGCTCCCTGCACGGCCGAGCCGATGCGGCCCAGCAGGCCGGGCTGCTGCGGCTGCTGCACCGGGATCGCCATGGGAGCCGGCTTGGCTCCTGGCACGGGCGGCGGAGCGAGCTTGGCTACGGGAGGAGGCATGTCTTCGTCCTTCCTTGGACCAGGGGACTCAGCAGGATTCGCGGACCAGGGCGTCGAGCCACGCTCCCTGCTTGTTCCGCTCGGCGGCGATCTGCTTGTTGAGGGCGTCGAGGTTCAGGGCCGGACGGTCCCAGCCCATGCCAGGCTCGCGGCCGGCGTAGGGCACATGGTCGCCGTACTGGCTCTGGTACGGGTTGCTGCCGGTGCGGTCGGCGGCCCGGGGATCGGGAGCCGGCTTGGGCTCCTCCTTGGCGGCGGGCTTGGGCTCCTCCTTGGCGGCGGGCTGGCCGCCGGACATGGCCAGGCCGGTGCCGAGGGCGCCGACACCCAGGCCGCCGCCGACGCCCAGGAGGGTGCCCAGGCCGGGCGACAGGCTCTCCCGCCGATGGGTGACGTCGACGAGGGGCGGCTTGCCCCGTGGAGCCGGCAGAGGCGGCGGGACGGGCGGCGGCTGCGACCCCTTGCCAGGGATGCCCGTGCCGGCACCTGCCTCGGCTGCTCCAGCCAGGGTGGCCGAGCGGCGGTTGCCGAGACCAGGCCGGGGCACGCCCTGACCCACGGGCTGGGCCAGGGGCAACGCGTTGACCGGCAGGGGCGGTGGCAGGGCCGTTCCCTTGCCAAGCGTCTGCGACATCGGGTTGGGGGCGGCCTTCGGCACCGGGGGCGGCGTGACCTTGGGCCGCATGCCTCCCGGCACCGTGGGATTGTAGGCCTGCTTCTCGCCGCAGGCCTCCAGGACGAGCTGGTCGATCAGCGAGCTCTGCTTGGGCATCCAGCTCGCCGGGTTCATGGCATTGCCGATGGCCTTGCCGGCAGCCATGACGTGGTTCATCGGATTGAGATAGTCCCACGCCCCGCCACCCGACTCCTGGATCGGCTTGGACTGCGGAGCAGCCGGCTTGGGCGCCTCCGTGGGCGGCGTCGAGCTGGTGTTGCCGACGCTCTTGTCCGGCTGCGAGCCGGTGGAAGCCTGCTGACCGCCACCGCCGCCGAACCAGGTCAGCGGATTCAGCGCGTTGAAGCCACTGCCGCCGCCGCTGGGCTGCTGCCGGCCGTCCTGCACGTTGGGCTTGGCGGTGTTCATCGCCTCCTGGTAGCGGGTGGAGAACTGCTGCTGCTTCTCCTGGATCGAGTTCATGTGGTGCTGGAACTCTTCCCGGCCGATGTGACCGGCCGCGTAGGCCGCACGGGCCCGGTCCTGCTGCTGGGCAGCCCACTGCTTGTGCTGCGTGGCCATGTTGGTCCACTGGCTGGACGGCTGCTGGGGAGCTCCGCCCTGCGGCTGCTGCCAGGCGTTGGGCTGCTGCTGTCCGCCGTTGGGCTGGTAGGGCAAGCCCGAGCGACGGGCCTGCAAGCGGCTCCTGGCTCCCTGGGGCTGCTGTGCTCCGCCGGCAGGAGCCTGGGGGAAGGGCTCCTCCGGAGTGAAGGCGGTCTTGTCCAGGCCCAGGGCGTCCCGCACCAGGCCGTCGATCAGGTTCGTGGTCACAGCCTCGCCGTCCATGGCGGACTCCTTGCTCGCGTGGTGTGGTCGGGCTCGCCCGGGGGCGAAGCAGGTGCATGCAGGGGATTATAACCGGTCGTCGTCCCGCATGCACCAGTCCTTTGCCTTTCGAGTTTCCGGAAACTCAACCCGGCGGCGGCTTCGTCGGGTCGGGGCTGGGTGGCGGAGGCGGCGGTTGCTGCCCAGGAGGAGCCGGCGGGACGGGCATCTGCTTCTGCAGTATGACCCCCCACTGGCTGTTCGGGTCGGCCAGGCCGGCCACCACGCTCGGCTTGAAGGTGCCCGGGGGCGGGGGCGGCTGCCCACCCTGGGGCGGCGGCGGTGGCGGCGGGGCGGGCTGCATGGCCTCCTTCAGCAGCCTGAGGAGTTTGTTCGCCGGGGCTGCATACTTTTTATAGGTGTACAGATGGTGACGAGTCGCGTGCGAGGCCTTCGTGGGGGTGGGGAGGCCATACCCTGGCCCTTCGAGAGACCGAGGATCCACCTGGCCCATCGCCTGGCCGGGGGGATAGGCAGCCTGGGCAGCCCCCTTGGTCCTCACCCTCTGCCACCCGTCCTCCTCCTTGGGCGACCACTCGTCCCCCATCTGCACCGCCTTCACCCCCTTCACCCCGCCCAGGAGCCTGGTGATCTCCTTGTGCCCCGTGTAGCCGTTGCTGGGATCGTCGGAGTCGGCCATGGTCCAGTGGGCCTTCCTCTCCTTGGGGTGCCAGTACAGCCTGCCGTAGTCCCCGCAGTGCTCGATGCCTGCCGCCGCCTGCGCCAGGGCCTTCAGGGTAGCCGGGCTGGCCTGCTTGGGTGCGTGGGCGTGCCATCCCCCCTCATCCAGGGCGTGCTTGATGCCCTGGACGGCCTGCGAGGCCTGGGAGGGCATGGAGGGGCCGAGATCGTACAGGGGCGTGGGGCAGGCGAGGTGCTGCCTCAGGGCCCGCAGGTCCCTGGAGAGGGTGCCGAGCTTGGTGCTCATCATGGGGGCCATGTCCGGCAGCGGGGCCGGCAGGGGCTCCGCCTTGAACTGCATGGCCTGGGGGCTGCCTTCCCAGGCGTCGCAGACGTAGCCGGGGTCCACCTGGGCCTGGAACTTGCTGCACATGCCCTGGGCGAAGTGCTTGCAGCTCTCGCACTTGTTGGTCTGACCCAGGGCCTGGCGGTAGTTGGGAGGCGGCTGGGGGCCCTCGTCGGTGCTGGCGGCCTTCTGTAGCTGGGGCTCGGCGGGCTGCACTTCCTGGGGCTTGCCGGAGCCCAGGGGATCGGCGTAGTAGCCCAGCAGGCCTGCTCCTCCTGCCAGGGCGGCGTAGGGAGCCAGGCGGACGGGCAGCGGGGTCCTGTAGGTGTTCTGGCTGCTGGGCGGCAGGGTCGCCGGCTGCCACTCCGTGGTGGGAGGCAACGGCTGCTGCGTCGCAGGCTTCGGCAGCTCCGTGGTGGGGGGCAGCTTGGTCGTGGCCGGCCGGGCCTTCAGCCAGTGCCTGCGGACGTCGTTCTCGTAGCCCTTCGGCACGGGATCGTCGTAGGTGTTGCCCAGGTACCTCTTGCCGTCGTAGCCCACGGGGCCGGTCAGGCTCTCCCTGGCCGAGGCGGCACCGCCGTGGCCCAGCCTGCTGGCGTCGTAGTCGATCGCCTTGCCCGAGGGGCCGAAGTTGGCCGGGGTGAGGTCCTGCACGCCCAGGGCCTCCAGCCTGGCCTCGTTGGCCTTGCGGGCCTCCCAGTGGGCCCTGTTGGCCTCGAAGCCCTTCGGGGCCGGGGCCGTGTCGAGGTGCTGGAACACCCCCTTGGGGGTGGCGGCGACGTACGGCAGGGTCGTGCCGGGAGCCAGTCGCTCGATCTGCTTGCTGGCGTCCACCAGGGGCTGGTAGTGCTGCTCGATCGTCGGGCGGGTGATCGGCCTGAGGGGCAGCTTGCGGACCATGTGGCCGGCGCCGGCGTCTCCCAGGTTGGCCACGACGTGGTCAGCGAGGTTGACGTTGCCCATGCCGAGCTGCTTGATCTGCCGGACCTGGCCCTGGGGCATCGACTGGGCGATGCGGTTGACGGCCTGGGGGCTGAGGTTGCCCTTCTGGACCTCCTTGACCCAGCGGGGAGCGGCCTCCTTGCCGAAGCCCCTCAGCAGGTGGTAGAGCGGCATGGTCGGGCCCTCGGCGTTGACCTGCATCTTCAGCCGGCCCTCCACCTCCTCGGGGCCGATGGCCTTCACGCGGCGGCTGGGCACGCGGCCTGTCATCCGACGCAGGGCCTTGGGATCCTCGGGCATGGCTCGTCTCCTTCCTTGGTACCGTGCAGGTGCATCATCGAGGAACCGGGCGGAGCAGTCAATCCGCCATGGCTAAAGGGAAGGGCGAGCCCTCTCCCCGCGGGGAGAGGGCTGGTCACTTCCGGTCGGGCAGCTTGAACTTCATGATCGTCAGCGGGCCGCTCACCGAGTGCTGGCTCCGCGAACTGAACGTGATCCCGTTCTCGACGCACCAGGCCGACACCGCCTCCAGGACCTCGCGGGGCAGCTCGTTCTCCTCCAGGTGCGACTCCACCTCGCCCCTGGCAGCGGCTTCCGTGATGACTCGCTCCGCGTTCTGCAGCGTCATGGGCACCAGGCTCTCGACCAGGGCCTTGTGGGCCGCCACGGCCCTGGCCTCGTCGTCCAGGGCCTTCTGCCGCCTCGCCTCGCGGACCTTGAACGCCTGCTGGGCCAGCTCCTCGCCCAGGGTCGGCCTGGGCAGCTTCAGCTTCTTCTCCTGCTCCTCGACGTAGTCGACGGGCTCGGTCGGCATCTCTCCCTCCTCTCAGAACAGCTCATGGCCCGCATGGGCCGCCTTGGCCTTCTCCAGCTCCTCGCCGGAGATGGTCTCGAACTCGCCGTCGAACCAGTCCCGCGACTGGTCCGTGTCGGTCGTCTTGCCGTAGTCGCACATGCAGGAGCAGTACAGCTTGACCTGCACGCCCAGCTTCTTGATCTCGTCCTCGCTCATCCGGTACGGAACGCCTGCTCGGACAACCTGCCCGAAGGAGCCTTCCGCTCAGGTGAAGCCGTCGGGGATCGTGGGCCGATCCAGCCGACGCACCCAGTCGCCTACCACCATGCCTGCTCCTCCTGGCCGGTCACGACACGTCGGGATGGACCACGGGATGGATCTCCCTGGGCTCCCAGGGCTGCGTGGGGCTAGGGATCGCCCCGAAGCCCATCTCGCGGATGTCGTACTCGCGGCTCAGCAGGTCCCAGGCCAGGCCGGCCTGCTTGCGGTCGAAGTCGGCGCCGAACTCGGCGCCGATGTACGACACCAGCCGGTGGTCCAGGACGTAGCCCCGCACGAACCGGTCGATCATCTCCTCGGCCCGCCCGGCCCCGAAGCTGTCCGTCAGCCACAGGGTGTGCGACCTGGGATCGCCCTTGGGGGCGACCAGCACGGTGCCGTCGGGGAACACCATGAACATGCGGCGGGCCTTGTGGAACGCCTCGACGTCCTTGTAGACGGGATCGACGCGGATGCCGGCGGCCCTGGCCTTCGCCTTGGCCTCGGCCACGAAGCCGTCCTCGAAGCAGTGGACCGTGCCGCAGCGTTCGAGGAGCTCCTCGCCCAGGAAGCCGGCGTGCTCCTTGCCGCCGAACTCGGCGTACACGAGATGGGCGTCCTTGCGGCCGCAGGAGCCCAGCGAGATCACCGTGAGGTGCCGGGGGCAGACGGCGCAGACGTTGTCGGGACCAGGGCTTTCGAGCTCCATGAGATTGGCGGGCTCCCGGAGCGTGAACACGGGCAGGCTCTGCATCGCACTCTCCTATTCGTCATTGAGTTGCAGGGCATGGGATCCTCACCAGCTTCCAGGCTTCCTCGGAGACCCTCTTCGCGATGGTGGACCACGCCGTGGCCACAGGCTCCTCGCAGGTCGCCCACATCAGGACGGCCCAGGTGGGCACGCCCAGGGCCGAGGCGAACTTGTCGAGGCCTTCCAGCGAGAGGTCCCGCCGGCCCGTTTCCACCAGGCTGATGTAGGTCGGGTTGAAGCCCGTCCTCTCCGCTACGGTCGCCTGGGTCACTCCCCTGATGCCGCGCAGGATGGCGAGCGTCTTGCCGATCAGGGCTGCCCAGGGCGTGACCTTCTGCTCGGGGTGCTTGGCCATGGTCTATCCCTTCTTCTGTCCGTCCGGGCCGCGGCTGGAGGCCAGCCACAGATCGGGGTGCTTCTTCAAGAAGGCGAAGATGGCTGGCCAGCCGGGCCAGTCTTCCTGCTTCTCCTGGCCACGGATCTCCTTCCAGAGGTTAGCCTCGTACGGGCCAAGCTCGAACTCCTCGATCAGGCAGGCCCAGTCGGTCACCTCCGCCAGGACACACTCATGCGTTAGGCTCACCAGGTCGGACGAGCCGTCGGAGGTGATCACAACCAGGCCCAGGGCCTCGATCAGCTCCGGGGTCACCTTCAGGTCTTCTTCATCGACAAGCATGGTTCTCCTCTCAGGGCAGGTAGCCGCCGCTGGGGCAGGCGGCCATGACATGGGTGGGCTTCGCAGTCTGCTCCTCGTGCCTCTCGTCGAGGTAGGCCGCGTCGATGGCCATGCAGCCGTAGTAGGCGATCGTGGGCGGGATCTCGGGGTTGATCAGCGCCTCCTTGCTGAACCACCTGATCTCGTCGGCGGCATGGGCCTCCAGGACCAGACGATCGGTCTTGGCCCTGCCGATGTACACGTTGGCGATGTGCTTGTGTCCCTGCACGGGCGGGAAATCGTGGCACTCCACCGCCCAGGGCGTGACGAGCTGCTTGCTGTTGTGGAACTGCCCTGCGTCCTTGGGGTAGGGCCGGAACTTCATGTGCGGCGGCACGAGGATCTTCACCTCTTCGGGCTTGAGGCCGGTCTCTTCCAGGATCTCCGCCCACAACGCCTCGTCGGGCGTCTGGTGCAGCTCGATATGGCCGCCCGGCGACAGCCAGGCGCCGAGCTTCTTGTGCTTCAGCAGACAGACACGACCCTGGTTGACCAGGAACGCGGCCACCACGAAGTCGTACTGGGCATGGATGTGCGGCAAGTCATTCTCCTTGGTCTAGTCGCCTGTCGATCGCCTCCAGGCACTCCCGGAGGCCCACATGGAAATCGTGGCCCGTGGTCGTGTAGCCCTGATCGTGGGTAGGCAGGACCAGGACGCCACGGTAGCGGGCTTCCACCTCGTCGGCCAACTGCTGCTGGATCACCTCCAGGGTGACGTCCATCATGGTCCGGATGGGCTGCAGGGCTGCGGGCAAGCCTGGCCTATGCAGGTACGACGCCATGACGACCCCTCCTGACCAGGCCTTGCTCAGCCTCGATGTGGGCCTGGACCTCGTCGAACGTGGTGAAGAGGTTGTCGCCGTCCGTGGTATAGCCGATGGTGCTCTGCCAGGCCCAGCTATGGACCGGACGGATCTCGACGCCCAGGTAGGTCGCACCCTTGCCGTCGGAGTCGTAGTAGTCGAACCAGGCCTGCTGCCTGTCCGGGATGCTGTAGCAAGCCATCGAAGCCTCCCTGGTAAGGGTACAAACGACAAGACCCCGAGGGAACGTCCCCCGGGGTCTTATCGGTTCTCGATTCGCCAATCGGAGTGGCAAGACTCGAACTTGCGACCTCCCGGTTATCTCGATGAGAAGAATCCACCACAGTGACGAGAGCAACAGATAGGTCCCTTGGATCGTTTCTGTCGCAAACGCTGTTGGTGAGGTTTCAAGAAGAACTGCTTGCCGCACGGGCAAGCACACAAAACCGGTTCTGCTTCTGGATTGTGATGCCGAGCGTGCTCGGCCTTGGTCTTCATCTCCAGATTGTCCATCTCGTCGTTCTTCTTGTCCTCGTCTTTGTGGTGAACCTCTTCCCCGTCCTGTAGCAGACGACCGAGTTTGTTTTCCATCAAGACTCGATGGAGAGGGTACAAGCCCTTGGCGTTGGCTTTGGGATGAGGTGGCTCGGTACGACAGTACCTGTAACCTCCACCCTTGCACACTGACAAGATCTTGAACACTCCTCGATCTCTGCTACAGGGCCGAAAGAGCCGGACGAGCTGACCGCTGCTCCACACTCCGTTAATCACCCAACGCTATCGACCGCTTCGAGGCCGCGGCCTGGCCCTGCTTCATGAGTTCGTCGGAGGCTTATCCCGCTCCAGGCTTGCTCGGATTGACTACCGGCCTACGGGTTTGTTCCTGCCGAGCCGCCCTACCAGCGGCCGAGCAGCGATGGTCCGCTGCCTTTCACCCTCACTGGCACAAGGATCCACCTTGTTGTGGGCACCGTTCGAGGCATCGAGGCAGGGGGACGGTGCTCGCCCCCTGCTGGGTGAATCACGCCCGCCCAAGGGGACCCTCAGTCCACCGGCCCTTCACAGCCAGCAGGCAGTCAGGACGTCTTGGGCGGGCAGCGGTCAGGGCAGGAATCGAACCTGCGTTTTGGGTCGATCTTGCGGAACGGGAGTTGAACCCGCATTCCTCGGAGCTCACCCTGCTCTCTCCCAGCAGGGTCACTCTACAGGGCCTGCCGTTAGCTGACCCGCAAGCCTATCGGGTGATAGGACCCACGTTGCTCCGGGAGCCGTTGCCGGACATCCCGAAGGCCTGGTCGGTATCCTCTTGCGAGGACCCTTCCCCAGGCACCACTCAACTACCCGACCAAAAGGCCACGAACGGGTTGGCGTCGCCCATCACCAGACCCGCCCGCAGCCAAGGATCATCGTAGCAGGCCCAAATGGACCGTCAAGCGATAATCTTCAGAAAATCTCACGAGGCCTTCTTGGCCTCGCGGTCCTCCTCCATCTCCTTGAGGATGACGGGGATGGCCTTGCGGTCCTGGTGGCGGATCACGCGGCGCTGGCGGCGCCGGCAGATCGTCTTCTCGCGGGTGTCCAGGGGGAAGCTGAGCAGGCCGCCGCGGACCTTCAGGGTCAGGATCATCGGACTCTCCTTCTTTAAGCGTCAGAGGCGGTGGCAGCGGCCTCCCTGGCCATCTGCACCGCCTTGATCATCTCGTCGATCGTCAGATGGATCGGCGGGCCTGGAGGGGAAACGATCACCACCTGGTCCCACTTGGGATAGGCGATGATCAGCATCCTCCGGGTCCGGAACTGGTATTCGTCCAGCGTGTCGCCGTCAGGGGGCAGAGGCAGGGATCTCCTGGCCATCGGGCTCGTCCTCGTCGTCCTCGTCCTCGGGTTCGGTCTCGTCGGCGCACGACGGGCACATGCCGTTGTAACCGTCGCCGCGGGCCTCGTCGTAGACTTCGCCGCAGCGCTCGCACTTCCTGGGAGCGGTCATCCCGTCCGCACCCTGGTTGCCGGCGACCGCGTCGCGAAGGTCCTGCACGCTGAAGTCGGACTCGATGGGGATGATCAGGTAGGTCTGGGCCTGCTCGATGTCTTCCAGCAGCTCGGCCAGCTCCTGCCTGCTGGGCATGTCCCCTGCCTGGGGCGGCCGCTTGCTGCCGTCGGGCTCGACGACCTCCGTGACGTCGATCATTTCGAGGTTGTCGTGGATGATCCGGACGCACAGGTCCAGGACCGTCTTCTTCCGCCTGGTCAGTCGCAGGTCCTTGGCCATGTCATTCCTCTCGTTTGATCCTCCGGTAGATCTCGCCTGGAGGCGAGGTCCAGGGCACGTCCACGCGGACGACGCCGTCGCCCGGGAAGAAGAACTCCTTGGGCGTGCCCTTGTAGTAGTTCTGCAGGGCCGCGTAGATGGCATCGAGTTCCTGCTGGAGCTCGATGCTGCAGAGCCGGCAGGCCTCACGCAGCAAGCCGAAGATCTGGGCCGGGCCCAGGCCCTCGATCCTGCCCGCCTCGGGCTCGGCGAGCTGGGCCAGCATCGGGTAGACAGTCATCTGTCCCGAGAAGGCGGCTGCGGCCATGTACAGGCTCTTCTGCATCGCGCTGGTGCGGTGCTTGAGCAGGGTCTCGAACAGCGGCACCGCCTTCTTGGCCCTCTCGCAGGCCCAGCGGATCTCCTTCCAGTCGTCCCTGGCCTGGAGCATGGCGTGCTGCTCGGCCGTGGGCGTGGGCAACACGGTGCCGGGCTGCGTGGTCCTGGCCATGACGATCAGCCGCTGGAAGGCATCCTTGGCGCTCTCCATCGGCACGATGATGCCGTTCCTCAGGAAGACCGTCCTGGCCAAATGGTCGTCGACCTCGGTCATGTCGTTGCCGAGGACCCGCAGGGTCTGCACGGCATCCAAGGCCAGGGTCCGGGAGTAGGGGATCGACAGCGTTCTGTCGCGCAGGTGGGGTACGACCGTGCCAGGAGGGTACTCGTTCACCCTGTCCTGTCGGATGCGGCCGAAACTTACAGGCAGCGTCGCGAACGGGATGGAGATGGCTGCGGGGGATTCCGGCTCCCGTGTGGGAAGGGGAGTCATGGGCGGGTTGGCCGCCGGCCATCGCATGGTCGTCACACCCTCGACGTTGAGTTCCGGATGGACCGGATCACCCGTCAGCAGGCTCATGAACAGGGCGCTGGCGTAGGTGCCGCTGGTAGTCTCGTGGCCCCTGGCCCTGAAGAAGTTGTGAGCCGTCCCCTCGCTGACGCTCTGGCCGAGCTGGCCGTGACGGGTGCTCAGGTCCCGGGCGGCCCGTACCAGCCCTGCCGTCCAGGGGATGCGAGCACCGTTGATGTCGAAGCCCAGGACACGCGGCGGAGAAGGCTCGTGCAGGTCCTCCGTGTCCTGGGTCTCGTCCAGCCTGTGGTCGGCAAGCAGCCGCAGGACCTGCCGCAGGGCATGCTTGGCGCTGCCCGCTTCCACTTCGTAGCCGCGACGCGAGAAGAAGGCCTGGGCCTCCGCGACCGTCACCTCGTTGAACGACTTGTGAAGGAACTGCAGCAAGGCCTCGGCACCCAGGCCCACCTCCATCGTCCAGACGATCGGTTGCAGCGTTCGCCCGACGTGGTTTTCTTCATCCACAGGCCTGCCGTAAGCGACGATGAGCCTCGTATCAGGCTGCTGGGACATCCTCTGGTCTCCTGATCCTCCGGTAGGCCGGCTCGTCGTCCTCCCTGGCCGACAGCCTCGCGGCCTTGGGGCGGGAGAACAGGTCGTCCGAGAAGTCCCCGGACGAGCCGCTGACCTGGCGGAGGGCTTCGTGGATCCTCGCCAGCTCGGTCCGCATGGGCATGTGCACCAGGCGGCTCAGGCTGGCAAGACGGTAGTAGACCTCGGCGGCATCGTAGGAGTAGGGCGGGTCCTCCAGCATGCCCAACAGGGACACGGCCTCCATCTGGAGGGCCAGGCGGTAGGCGATCTGCCACTTGTCCATGCAAGCGGCTTCCTTCCACTCGGACGGCAGCCCGAGCAGCATGAGCTGCGAACTGGAGAACCGTGCGGCGCGAGCCTGCTCGCAGACCTGTTGCCAGGCCTCACGGCGGATCGTCGATTCGGATTCTCCTGAACGCGACATCGGACTGCTCCGTGGCCTGTTCCATCTCGGGCGCGGCCTTGATGGAACGGACGTTGTACTTCGTCGACGCGAAGGGGTCGTTCCCCAGGCCCTCGTCGCTTCCTGCACCCATGACCAGGGCCCTGAGCATGCTGCGGTGGAGGAACCGCAGGCCGTCCTGGTCTGGGTATTCTACGCCCTCGATCGTGGCGATGGTCACAAGCTGGCAGTAGGTCCCGCCGACGCTGTAGTCGGAAGAGGCCGGATGCAGCTTGAGGATGCGGAGCAGCGCGGCGGCTGCCAGCTTCATCGCCTGGCAGTAGCCCGGCTTCGGGTCGTTGTTGAGCATGTGCCTGGAGTACATGCCCGCTTCCTTGCTGAAGTCGAACTTCGCCAGCTCGCAGATGACCAGGCTGCGGACCTCCTCCCAGTCCACGTCGGCCAGCTTCTCCCTGACAATGACTCGCGGCCTGACCATCAGGTTCCCTCCTCCGTACGAATACGCCGGTAGACCTCCTGGCTCCCCTCGTCGAGACGCTTCCTGGCGTCGGTCAGGGCCGGGCACGGATCGTAGCTCCACCGTTCGACCAGCGGCGTACCGCCGATACGGGCGGTGATCATCCTATGGAGCCGCAACAGGTCATCCAGGGCCGGGAAGCTGATCCAGACCGCGTACTGGGCCAGCTTGCCGAACACGTCGGCCAGGTCGTACTCGGCCCGCCTGGTCGGGTCGCAGGTCAGTTGGCGGAGCAGTCCCCGCACGGCCATCATCGACGCCAGGTAGTACATCTGCTTGCCGTCGCTCCTCGCTTCGGCACGGTTGTAGTCCGCGGACAGCGTGCTGCCCGCCTTGCTGCTCTCCAGGTCCACGCAGTAGCGACGGACCGGCTCCCAGGAGAGGTCGCGGCTCTCGCGCTGCTCCCTCTCTTCCGACGACGACATCGGCACCTGCCTGTTCCTTTCCTCGACTTCCTCCTCGATCTCTCGCAGGATCGCTGTCACGGCCTCTGCTCCCCAGGGGATGGCGGCGATGTAGCGACGACTGGCTTCGTCCGCCAGGGTGCGGTTGGGGAACAAGGCCGCGCACGGCGAGAACCGCCAGACCGTCACGGTGAGGTCTGTGGTGCTGTACAGATCCTCGTGCCAGACCTGGCCATGCCTGTGCGGGATCTCCGAGACCTGCTGGCCGGAGATCTTTTCGAGCAGGCAGCCCGAGGCGAGGAGGGCCGCCTCCGCCGTCGGGAACTCGCCCGGCAAGCCTGCGACCAGGTAGACCGCTGGCACGCCCTGGTTGTCCCACAGCTTCAGCACCGAGCCGTCGCCGTAGTCGCGGAGCTGCCGACGGTCGCGGATGGTCTGGATCTCGCGGCGTTGCCGGGCCACGTCCTCGATCAGGGCACGACGACGGTTCGTGGCCGGGTTGGGAAACACATAGTCGTGCTCGTGACGCCTGCGTTCCCGGACGTCGGTCCCCTGCAGGGCCTGCCTGATCCGGTCGATGTCGTACGTCCGGTGCTGCGTGACCTCGGGCACCGGATCGAACAGGGCCTCGTCACGCGGTGCCGGCTCCGGCGCCGGGCTCGCTGCTTCCGGGGTGCTCATCGCAGCTCCTCCTGATACGGCGGTAGACCGGCTCGGCAGGCGAGGCCGGCATGTGCTTCCAGTCCGACAGGCTCTCGGCCCAGGTGACCCCGTAGGCCGTGCCGACCAGGGCGTCGTGGCCCGCCTTGGTCAGCATGATCAGCTCCGGCTCCGACGGCCACCCGCAACGGGTGGCGATCGACACCAGCACCTTCATGAACTGCGACACGGGGTAGCCGATCGTCCGGGGGTCCTGGTCCAACTGGACCAGCAGGGAGTGGGCCTCCAGCATGAGCGAGTACCTCTCCATCTGGCGAGGCTTCCTCTTCTTGAACGCTTCAAGGTACCTCCTGGTGACCTTGTTGGGCGGGCAGGTGAGCTGCATCCTCGCCAGCTCGACCCGCACCGCGTCCCAGGAGCCCCGCGAGGGAGCCTCGGCCCGGAACTCACGCCTTGTCTGCGTCATCCTTCTTCTCCAGTGGGCCGCGGATCCTCCGGTAGGTTGTCTCCGACGACCTGCTGGCCGCCAGTATCCGGCCCGAAGCCCCCAGACGCCAGTCCAGGTAGGACCGGAGCTGCATCTCGTCAGGATGGGCCTCGAAGACCTCCAGCACCCGGACGATGGCCGTGACCACCGGGTCCTTCCATTGCCAGTCGGCGGCGATGCAGGCCTCCAGCATCTGTCGGCAGGTCCGCATCGGATCGTAGACGGGGAAGACCCGGCTGCCGTCGATGCCGAAGGGCAAGTCCTTGAGCTGCTCGGCCTGGGCGTACAGCAGGAGGGCTGCGACCTCGAAGCTCAGGCGGTCGGCTCTCGATACCGTCCTCGCGGGACTCGACAGGATATCGGTGATCGAACGGAGCCTGTTGTAGTGCTGTACCTGGATCCTTCCGCACGCCTCGATCACCGGCAGCCAGGACGAGTTGATCTCGGCGGGCGTTCTTGGGGTGTCTCGCATCGGCGGCGCTCCACAGCTAAGGAACCAGCCCGCCGCTTTTGAAGGCGGGGGCTGGCACATACGACGGTGCATCCCATGATGCCTCTTCCCGGCCCGGAATTAACCCAGAGGCGACAGGCCGGACGGCGGCGCGTCCATGAACGAGAACAGTTCGGCCTTGGTCAGGAGCGAGTTGACCGTCACGCCAGCATCGGCCAGCACCGCCTCCTTGCCGCCCTCCTGGCGGTCCAGCACGACGTAGGCGGCGACCACGTCGCAGCCGGCCTTGCGGACCTCGGCGATGGCGTCCATCAGCGAGCTGCCCGAGGTGAGGACGTCGTCCACCAGGACGACATCCTGGCCCTTGGGGAGGTGACCGATGATGCGGTCCTTGTCGACCCCGTGGTCCTTGGCCTTGTCGCGGACGACGAAGCCGGCCCACTGGCTGGCCGGCGCGACGCCGAGCGACGGGGCCAGGCAGGTCATGAGGGACGACACGATCAGCGAGCCGCCGTAGCCGGGGCCGCCGATGCAGCGGATGATCGGCCAGTCGGTGAGGATCTTCGCCAGCAGGGGGTGGGCGACGTCCTTGATGGCCGACGCCAGGGTGAAGACCTGCCGCATGTTGACGTAGAGGTCGGACACCTTGCCCGACCGCAGGGTGAAGCTGCCGCGGCGGATGCAGCCGGGCGTCTCCATGAGGGTGACAGCCACCCTCTTCTTGGTCTCGGACTCCATCATAGGCTCCTACGGGAGCCAGCGAAGCAGCGAACCCCCTGGCTTCTTGAAAGGGATCGGCTGTCCGCACTGGCTGCCGTTGTTGGGGTAAGGCCTGTTGGGGCCGTTGATCTCGGTCCACATCGGCTCTTCCTTCGTCGAGGGTAGCGACGACGGACTGATGCCCTTGCCGATGGGAGGGACCGGAAGCCCCTCCTGGACCACGACGGGCTCTTCCTTGACCGGTTCCGCTTTCTGAGACGAGGCCGGAAGGTCCTCGACGTCCAGCAGGATCTCCCGCTTCTTGCGGAGGATAGGCTTCATCTCAGCACCCTGGGGGAAAGGGGTCGACGGGTTCGATCGGCTTGAACACCACTGGCGGCTTGGGTTCACTGTTGTCCATCAGGGTAGCCGCAGGCTGACCTGACGTGATCCACGCGTTCTCGTAGTGGGACACCCGGTCGATACCCTGGACGTCGCGAGCGTCGTCTCCCCTAGCCGGGTAGTGGTTCTTGCAGTGGCACGGGCAGTACGGGCCCATGGTGATCAGGGCCCGTCGCACCGACTTGTAGGTGGTGCCGAGGATGGGCGATCCGCGGAACCCCGACACCCGGCACACCGGGATCGTCACGCCCCTGGTCCCGTGGGGCCAGTTGGGCACCACGTTCCAGTAGGTGACGTCCACGATGGGCCGGCCCAGGTGGTTCTTCCTGGCGTCGTCGGAGTACAGCTTGTCGTACGGCATCCCGATCTCGTTGCGGGGCGTGGCCCGGTAGAAGGTCAGCCGCTTGCCGAGCTGGTCCAGCGTGATCACGAAGCCCTTGCCCTGCATGTCGAGATCCGGGTTCTGCAGGCTCCACAGGAGCTGGGCGAGGAAGTTGGTCTCCTCCCCGGTGGCCGGATGCCGGTGGATCCAGGGCGATCCGCTCAGCGAGTCCACCTTGGTCCCCAGGAGGACCGCCGCGGCCTGGTTGGGCGTCTCCTCGGGAGGAGACGCGTCGCCGAACAGGTCCGCCTGCAGGGCCTTCTGCACCAAGTCCTTGTCGAACAGGGCCTTGATCTGGTCGTCCTTGCTCAGGCCGAGGAACTCGTTGGCTTCCTGGGTCTTGATCAGCGGATGGATCCCGGACGGCGTGTCCGACAGGCCGTACGGCTTCCCGATCGGCTTGACGCAGTTCGCCTTCTTGGGCATCAGGTCGATGACGTCCAGGGTGTCGGCGAACTTCTTGTTGGCCTCCTTGATCGCCTCGATGGCGTCTTCGTCACCGATGTCCAGCACGACGGGCTTGCCCAGCAGGAGGTGCGGCTTCTTGCTGTCCTGGGGGAAGTTCTTGACGGTCTTCTTCTGTGGCAGCGGAGGCGTCGCAGGCTCCTCGGGCGGAGGAGCCTGCGACGAGGCGGGGAGCGCCTCCGCGTCGAGGATGATGTGCCTCTGTTGCCGCTTGTGGAGCATCGCTCCTCCCGATAGGTTGTTTCGCTTCTCCCCCTGGAGGGGGCAGCGTCCAGCACGTCCTCCTTGGAGCGGACTGACTCCATTTTACCGTTTCGGAGCAGGGACGGCAGCGTCTCATCCTCCGGTGATCGGCTGGGCCCCGGCGTCCAGGATGCCGCCTGGCCCGTCGGGCCGTGTGATGGCGATGGCGTCGCGGGCCATCGGCCTCGGCTTGACGTAGACCATCGGGCAGCGGGTGTTGTCCTGGAACCGCAGGCCCAGGCCGTCCTCGACGATGTAGGTGCCGATCACCGGGTTCTTCTTGAGGCGGTTGCGGGCGAACTCGATGTAGGCGTCGACCGCCTCCAGGATGGAGTCGGCTCCGCCGTCCACGGCGACCTTGCCGCTGTGCAGATCCTCCTTGAACCCAGCGCGGAACGTGTCGAACAGGTCGTCTTCCTTCTTCTCAGCCATCTCGCACCTTCGCTTTCTTCTTGCGGGAACGGAACCTCGAAACCAGCTTCTCCAGGAGCACCAGGTCGGCATGGAGCCGGTCGGCGTGGATCGCCGTGACCAGGGACTCGATCTTGCGCAGCACGCCGGACACGACCTGCGCCTCGGCTACCCATTCGGACACGCGGGACACCGTCCGGGGATCGGGGCGGGACTCCATGACCCGCACCCGGATGACGGCCTCGTGCCGCAGGTCGCACAGCTTGACGATCTGGGCCGCCTCCATGGCCAGGCCGATCGAGTTGGCATGCAGCTCCAGCCTCCGCGGGGCGGGCAGCCGCAGGTCGGGCTGGCCGTCGGCCACGGCCCGAGCCACCGCCTCGTCGGACACTCCCACCAGGTCCTCGAACGCGCAGCCCGAGCCGATCGCCTCGTGCAGCAGGCCTGCCGCCTTGCAGACCTTGGTCCAGTAGACCTGCGTGGCCAGGTCGAGGTCCTCGAAGTAGTCCCGGGCCAGCTTCTCCGCCAGGTCGCTGACCGCGTACAGGTGCTTCAGCCGCGGACTGCCGTCGAGGCTGGACTGGCTGCCGTGCCTGTCCTCGGCCAGAGCTTCCATGTCCGCCCAGGCAGACGCGGCATGCAGCCTCGTGAACTCGTTCTCCTGGTCTTCCATGACCCCTCCCTGCATGAATCCGTTCACGGCTGCTTGCCCATCAACTGGCGGACGAAGATCTTCGGGTTCCTTGAGATCTCGGCGTAGACCTGCTTCTCCGTCTCCGCATGCTGGTAGCGCGGGAAGACGGTGTCGTAGGTCCGCATGGCCACCGACCGGATCTCCAACGGGCGAGAGCCGGCACCATGATGATAGAACAGGCCGCCGTAGATGGCGGACAGGATGGGGTGGGGATTCCAGGAATTGGTCCGCATGAGCGGCAGCCAGACGTGCCTGCCGTTGTACCGGCGCAGCATGCCGCAGCCGACATCCTCGAAGTCGTAGCCGGCGAAGTTCGTGTGGGGCCCGACGCTGAAGCTCAGGTCGGTGCCGGCCTCCTTGAGGAACGAGCTCTTGACGTAGAAGCAGCAGGGATGCGGGAAGCTGTCGAGGTTCTCGGCCCGGCAGGCGGAGGCGAAGCCCTTCGCGGGAAGGAACTCGTCGGCCTCCATCCAGGTCTCCAGCCGCTCTGCCCAGTTGGTGGCGGCCGGGAAGGCGTCGCTGTCGAGGATCAGGAAGCCCCGGTACTGGTCCACGCGATCGCGGAACCTGGTCAGCAGCCAGTTGAGGGCTGCGGCGTGCTCGTGGCACATGCTGCGGTGCACGATGTCGGAGTGCCCGGCGATCCGGACCTTCTGGTCCTCGAACGGGGTCGGGTCGCAGCGGTTGAGCCAGACCTCGAAGTCGTAAGGCAAGCAGGTGTTCTCTTCCAGGAACCTCTTCTGCAGGCCCAGCCACACGGCGTTCCTGTCGCAGGGCGCGTAGACCGAAGCAACCAGGACACGGTTGGTCACAGCTCCTCCTTCGCTTGGGGTCGAGTTTCCGGAAACTCAGCCGTCGATGATGGATTCCCAGGCGCGGGAGAACACCTCCTGCCTGTCGGAGAGGCCGGCGAAGACGTGCCTCTTCAGCCTGACGAGCAGGCTGGGATTCTGCACGGCCTCCTCCAGCTTGGCTCCGAAAACGAGATAGCCCTTCGGATCTACGGCGGGGACACCGAGGCTGTTATAGCTCAGCTCGCAAGGGACCAACAAGGCGTTCTTGCGGTCCTGCAGGAACTCGGAAGTGAGCGGGTAGTCGAAGGCGAGCACCGGCACGCCCATGGCCAGGGCGTGCAGGCCGCACAGCCCGACCGACTCGGAGAGGCTCGGCCACACGAGCAGGTCGTGCCGGCCCATCTCCAGGAGATGCTTGTCGAAGTTGTCGTCCTTGAGCAGCGACAGCCGACCGGGGCAGGCCCGCTTCATGAGGCGGAAGACCCGTTCGGCCTGCCGCTCCAGGCTGGCAGCCGAGTAGCTGATCGTGAGCTGCACATGGCTGTTGCGCCTCAGGACGCCGTCGATGATGTCGACCATGGCGTTGGTGGTCCGGCAGGCCTGCGAGCCCCACAGGCTCCAGAACAGCCGGATCACTCCGTTCGTGGGCGCACGCGAGTTCGCCGTCAGCGGCAGGCCGGCGTCGATCGGGGCGTAGATGGCGTTCTTGAGCTTGAGCTTGTCGGCCAGGAGCGTGGTGGCCAGCCAGGACGAGCAGACGAGCCGGTCGAACGCCTTGTAGACGTCGAGGCGCTGCTGGTCGAAGTGCTCCCACTCCACCAGCAGCACGTTGCGGGAAGTGCAGGCCCGCGAGGCCCGCAGCTCGTCCATCGTCGGCACCGGCTCGCTCCAGACGACGCAGTCGAACCGGCGGGCGATCCACTGGTGGAACGGCAGGAGGGCATTGGACATCGCCCGCACGTCCCACTCGGGATGCACGGGCAAGGGGGCTGCGTCCCGTGGCAGGAAGTCGACCTCGTAGCCTCTCTGCCGGAAGTGCCTGTACAACCGCATGACCGCGACCGTGGCGTCGCACTTCTGGTAGACCGAGTGGAAGCCGATCGGCACGGGAAGCCTCCTTAGACATCGTCTAGGATGATGGACCTCCTCGGCCGCTTCAGGACGCCTGGGAGGGACAGAGGCAGGGGCTGCGGCACGATGATCCGCGACCCCTGCTTGCCGAACTGCTGCGCCAGGACCTGGGCCCCGCCCTGGGTCTTGGCCGACTGCCTCATGTCGTTCATCTGGCTCTTCACCAGCGAGTGCAACGTGGGGTCGACCTTCTTCAGCTTGATGAGCTCGGAGTCCTTCTGCGACTCCGGCATGCCCATGATCTGCGTCGCGACGTATTGGGCTCTTTGTAGCAATTCCTCCGGCGTTGTCTTCTGGTTGGGGCCGGTCGGCAGGTTGGCCGTGACCGACTGGTAGGCTCCCGTGGCCGGGCCCGCGTTGGGGTCACCCGGGGCACCACCGCCACCACCACCGCCAGCGCCACCACCGGGAGCCGGGGCACCGCCAGGGGCTCCGCCCGGGGCACCGCCGGGAGCACCCATGGCCCCACCCTGCTGGGGCTGGCCCATCTGCTCCATCTGGCTGGCGTTCTCCATCTCTTCCTGGAGCTTGGCCTGCTGCTCGCCCTGGAAGCGCTGGTCGTCCATCTGCCGCTTGATCTCCTCGCGGTACTCCAGGCCCACGCTCTTGAGGCCGGTCGTCTGCGAGATCTGGCCGCCCATCATGAGCTGCAGCTTGGAGGCCGACCGCTGGATGTCGTCGGCGTGGCTGGGCCGCATCAGCCGTGCCTTGGCCGGCTCCCAGGACAGGAGGGCGGAGGCCTGCTTGATGACGAACCGCAGGAAGCCGTTGAGGTTGTGCGGGATCGAGCTGTGCATGCTCTCGAACAGTCGGATGGCCACCGGGGCGGCCTGCACCTGCATCGAGCCCTTGTAGAACTCGACCGGGACGCCGATGTTGTTGAGCAGCACCTCGATGCCCTGGTCCATGAGGTCGCGTGGGGCGAGCTTGGTCGCGTCGCCGCCGAGGGCCTGGTACTGGACAGGGAAGGGCAGGAAGTTCCACCGCGTGGGGTCCTTCTTGCGGCCCTGGAACATCGAGTGCACGCGACCGGCCATGTTCCCCATCGGGAAGTTCATGAGGGGATCGGTGCCTGCTCCCTTGTCTCCCGGGGCCGGCGTCAGGAGCCGGAACGGGATGACGTAGTCGAGGGCGATGGCCTCGTTGTACCGGTGCAGGACCTGGACGTACCAGGCCTGGCGGAAGTTGGCCAGGACCTTGCTGATGCCCCAGCCGCGGTTGCGGACGCCGGCCAGGGCGTCCTCGCGCATGTGGTAGATCACATCCTTGTCGAAGAGGATGTAGTTGTTGTTCTTGACCGCCTCGATGGTCTCCCAGTTGGCCCTCTCCAGGTGGAAGAGATGGCCTTCCTTGATCATCCGGCGGTAGTCCTCGGGGATCTTCCAGATGTAGCCCACCTGGTCGGTGTGGGGATCCCACAGGAGCTCCATGTCATGCGGGTTCCACCGCTTGATGTAGAACTCGCCCGACTCGCCAGCCCGGCGGTCGATGTGGGTCCAGGCTCCCTGGTACTGGCAGCGGGGGCAGCGGGCGATGAACTGGAAGTTGCTCCAGGAGAAGCGGTACTCCGGGTTGTTGTAGATCTTGTTGAGCGGGGCCTCGTGCCCGCAGGGCGAGCCCATGTACTTGCCCCGGCAGGACAGGTACCGCTTGAAGCTGGGCAGCACGCTGGTGAAGCTGTTGCCGTAGCACATCGCGTCGAGGCCGACGATGTGCAGGACGTTCTTGATGTCGAGGGTCTCGTTGAAGAAGTCGTCCCAGCGCTCCCTCTCCTCGTCGTCCGAGTCCACCGTCTCGATGTCGGTGATGAAGTACGACAGCAGGCGGTCGGCCGCCTGCCGGTACGTTCCGTTGCTGAGGAAGATGTACTCGCACCACCGCAGGGCCATCTGCATGGTCTGGGGCAACGCGAGCGACGCCATGTCGCAGAACGGGTCAGGGAAGCCTTCGCTGCCTCCCCAGGTACCCGACGCTCCGATGGCGTTGCCGACCTGCAAGATCTCGGACATCCTTGTCTCTCCCTGCTATCCTCCTGACAGCAGCAACGGTCACGACTTCTTGGTGTCGGCGGCTTCGATCAGCCGCTTGGTGACATGGTCGGCAAGGGCCTCGCTGGGCACCTTGTCGTCCAGCTTCGGCCTGGCGACGCCCTGCTTCACCTGCCCCGGCTGGGGCTGCTCGGGGGGCGTGCGGCCCTCCTCAATCACTCCTCGCTTCTCCACGGGTCACCGGCCTTTCTGTGTCGACCTGGCGGTCGAGCTCGTCGTGGGACTCTCGGGGCTCGGGAGGAAAGATGCGGCGAGCGAGTCCCTTCCTCACCATCTCCTCCATGAACTCGTCGCTTACGCCCCTGATGACGTGGATCGGCTCAGCAGGGGATCGGGGGACCCGCTCTGACACCGGCTTCTCCATCGTCATCTTCCTTTCCTGTGAGCCTGAACAGAACCAGGTAGTCCAGGGCGATCGCCTCGTTGTACCGCTGCAGGACCCGCGTATACCAGGCGGTTCTCGCGGGGACGGGATCGCCGTCCTGGTTGGGCTCCATGATACCCTTCTTTCCTCTTCTTGCGCTGCAGTTTGTGCCAGGTGCGCCACGCCTGTTTGTCCTGGGCCCTGGCGACAGCGGCCAGGTCCCGCCTGCACTTCGGGCAGGTCCGGGAGCCTGGCTTGAAATCGCTGTCGTCGCAGGCTTTGTTGCAGTTGCTGCATCGCAGCATACCTGGCCCTCCCTGGCAGCAACCGGATTCGTCTCGTTTCTCGTCTTCCTCGGTGAACTCGTCCGGGTTCACGCCTTGTTCTCCATGGGGAAAGGCATCTTGTGCCAGTGCGTGGGTTCGGCGCGGCGAGAGGCCAGCCAGGCCGCGTTCTCGGCCGCGTCCACACCCTTCGTGTAGCGATCGTTGATCGGGTAGAGCGTTCCCGACGCCACCACGCAGGAGAAGACCTCCAGCAGGAAGGCCGTCTTCTGGATGCTGATGCCAGCCTCGATGACAGGCGCAGGGCCCGCGCCGGGCTTGAAGATCTGGGCGGCATCGACCTCCTGCGTGTCGCTGTAGACCTCCAGGGGCGAGATCCAGCCGTCGCCCTCCATCGGGAAGACGCCCGTGACCTTCTGCATCTCGACCATGGTGGCAATGGTCGTCTTGAACCTCGCGTCCAGCTCCTGGGCGATGCCCTTGACCGAACTCAGGAAGTTCACCATGGCGCTGACGTCCAGCTCGTCCACGTCGATGGTGAAGCGGGGCGTGATCACACGGTCCGACAGCAGACCGGGGTGCTTCTTGGCCTTGGCGTCCTCGTACTTCCGACGCATCTCGGGCCTGGAGGGGTAGTCCCGCACCTCGTGGTAGTAGGACGGCTTCCACCGAGACCACAGCTCCTTCATCACGTCGGCCATGCCCTGGCGACCGTGACCGAAGCGGACGACCTTCGCCAGCTCCTCGATGTTGGGGCAGGGCGGTGCGCGGCGGACGACCTCGTCGTAGGCGCGGACGTAGGCGTTGACCGGCAGGCAAGCGAACGGAACGGACATCGCCGCGTACGACGGGTAGCCGGGCCGGTGCTGGATGGCCTCGGCGACGGCCATGAAGGCCTCGACCTCGTCGGCGGTGTCCTTGACCCACCCGAGCCACTCGGGCGTCTTGGTCCAGTCCTTCTGCCTCTCTGCCTCCGGTGCGGGCAGGGCGGCAGCCGAGGCGGCCGTCACGGCGGCGCCGGAGGCAGAGAGGCAGCTACGACGATCCATTGTCAGGTCTCCGCAGGTTGTCCGTTGAGATCCTTCTCTTGTTCAACCAAAAGTACGCAATACTCGTTGTGCTGGTGCTGGAACCGGATGCCTGTGGTGTGGCACAGGTAGAGCCGGTCCCGTTCGCGGCCGCCGCCGTGCACCAGGACGGCGACGGGCTCGTCGCAGGCCGGCGGGAAGTAACGCATCTGCAGGAACTGGCGGTGGTCCAGCACCAGCACGAGGTTGGTCTTCTCCACCATGACTTCGTGGTACATGCACTCGAACTGCCCGCCCTGGGGCAGCTCGAACGTGACCTGCTTCATCCGCGACAGCATCGCCGGCGGCTTCTGTTCCTCCTGCACGGGCGGCTGCTCGAAGGCCTCTCGCAGAGGAGCGCGGATGCGTCGCGGGGCATCCGGCGGCACGTCGGTGAAGCTGGCCGGCACCGTGTACTGCTGGGCCTGCTGCTGCGGCTGCTGCGGCTGCTGCGGCTGCCCGGCGTAGGCGGCGTAGTCTTCCGGAGCCGACTGGGCCGCATAGGCGGCGCGGCGATCCATCTCCTCCTGGCGGCCTCGCGGCGGCGTCCGGCCCCGGAGCTGCTGGGGCTGCGGCGGGGGTGGCGGCGGAGGCGGAGCCATCTGCTGGTACTGCGGCTGGTGGACCTGCATCGGCGGCGGGGCCTGGCCGCCGCCTGCGGTGGCGCGGGGCACGACGTAGGCCCCCGGCATCTGCAACGGGGCCTGCCGCTCCTCCTGCTGGGCGTACTGGCCCTGGTAGGCGTTCTGGCTGTACACGGTGCCCTGGGCGGAGTGGTGGCCGTGCTGGACCTGCGGGAAGAAGCCTTGCTGCCTCGGCTGCAGCTCGCCAGGCGACATCAGCACACGCCAGTTTTCGGGATGGGGCTGGGCCTGCGGGTCCGCGACGCGGGCATAGGCCGCGAAGGCGGCCTCGCCGGGATCGGAGTTGTCGTAGTTGGCCTGGTCGACCGCCTCGACCAGGGCCTGGTTGTCCGTCCGGGCCAAGTCGACGATGACGCCGCCGCCGATGTGCGGATCCACGTTGATGATCTGCGGAGCGGAGTGGTCCACGCCCCGGCTGGCCCCGTCGCGGGTGGCCCGGGCGATGATCGTGCCGCGGCCCTGGGGGATCAACGTGTGCAGGGGCCGGCCAGCGACCGAGGCCCCTTCCATGTAGACGTTGGCTTGGCGGACACTGGTGTATCCGTTCGGGTCGGGCGTGTCTGCCCGCAGGGTGGGACGGAAGCCCACCGGCAGGCCGGCTAGGGCGCGTGACGTATCCTGCACCCTCATCTCCGGCACGGACATACGGACTCCTCCTTGATCCTGCCGCCTCCTGGCAAACGCTGCTCACCATTATGGCAACCGGGGATGCCCGCGTCCAGCCATAGGTAAACGAACGTCTCCGGGCAAAAGGCCCCGGAGACGCGGACAGGACGCGGACCGACAGGGGAAGCTCCCCTGGCGGCGTCCGCGTCCTGGAGATGTCAGTCCCGCACAGCCTGGAACTTGTGGCTGACCCACGGCGGCACGGACTCGAAGTCGAAGCTGATGTCGTTGGAGTACCCGACCAGCCTGCTCCGGTCCTGGAGCCAGGCCACCTGGCACTTGGCCAGGCGGGGCTCCGTCGCCTGCTTGAGCCGAGGATCGCAGAGGGCCCGACCCATCAGCCCCTCGAAGTCCAGGAAGGCCCGCACGGCCTTGCGGGCCGGCTTCTGCGGACTGCCCGGGGCGAAGTAGGCCAAGGGCCACAGGCTGAGACCGTCACGGGTCTCGGCCTGCGACTTGTCCATCACCTCCAGCAGGAGGTGCGTCGCGTCCGCCTCCCCGAGCTGCTCGGCGATGTCCGTCCAGCAGTTGCCGGGGTGGCGGAGCTTGCTCCCGAAGCCCGAGGCCGGGGTGGGCTTCCGCTTCCAGCCCTTGACCATGATCGGCTCCCCGACCTCGACCGACCCCAGGCACGGGAGGCGCGGCCACTTGGCCGGCTTCCTCGCCTGGAACCAGAAGAGGACCTCGTTGAAGGCCACCTGCTGGAGCCCGGGGGCCTCGGGCTCGATGTCCACGTCGCCGGGGTCCTCGAACCCCAGCCACACCGACGGCAGGTCGAACCCCTCCGGCTTCCGGCCCGAGGGATCCAGCACCGACTGCTCCAGGGCCCAGTGCAGGTCGAGGCCCGACGCGATCACCTCCTCGGCGTGGGAGTCGAGCAGCACGTCGCTGTTGCCCCGGTGCGGGGCGTAGTTGAAAAGGTACGCCCGCTCGCAGCGCGACCGCATCTCGCCCGTGGAGTTCAGGGCGTTGCCGCCCAGGAACACCCGGTGCGTGTCCGCGTCGAGCTCGAACCGCAGCAGCTTGAGGTCCCACATGGGCCCGGCCTGGTCCGGGCCGAACCAGTGCATCCTCACCGACATGTGCGCCGCCCGGGCCAGGTCGAGCGGGATGAACCGCTCGCCCTCCCTGAACCGGCAGGTCTCGGGCGTGGCCATGAACGTCAGGGCATGACGCGTGAAGGCCTTCCGGACGAGGAACTCGGGCTGCACGTTGACCTGCCAGACGTGCTGCAGCCGCTGGGACACCCTCTTGGGCATCCGGGACAGGAAGTGCAGCAACTGGGCCCGCGTCCAGGTGCTCATCTCGTGGCGGGGCGCCGCCACCGCCGCCGCGTGCCAGGGCGGCAGCACCTCGACCCGCCGGGCCGGGTCGGTGCCGTACAGCCGGTGCCGCAGGCCCAGCTTCCGCACGAGCCGGAAGAGCTCGGGCGTCCGCAGGCTGCCCAGCTCCTGGGCCATGAAGCCGGGCCAGGCGTGGACCCTGTCGCAGTGCTCCTTCAGCCGGCTGTGCAGCGACGCGGGCTCGTCGGGCGCAGCCTGTCCGGGATCGGGGACCTGTCCGTCGAGGTACCCCGTATCGCTCATCGTCTCGCTCATTGAGAATGCCTCCTCCGAATGGAGGGCGCTAGGGCCGAAAGGCCCCGTCCCTTTTATCTGCTGTCGCCTGGTCCTGGCGGGGCTTCCGCCGGGACCTTTCGGACGGCCTGCTCGTAAGCAGCCCCGTCCGGGAAGATACGGACCTTTCCTCGGACGCCGTGGCCGGCATCGAGGATGACGACGATCCGACCATCCGCCTTGGGGGTCACCGTTTTGACACGGCGGTCCCCGATGTACCTTGTGAACCGCATGGCGGTTCTCCTTCGTTTTCTCAGGCTGGCTCGCTGCCGCCGCCGAGGAGCCATTCGAGGATCCGGATGGCCAGCACCGCCGCCGGCACCGTCAGGATCCCACAGAGTACCGCCCAGCCGTAGCCCGCGAGCCCGATGATGATCCCACCGACCGCGAGCTTCCCGAAGACATCCCAGACGTCCCCGCCGGACGGCCCGCTCCCCTTGCGGGGCGACCCACCCTTGATGGCCATGTGATACACCCTCTTTGTAGCAGCGGCTAAGCAAGAAGCCCACCAGGGCTACCTACCACCGTTGCATCCTATGATGGCGCATAACGGGCCGTATTTCAGTCGTCGTCGTCGACGGCCGGGGGAGCGGGCTGCTCGAACGACGGCAACGGCTGCAGCGGCGGCGGCGCGACGGTCTTGGCGATCTCGTCGAGGCCCTTACGGGTGATCGCCCGGTAGACCTGGTCCTGCTCGGGTTCGTTGGGCTCGTCGAGGCTGCCGGTGTCGTCGTTGTCGAAGTTGGGTGCGATCTCGAACAGGGGGATCCGGTCGTCGCCGTCCACCAGGTGGCGGAACGGGGGCCGGGTGATCGCCAGGCGGTCGCCGCGGAAGACGAAGACGCGGTAGCCCTTGCCCACGAGGCGTCGCAGCCGCAGCACCAGGTCGGACCTCGACTCGTAGTCCTCGATGAGGATCGAGCCCTCGGTCTCATGGACGATCACCAGCCAATACTTCTGCGATGGCGCGGGAGGCTGCGGCACCGGGGCCGGCGGGACCACGGGCTCGGCTTGCGGCGGCGTCTCGACGGTCTCGCTCATGGTCAGCCTCCTTGCCTGTTCTCGATCACGCTCATGGGCGTGTCGCTCTCGTCGAAGTGGGCCTTGGCCAGGAGGACGACTCCCGGCTCGGGCGGATGGAAGACGATGCGGGGCCTGTCGACCGGCGGGTTGTCCGCCGGCGCGAAGGCCACCAGCCTCTTGTTGCTGGTGGGCGTGTAGGTGTTGATGGTCACCATGGGCGTCGGGATGGGGATGACGGTCAGCTTGGACAGGGCCAGGGCGTCCGCGATCGGGATCTCCTGGGAGACCATCCGGTAGAACCGCTTGCGGAAGCGGTCGATGGCCGACATGGCGCACAGGAAGCGGTCGAGGCCGTGCCAGCGGGCACGGGGGATGGCGATCAGCCGGTAGTTCCAGGACGGATCGCCCTGGCAGACCAGGCCGTCGAAGACCGGCTCGGGGAAGGTGAGGTAGAGGGGCAGGCACTTCGTGTCGATCCGGCTGCAGTAGTCGTGCACCGGATCGACGTCGATGTTGGTGAAGCAGAACAGGGCGCCGTGGTTGAAGAAGGCGTACTCCTGCACCAGGTCGGCCAGCGAGGCCGCCTTCCCCAGGCGGGCCTCGTGGTAGACGGGCCCGTCCGTGGCCTCGACCGGTTCGCCGACGTGGATTCCTTCCTCGATCATCTGCCCCTCTCTTCCTCAGCCTTCCTTGCGGGTCAGCGGCTGCTGGCCGGCAACTGCCCGGCCCGGACGATGGCCCTCGCCAGCCGGACCTGCTCGCGCGGGTCGGTGAACGCCTGCGGGTTGAAGTCCTGGCCCATCAGGAACTTGACGAGCTGCGGCAGGGCGATGAACTTGCGGGTCTCCGACCGGCAGAGCATCTTGTAGGGGTCCTTGATGTACCCCGTCTCCTTCCAGAGCTGGTAGGGGACCGGCGTGTCCCCCGAGAAGCCGCTGACGTTGGCCAGCGTCTCCAGGGCCGCCATCTCCAGCAGGATCTCGGCGTCGAAGCCGTACAGCAGGGCGATCTCCACGTCGTCGCGCTGCAGCCAGTCCAGCACGGACTTGCTGACGATGCCGGGCGTCTCGCTGGTCTCGTGGAGCACCGGCACGCCGGGGTTGGCGAGCTCCTCGACGTAGATCGACACCAGGGTGCCGACCACCGGGGCCTGCGAGGCCTCGGCCATGAGGCGGTCCATGGCCGCCTCGCGGTACTCGCGGATCTTGGCCTGATCCTTGTAGTTGCTCGGGGCCTCGGGCTGGGTGAGGAACTCGGTCCGGGCGGCCCTCGACACCCAGCCGATGCAGTAGGTCTTGGCCATTGGTCACTGGTCCTTGGAGTCGTAGATCTGGATCGCGCCCTCGCCCTTGCCGCCCTTCTGGACGGGAGCCGGGAGCGCCTTGAGATTGCCGACCCTCACGAGCTGTTCGAGCGCCACGGGCAGCACGGCCGGCGACAGGATGTGCTGCATGCTGGCGATCAGGGCGTTGAAGCCGTTGATGAGGTTGTTGATGGCCTGCCGGTTCTCCGGCGTGTCGGGGATCATGCCCCGCATGCGGCCCTCGTCCTTGCGGAAGTGGCTGCTCTCCTTCTCGGGGCCGACCTCCGGCCACCCGTCCTGGGTGAGGCTGGTGTGGTGGTCGGTGCGGTGGCGATGGTACTGCTGGCCGTTGGACAGCTCGGCCAGGTCGAGGAACTTCACGTCGAGGCGGACGCTGGTGTACTTCTGCTGGAAGGGCCGCCAGTGGTCGCCTTCCCGCTTGGGCGCCATGTTGATCGGCTCGGCGGAGCCGTGGAACTCGATGAAGATGTGGGGCTTCCACTCGATCGCGACCTTGCCCTTCACCTCCGCCCAGACGAGCTTCTTGAGCTCGTTGACGTCGGCGTGCTTCAGGTCGATGGGGGGATCCTCCATCTTCACCTGGAACACGATCGGGCTCTCGTCCGACGGGTAGCTGACGCCCGACGCGCTCCGGTCGTTGACCTGCACCGGGATCTTCAGCTTGACGTCCTTGTCGTGGTACACCCACTCGGTGAACTTGCGGACGCCTCTCCTGCTACGGGCCATGCGGTCTCCTCAGAAGTTGCAGTAGACCACTTCGGTCTTGGTGGGCTTGACCTTCTGCTTGGACGACTTGTTGTCGATCGACTTCGAGTGCTTGGTCCAGTGGGCGAGCTTGGTGTCGTACAGCTCGTGCTGGTAGCCCGAGATCATCACCTTGGCATGCCGCAGGGTCAGCAGCAGGTCCAGCAGGGCGCTGTGGTCCTCGGCGGTCATCTCGTGGGTGTAGACCTCGCCCGCCTTCCGGGTCTCCGGATGGTAGGGCGGGTCGAGGTAGAACAGCCAGTCGGGCTGGTCGTAGCGAGGCAGGAGACGCTGGGCCGGCTGCGGCGAGAGGATCAGCACCCGCTTGAGCCTCTCGTGGACGGCCTGCAGGCCCTCCACCGCCGTGAGCCAGGCCGAGACCTGCTCGTTCATCCGACGCCGCCGACGGCCGGTAGTCACCGGAGAGAAGCAGTCCTGCCGACCCGACATGCTCTGGCGGGCCAGGACGAAGAACCAGAAGGCCTCCTCGACGTCGTTGTCGCTGTCGCGGGAGTCCAGCCGCTTCTCGTTGGCGATGTCCCACTCGATCTGCGAGAAGGGCGTGGCCTCGCACATCCGCTTGAACTTGGCGAACGTGGCCTCGTCGCGCAGGACGTGCCAGAAGATCGAGAGGGACTCGTCGCGGTCGCAGACGACCTCGGCGACGTTGTCGGGGTCCTTGCGGAGCAGCACGCTGCCGCCGCCGAAGAAGGGCTCCAGGTAGTGGGCGTGGGGCGGCATGAGCGAGATGAGCCACTCGGCGAGGTAGTGCTTCCCGCCGTGGGTCTTGAGGGGGGCAGTGGGCTTGGTTGCCATGCTTGTCAGTCCTCTGTCGGCAAGGGCAGGCCCAGGGCGTACTGTTCCTGGGCCATGAAGCAGATCCAGGCAGCGTCGGCGATGTTGTCGACGCCGCTGCTCTCGTAGCCCTCGGGATCGAGGACCGAACCGAACTGGTCGTTGCAGGCGGCGATCATCGCCTCCTTGTTGGCGTTGCCCTTCCCCGTGGCCCGCTTCTTGACCTGGGCGATCTTGAAGCCGGTGCACGGGATGTCGTTCTCCTCGCACCAGGTGCAGACGGTGCACTTGAACGCCCCTAGCAGCTCGCTGGCCGTGGACACCCGGGCGATGATGGCCCCGGCGTTCATCTTGCTGATGGCGGGCGGGTCGAACTTGACGTCCTCGTAGCAGACGAGGTCCGGCTTGACGGCCGACAGGAACTGCCGCAGGCGGACGAAGCGGATCGCGCCGCTGTCGTAGCTGCCTGCGGACAGATCCCACTGGCCCATGTGCTGCGGCAGCACGCACGCTGGCTGGCCGGGACGCCAGAAGTGGAACGCGTAGCCGCAGTTCGTGCCGAGGTCAATTCCCAGGATCAGGCGGGAACGGGTCGATCGGTCCAGCGACGCCGCGAAAGTCTCCGGGTCCCTGAACTGGTTGGTCCGGGCCATCGGGGTTCTCCTTGGCCAGGTCTCGGAACATCTCGAACAGGTAGTGGGCGACCAGGCAATCCAGGCCGCCCTCGTGCATCTTGTCGATGTCGAAGCCGTGCTTCTTGTCGAGGCCGTACTTGGGCACGCAGTGGTGGTCGAGGGCCCAGTAGACACCCTTGGCCCTCTGCTTGCCGACACGCTTGCTGTAGTCCCGGAGGCTCTCCTCCTGCCACGGCAGGAGGTTGAGCTGGGACGCCTTCTCGATCATGCCGGTGTCGAAGATCTCGTTGTCTCCGAACCGCCACTCCGCCCCCAGGAACCGCCGGAAGGCCTGTTCCAGGAACGGGCAGTCGAAGTTGTAGCCGTTGTGGGCGATCACCATCTTCCTGTCCCGCCGGGCTTCCCGGAGCAGCTCCAGGCAGAGAGCCAGGGACGGGACCGGGTCCTGCCCCTCGGCTGCCAGCCTCTCCAGGGACAGGTAGTAGTGGCGATCGTTCCTCTGGCCGTACTTGTCGTGCTCGATGCCGTACTTGGTGTCCTCCAGCCGCTTGCGCAGCCAGGCGTGGTCCACGCCGGGATGCCGCAGCCAGTTGAGGACGGTGCCCTGGACCTTGACCGGCTTGCGGCCCTCCACGACGCAGATCCCGATCTGGCCGATCAGGTCGTCGTTCTGGCTCAAGCCGGTGGTCTCCAGGTCGAGCACCAGGTAGTTGTCGGGGAAGCAGTCGAACCGTCGCCTGATGGCGCGGAAGAGCTTGTTGGTGATCATAGCGAGCGTCCTTGCCCAGTTCGCGGCTTCCTGCCTGGCCGCTTGGATCATGATCGGTCCTCTCGACCAGGACGCCTACCCCGCCGGTTCAGGCGGCGGGGGAGGCAGCTCCGGATCGTACTTCTCGTTGAGTGCCACCGCCAAGGCCATGCCGGCCTGCAGCAGGTCGGCATGGGACGCGGGGACGGCACCTTCCACCGACGCGTCCTTGACGCCGTCCCACCAGGCCCCCAGGGAGACCTGTCCGATCCTGGCCATGACGGCCTGCTGGACCAGAGGGTGGCAACGGAGGAAGCCCGCTGCTTCCAGGGCGTCGACCGGCTTCTCCGGTCCCGCCCTCATGGCGATCCGCATCGCCTTCTCCAGCCGCTGGCCGGCCCGGACCATGTCCTCGACCGTGACGCCGGCGGCCTTGAGGTGAGGCACCAGGGCCTTGGGCCACAGGGCCTCGTCCTCCAGTCGGACCATGGCATGGGCCGCAAGCTGGGCCCAGTAGTGGGCCACGTCGCGGGCGGGGTTGATCCGCAGGCGCTGGCCCTTCTCGTCCTGGACGACGATGTTCGCACCCATCTTCGCATCCTTGCATTTGTGCGGGCGACTTCCTTGTCAGTCCTTCTTCGGCTGGTCCTCGGCCCTGCAGACCGGCATCGGCCCCTCCTGGGGGACGTGCATCGGTTCCAGGGGCGGGCGGCGGTTGGCTGCCGCCTTCTGCGACTGGATCGCCGCGGCCAGGTCCGGCTTGGGGTAGCCCGGCGGCTTGAGCCACTTGCCGGTCAGCTCGCACCGCTTGCCGCCCAGGGCCGGGTCGAACTTGCCGAGGTTGTTGGCGTCCACCAGGGCCTGGGGCTTGCCGTCGGTCACGCCGCACATGACCAGGGTGAACGTGCTGACGACGCGGGTGTCGCAGCAGCCGTCCACCACTTCCACCAGGTCCGCAGGCTTCACGGCCCGCAGGAACAGGTCCTTGTAGACGACCGGATCGTGGCGGGAGTGCTCCGCCATCAGGCGGACCTCCACGCCGAGGGCGGCGATCGTCTCCATGGCTTCTTCCAGGATGAGCTTGGCGCAGAGCTCGGCCTGGCTGGAGTCGGGAACCTTGGGACCCTCAGGCGGCTGGTTGCCGGCGAGGATGCAGAACCGCTTGACGTCCTCGTAGTGGCCGGTGGTCGCACGGTCGCCGAAGACCGTCCTCGGGATCGGCATGCGATGGAAGGGGCCCGCCGGGAGAGTCGCGAACGGGACGGGGACCGGCTGCGTCGCGTCGTAGGTCTGCAGGTTGCCGCCCCGTTGATCCGGGAGGCCATCATGGTTGGGAACGACCATCGGTGGATCACACCTTCCTGTGCGGGGTGGCGAGCCCCTGGGTATTGTCGGGTAGCTGCTCGACCTGGTAGTCGGCGAAGAGCAGCGGATCGACGGAGTTGAGGACGTTGTACATCATGATGCCCAGGCGGCGGATCTCCACCTCGGCGGCGTTGGCGGCCCGCATCTCCAGGATGTGCCGCAGGGCCCGGACGTTGCCGGAGAAGGTCAGCCAGGTCTCGACCTCGTTGGGCAGCCGCCGCCGGGCGGCCTGGTTGACGCGCTTGCGCAGCTCCCGCCTGCGGGTAGCGTCGCTGGCCAGGTCCGGCTCCTTCGCCAGGATGCGGGCCATGAGCTTCTCGGCCCGCAAGTCGTAGTCCTTGACGGCCTGGTCGATGCACTGTTGGAAGTGGTTGTGCAGCTCAACGTCGTTGACGTACTCCGGCCCCTCGACGAACCGCAGGACCTTGCCGTCGACGTAGCGCTGGCTGAGCTGGCTGAAGGCCACGCCGACGCGATGCCGGACCAGCTCGTGGGTCAGGCTGCGCGAGACACCGTAGATGAAGAACGACCACTGCGGGTGCTCCAGCACCGAGCCGTGCTTCTCCTTCCTGATGTTCTCCAGGTACTCGCCGGCCTTCTCGTTCTTGCGGCGGTTCTCGCCGAAGGCCGCATAGCAGCCCTGGCCGGCGAACTTGCAGAGCTGGGCGGCGTGGGGGATGGGGTTGGTCTTGGTGTCGACGAGGTAGTCTCCGAAGCCCAGCGACGGGTCGAAGGCGTCGAAGAACGGCTTCAGGCCTCCCAGCTCGACCACCGGCTGCATGATGAGCTGGCAGCCCGGCTCCTGCAGGTAGGACGTGCCGTTGGCGGTCTGGAAGACCTTGGGGTGGTAGCCGGCGAAGACGAACGTCATCGGCTGGGTCACGAACGTCAGCATCAGTAGCCTCCTGGTTGTTGCGATTCTATTTGGCCTTGGCGCGACAGGCAATACAGGATGACTCCGGACCGTAGGCCGGATCATGCCACGCCTCCTTGCCGCAGCGGCTGCACTGCTTCGCCACCCAGTCGGCCTGGTGGCAGCCTGCCGTGCAGCTCAGATAGCCCACAGGGCAGGCCCAGCAGGGGTGCTTGAAGCCCCTGGGGCAGGGTGGTTCGAGGTGGGTGCGAGCCCGCAGGATCCTGCGGTTCCAGCCGGTGCGGAAGCCGGACGAGCCCTCGACCTGGCCGAGCTTCAGCTCGGCCGACGTGTTCGGGACGAACAGGCCCCAGAACCTCATGCGGCAGATCTCCCGGGCGTGGAAGAAGGGGAATCCCTTGACGATCCATTCCCCCCTGCTGAACACCCTCTCCGGAACGGTGTGGCCGAACTTGCTGAAGCCCAGCGAGGTCTTGGCCAGCCGGCGGATGAAACGGAGCGACCAGGACACCTTGCACGTCATGCCGGCAGGCAGGCCGGCCAGGACCCGCAGGACCACCGTGGCGCCAGGCCCCTGCGCCCGCTCCTGGCAATCGACGGACTCGACCTGCACCGGGCACCACTCGTCCACGGTCTGGCCGTGCCAGGGCGGGGCCGCGTAGCCCTGGGACAGCCTCGCCATGTTGCCGGCGAGACGCCAGGCTGTGGCTTCCCACCTGTCCTGCTTGAGTTCCCTGCCCGCGAAGTCCAGGATGGACGCCAGCACCACGTCATGGGCGGGGTGGCCGGGCAGGTTGTCGGAGATGCGTTCTGCCAGGTGGTTCAGGTCCTCGGCCTGCAGGACCCTGCCCACCATCGTCTGGCCTTTCTCGGTCAACAGCCTCTTCGTGGCCATGACCTTGGCGATGTCGTAGGGCGGCATCTTCATGGGAGCCTCCGGAAAACGCGACAGGGCGGCAAGTGCCGCCCTGTCCTCCGAAGCGTTGCTTGGCGATCACATGTCGCCCACGATGTCGGTCCTCTTGGGAGGCCGACCCACCTTGCCCGAGCGGCTCGGGAAACGGATCAAGGTGTTCTTCTTGGCCCAACCGGGGCCACCGAGGGTCCGCTTGGCGGGAACCCGCCGGACCTTCTTCTGCGTCGCTGCGGTCGTCATAGCCTTCTCCAGCAGTCCCTGTCTGCCGGCATCCGCCGCCGCTGGCCAGGGGACCAGCGACAGCAGTGAGGACCCTCCCTGACGACTCACGTTGCCTGTAGCTCCGTCAAAGGCAGTATAGACGCGCAGCTCACCGAGGGGTAGCCCCCGGCTGGGCAGGCCTCTGCTGCCGTTGCGTCGCGGGGGGCGGCGTCGGGGCCGGCTCGGGCGGCTGCTGCTCCTGGGCCGCCTCGGCGTTGAGGATGTCGCAGAGGTTGTTCATCCGGTCGGCCATGTTGCCCTGCTGGCGGCAGCCGTTCATGATGGCCAGCCCTTCCGCCGCCAGAAGCGGCATCAGGATCGACTCGATCTCGTCCCGACTGAACTGGCTGAGGTCGCGCTCGACGTACAGCGGATCCGGCCGGCCCGGCACGGGGATCTTGACGATGATGACCGGAGCGGGGGCGTCGCCGGACAGCACCTCGCGCAGGTAGCCCCAGGCCTGCATGTTCTCCGCCAGTTGCACGGCCATGCTGGCGTTGCTCCGGATCAGGGCGCCGAGGTCCTGGACGGTAACCTGGGGCGTCAGGGCCTCGGTCGGGCCCGCAGGCCTGGGTGGCGGAGCCGATTCCTCGTTGCTCATCTTCAGTTTCCTTACTTCTGCAGGGCCAAGCCGATCCAGAACTCCAGCGAGTCCGGACCCCCGGCGGCCGCCAGGTCAGCGACCAGCGATCCCACCGCCAGGAACAATCTCTTCGGCTGGCAGGGTGCTTGCAGCACGCACCGTGCGCCGAGCTCGAACGCGAACGACATCGCCACGGCCGGCTGGCGGCCGTTGGTCTGGTAGCGGAACAGCGGCACCCGCACCATCCCGCCCTCGGCCGTCAGCACCCACTCGAACGGTCCCGTCGCCGGACCGCCCGCGGCGTACCAGGGCGAGCTGCCTTCCCTCTCGAACACGATCGAGGGGTTGCCAGGGCCCTGGGGCGCCGCCGTCATGTCCACGAAGCGGAAATCCGTCTTCACGGGACCTCCTGTCACTCCACCGCGGCAGGCAGCAGCTCGGGTTCCTCGGCCGCCTTGGCCTTGTGCTTCTTGCGGCCGTTGCCAGGCTCGGTGAGCGTGTCCACGTCCGAGCCGGCCTCCGCCTTGGCCTGGCGGTTGAGGACGCTGCGGATCTTGGTCCTGGCCTGTTCGAGCTGCTTCTTCTGGATCGCCGCGTTCTCGCGGATCGACTCCACCGTCACGATCATCTTCTCGATCTCGGCGACCATGCCGGCGTTGTACATCGCCGGGTCGGTCTTCTGCACCAGCCGCAGGAAGCCGTCGACCTCGTTGTTGTAGATCGTCGTGAACTTCTTGGCGATCGGGACGAGGTTCATGTCCATGTGGTGGAGCATGCGGTCGATGGTCTTCGGCACCGTCAGCTTGCGGCCGCTGTTGGGTCGTCCCGCCGGGTTCTTCTCGCCCATGTCCTGGATGATGTACCTCTTGAGCTCCTCGTCGGTCCAGTTGTTCTGGATCAGCTTGTTGAGGTACATGTTCCTCTTGGCCTTGTTCTCGACGGCCACCAGGGCGACGACGTGCGACCAGAGCACCGGGCACTCGGTCTCCTTCATCCTCAGGCTGAGCAGGTGCTCCAGCTCGGCCTCGTTGAAGCCGTTGAAGAACCGGATCGCCTTGTAGATGACGCTCTTGTCCTGCTGGAAGCAGCCCACGCAGATCTCGATGGCGAGCTCGCCGTACTCGGCCTCGTTCTCGTTGACCGCCCGTGCCTCCTTGCCCAGCCGCCAGTAGAACTTCAGGTTGCTGTAGACCCGTTCCCGGATCTCGCCCTCGATGCCGTCGAACCAGGTCCGTAGCTTGGGCTTCATCATGGCGAGCAGCTCCTTCCGGAGCTTCAGCCGCTCCGGCGGAGTCGCCTTGTTCATCTTCTTGAGCGTCGCGCGCGGGTCAGGCATGGTTTCGGACACAGGTCCTCCTCGTCGGTTATCGGTTCAGTCGATCGCGAGGCGGCCAGTGAGCAAGGCGTAAGCGAGCTGCTCAGCCTTCTCCTGCCAGCCGATCGAGAGGCGCCGAGCCTCTCGGCCAATCGCATTGTAGAGATCGTAGACGGTCCTCGTCGCCCAGGTGGACCGCATCGTCCGGGTCATTTCGGCGCGGGGGCCGTCGTAGCTCCCGATGGCCACCACGCTGGAGATGATGCGGCGAGCCAGGGAACCGCTGATCTTCTTGCGGGTCAGGGAGTGGGCTAGGTCGTCGCGGCGACGCCGCTCGGAACGCTCGTCCCGCCAGGCCCCGGCGGAGTCTCGGCCCAGGCCCAGCAGGACCGGCAGCAGGCGGGAGAGGACGTTCTGCTGGTAGAACATCGGGTCGCGGAGACGCTCCGCGACGCCCGCCAGGATCATCTCCAGCTTCTGCTCGAAGCCCCGGCCGGAGCTGTGGACGAGGCGGACGACCGGCGTCATGGACGCTGTCCAGTCCTGGCCCCGCAGGAGGATGGCGGCCGCCCGGACCGAGGCTAGGCCCACCTCGTTGTTGGAGAAGTGGAAGCCGCTGTAGAACGGGTCCTCGCTCTCCGGGCCGGGGACGGAGAAGAACGGATCGGTCTGCCGGAACCGCAGCATGAGCCAGCGGCCGTTGAGGACCGCCTCGTGGAACTGCATCGGCCGGCGCGAGGCCCGGACGATGGTGTTGGTCCGGTCGTACAGGTCCTTGTTCGGCAGCCAGCGGTAGTTGGACCCGACGACGCCGTGGATCACGTTCGTGCGGCGGTCCCGCAGGAGATGGTGGCCGTAGAGCTTGCTGGAGAAGCGGCGGCGGATCATCAGGTTCAGCACGGCCACCGCGTCGCTGAAGGAGTAGTCGGACCGGGGGGCCTCCGCCGACCGGTTCATGCCGGACAGGTCCATCACCAGGCGGTGCAGGCCCGGCGACACGGCCTGGCAGAGCTGGAAGAAGGCCCAGTGGGTGAAACGGGACTGGCCGGCCACGGTACGGCCGTCGGCGTCGAAGAGGACCTCGCGGTCCGCGGTGATGGGGTAGAAGAGGGAAGAGGATTCGGATTCCTGGAGATGCTGCAGGAGGGCTCCGGCCTGGCCGCTGGTGAATCTCCGAGCGTCCGGTTCGACAGAAAGGGCTGGTCCCCGCCGGATCTCTGCTGCTGGCGGCATCCCTCTCCTCCGAGTTTCCGGAAACTCAAACTGCCTCTCGCGGAATCGTATCCTTCGAGAGGCAGTTCGGCAATAGATCACGACGGCTTCCAGGCCAGGCCTTCCAGCAGGTCGGCGTACCGCATGACGTGCACCGTCTGCGGCGGATCGGTCATGAACCGGCGACTGAACCGCGTGTAGGGGCAGTCGTGGTCCAGCGGGAGGTTGTGCATGGCCATGTGGCCCAGGCCCTCGACCTTCTCCGCGTTCTCGGGCGTCGGCCAGTCGAACACCAGGACCACGGGCTTTCCCGTGCCGTCCTCGGCGTGGAGCTCGGAGTATCGCTTGAAGACCGGCAGCGTCGAGAACCGCCGGAACATGTCCACCTGGGTCACCTGGTGCATGAACGGCAGCTTCTGGCAGTACAGCCGCCAGGGGAATCCCGGGTGGCTCTGGTAGAAGCACGAGAACAGCAGCTTGGCCTCTCCGAAGGCGTCCTTGGCCTCCTTGCGGAGAGGACCGATCATCTCGGTCAGGTCCAGCTTCTGGAGCAGCTTGCGGACGACCGACTCCTCGAACCGCTGCTGCTTCAGGCTGGCGCTGGCGTGGGCGGCACGAGCCGCCCCTTCCGAACCGGCCTGGTCGAACAGGTCGTCGAGGTTGTCCGGGATGTGCGGCTCCATCACTTCACCGTCCCGGCGTCGAAGCCGAGCGGGTTGGCCTCCAGGGCCTTCTCGTTCTCCATCTGGGCCCGGAGGTGGTCGTACTGCTTGCGGAAGTCGATGCCCGGGGTGAACAGGAATCGACGGCGGATGCCGAGGATGTCGTAGAGCGGATACAGGAGGTCGGGACGCTCCTCCAGCATGGCCCCTGCTTCCCGCCACTTGACGGGACTCTTCTCGGGGATGCCCAGGGTGCTGGACCACACCTTGCGGTTGTCCTTGTTGACGTGCAGGTCGATCACCTTGTCGATCTGCTTGCCGATCATCGAGTCGCCGTAGCCCGCCAGGATCTCGATCGTGGCCGAGTGCCAGTCGAAGATCGTCACCTGCCTCGGCTGGTTGAGCTCGTTGATCTGCTCCTTGTCGTACCACCAGACGACCTCGACGTAGAACTCCTCGGTCTTGGGGGCCGTGGAGTTCTTGACCACGTCGATGCACAGCCGGACGCCGTACTCGTTGTCCTTGACGCGGTGGAACTGGCCGCCCACCCGCCGCATGTCCATCTCCAGCGACTCGTGGAACTTGAGGGCGTGGCCGCCAGGGATCGAGACGACGAACTTGCCGTCGGGCGTCTTGGTGACCTTCTTGTGGTTGACGCCCATCACGGTGAACGGCCAGAGCCAGCACCACTTGGGCATCTTCTTCATGTAGTCGGAGATCTTCCGGGCCTCGACCGGGAAGCTCATGCCAGGAGCGCCGTTGACCTCGATCTTCTCCCCGGTGCTCTCCGACAGGGCACCCATCACCGAGTCGATGACGAAGCAGGCCGGGGCGATGCGGCCGACGGCGTCCAGCTTGGGCTGGCCCTTCCGCTCGCCGGAGACCACCAGGGGCTCGAACTTGTCCTGCACCGCCTGCATGGTCTTGGTCAGGTGCGTCATCCACCCGTCGTCCTCGCCGTCGAGGGAGCGGCACGGATGCGTCTCGATGGCCTTGTCGTCGTACTCCAGGATGGAGTTCGTCAACTCGGCCCACTGCTTGTTCTCGACCTCGAACTTGTACCCCTTGCCCACCTTGACGACCTTGTCGCCACGGGGCACCTTGATGCGGTGCCATCGGATGAACTCGTCGCACAGCGAGCTCTTGAAGCTCTCCTGGGCCCCGATCACCATGATGTGCTTGCCGAGGGGGAGGCCTTCCTGCTTGAGCAGGAGGCGGGTGGACAGGCTGGGGACCGGCAGGCAGATCATGAGCCGGTCGGCTTCGGCGCCGGTGTAGACCGAGTCTGCGCCGAACTTCTTCTTGTTCTCGTCGCACACCTCGTCGAACATCCCGTCGACGAGGGAGAGGGCAGCGAGCGCGTCCATGGGATCCGTGCTCTTCGGCTTCTTGGCCATCTTCGTCTCCTGCTATGCCGAGAAACGGCCACGGCCCCCAGGAGGAGGCCGTGGCTCGCTCGGTCGTTCTCAGGCCTCAGTCAGCCGGTCAGTTGCCGGTGGGGTTGGCGTTGCCAGCCGGCGGGGCCGTCCCTGCCGCTCCGGCGGCAGCCGCCTGGCGTCCCCTGGCCCGTGCCAGGGCGACCTTGGAGAGCGAGGCGGCCGAGGCGGCCGGATCGTTCGGCACCGCGGGTGCGACGTCGAAGCCGGCGGCAGCCGCTCCGAACGGGTCGGGGCCGGCAGCGGCCGGCTGGAAGCCGTGGGCAGCGGGCCCCGCGGCCAGGTTCGTCGTCGCCGGGAGGACCTCGTCGAAGCCCGAGGGGCCGCCTGCCTCGTCCGGCGCGAAGGCGTCGAACGTCGGCGGGGCGGTCGGGGCCTGGTGGACCGGCTGGTGCGTCGGCTGGTGCGTCGGCTGGGCCGGCGGGAACGCCTGCGCCGGCTCCGGGGCGAACGTGGAGATGGGCCACTCGTCCGGGTGCGGCTGGTGCTGCTGGATCGGGGCCTGGAGGCCCGTCTGGATCGTCACCGCGTTGGCGAACTGGCTCCGCATCTCGGCGTCGATCCACCCGTGGTACTTCTCCCAGGCGTACATGCACGCCGACTTGGGGAAGACGTCCCACAGCATCTTGGCCTGCTCGGGCAGCGTGGGGAAGAACAGCGAGTCCCGCCACCAGCACCACTTCTGGCGGATCTTGTCCATCTGGTGCGGCTGGGAGAAGTTCGCCGACATGCCGGCGAGCGTCTTGTCGAGGTACAGGTCGAAGCCCTTGAGCTCCGAGTTCCCGCCCCCGCCACCGCCGCCGACGGCCCCCGCGTCGCCGCCGCCAGCCACGTCCGCCCAGGACTGGACGCTGCCCTGGGTGGGCTGGCTGGTGAACTTGTTGCGGGGGTCATGCCCCTTCTGGAAGATGTAGATGAAGCGGCCCGACATCGGGCTGACCACGTCGCCGTTGACGTAGCGGGCCTCGAAGTCGCCGGGGTCGCCCTTGTACCCCTCGACCTGCTTGTTGCACTCCGCCACCAGCTTCTCGCCCAGGCCCTTGCTCATGGCGAAGAAGCAGGTCGGGCCGTCGCCCTTCCAGCCGATGGGGATCTTGCCCTGGCCGTACTGCGGCTTGGAGTCGATCACCATGATCACGCCCTGGCAGAGGTACAGCTCCGACGGCGGCGTGAGGTCCTTGCTGCGGTTCTGCCCGCCCTCGCGGAGCTGCTGCCACTCCGCGGTGTTGGGGTGCTTGTTCTTGCAGGCGTGCTCGATCGACGAGTAGAGGACGCCGAGGGGCGTCTTGAAGGGGTCGTAGGCCGGGCCGCGGCTGGCGGGGTCGGACATGAGGAAGGTGATCTTGCCGGTCCCCACCCCGACGTTCCAGGCGCAGTCGTACTTGCGGATCCAGGGCCCGAAGGCGTTCTGGCCGCCCGGATCGACCCGGAAGGGCTCGAAGTCCGTGTGCGGCGGCGTGTAGCTGAGGCAGGGGAAGGGGCGGAAGACGGTCGTGGTGCCGTTCCAGGACGGCTTCTTGACCACACCGTTCACGCCGGGCTTCAGGATGTGCATCCCGAAGTTGCGGTTGCTGCCGTGACCGACCGCGGCCTGGTCGTAGTTGTCCGGCATGGGCGACTGACGGGTCGTCGTCATGATCTCTCCGTTGGTCCAGGTTTACTTGATCCATTGCTCCGTTGGCCCGGTTTCCTGGGGCCAGGAATTATTCTACTCCTGGCTCTTGCGGAAACAAGCTCGGTAGGAGGTCATCGGACCTCCACCCCTCGCAGCGACTTGGCCAGCCGCCGGAGTCGGAAGTGGAACTGAGGCAGGTCGGCCTCGTTCATGAGGAGGATGTCGGCATCCTTCCTATCGAAGTCCACCGTCGGGTCCTCGGGGACCCGCGGGTTCTCGATCCAGACGATCAGGTCCAAGAGGCCCTGCTCGCGAGCCGAGAGCAGCTCGATGTCGCCCCGGATGCCCGGGACGATGTCCGCCTTCGCCAAATGCAGGCGGATGATCTTGGCGGGGTCCCAGCGTAGCACCATCTCGGGTTCTGCGCGTAGGGCCCGTACGGTGGGCGTATCCTCGATGTCCTCAGGGACATTGCCACCCTGGTTCAGGATGGCGTGCAGATCGTAGGCCTCGCCCTTGCGGAAGTTGTCGCACCAGGTCTTCCAGAACATCCGGTTCTGGTGCCTGTCCTCGAAGCACGCCTTCATGGGCTCGCCCCGGACCAGGGCCACCAGCGGGAGCATGGTCTCGCTGGTGGAACCCCAGTGCCGCAGGTTGGTGTTGTCGCGCAGCCACTCGGCCGCGGTGTCCTTCCCTGCCCGGCCATTGCCGACCAGGGCTATCCTCGGAACGCTCATCCTCAACGATCCTCCTCCAAGGCCCGCACTGCGTCGTCCCAGCTAGGAGGAGCATCCTCCCTCGGCGCTGGGCGACCGGGCGGGCGCCTCGACTGGTTCAGGCACCTGCCGCAGACAGGCCGGCCGTTGATCCGGCCAGCGACAGCACCCTGGTACGCCGACTGGTCGGCAGGCGGGAGCGACAGGTACCAGGGCCTCCACCGATCCCCCAGGATCGTCTTGCCGCACTCGGAGCAGTCGCAGTAGGTCAGGTCTTCCTGCTTCTTCGGTCGGAGCGGGTTCATGATGCAGCCCTCCTCTATCTGATAGTCGGCGGTGTGACAGGGTCGACCTTAGTACGGTTCCTCCTTAACCGGCGGCTCGTATTTCCCCGTGAACCCGCTATAGGTCCAGCCGCACTCCAGGCACTTGCGGTAATCCTGCGAGGAGTCCCGTTCGTGGTCCGAGTCCTCGCACAGTTGGCGAGTATCCTTGTCGCAGTGGGTACAGAACCGTTCATCCTCGCGGGGTTCCGGCACGGTTCACTCCTCGTCGTCCTCGTCATTGGGCGGCAGCACGAAGTTGGCGTAGTGCTCCAGCCTCACCACGGCGTTGGCCGTGCCACGGGCGTTGCTGGCGACCTGGTTCACGACCTTCGCCACGAGCGAGGCGTGCTGCTGCAGCAGCGAGTTGGTCTCCAGCAGGCAGGCGATCAGGTCGATGAAGACCGCTGAGTCGGCAGCACTGAGCTCCCTGGGCTTCACCAGCCGCATGAGCTCGGGCCTCCCGGTCATGAGGGCCGGCTGGAAGTCAGCGGGCACCTTGACGTCCCTAGCCAGGGAGCTCCAGGTCTGCATCTTCTCCTGGATCTGTTCCAGGAGGCGTTCGGCCTCCTCGTCGGTCTGGGACTTTCTCTTCTCGGCCATCTCATCCCTCGGGTAGGTACTCTTCGGGCAGCCCCATGGCCAGGCCCTCCTCGCGGCTGACCTGGATGCCCCAGGACCGCATCGTCTCGCTGCCGCAACCCATGTAGTACGGCTTGTCGCTGATGCGGTTGCCGTCGAGGTCGCAGCGGTAGAAGGCGATCTTGGTCATGCACTCCGGCACGACCACGCTCCGCCACCACTTGTAGTCCTTGATCCGGACGCGGGACAGGATCGCGTCGTGGATCTGCAGGGCCAGACGGAACCTGGCCCGGCCCATCTCGTCGTAGCGGCCCGGGAAGCTGTGGAACTTGTCCAGGGCGATGCTGATGTAGTCTGCCACGCCGCCCTGGATGGGGAAGTTGGTGAACTGCCTCTTGAGGGCCTCCAGGGTCTGCTTGTCGTAGGCGGTGCCGGCACGACGGCGCCGGCCGAAGCAGTTGACGATGAAGCCGTGCGACTCCACCCTGTCGCCGCAGGCCTGCAGGTACGGCCCCAGGTTGGGGTACTCGCCGAAGATCGCCTGCCGGATCACGGCGACGTCTTCCAGGGCGACGACGACGCCTTCCTCCTCGATGGCCCGGAGGATGGCCTCGTCGCCACGTCCGTAGGGGATGCCGAAGACCACGGTCTTGGCAGCCTTGCGGAGGTTGGACTTCTTGATGGCCTTGAGGCCGGCCTTGGTCGGAGGACAGGGCGAGCCGATGGGCAGGCCCAGCTCCTCGGACGCCTTCTGGCTGTCCACCGTCAGCTTGAACGCCTGCACGGCGATCGAGCTGTGGATGTCGTAGTAGTTGGGGTGCGGGGCCTTGCCGCCCTTCACCCGGTTGCCCTGGTTGTCGTAGCCGTCCTCGGGCAGGGTGTTGCGCTCGCAGTGCTCGATCATCTTCAGGTCGCCGGCCTGCACCGCCATCATGTACAGCTCGGCGCCGGCGAGGTCGTGCTCGCAGCCCACGACCTCCTCGCCCCACTCGTCCTTGCTGAAGCGGATGACCGAACGCAGCGGGTACTTGTAGACCTCGCCGACGCTCTTGACGGTCTTCTCCAGGTCGGCTTCCCGCTTGCTGCTCAGGTTCTGCAGCGGCGGGCGGCTGGAGGACATGCGGCCGGTTTCCTTGGTCTGGTACAGGTGGGTGTGCACCCGTCCGTTGGACCGCATGTAGTGGATCAACCCTCCTTCGTACTCGTTGAACTCCTCGTCGTAGTCCTCGTCGCCCACGACCTGGGTCGGCTCGGCCAGGACGCTCTTGAGCGTCTGGCTGACGAACCGCAGTTGCCGGATACCCTCGACGATGCCCACCTCGGCGGAGTCCTTGCCGAACCGCGACAGGGCCTGGCTCGACAGGATGCCCAGCGTCTCCTTGTCGGTGCCCGGCGTGAACAGGTCGGTCTCGCCCCGATCGACCACCCGGCTCCAGACCTGGGCCGGCTTGCCGGTCGACTTGATCGGCGTCAGGGTCAGGTAGCGGATGGGCTGCTCAGGGTCGATCGGCGGGTTCTTCTTGGCGTCCGTCAGCAGGTTCTTCATGGCGCCCGAGTCGTCCCGGGAGCCGGAGAACCAGGGCCCGAACAGCACGCTGCGGCACTGGGGAGCGCTGTTGGGGTTGAAGTTCGACCAGTTGAGCAGGGCCCGGACCTTCTCCAGGACCTTGTCCCGCACCGTCATGTACAGGGTGACCTGCTCGTCCACCCGCTGGCGGTCCATCTCCAGGCCGGTGTCCTCCATCTCCTTGACGGCCGGATTGGCCCGCATGTTGATCCAGAACGGGTATCGCGAGCACTTGCCGAACCGGTCCTTGTCGAGCAGGCCGTCCTCGCGGTTGTGCTCCATGAAGAGCTGGCGGCCGTAGTCGACGTCGCACATGGAGTACCAGTAGAGCCCGCCGCCCTGGGCCGTGCCGCCCGGGAAGGGGCCGTAGCCCTCCAGGTTCTTCTCCTTGACCTTCTTGGCCTGCGACCACTCCTTCTTGAACCGCTGGATGTCCATGTCCCAGCGGTCGACGCCGAAGAGCCGGGAGCAGATGACCTCCAGCTTGAACTCGGCCGTCTCCTCGATGGCGTGATGGGCCAGCATCGTGTCGAAGCCGCCCTCGAACACGGTCTTGGCCCAGCCCGGAAGGGCGTCGGGGTTGGTCTCCAGGTCGGGGTCGTCCTTGGGAGCCTCGAACAGGTCGCTGAGGTCGAGGCCCCACGGGATCAGCCACTGCAAGTCGGCCTTGAAGTTGTGGCCGATGACCCGCACCTTCTTGCCGTCGGGCCTCTGGTAGAAGAGCTTGCGGAGCAGTTCCTGGCAGACGCCGTGGCTGGGCCGGAACGCCTTGGCCGGGAGCTGGGTGGGGTCCGCGGTCGTCCAGTCCCCTCCAGGGGCCGGCGTCATCTCGTGCCGCAGCACGATGCAGGCGGCCTGGTCCTTCTTGTAGCTGACCTGGATCGTCCGCAGGTAGGCGTTGGGCTCGTCGGGCCCCTCGCCGTGCCACTCGCAGTCGACGGCGATCTGGTAGCCCTCCGGATCGGCGTGGGCTTCTTCCACCAGCTTGGCCAGGTCGCGGGCGTGGTCGATGATCCGGTAGTCCTTCGGAGCCGCCGTGGCCGGCACCATGGCCCGCGACTGCCCCAGGAGCAGGTCCACGAAGTTGCGCATGCCGTCGACCAGCACCTGGGCCTGGTCGGGGTTGTGCATGACCGCCGCAGGATGCAGGCAGGTCATCACCTTGGCCTTGTGGAACTCCGGCTGGTCGGTGGCCGTGGCGTGCAGCGGGATGTCGTAGTCGAACACCTTGCCGAAGGTGCCGGAGACCTTGCTGCCCTTGCCCAGCACCGCCTCGCTGGCCTCGCTGCCCAGGCAGAGGATGAAGTCCGGCTTCACCAGCCGGATATCCATGTGGAGCAGCGGCAGGCAGTCCTTGACCCAGGCGGCCTCGATGCGGTCGGCCACCCCTACGAGCGGGTTGGGGAACCGCACCATGTTGACGACGTACCAGTTCTCGTAGCCGAGATCGCCCGTGGCGGGCATGCAGGGCGACTGCCCTGGCCCGAACGCGGTGCGGAGCATGTCGTGGAGGATCTTCGACGAGTTGCCCCGGTCGGAACGGCTGACCGGAGCCAGGAAGTGGAAGTTCCGGTTGGCGTTCCCCTCGCCCTGGCCCGGCCACTTGCCGATCACCATCACCCGTGCCGTCTTGGGACCGGTCGCCTCGCTGGCCGTCCAGCGATGGCCCGGGATGAACTTGACGTTCCTCTGGCCCAGCTTGGTCTTCACCGGCATCCAGAAGTTCTTGTCGTAGAGAGCCGTCTTGTAGAGCCTGGTCAGCTCGGGGCCTGCCGACAGGCAGACCCGGCTATCGCCGGCCCGGACGACCTTCGGCTTGGGATCGCCGAGGGACATGGCCAGGGCGATGAAGTCGGGCCCCGGCTCGGGCATGCCGGGAGCCGTCAGCGGCACCATCGGCAGATGGATGAGCTGGGACGGGCTGGCGACGGGTGGGGAGAAGTCCAGCGACTCGGCGCTGACCTTGGTGTCGATCTTGCCGGCCTCGATCTCCCCCAGGGGGCTATCCCAGCCGGACGTATCGGTCCTGATCCTTCTGGCCATTTGCCTTGCCTCAGAGTTGGAGCATCCAGCCTTTCGAGGCCGCCACCTGTGCGACGGCCCCCCGTAGATAATCCCTCGTGCAGTCGCCGGGGTCCTTGTCCGGCGGCAGGTCGATGCAGGCCACCCGCGGGTGGTTGATGGACAGCAGGTCGCACATGGCCTGGTTCTCGTCCCGGGCCGAGCCGTCGAGCATGCAGAAGATGAAGCGGTCCGACCAGGTGCCGAGGATCTTCTGGGCCTGGGGGGTGGACAGCTTCTTGCCCAGGATGGCCACGGCCTGCGGGCCGTACCTCCAGGCGCTGGTGACGCCCTCGGTGATCACGACGTAGGGGTAGTCCTTCGCCTTGTCGAGGTTGTACACCATCTGCAGCTTGGGCATGTTCGGCAGGTTGTAATACTTCGGGATGTGCTTGCTTGACGGGGTGCCGAGAAGCCGGGCCTGCCAGCCGACCAGCTTCTTGTTCATGTAGATGGGGATGACGAGCCGGTTGGTGACCAGGGGGTACGCCGGCGGCGCCTCGACGCAGTAGCCTACCCAGTAGCGGGCGTAGACCTCACGAGGGTCGTACCCTCTCTCCCGCAGGTAGCGGCAGGCCGGATGCTCCGGCGGCAGGTAGCCGACGCGGGCGATCCGGCCAGGCGGCTCGACAGCGACCAGCTCCGTCGGGCGTCGTACGCCCTTCTGGATGAAGTCGCCGGCGGGCCGCTGGCCGTATCCCACATCGTCGAAGACCATGGCGTAGAGCTGCTTGCGGATGTGGTACGCCTTCGTGCACGAGGCGTTGAAGCAGTTCACCAGCCACATGTAGCTGACGCCGGGGTTCTCCTCGTCCTTGAACCCCCACATGTGGTTGATCCACAACCGCCGGCGAGTGTCCGTGCAGAACGGGCAATTGATGCGGTACGCCTCGCCGGGAGCCAGGATCTCCAGCTTCTTCCGGAGCCTCCCCTGGTCGTCGAAGTCGCCAGGCTCGCTCGTGATGCGGCACTCCAGGTCCTCATCCTCGCGGGCGATGGCGACGTCTCCGAACCGTTGTTCCAGGCGACGGAACAGTTCTGGACGCAGCGGCATGGTCATTCCTCGTACATCATGTCCTTGCCTCCCAGGAGGGAGGGCGGTGCGTTCAGTCCCTGGCCGGCCTGTCCGGGCAGCAGCTTGTCCTCGCCGTAGCTCTTCATGATCTGGCCGTTGTAGACCCAGCCCTTGGTGTCGGAATCGAACGTGCCGAAGGCGCCATCGAGACGGACGAGCCGCGTGGGCCCGCCCTTCGTCTCCCCGGCCCGCCTGGACTTGGAGCGGTGGAACAGCAGGCAGTTGGCCTCGGTGAGCATCGTGCCCAGCGTGAACGCGAACCACATGTTCACGGCGAAGCTCTTCGACTCGGCCGAGTCGGCGTGGCTCTGCTCCTTGTGCGGCGAGAACTTGTTGGCCTCGCCGGTGAGCTGGTGCAGGATCCACACGCAGCAGTCGTACGGGGCGGCGATCAGCCGGTGGCACTCGTCGCCCATCCCGCCCAGCAGGTGCCGGAGGTTCGACTTGTCCATGTTGCGGGCGCTGATGTGCCGGTCGGCCATGATGGTGGCGTAGTCGAAGTACACCGAGCTGGGCGGCATGCCGCGCTGGACGCCCAACTGGATGATCGCCGCGGCCTCGGCCACGAACCCCATGCCACGCTTCGGCGCGCCGGGCGGGCACGACATGTCGATCATCCGCATGTTCCGGCTCACCCTGGCCTTGGCCATGACCATCCGCTCGTTCTCGGCCTCGAACTTGCCCTCGGCGATGAGAGCCTTGAACCGCTGCTTCTCGTAGTCCCTCCAGGTCGACGGGTCGTCGGTCCGCGAGAGCGGCTTGGTGTGCTTGTCCGCGTCTTCGAGGACGTTCCGGTCGATCTGCGCGGCGTGCACCATCAGCCGCCGCCGCATCTCGTCCTTGCCCGCCTCGTAGTGGAAGAAGTAGGCGTACCGCAACTGCCCCTTCTCCTTCTCGGGGGACTTGAAGTACCGCAACTGCTCCTGCATGGCGTCGGAATACGCGAGCTGCAGGCCCAGCGTGGTCTTGCCGACGCCGGTGCAGCCGATGATGCCGTACACCTCGCCCGGTGCGCGGCCGCCGCGCATGAGGTCGTCCACGAACTGCAGGCCGGTCGGCTGGATGTCCAGCTTGGTCGGCTGCCAGTCCTCGGGGAACGGGTCGTCGAGGGGGTCGTCGGACATGACCGACGAGGCGGAGGCCTTGTCGTGCAGCTTGTGGAGCAGGGCGGGGAGGTTGCTGATGACCTGCGTGCCGGCCTGCTGGAAGTACCGCAGGGCCTCGCGCTGGATCTTCTCCTGGAGCAGCCGCTGCAGGAGGCTGTAGGCCGTCTTGGCGTCGAGATCCGACAGCAGGACGCACTCGTAGATCCAGCAGAGCAGCCCCTCCGGACTATCCGCGAAGAGGACCTTCTGCATCTCCGGCACGAGCATGTTGGGATGGGCTTCGACCAGGGCCTTGCAGTTGATCTCGACCAGGAGCCTGGCCTTGGACGGATCAGCGAACAGGACGGGAGCACCGCCGACCTCGGCGGTCTTGAGCAGCGACAGCCACAGGACCTTGTAAGAGGCCTCAGCGGCGGGGTCGAAGATGTCGGGCAGCATCTGGACCTTTGCTACCGCGAACACTTCGGGAAGACGGGCGCAGCAGCCGAGAAGGTAGTCCTTCTCGTCGCGAGTCAACGGAGACACGGTCTCCGCATGCAGCGGGATTCCAGCCATCGAACAACCTCCCTGCGGTCATTACAGCGCCGCCTCTTGGGCGCCTCGAACGCGCGCAGCCTCCTCACGAAAGTCGGAAGGTATCGCCTGGGCCATGGCCTCATCGTAGGCCCAGGGCGAACGGATGTACTGCCAGAACGCTTTCTCGCGGTACACGGCTGCAGCCTTCTCGGCGCCGACGCTGCGTGCGAGGCAATACCGGAACAAGGGGGAGTAGTCCGCCTGCGGATCCGTCAGGACCCGCACCCACACGACGGCATCCGATTCCCCCGGCCTCTCCATCTTCGTCAGGCAGAAGAACGTCTCTGCCTGCCTCTTCTCGGTCTGGATGGCCAGCGCCACCCGTTCCCTGAGATTCCGGTGGGCGTTGGCGTAGACCGCCAGGCCCTTATCGCCTACCAGCATCCGGGCATCCGGATCTTTGTTGGTCCCTCCATACGCCGCGAAGAACTCGGAGATCAGCAGCTCATAGTCGGCGCCGTGCTCCAAGCAGAAATCAGCGATCTTCTCCCAGGTCGACTCCTTGGTCCTGCGGCCGAAGTTGTTGATGCCGCCGTCCAGATGCGGCAGCGGTCCTCGACCGAAGGAACAGGAGCCGGTTCCCATCGGATCCTTGCGGGTCCGGTACTCAGCACAATACCGCGCCCGGATCCTTGCGGCTAGGGCGGCCCTACGATCCTTGGCTTGCATTTCACAACTCCTGCCTGAGGTCCCCCTTCACCCGGACCACCTTCCAGCCCATCTTCTTGTAGGTGCGGACCCGTCCGCCCGACCGGTTCTCGAAGTTCTCGTCCCAGTGGTCGAGGAAGTCGCAGACCACGCCGTAGGACTTCACCATGCGTCCCTGGTCGTCCTTGACGATGCGGGCGACGCGGCCGGGCTCCTGCTGGTCCTGGATCACGCTGGCTCCGCCGGCGGCCCGGACGACGACGCCGAGGTGGGTCGGGTCGATACCGGTGTCCCAGATGGTCGTGATGACCTTGCGGAGCGTGCCGGCCTCGAACTTCTGCCGCAGGCTCTCCCGCAGCGACGGCTTCATCCGGGGGTAGTCCATCGGGATGAAGCCGGCCTTCTTCCAGTTGTGGAACTCCACCGGGTCGATGTCGTCAGTCACCAGGACGTAGCCGTGCTTGCCGAGCCGCTGGTAGAGGTGCATGCCGTGCTCGACGGTATCCACCATGATCATCACCTGGTCGGTCGGGAACTCCAGGGCCTTGGCGGCGACGATGTCGTTGCGGACGTCGTTGCACCAGATGCCCCACCGCTTCCGCTTGGCGTCCTGCTCGATGCCATCGACCGGGTTGGTCGCCATGTCGACGTCGGTCACCTCGACCACGATCGGCACCACCAGGCCCAGGGCCTGAGCCTCCTGGTACGAGATGTGGAAGATCGTCTCGCCGAACAGGGCCTCCACCCGCTTGTCGGTGCCGTCGATGCGTCCGGACGGCGTCGCGCTGAACCCGAAGTTGCGGCTCTCCTGGAAGCGGGCCAGGTCGGCGCTGCTGCCGGGAGTGATCAGCAGGTGGACCTCGTCGCCCAGGAGGAAGTCGCAGTCGAAGTCGCAGTGGTGCAGGCTATCCACGGAGAAGACGTTGATCCGGGAGCCCCACTTCTTGCGGGTGCTGTCGAACTGGCCGATGTTGGGCAGGTAGCGGGTGAGGTACTCCACCGTCTTGCCGACCAGGCTGCGGCCCTTGGTGACGATGTAGATCTTCGCCTGCGGGTACAGGAGGCCGACCATGGCCATCATGGCCATCTTGCCGAAGCCGGTGACGGCGTGGATGACGCCGCAGCGGGCCTGCATGATGGCCCGCAGGCACTCCTCCTGCTTGGGACGGAACTCGAACTTGCTGGTCACGTTCTCCCAGTCGGTCGTGTAGCAGTTGGGCCTCTTCCGCTCGGAGTCGGGGTACAGGTCCTGCGTCGCCACCTGCACGCCGGCCTGCCGGAGCGTCCGGTAGATGCGGCGGGAGAAGCCGAAGTTGGTGACCAGCTTGCCGTACTTGTCGTAGCGGAAGATCCGCTTGGGGATGACCGTCACCTTGCGGGGCCGGCCGTCGATCGGATCGTACGCGTCGGCGCCGTAGTGGCGCTGGATGTAGTCGTACTGCAGGCCAGGCTCCAGGAGCCGCCGCAGGTCGTCCGGGAGAGGATTCCGGCCGTCAGGGCTGATGTCGATGACGTTCTGGCACTTCCGCAGGATCACCTTGCAGCCTGCGAGAGCCGGCGTCGGCGCCAGGGCGACTGCTTGCTGTTCCATCTCGTCTCTCCTGTAGGGTCAGGCATCGGCCATCCCGACGATCGCCGGCGGGCGACCAGCGGGCCTGACCTCCAGGACCTCGAAGGTCCCCATCTTGTTCTCGGGCTTGTAGGGGCAGATGCCCTTGTAGCGTCCCGCGGTCGCCATGATCTCCCGGAAGTCCTCGACCGGCAGGCCGTCGGGGAGGACGGCCCGGACAACGATCACGTCGCCGGCGAGGAACGCCTCGTGGACGGTGAACTTGCCAGGGCCGTAGTAGCGTCGGAACTCCTTGACCGGCTCCTCGACCACCGGGTCCCAGTCGACCCGGGTGACCAGCTCCTGGTGGCGGTTCAGCAGGCGGGCCGCGAAGGACGCCACCGACTTCCACCAGGTGGGCAGGAGCATGGCCCTGCCTCTGGGATCCTTGAGCATCTCGCTGCGCTTCTCCTTGCGGACGTCCCCCAGGCACGGCTGGTTGAACTGCAGCTTGACGACCACTTCCTGCATGGCTTCCTGCCTTTCTAGCCCCCTTCCTTCGGCTTGATGGCCGAGCCGTGGGGGATGATCTCGATCCCCAGGTCCTCCTTCAGGAGGTCGCGGCGGATCGAGGACGCGAGCTGCTCGTGCTGGGTGACTCTCCGTTCCATCCAGGCACGGCAGCGGTCCATCATCTTACCGTGGTCCGTGAAGAAGGTCTTGCCGACCGCCTTGCGGACCACCTGCTTGCGACAGCCCTTGCCGGCAGGACTGGCCACGGTGAAGCTGTCTTCGCGGACCGACTCGGCTTCGTACCGCATGACGTGCGGGACGTCCGTCTCCATGTAGGTCGTCACCACCCAGACGGTCGTGCTCATCGCTTCTTCTTCTCTCTGGGGACGTCGTAGTGCTCGACCTTCAGGCCGAGGCCGTCGTCCTGGAGCTTCTTCTCCAGGAGGAGGATCGTGGCCTTGCTGATCTTGACCCTCTGGGTCATCCACGCGCGGCAGTAGTGGAGGACATCCTCGTAGGACAGGAACAGTCGCTCGTCGAACGACGGGAAGACCTCGATCTCCTTGCCGTCGGGGAGCGTGAAGCTCTTCTCCTTGTGCACCTTGGCAGCCAGGTACTTGGTGACGGCCGGCGACATCATCCGGTAGGTCCGCACCACCCAGACCGGGATGAGGCCTGGCGGCGTCTCCGGCTGCTTCTCCGGCACCTCTTTGACCATCGGCGATTCCTCCCTGGTATCGTCCTTCGTCGAACCCTCGATCTGGTTGTACGCGATGTACCGCCAGGACAGGTCCTGGCCCTTGCCAGGACGGAACACGATCAAGGCCTTGCTGCTCGTCAGCCGCTTGACCTGGCCCCTGTAGGTCCGGCCCATGAACCGGAACCAGACCCGGGAGCCCTTGAGTACCCCATTGTGCTCTTCTCGGTCGTTGTTCTCAAGCACGGTAGGGCTCGTTTCTGCAGCACAGGCACAGCTCGTGCTTGTGCCAGACGTGGAACAGCTTGCCCGCGACAACCAGCTCGTCGCACAGGTGGCGGATGACAAGCTGGTCGTAGGCCGGTTCCCTGCGTACCGTGATGTCCTGCAGGGCCATCTGGGCGTAGATCTGCCAATAGGGGGCCTTGTCGAGATGCCACAACACCTCGACGATCCTGTCCATCAGCTTATGGTCCACGGGACCTCCCGTCAGGGCAGAGGAAGCTCTTCGTGGGGGTTGCCACCCTCCGGACGACGGATCCGCCGGTGCGGCTCGTCCGCAGGCTGCGACGGGTAGGTGAAGTTGATCTTCAGACCGTTGGAGACGACCCGGAAGACCTCGTCGGTGATCGTCCGCTGCAGCATCTGCTCGAAAGCCGACGGGCGAGGAGCCGCCGGAGGATGGATCTGCGTCGGATGCTGGCCGGTGGCGAACCGAGCCAACTGGTCGAGCACGAAGTTGGAGGTGGTGGGGTTGTGCAGCCAGTGGTCCAGCCGCGCGTTGATGACGGCGTCGATCCTCTCGGCGACCAGGGCGTCGATGCGCGGCCGGTTAAGGCCGTACTGGTTGAGGATGGTCCGCAGGGCCCTGTGGATCGTCCCCAGGTGGACGGAGTAGGCGGGGTCGCTGCCGGTCGGGATCTCCCGGATCGGCACGCCGTTGTCCCCGATCAGCACCGGGTACTGACCGGGGACGCAGTAGGCCACCATCCGGGCGTGGCCTTCCAGGATGTGCCAGAGGGTCCAGGTCCGATCGCCGTGGTGGTTCCGTGACCAGTTGTGCAGGAAGCGGATGGCGACGGAGTCCTCGTGGATCTCCTCCATCTCGTCCTCCACCACGGCGCCGATCCCGCACCAGACGTAGTAGTAGCCAGGCATCAGAAGCGGGACCCGCCGACCTCGATGTCCTCGGAGACCCGACCGAGGGCCCGGGCCGCCAGGGCCGAGTAGGCCGAGTTGGCGCCGATGAAGTCGTCGGTCCAGTCCCACTGGTCGCGGACGAGCTGCCGGAACTCGTCGGCCTCCAGCTCGACCTTGTCGGTGGTGTTCCACTGGAGCATGTCGAGGCTGTTCTGGTACACCTCGGTGTAGTCGAGCGGGGCCCGGAGCTGGAAGCTCAGCGAGACCACCTTGCCTTCCTGGAACAGCTTCAGCCGCTCCTCCAGGGCCGCGATCGCCTTCTTGCGATAGCCCTCCTTGGCCTCGGCCACGATCTGCTTGTGCTTGGTCAGGTTCGCCGTCAGGACCTCGATCAGCTTGGCCTTGTCGACCGTGGTCGACATCTTGATGTTCGCCAGTCGCATCGCCATTGTCACGTTCCTCTGGGAGTTGTCTGGGAGTTGTCTGGGACTACTCGGCCTGGGAGCCGACTTCTGCCTCCAAAGCAGCCAGCTCTTCGGGGGGCAGATCGTCAAGGATGGCCCTCATGGCCTGGGGACTGGCTTCCATGCGGGCTGCGCCGGGGTTAGCGGCACGATGCGGAGCCATGAGCTTCTCGAACATGGCCCGGAGCTTCTGCTCGTCTTCGTTGTTCACTCGTCACTCCTCCTTCCTGAACCGCTGGACCATGACCGTCTCCATGAAGCTGTCGATCGGCCGGACCCAGACGGGATAGTCGCCGGGGACGGGGTAGTAGACCACCACCGACTGGAACTTCGGGCGGCCCTCCATGACCGCAGGATGCAGGATGCACTTCGACGGGCACAGGGCCAGGGCGGAGACCTGGTAGAGGCTGCCCTTGTAGTGACGGTACTTCGCCCCGGCCTCGGGCCGGAACCGGTAGTGCAGCATGTCGGTCCACTGCCGCGTGACCCCGTGGTCCTCGACCGTCAGGCCGCAGATCATCGGCTGGCCATCCTCCACATCGAGCGGCAGCGCGTACAGGATGTGGGTGTTCTTGCTCTGGAAGAGCCCGAACGGTGCCAGCGTCGCCTCCAGCAGGCAGAGGTGCTGGAGCGTGAACTCCCCTGTGAAGCATTTGTACGTCTCGCCGATCTTGTAGCCCAGGCTATTCGTGGCGGCCCAGGCTTCCACGGCGGGATCCTTGTCCTTCATTTCCGTTTCCTCAGCAGGTTCATGTGGTCCCGGTAGGCGACGGCCTCTTCCGGCTTCTCGAAGAAATGCTCGGGCACGAACAGCCGGCCCCGGCCCTTGTGGCCGGCGACCTCGTTCAGCCAGTTGTGTCGCAGGTAGCCGATGAACTTCTTGCATGCGGCCAGGAGGCCCTTCGACCCGAAGTCCTTGGCGATGTAGATCCGCATGAGGAAGTGACGCGGGTCCTGCATCAGGAGCAGGCCCTGCGCAGCCACGGTGGTCGACTTGCCGACCGAACGGCCCATCTTGATCGTGTGGCCCAGCCAGCAGCTCAGCACGGTCAGGTAGCGGTCGCCCATCCAGACGTCGATGTTCCCCTTCGACACGGCCTCGGCGGTGGCGGGGTTGAGCCCCAGGTACCGCTCCAACTGCCCCAGCCGGTTCGGATCGTCCTGGTCGATGTACCAGCGCGGGTCGATGATGATCGCCAGCAGCTTGGTCGCCTCGTCCTCCCGGAGGTGCGGGATGAACTGCAGGGCCGGCCAGACCGGATGGTTCTCCGCCATCTCGATCGCCTCCCGGGTGACGCGGCCGTAGGTCTCGATGTGTACCGCCAGCTCGTAGGTCAGCAGGTCCTGCTCCGTCAGCTCCCGCCAGCCGCCCAGCGACGGACAGAGGCTGAACGTCCGCATGTAGAACAGCACCAGCTCCGGGTCCTTCCGGCCGGCCGCCGACTCGCAGACCAGGGGGCTGCAGACCTCCAGGGACTCCAGCTCGCCCGCCTGCTTACGGCGGTGGAGCGCGATGATCAGGCGGGCGTTGGCCGCCGAGCCGACCACCCGGACGCGACGGGCCTTGCGGACCACCGGGGCCTCCAGGAACTGCTCGTCGTCCAGCCCGGACGGCGCGGGAAGCCCCACGCCGTCGAGGTACCAGACGCGGCCGTCCTCCGCCACCGTCAGCTTGAGCGTCTCCCCTTCGACCGCGGCGGTCTTCATGGCTCTACCTCCGGGAAGGCAGTTCGACCAGCAGGTCGAACAGCGGATCCAGCGTCTTCTCGTGCGTGATGAGGACGACCTGCAGGCCCCTGGACTTGGACAGCGTACGGAGCCGTTCCAGGGCCACCTTCAGGCAATCCAGGTTCCCATCATCCAGCCCCGCTGTCGGCTCGTCCAGGACCAGCAGGCCGAGGTCCCTGGCGAAGCGGGCGTTGACGGCCATGCGGAAGGCGATGGCGAAGACCGTCTTCTCCCCGATCGACAGCCGCTGGGCCGGCATCTGCCGGCCGTCGCGGAAGGTCGCCTTGTAGCGAAGTCCCTCCTGGGCCTTGACCCGGAACGGCGCGTCGAACCGGGTCAGGACGTCGTCGATCTCCCGGTCGAGGTAGTCGAGGTTGGCCTGCGACACCCGACGTGGCAGCCGGCTGCGGTGTACCACGGCCCGGACCTGCTCGAAGTGCGACTGCAAGGCCCGTGCCCTGGCCGAGGCCTTCTGGATCTCCTCCTCCCGGGCGATGGCTTCCTTCTCCATCACCTCGGCGAAGGACAGGGCCTCCCTGCGGGCTGTCGCCGCTGCCGCCTGCTTCTGCATGAGCTCCTGCTTGTCCAGCCGGACCTCGGCGGCCTCGGCTTCCTCGGCCGTCGACGTGTTGCCGGCCATGCGGGCCTGGAGCTGCGTGAGGACCTCGCGCTGGGCCGTCAGCCGCGACTCGTAGAACGATAGCTTCTCGGCGAGCTCGGCATGCTCCTTCTGCAGCGCAGCCAGTCCCGACTTGTTCTCCAGGCACTCGGCCTGGATCTTCTGCAGCTCGGCCTCGGTCCTGGATGGGGCTTCCAGGGACCGCATCGCCTGCTGCTGTTGCCGAAGGGACGTGATCCGTTCGGCCAGGGCACCCCATTGACGCCGATAGTCCTTCTCGTCGCTGTCGTACTTGCGGGACTCGCTCTCCTTCGCGATCAGGTTCCCCAGCACGAAGGAGAGGTTCTCCTTGTCGGTCTTGTAGGTCGCGATCTTGCCGGCCAGGCTGGCGACGGCCGTGCCGCACTCGGGGCACTCCCCGATGCCGCTGGACGGGTCGAACGTCGAGAGGAAGCTGTTGACCTGGTTCAGCTTCACCCTGGTCTGGATCAGGCACTGCGCGTCAGGGCCGTTGACCTCCATGTACAGCTCCGGCTTGGTCGGCGGCACCAGGGCGGCCCGCTGCTCCTCCAGGGCCGTGATCTGCTTCCGCAAGGCGGACGAAGCCAGGGCATAGCCCTTGAAGGCCTGGTGCCTAGCCAGATCGACATCGGCCTCGCGGAGGAACGGCTCCTCCTCCGAGACCAGGGCCGCGACGGCATCGCGATCGGTCCGGAGCGCCTGCTCGGTGGGCTTGGCCGCTTGGATGCGCAGCTCCAGGACCCGGATCTCCTCGACGACCGTGGCCTCCCTCTCGCGGAGCCACTTCTTGTCCCGCCAGGCCTCCAGCAGCTTCTGGGCCGGGTCCTTCGCCCTCGACCACTCGGAGAGGCCTTCCGGCAGCGTCGCCAGGACCTGTCCCAGAGAGGCCATCTCCTCCCGGATGTTGGCCAGCCGGGCCCTGGCCGCTTCCACGTCCCTGGAGGGCGCCGGGACCTGGATCGGGTAGTCGCCCACGGCCTTCCACACGGCCTCGGCATGGTCGACGTCGAACAGGCTCGACAGGAACTTGGCCCGCTTCTCGTCGGTGAGGTCGAGGAACTCGAAGATCTTGCACTGCTCGATGAAGACGTACTTGAGCTGCATGTCCTCGTCGATGCCGAAGACCGACTGCAGCTTGGCGCTGATGCTGGCGGCCTTGTCGAACTTCTCCTCCTCGCCGGTGGGCGAGCGGACGATCAGCGTCTGGCTGGCCGGCTGGAGCATCCGGCGGATCTCCAGGACGGACTCGCCGTGCTCGACGACCATCTCCACGCCCGACTGGGCACGGGTGCTGGCCCCCTGGCGGATGTTGTCCTTGAGGACGCCTTCCGTGCGGACCTTGCCGGTCAGGCCGTAGACCATGCTCTCGATGAGGTTGCTCTTGCCGGAGCCGTTGTTGCCTCGGATACCGGTCAGGCCCTGCGACGGCGACAGCTCGACGTATTCATGTTGGCACCAGTTGTAGGCCTTGTGGCTCTTGATCCTCAAAGGACTTCCTCCTCGGGGGCGGACAGGCGTTCCATGGCGATGGCTTCGACCTCCCTCTTGAGCATGTGCGCCGGCGTCTTCAGCAGCCGCAGCACGGTCGTGTAGACCGGAGTGCCCGGCTCGGCCTCCAGCTCCAGGCAGCCGACGAGGCCGCCGTCGATCAGCTCGTGGATCCGTTCCTGATCGACCTCCTCGTCGACCGGCCTGGGCTTCATGGGCCGGTCGAACAGGAACGCCTTGCCGCCGAGGACGTCCTGGGTCCGCTTGCGGACGTTCTCCAGCAGCGGATCGTGCTCCAGGTGGATGATCGGCTTGCGGATCGCCTCCGGAAGGAGCTCGTTCGTCCCCAGCGACAGGAGGGGACCCAGCAGCAGGTCCCGCAGTTGCGTGTCGGTGAAGACCTGGTAGCGGTAGCACGGCCTGGTCTGCAGGGGGAAGCTCTGGACGCTCAGGTCGTCGTAGATGACGTGGAAGAACTTCTGGTGGTCCTCGGTCAGGCTCCGCATGTGGGTCGCGCCGGACGACACCACCAGCAGCTTCTGGCCGTCCTTGCCGACCGACTCCATGGTCTTGTGGCCGTGGAAGTCCCCGGTGATGATCATCGACACCGCCGGCACGTCGGCGAAGACTCCTTCCGGCTTGGTCTGCTCGCCCATGAGGTCGCCCCAGACCTGGTGGCACATCAGGATCTCGGCACCGCTGGGGATGTCGTCGAGGGCTTTCTGCAGGTTCCCCATGGGCTGGAAGTCGAGGCCGTAGAAGAGCGGGCCGGACACGTCCGTGCGGAACTTCTTGCCGTGGGCATGGATCACGTTGGGCATGCCCAGCGACGTCAGCCACTGGACCCGGCGGGTGCGGTCGTGCTGGCCGACGATGAACCAGACTGATCGTCCGGCGGCCCGCAGTCGGCCGAACTGGAACGCCAGCCAGGACAGGATGACGCCGTCGTCCTGCACGCTCTTGTTCATGATGTCGCCGGGCAGGAGCAGGTCGCAGTCCAGCCGCAGGCAGCAGTTCACAGCCTGCTCGAAGCTGACCAGGCTGTCCTGGTTCAGGTCGGGGTAGTCGGCCCAGGTGGACCACGACAGGTGGGCGTCGGGCAGGTTCACGGCGATAGGCTTCGGCATCCATCCTCCTCCGAGTTTCCGGAAACTCGATCAGTAGACCGTCCGCCAGGCCGCCCCTGGCCTGACGAACACGCAGTTGGGGCAGTCGGGGCACACCTCCAGCAAGGCGTCCTTCTTGAGTCCCTCGGCGATGGCGTAGGGGCTCGACTGGTTGCCGACGAACAGGGAGCAGGCGGCGATCCTGCTGGCCAGGTCGAACAGGTCCTCGGTCGGCAGCCGTTCGATCGGCCCGACCTGGGCCTCGTACTCCGTGTGTTCGACCGGCAGGCCGCAGAACACAGCCCGGTGGGCGTACTCCTGGTGGACCCTGGACCACCGGAAGAACGGGCTGCGGTACCGGGAGCTCCTGCAGATCACCACGTCCTTGCCGACAGGCAGGGGTGCGGGTAGCACATCTATCCAGGGACGGTCCCGTTCCGACACGGGGATCCCGAACGCCATCAGGTGGGTGTCGCACAGGCTGACACCCTCCAGCAAGTGGTCGGTGGCGAAGAACTTTCGGAAGTCGTCGAGGTCGTAGTCCACCCGCTGCCCCTCCCAGGGATGGACCGCACGGACGTAGGGCTGGGACTCCAGCAGCCGTTTCAGGATGGGGATGGGGTCGCCGTAGAAACCGTTCCAGAAGTGGGAAGGTTTCCCGGTGGGAAGGAAAAGGTCTCCGCCGCCGAGGGCCCGGATGGCTGGCAGGGCGTAGATCACGTCCCCGATCGCCCCGGAGTGCTTGAAGGTTGGCATGCCACTTGCTCCCGTGGGAAAGCGTCACCCGTCTCGCCAGGTCATATCAGAGGACGCCGGCAGGTCCGGCACACCAGGAGGTTCCCATGCTTGTCCTGTCCAGGAGGGTGGACGAGTCGATCGACATCTACCACCTCGGCACCAAGGTCGCCACGGTGCTCGTGGCCGAGATCCGCGGCAACAAGGTCCGCATCGGACTCGACGGCGGCACCGAGACCCGCTTCGTCCGCCACGAGCTGCTGGTCAATCGGGAGTCAGGTCCCTCGGATGCAACTCCTCGTCAACCAGAACCCGAGAAGCCTGCCGGCCACGAACTGGCGCGGGCATGAAGGGGTCCGGCTGTGACCCTACGCCGAGTGCGGCCCGGCACAGGTCCACCCACACCAGAAGGGCCCGTCCCCACTGCTGCAGGTACTCGTCGGCCTGCTGTCTCAGGCGTACAGCCACCTCGCAGACCGCCTCGTGGAGCGTCGTCGACCGGCACTCCGGCATATCGTCGATGATCTCCCAGATCCGCTCGTTCTTCGCGATGCCGGCCGCCTCCTTCACCAGGTTGACCATGGTGTTGGAGGCCCGGTCGTGCTTGACGAACGGCTCGCCGACCGACGCCGTGAAGCCGAGGTCCCGGAAGACCTTCTGCATGACCAGCCCGCACCAGATGTCGTCGAACCGGGCATAGGGATAGCCCTCGCCCATAAGCGGGAAGTACAGTGCGGGCAACGCGTCCCGGTGGAAGCAGAAGCTCATCCCGCAGAACGGCCAGAACTGGGACGAGGGCATGATCCTCTGCCCCGTCGGCGGCTCGAAGTAGGGCGGCCCGAGCAGGCCGGACCGCCTCTGGAGCTGCCTGTCCTCGCTCGACGACAGCGACGAGACCGAGTCGAGGTCAGGGATCCGCTCCCACAGCCCCATGTGGAGAAGGTGCGTCCCCAGCTCCCGGCCGTTGTTCCAGGACCCATAGGGCAGGCCCCGCACCCGCATGCCTGGCACGGTGCTGCACCAGGCATGGGGCGACTCCACCGCTTCGGTGTAGTGCATGCGGAAGAACCCGACCGGGTCGGCGTAGTCGTGGTAGTCCTCGCTGAGGTAGCAGTCGTCGTCGAGGACGACGACATGCTCGACCCCGGTCTCCACGGCCTTCAGGAACCCGTAGCACTTGATCGCCGAGTCCCGCCGGGAGAAGATCCAGGCGAGGGGGCCGTGCTCGTCGTCGATGTCGTCCCAGCAGAAGATGCGGATCTGCCCCATCAGCCCGTAGCTGCTGAGCAGGGCAGCCTTCATGCTGGCCGGGCCGTCGAGGACGAGGATGATCTCCTTCCACTCGTTGCCCTGGGTCCACTCGGTCAGGAACCGGGGCAGCTCGTCGAGCCGGTTGGACGCCACGACCAGGGTCGCCTCGGACATCAGACCACCTCCCGCCAGACGTCCGGCACCTGCACCAGGGGCCGGACCTGGCCGTCGTGGAAGTCGTTCGCGAACCAGTGGGCGAACTGGGCCTCGTCGGTGAAGCGGTTCTGGTAGCCGCGGTTGGCGTCGAGGTCCGCCTGGCACCACTTCCGCTTCGCCGTCTCCTGGCACTTCTTCCAGGCGATGTCGTAGTCCATCCGGTGCAGGTGCACCAGGTGCAGGGCGAAGGTCGGTTCCCGCTGCGCCAGCATGGCGCCATCCACCAGGTCGTGGAAGCCGAGCTCCCAGACGGCAGGGGTACGGCACAGGATCGGCTTGGAGTACAGCGTGCTGGGCCGCATCCAGCCGCGCTGCGACAGGATCGGCTTCGACAGGTCGAGCGGCTGGTTCTCGTGCTCGTGCTGCCGGTTGTGCACCAGCTCCCAGCCCTGGCAGCGCATGATCATCTTGTCGCGGTTGTCGAAGACGAAGCCGGACATGCCGCCGGGGTAGACGCACGGGTCGGGGAAGACGATCTCGTCCGCCTCGGTGAACAGCACGGCCTCGTAGCTCTGGAGGAGAAACCTCTGGAAGTCCTGGACGACCTCCCGGAGCCAACGGTGGGAGAAGCTCTCCGCGTTGTGCACCGGCACCCGGTTGCAGGAGTGGGCCGCCGCGACCGTGGCCAGGTCCTGGCTGCCGTGGTCGAGGACGAAGATGTCGTCGGGCTTGAAGTACCGGCGGTAGAACCGCGACCAGATCGGCAGGAACACCGGCTCGTCCTGAGCGATCGTGAAGACCGCCATCCGCTTCTTGCTCATGTCTGTCCTCGTATGATGGCCTCTGTGCCGCTGTGGGAAATATAGCGACAGGAGGCTGAGATGACTTGCGTGATCGTGCTGGGATTGCCGCGCAGCGGCACCAGCGCCCTGGCCGGGGCCTTGCAGGCCATGGGCGTCCACATGGGCGACGAGCTCCTGCCGGCGATGGCCGGCGTCAACGACAAGGGCTTCTTCGAGGACACGGAGTTCCTCGAAATGCACATCCACCTGATGGGCTCGCACACCGACCCGAAGATCGAGTTCGAGCAGGACCTGCCGCAGAGGACGCTGGACTGGTACGAGAAGCTGGTCCAGAAGCGGGAGGCCGCGCACCCCTGGTGGGGCGTGAAGGACCCCAAGCTGTGCTTCCTGCTGCCGTACCTGGTGCGGTACCTGCGCGGCCCGTACAAGATCCTGGTCACCCGCAGGCCCTTCCACGAGTCGGTGCAGTCGATGTGTCCCCTCTACGGGGGCCTGACGATGGAGCGGTCCATCCAGCTCCTGGGCCGGTACCTCTACTGCCTGGAGAAGAACCTGGCCTGGGTCGACCGCGACGCTGTCATGGAGGTCGGCTACCACCACATGCTGGGCTGGCCGTACGGCGAGGGGGACAAGGCTGGTCTCCTCAAGCCTGCGCACTACCGTGAGAGCCTATTCGAGCGTATCGCCAACTTCCTGGACCTGCCCGGCGACCTGGAAGCCCTCGCTGCCAAGGGAGCCGAGACGATCGACGTGACTCTTCGTCGACAGCGGTAGGACTGGCGGCAGCGCAAGGGAAGACCCGCGGGGGCTGGAACCCGCGGGTCTTCTGAGTTCCGTCGCCGCGTGAGGCTGCGGCTTCGGGGGAGGCACCGTCATTCTAAGAGACACACAAGCAGGGTCAAGGTGATTCCTGCTGGTTTCTGACGGTTTCTGCACGTTTCGGTCGGTTTCACCCAGTCTTCTTGCTCGCCAGCAGCGACGTGGTGCTCAGGTCGTGGATCCTCGGCACCTGCACCACCCGGCCGCCGCGCGAGACCACCGCATCGGCTCCGGGCAACGGCCCGACCGATTCCTCCTGGCCGCGCACCAGGATGAGCGGCTTGACCCTCTTGATCAGCGACTCGGGCGTGTCCTCGGCGAAGGGCACGACCAGGTCCACGAACGGCAGGCTGGCCACGGCCCGCTCCCTCTCGGCGATCGGGACCACGGGCCGGAAGTCGCCCTTGAGCCGGTGCACGCTCGCGTCGCTGTTGATACCGACCACCAGCCGGTCGCCGAACCCGCTGGCCCTCTCCAGCAGGTGGTGGTGGCCGTAGTGCATCAGGTCGAAGCAGCCGCTGACGAAGACGACCCGCAGGTTGCGGTCCTCCCAGCCAGCCCGGATGAACGACAACGTGTTCAGGTTGGTCAGGACCTTGCCCACCGGCTGGCTCCGGACCGACAGCATCTGCTGGACCAGCTCGCAGCGGCTGACCTGGGTCGTGCCCTCGCCCTGGACAGCCACGCTGCCGGCCACGTTCGACAGGAAGACCGCCTCGTCGATCGCCACGCCGGACGCCACGCAGGCGGCCATGCAGGCGAAGACCGAGTCGCCGGCCCCGACCACGCTGCGGACCTGGCCCGGGATGCCGGAGCTGGTGTGGACGGTCACACCGGACGGGGACCACTTGGCCAAGGCCATGCCGACGGACCCTCCGGTCACCAGGAGCGTGACGCCGGATCGCTCGGACAGTCCGCAGGCCAGCTTGGACAGGCCGTTCATGCTGGACGGGTCGGGCGGCGTGGTGCCGATGCGGCGTCGCCAGATGGACATGGCTGTCTCGGCGTTGGGCTTCACCAGGGTGAGGTCCTTCCAGTCGAGCGGGTCCTGCTTGGTGTCCAGCAGCACCGGGATGTTGGCCAGCCGGGCGCTCTGGATCAGCGACTGGCACACCGAGAACGACAGGCAGCCCTTGCCGTAGTCGGACAGGGCCAGGGCGCCGCAGCCGTCGATCAGCGGGTTCCGCATCAGGGCCGTGAGGATCTCCTGCGACTCGGTCCCGGTCGCGTTGCAGTCCCGGTCCACCCGCAGGAGCTGGTGGCCGTCGCAGCCGTAGTATCGCAGCTTGACGGTCGTGCGGCGATCCGGATGACGCAGCAGCGTGTGCCGGACATGGTGGCAGCCGTACTGCCTGTCCATCAGCTCCTGAAGCTCCTGGGCGTACTTGTCCATGCCCACCAGGCCGAGCAGCCGGGCCTTGCCGCCCATGGCGCTGATGTTGGCGGCCACGTTGGCGGCGCCGCCCGGCTTGAGCTGCTCAGCCGGTTCCTCCAGCACCGGCACCGAGGCCTCGGGGCTGATCTTCCGGACCTTGCCGTAGACGTGACGATCCAGCATCACGTCGCCGATCACGCAGACCGGCCTGTCGTCGGTGATGTGCAAAACAGGCTCCTGTGTAATGGTGAAGGCCCAGGGAGGAGAGAATCCTCCCTGGGCCAGTGGCCCGGAGACGCCGGGACCATGCGAAGGGGTGGCTCCGTCTTTTGCGGGACCCGCGACCGGCCACTGACTTTCCTGGAGGGTAGGAACACGCCATTCTCCAGGAGTCCCGCCGCAGGAAGTGGTGCGAGCCTTTCGGCAGCCGTCCAGCCAGGCTTGGGGCGGAGAGCATTTCCCCTTTTGAGGGCTGCACGTCCGCAGCATGGCCGGCAGATGAGGCGCGGGTGTCGATCCGATCGTCCCGTGGTGACGTTATCCCCTTCTTCACCTGGGTGACCGTCCCAGGTGCCATTCTCGCTTGGTAAGTCGTTGACCGCGTCGTCAGCTATTCTTGCAGTGGTCGCAACGGCGTGGGCCCATGCCGCCGTAGCCGAAGTGGGTGGCGGTCTCGTGCCAGCCCTTCTTGTAGAAGGCGATGTACGACTCTTCGGTCAGCAGGAAGCCGAACGCGACCGCGACGTGGAACTCCTCGCGGTAGAGCGGCTCTCCCTTGAAGATCAGCTCGCAGATGCCGTTCTTCATCTCCTTGACGGTCTTGTCGTCGTCCGTCAGCCGGGGCCGCTCCATCATGTGCTCGAAGCGGTTCTTCTCGACGACCGGCTTGGTCCAGTAGTCGACCAGCCGCTGCTCATCGGTCTTCGTCTCTGGCACTGGGGCCTCGCTTTCGCTTGTGGTTGAGTTTCCGGAAACTCGGTCAGTAGTCGTCCGGAGCCTTGGTAGGGGTCTTCCGGGTGTCGGAACGGATCGGCCGCATGGTCCGGGTGTAACTGGTCCTCTCCAGCTTCTCCAGGCACGACGGGTAGTGCCTGAAGCCCGGACCCTGCGACAGGAACATCCGGTCGCATTCGTGCCCGAGGCATCGACGCAACCGCACAGGGCTCTCCGGCTCGGCCATCCCTGGCCTCCACGGGCGCTAGGCCCGGTTGAACGTGACGCGGTACTCCCGCCCATCGTATGCGAACTCGAACGTCGTCTCAAGCTCGCGACAGGTCGGCAGCCCGACCACGACGGTGTTGTTGAACGTCAGGAACGCGTCGAGGTAGACCGGCTCGCCGTTGGCGACCTCGATGTGGGCGCAGAACCCGCCGGGGAAGTCGTAGTGCCAGGCCATGACGGCCATGCCGATCTCGGTACCCTCGATGGGCTCGGACTGCGACAGCAGGGCCTTGACGTGGTCGAGCCGCTCGGGCGTCTCGTAGACCTGGATGTGGTACGGCGTGGACTCCAGCTTCGGCTTGACGACCGGGACCGTCGCGGCCACGGCAGCCAGCTCGGCGGCGATCTCGGCCTTCCAGTTCGCCAGCTCCTGTTCGAGGTAGGCGCCGAAGGCCGCGGTGTCGCCGTCGTCGTCGATCTGCTGGCACATCATCGTGAGCGGGACCTTGAGGCTCCAGCCCATCTTCTTGGCGTACTCCACCGTGGCGTCGGTGAAGTGGGACGGGTCGGTGGCCATGCCGTTCTTCCGGGAGATGAAGCCTCCCAGGAAGAGCAGTTGGATGTCGGGTTCCCAGCCGCCCTCCGTGGCCGCGGCGGCCAGGAGGACAGCGGCGGTCTTGGTGCCTCGCCGGGGACGGCGGGCCGGGGCTTCGGCCTGGGGCTCGGTGCTCATTCGGGTCGCCTCTCTTCGGGTTCTCGCCCCTCCTGGGCCGGTACAGCCGCCTCTTCCAGCGAGACGGCACGGAAGCAGCCGTAGCACTCCGCCAGTCGGAGGCCGGCCCTCGCCCTGAGGATCTGCACGGTACGGACCGGATCAGCCCGCATCAGCGGCGCCGGATAGCGGCACAGGCGGGCGACGTGCGTCCGGAAGTTCGACCCCACCGGCCAGTCGGGCAGGATCCGGCCGCTCTCGCCTTCCTTCTTCGACGGCGTTCCGTCGAACACGTTCCAGGCCTCGTCCAGCTTCACCAGGTCGGCGCAGCCCGGCAACAGCAGCAGGCCCCGGGAGGCCGCCTGCCAGCCCACCAGGTTGCCGCCGGTGGATGCCGGATGGGCCACGGTGGACAGGAACGACCCGACCTCGTTGCCCTTGGCGAAGTACCGCAGGGTGCGGCGCAGGTCCTCGTGGGCCTGCCGCAGGAGCAACGGCCCCTGGTCCGCGTCCAGGGTGTCGAAGCCGTGGAGCCAGCCGCGGGAGAAGGACACCAGCCGGAAGTGGTTGGCCTTCCTGCCGTCGATGGACATGGCAGCCTGGCTGCCGGCACGGACCCGCTGGTAGACCTCGACGGTCCGGCGCGACCAGCACCAGGGGCAGACCTCCTTGAGGTGGCAGGGCTTGCCGCGCTCGGTCGGATCGCCTGGGTGGGTCGTCAGGGCCAGCATCCCCCCAGGCCAGCAGTTGCGGGCGTACTGGAGGTTCGACGGCTTCTGGAGCCTCTCCAGGCCAGCGGCCCGCAGGGCGTACAGTCGGGCCCTCCACTGTTCCAGCAGGGCTGTCCCAGCGGCCAGGTAGGTCTCCTTGGCCTTCTCTCCCTCCGCGAGGTCCTGCGGGTTGCACAGGGGATAGAGGACAGCCAGACGGGCAGCCTGGTACTCGTCCTCCATGGGGCACCACACGAACTTGTACTTGTAGTCCACGTTTCCTCCCTCCCAGGAGACAAGGCGTATCTCTGGAGATGGTTAGGCTACAGGGTGCTGAAACATCTTCAAGAGTCCCTCAGGGCATGAATATGTCTCCTGATACCTTCTTAGGCCCAACTATCACAGGGTGATAGGCATTGTCTCCTTCGGGAGACTCTCGATTCTTCTTACCTACCCGTCAGGAAGATAGGCATTGTCCACTACAGGGTGATGCTCGATTCTTCTTACGTCTGGTTTCTAGCAGAAATTGAGATGCTCGATTCTGACATGTCAGTCAAGCATCCCTCTCTCCTCCCACGCCCAACGGCCCAAGGGGTTCGGAAGCCCCGTTGGGCGGTCGTCGTTCGGGCTGTAAGGATCTTCCGGAAAGAACCTGAAAACCTCTCCCGTGCCGTGCGTTGTATCTGTAGAATGGGAGAGCTTCGCAGGCCACGAGGGGTCCGGGAGGGGATGGGGGTTCCGAAAGGAAGCCCTGTCCCCTCTCCCTTTTCCCCACCATCGACCATCCCGTTGGCCCTGTGGGACGACTACCACGTCACGTCGTGGTCCCGGTCAGCTCGGACATGCTGTACTCGACCATCCGGTGGTCGGGGTACAGCAGGTAGACCCGCTGGTCGTAGATGCTGAACTCCCTCTCGTCCTGGGCCTTCCTGGCCGCCGTATTGGCCTCGTCCTCGGTCTGGAAGGGACCAAGCTGATAGATGGTGCCGCTGGTCTGGTAGATGACGCTGTACATGGTCTTGCTCCTGTCAGGTGTTGACGATGCCGAACTCCTGCCTCAGGGCCGGTAGGTAGCCGAGTTGTCCATACTGAGCCTGTAGCGCTTCTTGCGCACGCTTCCCAGAGACGCCAGCCCGAACCACCAGGGGGTCGTCGTCGCGGTAGTTGTTCTCGAACCGTCTGACGTCGTCGGGTGTGTCGTAGCCGAACAAGGCCCGCCAGACCAGCCAGCGACAGTGCTCGACGGTCACGCAGCGATTGCGGTAGTAGCTGTGGTGGCCAGGGGAGGGACGCTTCACCCTCCCGATCACATCCCTGGCCTCCTCCCGTTCCTTGGGCCACCAACCGTAGTCGGTGCCGTGGTAGCCTTTGGGGTAGGCTCTGTGGGCATTACGCTCGTTGCAGATATGCTTGGCCAGATCGTTGACCTTCTTCCGCAGGGCGTTGCCGTACCGGATACCTCTCTTCATGACGGGAAGCAGGTTGCTGAAGGCATAGCAGAAGTATTGGACCCTGGGCGTCTTCCGCAACCTGCCGGAGCTGAAGCCCCTCTCCTCTACCATGTCGCACAGGACCAGCCTGGCCACGGTGCCCTTCTTGTCCGGCTGTCGCTGGTATGGATGCGGCCTGTCGTCGTCCGGGTCGTCCAGCCAGTCCCGGAACAGGTTGTGCACGGTACCGTGCAGCTCGCTCTTGTCCAATGCACCCTCCAGATCGCCCAGGAAACCCAGGACAGCCCTCAGGCCCCTGGCATCTCCCCGGGCCACTTCTTCTCTTCCAGAGCCTTCGGGAGGGGCGTCCCTCCCCTGAAGATGTCCACGGCCTGCGTGGCCTCCTCCTCGGTCAGGCCCAGGGTCTTCCGGAGGTGGCTCAGGCAGGCCGTGCGAAGGTAGCCCTGGGGCCCGGGCCCCAGCTTCTGCGGGAAGTCGATGATGTCGTTGACGGCGTGGAGGAAGATCATGGCCTCGGTGACCTTGTCGCCTCGGCATGCGCCAGGGCCAGGGCTTCCGGGCGGAACGTGAACGTCCGACATGGCAGCGGCTCCTTCTGCTGCGACAGGGCTGCCAGGGTCTCCTCGGCGGCCGCGATGCAACGTCTCAAGAGGGACTCGGCCTGGTCAACGGCCGCCAGGGGCGTCAGGGCGCAATCCGCCAGGTGGCGGGGAGCGGGCGGCACGACCTGGCCGCCCTTGTTGAAATGGACGTAGCCGTGCTTGTCCACCGACTTGACCTCGGCGGACAGCACGCACGTCTCCAGGAGTTCGATCCAGAAGACCGTGTCTCCCGGCTTCGGGGCCGACAGCTCATTCGCCATTGCCGTTGCTCGCCCAGGAGGCCGTGATCTTGGCCGGCAGCGCGTTCTTGGTCTTGGTGCCGGGCCTGGGCCCGGGCTTGGCCTTCTTGGCCAGGGAGGTCCGCAGCGTCTCCGCCGTGACGACCGGGGCCTCGACGATCCTCCAGGTCTCGCCGACGGCCGGCAGCGGCTTGGCGGCCTGGACCTTGAAGTACATCTTCACCGCCGCGTCCCTGTCGTGCGGCAGCGGCACCGGCCCCATCTCCTTGTCCCACCACTGGGCGACGTACTTCTGGAGCTGGGCCTTGGCCGTCTTGTCGCTGTCGCACGGGTAGACTTCCAGGCCCATGCCGTGCTCGATCAACAGCACCGACAGCACGGGCTCCTTCTTCTTCATCTTCGGGTTCATGGTCTGTCCTCAGGCGGGTATTCCGGCGGCCCACAGCCGGTGCCGCAGGCGATCCATGCCCTGGACCCGGTCCGCCAGGTAACGCACCTGGTCGATCGGGTCCCGGGAGGCCAGGGCGTCCGCCTCGGCCTGCTTCTCGGCGTAGACGGCCTGCACGAGCGTGACGGCCTTCGCCGACGCGGCGATCTCCAGCATCTCCTGGCGGTGCTCCACCAGCCTGCCCAGCATCTTCTGCAGGGCGTCGAGGCCCACGGCTTCGCACAGGTACTCGATCTGCCGCTTCAGGCCCCGGGAGTTGATCTCCCGGGCTTCGTCGGCCTTGCTCTGCCGCACCACCTCGTCGAAGACGCCGTCCGCCCCTTTCGAGCGGACAGCGTGGATCAGGCCGAGCACGTCCCGCCGCTTGGGATGCTGATTCATCACCCCTCCCTGGGTACAGGCCTCACTCTCCGGAGACGCCCGAGTCGCAGCCCGACGGCTGGCTCGCCGGCGGAGCCATCGTACCCGAAGAGCTGGTGTCGGGCGACGCCTGCAGGCTCTCCGGGCCGGCGGCTCCGGCGCAGCTCACGTCGTCCTTGGGATCGGGCTGGTCGGTGCCGGGCGGGTTCTCCACGACGCCGACTCCCTCGCACTCCAGCTTCAGGCCCAGCTCGGCGGCGATCGCGTCGAGGTTGATCGGCTGCCCTGCCACCGCCGCCTCCTGGACCGCCGCGACGGCCTTGTCGACCGGTTCGGTCGGCACGACCGGCTCCGTCGACCCGGTCGGGTCCACCCAGACCGACTCGATGTCCTCCATGGCGTCGATGGTGTCCGGGGCGTTGCTCTTCAGGTAGTAGCCGCTGATGTTGCGGCCGTTGGTGAACGGCAGGCAGCCGAAGCCGGCCTGGCACAGGAACTTGCGGTCCTCCACCGTGCTGGGCTGGGCACCCTGCCGGATGACCACCACCCGGTTGGTCAGGTTGATCTGCAGCGAGTTCATCGTCGTCTCCTTCGTTTCGGTTTTCCCCTGTCTCACCGCCGACGGATCCGCCGGATGGCGGGCACGTCGTCGGGCGTCAGCATCTTCACCAGGTTGGCGTCGTAGGCCGCGTCGCGCACCAGCACCGAGAAGTCCTGGTGCATGAGCCACGCCAGCATCTGGGGCGTCTCGTTGGCGAAGTGCTGCGTCAGCATGGCCCGCAGTCGGGCCCCGGCCTCGTTCTTGGCCTCTTCCGGCACCTCCGGTATCTCGAACGGCACCTCCGACTCGGCCGTCCGCCGGTGCTTCCGCCTCTGGCCGGTCCGCGCCGCCACGCTCAGCTTGTTCCAGTGTCCCATGCGCATCTCCGAGTTTCCGGAAACTCGATCGTCATCCGGAGGTCTTGACCACGAACGGCAGCGTCAGGCCCTTCTGGTCCTGGTACTTGCCCTTCTTGTCCGCGTAGCTCACCAGGCACTCGATCGGCGCCTTGAAGAAAACGAGCTGGCAGATGCCCTCGTTGGGGTACACCTTCACGGGCAAGGGCGTCGTGTTGCTGATCTCCAGCGTCAGCTTGCCCCGCCACTCCGGCTCGACGGGCGTGACGTTCAGGATGATGCCCGTCCGGGCGTAGCTGGACTTGCCGATGCCGATCACCAGCACCGACCGGGGGATCTCCAGGTACTCGACCGCCTCGGCCAGGGCGAAGCTGTTGGGCGGGATGACGACGTGGTCGTCAACTGCGCCACAGGGCGTATGGAACTCGGACCCGCCGTCGCTGTGGTTTCCACAGGTCGAGCAGGTGTACGACACTTCCGTCCTGCCGCTGTCGAACGCCCGGAAATCGGTGATCCACTCGTGCTTCTTTGGCGTCAGGTCAACGTCCACGAACGCCTTGGGCGTCATGGCCTTGGGGTCGACCACGGCACCGAAGGTGTTGGCGAACACTTTGAACTTGTAGCCGACGCGGATGTCGTAGCCGTAGCTCCCCAGGCCGTAGCTGAACACCCCCGACGGGCAGGGACCCTCGTGGAACGGCTCGATCTTGACGAACTTCTTGATGAGGGCGTCGCACAGGAGGCCGTGCTGCCTGTCGGAATCCTCGCCGTTGCCGATCGAGTCGCCTTCCCACCATTTGGCTAGGAGAGCGTCCCGGTCTTCGGGATGCAGCCTATTGAGCGGTACGGTCATCGTGTCTCCTTGAAGAGGGCGGGGCAGCGGCCCCGCCGATGGGTTCATGGTATTCGCTCGCGATCATGCCGCCACGGTCGGCAGCGAATAGCGCGAGGTCTTTTCCGCCCGGACGCCGTCGCCCGGGAAGCACACCTGGCACTTGGAGCACGTCGTCTTCGTGACCCCGTTCTCGACCGGGCAGACCTGGGCGCCGTCCACCTTCTTCATGACCGTCTCGTGGTCGTCGCGGAAGAAGAGGTCGGCGGCGTAGTCCGGCACGTCGAGGTCGTCGGTCATCATGTAGGCGATCTTGACGCCGCCTGGCCGATCGGTCGGCTCGCCTGTCTGGCAGTCCGCGGACCACCACATGTCGAGGTTGGGCAGAAGAGCCATCTCTTCGAGGGCCGGCCGGACGTCCGGGGCCCTCCAGCTACGCGTGTAGAGGTAGAACCTCGTGTCGGGCAGGCAGTGCACGATCTCGTGCCACTTGGCCGCGTAGCCGACGCTGTAGAAGTCCCCCGCGACGTGGATGCGGAGGACGCGCACGCGCCTGCGAAGGGCCTCGGCGACCATCAGGCCGGCGAAGTCTCCTTCCAGGGACATGCGGTAGTTTCGCCACAGGGCTGCTTGCACGCTGTTGTACCAGTAGAAACCGGAGTTGGCGTAGCAGAGCCTGCGGCAGACGTCCGTGCTGCCGACGCAGGTCGCGATGGCAGGAATGGAGAACGACCAGATCAGGCCGTCATCCCCCAGCTTGGTGTTCCCCTTGGCCAGCATGGCTGCTGTCCTCGAAGACGAACGACCAGTACCGCGTGGAGGGTTCCCCACTGGCCTGGTCCCAGATGATGTGGCGCCCGATGACGGGCGGCACACCCAAATTGTCGCAGGTCGCGCACCAGTGGGCCTCGATCGAGCGGTACCGGTCCTCCTGACGCCCCCTGGCGTCGTTGGGGATCCCGTACCACCCCAGCACCCTGGTATCCAGGCACACGACCTCCCGGTTGAACGGGAACGCCATCTCCAGGGCGAAGGACACTTTCGCCTGGCGGATGCCGTAGGTCAGGCCGGACAGCCTCTCGCGGCAGGCCCTGAGGCCCTCCCCGTCCTGGGGATACCACCGCGACGGATCTGCCCAGAACTCGCTGTGGAACCGCCACACTCCCTTGGTGCGGTTACGCCACAGCCCGACGTTCGCTTCCCTCACCGCGATCGCGAGATCCTCCTTGCTGAACGGCATCGGCAGGGCGGCTAGGCGTTGGTACGCCCGGACGTTGTCCTGCCAACGGGTCCGCACGGACATGAACGCGAACAGCCAGCGGAGGTAGTAGCTCCGGGCATCGGTGGGGACGATCGCCTTCCAGTACCGGCAATACCGAGAGACTGCTTCAGGCGTGAGCCCGTCGCGGAGGGTCCTGGCGACCCTCTCCCGCCCCTCGGCCTCGCCGCTCAGCAGTCGTAGTCCTTCCCGAAAGACATCATGACCACCCCGGCGACGAAGTAGTCGGACATGTTGTCGCCGTGCTTGGGCAGCTTCGGCAGCTCGACCGGTCCCAGCCGGTCGGCACGGAGCCTGGACTTGTCGATCAGGTACTCCTTGGGCGTCTCCTCGTTCTCCTGGGCCGCGTTGATCGACTCGACGTCGTCAAGGACCAGCTTGACGGCCCTCTTCGCGTCGATCGTCGCCACCAGGGCCTGGGCGAAGTAGTCGCCCTTCATGTGGTCGATGTCCTGGCGGACCAGGAACAGCGACAGGAGCGACTGAGGGGCCTTGGCCTTCTCCTCCGCCGGCTTCTCGGCCACGGGTCCGTCATCCCTCGGCTTCTTCGTCCTCGCCACGGGTCCTCCTCGCTCTTTCGTTCCAGACCTGCTCGTCGAGGTGGCGGACCGACAGGCCCCTCCTCCGGCAAGCCTCGATGTAAGCGAACTCCCACTTCTTGTAGGGCCATCCTCGGGCCGGAGTGCTCTCCGGGGCCCCGGGCAGGCCGTTCTCCCGCATCCAGGCGAGCTGGTGCCGGTCGAGGACGGCGATGTCCATCCTCTCCGGGTCCATGAACAGGAGCCACATGCGGGCCGTCTTCGGCCCCACGGCCTTCTCCAGGAACGACAGCCGCTGCAGCCGCGGCATCCCGGCCCGCATGACGTTGCGGAGGTGCTTCGCCTTCATCGACTGGCAGCCGATGCCGACGGACTTGAGGGCGGCCTCCAGGCCTCCCTTCCTGCGGTCGATGATCTGGATCCTGTCGAGAGGGTAGTAGTGGTCCTCGTCCAGGCTGAGCAGCTTGTCTACCCTCGGAGCCACCAGCACCGACGTGGAGTTGGCCACGCAGATGCAGAAGACCAGCAGCTCCTCGGCCTGCATGTCGCTGGTCGGAGGCCGGATGTTGAACGGGTCGATCACTTGCCGTCCCGCCACTTCTCGACGGCCTTCTGCGTCGTCGCAGCCCAGGCCCGCATCTCCTTGCAGAACTTGTCGAGGAGGTGGTCGACCTCCTCGGCCAGGTCGTTCTCGCCTCCACAGGCCAGATCCGAGTGGATGCTGGTGACGATGTACTTGACGGCCCGGCCGGCCATGTCCGGCACGTCGCCCATCGACATCGGGTGCAGCTTGCAGAGCTGGTCGTAGCTCCACGGGAACGGCTTGACCTCCGGCCTGGACTCGCCCGGCGCCAGCACGTCCTCGTAGTTCCACAGGTCGAATCCGCAGGAGAAGCACTCGGTCGCGCAGTGCTTGCCGTGGAAGACCATCTTCTCGGGATCGTCGAGCGTCCCGTGCTTGTCGATCTGGCTCATGAACTCGGGGTTGGTCCCTGCCACGGCCAGGACCACCTTCAGGGTCTGGGGCGTGGTGAAGTCCTGGCCGCACTCGGGGCAGCAGGACACATGGTAGCGGTAGACGTACCCCTCGGACTTCTTCAGCCGCCTGGCCTTCTTGGGCCGGGGCTTGGCACTCATGGCGTTTCCCTCTTGAGGTCCGCCTCCGTCCTCTCCAGGAGCCGGAACGGGTGGGTCCCGGGGAAGGCGTCGGCTCGTGACAGGAACAGGGCGGCGTCCAGCAGGTTCATCGCCAGACGCAGGTCGGCTTCATCCTCCGCCAGAAGGAGCGTTTCGGCGAACACGTCAGCCACCAGCACCTGCTGGTCGTCCTCGTGCCCCGCCACCAGCCCTCGGGCCAGGCGTCGGAGCAGCGGATTGTCCTTCATGAGCTGGTCGGACACCGTGCCCGGCTGGGGGAACCGGACCGAGTCGTCTCCCGCGGCATCCTCGCGGAGTCCGCGGCTCATCAGGTAGGCGCCGGCGAAGCTGTAGGTGCCGAGATGCTTCTCGGCGTACAGGACCGGCCGCGGGTACAGGCGAAGCACCGCTTCGCTGCGGAGTTCGCTACGGGCGAGCGGCGGCTTGTCCCTCTTCATCCTGCCCCCCTGCTCTCGTCCTTCTTGCCAGGCCCGGGGCCGTAGCCCGGGGTGACCGTCACCTCGAAGCTGTGCACGATGTCGAACAGCTTGCGGTTGCAGTCGACCAGGCTCTTGATCGCCAGGCAGACCTCCTTGAGGTCCTCCTTCCTGAGCGACTTGAACAGGCCGACCAGTTCCTTCTTGTACTTCTCCGACACGGTCAGGGGCTCGCCCATGACTCCCGGCAGCAGGTCCCTCAGGGTGGTGATGTGCTTGTTGACGGTCGTCAACAGTTGCAACGGGATGGTTGCCATGTGTCTCCTCTCTTCTATCAGCCGTCATTGCCTCTTCGGATGCGACGGTTGCCGGCTTCCGGTTCCGCAGGGGCCGCGACGACGGCCCTGGCCGTCACTAGGCCCCGGATGGCCTCGATGGCCCTGCCCTGGGCCGTGGTGAGCTCCTGATGGATCCTCTGCTGGTCCTTCTGGAGCAGCACGATGGCGTCTGCGACGGTGCATTCGACCTCGACGGCCTTGGCCTTGGAGCCGGTGGCCGGCGCTGCGACATGCAGCACCAGCTTGGTGACCCGCCGACTGCCGTTGGCCAGGCCGGTGACCACCGTCTCCAGCTCGTTGTACTCGTCGCCCAGCTTCTTGAGGGCGGTGGCCGCCGCAGTGATTTCCTTCACGATCTTCTCCACGGCTGGGATGTTCAGGGTCGTCAGGTCGAGGTCCTGGATCGACAGGGACGACGGCGCCACGCTCGTCTCAGGCAGAGTACGAACCGTCTTCAGTTGTTCCAGCAACTGGATGAGGACGCCCCGGAAGTCCACCAGGACCTTCCGCTCCTCGATCCGGGTGAGGGGGATGGTCGCCTTGCCAGCGGCCGCACCCTTCTCCATGCCTTCCGTCAGGCCAGCGACATATCCCTCCTGACGAGAAGCCTCCCGGGCTTCCTTGAACAGCTTGTCCCAGTCGGTGTCCCTGGCAGGCGTGGCTGGCTTCCGGCCCAGGATCATGTCCAGCAGGGTCATGGGATTCCTTTCTGCGCAAGAAGCGGCCCTGGATCATCATACCCGGGGCCGCTTCCGACGTTTCACATCTCGCAGGCCCCGCCGACGCAGGCGAGCTCCTGGGCCGATCCCGTGAAGTCGTCGCTCTCGTAGCGGGAGAGCTTGGACCAGTCGATCCGCGGGAACGACTCGCGCAGCTTGTCGTAGGTCTTGGAGTCCACCTCCTCGTTGGGCATCAGCCGGTAGGTACCTCCGTCCTTGGGCAGGAAGGCCATCGAGTTGACGAGGTGGAAGTTCTTGAAGACCCAGTAGCCCACGTCGAGCCACTCGTCCTTGTCGACGTAGACCGTGCAGGAGACCGAGTGCTCGGCCCAGTTCTCCTTGGTCTCCAGCCAGTATTCGCACTGCTGGATCGCCGTCAGGTCGTTGCGGCACGGCGTCCCGGCCGGTGCCGGGTCCGGCAGGAAGTCGAAGCACACCAGCGACTCGTTCATCGGGTCGATGGCCCAGGGCACGCCCTGGTCCTGCAGGAACTTCGTCAGCGGGTCGAGCAGGCCGGCGCGGAACCGCCGGATCTGCTTCTCGGCGTAGCGGGCGTGGATGCCGCTGCTGCACTGGAAGAACTGGGCCGAGTTGCCCGACGGCTTGACGCAGGTCGCCGCCGCCGTGCGCGGGATGCCGAGCATGTCGGCGAACTCGGCGTTGGTGTCCAGCACCACCTGCAGCAGTTCCTTGAGCAGGGCCGCCCTGCCGGGAGCCCCGGGCCGCAGCAGCGGGCAGTCCATCTGCCCGGTGATGTCCACGCCGAGGAGCCGCTCCTCCTCGCAGTTCTTCCGCCAGTGGTCGCGGATGTAGCCGAACTTCGTCAGCGTGCTCTGGAGGGTTCCCCAGATCGCGGCCAGGCGGACCTTCCGCTTGAGGGTCTCCTTGGTGTCGTTGGCCCGGGCCACGCAGATCGACAGGTTGCAGAACTGGCCGTTCCGCAAGATGATCTCGCCGCACGGGTTGATGATGAACCGGGTCCGCTTCCGCCGCTTGGGGATCGTCTTGTCGATCGCCCAGCGGTTGAAGATGCCGCGTTCGCCCGAGCCGCTCTCGGCCAGGGCCAGCCACTCCCGCATGAAGGTGACCGCGTCGGGCCTCTCGACGTACACCGCCGAGTTGTTGGCCATGTCCCGCATGGGGGCACGGTTCCACCAGTCGCCCGACTTGGCGTTGCGCATGGCCTCGCTGTCGAGGTCGGACAGGGAGATCTCGCTGGCCCGACGGACGCCGCCGACCTGCACGATCTTCCCGATCATGCAGCAGATGTCGTGGCAGTCGATGTCCGTCAGCCGGCCACCCTGGCAGGACAGCACCTTGTCCTTGACGAACGCCAGGAGCTGCCGGAGCGGCTCCGGGCCGGACGCCCGCCCGCCCTTGGTCTTCAGCTTGGCCCCGGCCGGGCGGACCTGCGAGTAGTCGTACTCGACGTCCTCGCCGGCGAACCAGGCCCGCAGGCCGATCAGCAGCGAGTCGCACCAGCCCTCGGTGTTGTCGGGCACCGTGAACCGGCGCGGGACGATGCCCTTCTTCTGCTTCTTGATGCGAGGGAGCTGATCGACGCACTCCCCCTCCACCGACACGCCCACGCCCGAACCCTGCATCAGGATGTACAGCAGCTCGGCGAAGGCCTCCAGGCAGTCGATGTCGAGGGCGGCGCAGTTGCCGGTGACGATGCCATTGGGCAGGACGAACGATTGGTCCTTCTCGACCTCTAGGCACCAGAGGTCGTCCTCGGTCGTGGCATCGGTCTTGTCGAGGACCGAGAAGTGGGACTGGTGCGCGTTGCCAGCGTTCGTCGTCACACCGAACCTGACCGTGACGTCGCTACGCTCGCCGTAGTTGGTCACCTGACCGGTGAGATCCTCCTCTCGGTTGATGTAGACACCGACCGTCGGGAAGACGCTACGGACGAACTCGACCGCGTCCTTGCCGGTCACCTGCATGTGCGTGAACTCGTTGCACGAGCTGCTGCTCGTGTTCTTCGTAGCGTCCGCGTCCATCCAGCCGCGCACGAACGCTCGCAGGTGCGAAACGTCCTCGGTGACGGCCGGAAGCGTCTTGAGGTAGCTGCCCGTGTAGACCATGATGTCGCCGCCGAACGAGGGCGGCAGGCTGTGCGAGAAGCCCATCTCCTCGAACCGCGGCAGGTACTTGCGGTCGGAGCCGCACAGTCGTACGGCGGAGTAGCGGTACTCGCCGTTCTTCATGATCCTGGTGCCGTCGCCGTAGACGAAGCCGTAGCACCAGGCCAGCTTCTCTCCCGGCTCCATGGCGTCGTAGTCCAGGCCAGCCATCGGCATGGGTGCCTTGCACAGCTTGTCGCCGACGCGGAGGCTGGTCGTCCAGGTGCCATCCCGCAGCAGCCACCGATGGTCGTCGGTGACGCGGACGCAGTGCTTGCTCGATCCCCTGCCGATGGTGACGAGACGGAGCTGTCCCCGTCCGTAGTTGCGGACGACCGCCTTGCGCCACTGCCCGGTATGGGTGACGACCTCGACGGTGTCGCCGCTCTTGAAATCGGAGAACGCCTTCACACCCTGGCGGGTGACGAACTTCATCTCGCTGCCGAAGCAGTTGTAGGCCCCCACGTTGCACCGTTCGAGCGCCGGGCCGGCCATCTGGAGCACCCGCATGGCGCAGGTGGCCTCGTGGTCGTAGAGCCCCTGCTCCAGCTCGGTCCAGACGCTCTCGTTCACCGGGGCGAGCTGCGGCTGGCCCCTCATGAAGCCGATCACCCGCCAGCACGCCTCCCGCCAGGTCTCGCGGCGTCCGGCCTCCTCGTTCCAGCGGGCGTACTTGGAGAGGAACTGGTAGTAGCGCAGGTCGCTGCCGAAGTGGGCGACGTCGGCGGCGATCAGGGCCGCGGTGGCCGGATCGACCGTCCGGGCCTCGGCCCGGGCCCGCCGCCGGATCTCGCGGTAGTTCTGGTAGTGCTCGCCCGCCTCGAACTGCTCGGTGGCGAAGAGCTGCTGGACGATCAGCCGCTGCACGTCCTCCACGCCCCAGAGGGCCTGGTCGTCGCGGCCCATGATGTTGATCACGCGGTCCCGGATGTCTTCGCCGCCCTTCTGGGCGGCCTCCGGGCTCGCCGTCAGGCTGTTGGTCAAGCACCGCTTGACCGCGCTGACGATCTTCTCGGGATTGAACGCTTCCCGGCGTCCGTCCCGCTTCGCCACCGTCCACGAAGTCGTGTTCGGGGCCTTGCGGACCCTAGTGGTCATCGAAATCTGCCTCCCTACGGAACAGAAGGGGGTCCCGCTGCTGCGGGACCCCGCATGGCCGGCATGCCTCTATGACCGGCCTGTCGAAAACGATTCTACCCCTGTCCTTCCAGGCCGGCAAGGACACCCGGAGGGGCCGAGCCGGACTCCGGGCCGGGGTTGAAATCGTACGCCGTGGCCCCGTCGGGGAGCCGCACGGCCTCGATGGCTTCCCGGCTCGTCCGGGAGAGGTAATCGCTCAGGATGTTCAGGCCCAGGCGGTCCCGGGCCATCCAGTGCCAGTGGAGCTGGTAGCCCTTGCTGGCGATCGTGTCGAGGGCCGCCCACCACTCCTCGTTCGCCTTGCGGCGGGTGACGCGGTTGCCCTGGTTGGCGACGGTCTCGCTGTCCGTCACGATGTGGACGTGCAGCATCCTCTGGCCGCCGATGACGCCGCTGGTCAGCCTGTCGTGCAGGCGGGCCTTGCCGATGCCCCGGCTGTACCAGGCCAGGGCCTGGACGTACGGGAGGACCTCGGCCACGTTGACGGTGCCGGCGGACATGGCGCCGTTGAAGGTCTTGCGCTTGTTGAGGTAGTGGTCGACCAGGATGCAGGCCCAGCCGCACCCCCTCTCCCACGAGCATCCGGAGCCGTCGCCGACCAGGAGGACATCCCAGTCGAGGATCCCCAGCTCAGCCAGCACCGAGCCCAGCGGTACGGTCCTCATCGGATCGTGCCTCCCTTTCCTGGCCTTGCGGCCGTCCTGTGGCCTGTTGCTGCTCATGGATCTCCCTCCCCAGGGACGCGAGGGTCTTCCGCCCGGACGAGACGTACCGTCCGAACGAGGCGGAAAGGTGCCCCAGCATCTTGCGCGTCTGGTCGATCGCGTCGAGGACCTCGGCTGGCGACAGCTCGTTGCCCCCGGGCACGACGACGGTCCCGAACGGGAAGTCGGACTGGCCGACCGTCCACGGGACGCATACCACGAAGCCCGCAGGCTCCCCGTACCGAAGCAGGATGGGTGCCAGGGCCGCCTGGACCTCCTCCATCACCTGTTCATGAATCGGCTTGGGCCGGCTCTTCCGAGCTGCCGGTTCCGGCATGGTTCTCTCCTGATTGGCGCATGGCGATGCGGGCCAGCAGAAGCGCTGGCGCCGGAACGGACGAAGCGACAAGGACGACCAGGGGGATTCGCCGCCACGGGTCGGGCAGCAGGGCCGCCAGCAGCAGCAGGACGCCGACGGCGATGGAGGCCTGTCCCGACGCGCAGAGAGGGCAGCGGGTCAACGTGGCCCGCCACCCTCCCGTAGCCTGCCAGGCAGCTCTCTGCCCGGCGAAAAGCGAGCCTTTCAGCCAGATGGTCGTCGCCGACGCTGCTGCCGATACGCAGACCGGAGCAGCGAGGAGGATCTCGATCGGGCTCATGGCTTCTTCCTCAGCACATGGTCCGCCGTCAGCTCTCCCAGGAGCGGAAGACCCGCACCAGGATGGCCACGGCCAGGACGGTGACGAGCAGCGGGACCATCGTGGCCCCGCCCAGCGATGCCGCCAATCCCCCGCCCAGGAACACCAGGGCGAGGACCTTGAACGGCGACGACATGTCCACGGTGGACTTGTTCACTGGGTGCTCCCTCCGCTATGGTGGGGCAGCGGACGCCCTTCCTGCTGGCGGCTGCCGCCGCCCAGCGTCATGGTCGCGATCCCCCGCATGAGCGAGGCGATCGCCGCAGCGAGCCCTGCCGCCAGACCCAGGGCCGTCCCCAGGATACTGGCCAGCACGCCCTCCAGCCATTGTAGCGAACTCTCAGAACGGTGAGACATGGATGTCCCTCCCACGCCCCCCGGCTCGGTAGCCGGCGAGGCCTCTTCGGTGTCCTCCGACGGTGTCGAAGAACTGGTCTCCGGGCGAAGCCCCGATGGCCGCGCCCTTTCGGCAGGCGATCGCCTGCTCGCTTTCAAGAGGCTGGTGGAGTCGGGCAAGCTGCGGACGCTCGTCCCGGTGCTCCCTCTCACCCTCAAGCTCAACGGCAAGCCCTACGCCCTGGACGACTACTACCCCTTCGAGAGCGTCTTCCAGACGAGGCTGCCCAGGCAGTTGCTGCTCAAGACGGGCCGGCAGGTGTCGAAGTCGACGTCGATCGCGGCACGGGGAGTCCTTCTCTCGGCCGCCATCCCGCACTTCGCCACCCTGTACGTCACCCCCCTCTACGAGCAGATCCGCCGTTTCTCGAACAACTACGTCCGGCCGTTCATCGACACCTCGGCCGTCAAGCGGCTGTGGGTCGGGACGTCGAACGAGAACTCGGTGTTGCAGCGGTCCTTCGCCAACGGCGCGAAGATGTTCTTCAGCTTCGCGATGCTGGACGCCGACCGCATCCGCGGCATCTCGTGCAAGAGCGTGTGCTTCGACGAGGTCCAGGACATGGACCCCGCCCACATCCCCATCATCCGCGAGTGTATGTCGGCCGACCGGGTGTGGCGGCTGTCCATGTACACCGGCACGCCCAAGACCAAGGACAACACGATCGAGGGGCTGTGGCAGCACTCCAGCGAGGCGGAGTGGGCCATCCCCTGCCGGGCCTGCAACAAGCTGAACATCCCCCGCATGGGCTGGGACCTGGAGCGGATGATCGGCCCGCACCGCAAGTCGATCAGCAAGGACCGGCCCGGCACGATCTGCGCCAACCCCCAGTGCGGCAAGGTGATCTTCCCCCGCATGGGCCGATGGCTGCACAAGAAGGAGGACCTCCGCTGGAAGTTCCCCGGCTACCACGTCCCGCAGGTCATCATGCCGATGCACTGCGAGGACGAGGAAGCCTGGAGCGAGCTCCTGGGCAAGCGGGCCGGCCGCGGCAACACCACGCCCGGCAAGTATTACAACGAGGTGCTGGGCGAGTCCTACGACGTCGGCACCAAGCTGATCAACCAGTCGGAGCTGGAGAAGGCCTGCACCCTCGGCTGGGCCAACACCGAGCGGCCCCATCCCCGGGCCCTGGCCGCGGCGGCGAACTACCCCGTTCGGTGCCTGGCCGTGGACTGGGGCGGCGGCGGCGAGGAGGAAGTCAGCTTCACCGTCCTGGCGGTGCTGGGCTTCCGGCCCGATGGACAGATCGACGTGATCTACGGCCGACGGCTGCTGACTCCTCACGACCACCTGGAGGAGGCCATCCAGATCATCCGCACCTACCGGATGTTCGACTGCAACATGATGGCCCACGACTACACCGGTGCCGGCTCGCTCCGCGAGACCGTCTGCGTGCAGGCCGGCCTGCCGCTGGAGACGATGATGCCCATGATGTACTGCCGGACCGCCAGGAGCGGCCCGATCACGTTCCACCAGGCCACCCCGGAGCACCCCCGCAACTACTGGCAGCTCGACAAGGCCCGCTCGCTCCTGACGACCTGCGGCGCCATCAAGCTCAAGCGGATCCGGTTCTTCAACTGGGACCACGAGGACCGGGACAACCCGGGCCTCATCAGCGACTTCCTGGCGTTGCAGGAGAACTACACTGAGACCCGGACGGCCGGGCAGATCTACTCGGTCGTCCGCAACCCGATGTTCTCCGACGACTTCGCCCAGGCCGTCAACATCGGCTGCTGCGCCCTGTGGCACCGCACCCAGACCTGGCCCAACCTGGCGGAGCTGGCCGGCCTGCAGCTCACCATCCAGCAGATGAACGCTGCCGGCCCGGACCACCCCTGGGAGAACGACGAGCTGTCGGGCTACTTCCGTCAGCCCTGATCAGTCGACACGGGTGATGACCACCCGGGGAGGCGGGTTGTCGAACGCCTGGTGCCGCAGGATCAGCTTGCCGATGACGAGTTCTTCGCTGGCGCCGCGGACGCTGTTCATCCAGCCAGCTTCCGTGGTTGTTCCTTCCCAGTGGTGGGAGTTGCGGCCTCGTCCGCCGGGGGAACGCACCAGCTTGAGCAGGATCTCCAGGGTCGGCACCGGGTTGTGCTTGAGATGATGCTTCGCGGCGATCTCGGCAGCCATCAGCCGATCGAGGGCCTTGTCGAACCTGTCGCCCTGAGGCGTCCCGTCGTCCACAGGCCCGAACTTGAGGAACGCGTTCCAGACAGCCCGAGCCGTCTTGACGAGTTCACCGATAGGATCCTTATCCTTCTTCGCCATGCGTTTGCTCCTTGTCCTTGACCGGCTCTACCAGCCGGGCCATCACCCGGAACGACGGTCCGCTGGGCTGGTCGAACAGCAGATCGCCCTTGCCGATGATCCCGACGAGCTTCGCGTCGAACTCGGCGTCCTTGCCGTAGAGGATCCGGGCGTCCTCCTGGTGCGTGACGTCCTTGTAGAGCGGGCCAAGGCGAATGTCCGCCTTGGCCCGCCAGCGGCGCACGCCCTGGTCGATCTTGCTGGTCTTCTCGTCCATGGTCAGAGATGCCTCCTGATCCTGCGGGCGGGTTCCTTGGGCTCGGGCTTCCGCTGGGACTCCAGGAAGGCCTTGAGCTCCTTGCGGTAGCAATCGCATGGCCTGTCGAGCTGGATGCCGCACGCGGGTGCGTGTCGCAACGCGGCATGCACCCGGTTCTCCAGGTCCTTCAGGGCTGCGGCCCTGCACGCGGACGGGGTAGCGTTGCTCCTGGGCTCCTCGATCCGGAAGTTCTCCGTGGACCAGAGGGTCCTGTTCCCGTCCTTGAGTCGGGTAGCGACGTGCTGCCCCCACTCTCGCCAGGTGATCTGGCAGATGCGGACGAACTGCCGTAGGGCCGACTCCAGGGAGTAGTGGCGGCCGCGGCTGGCGGGGTTGCCGCTCGCGTAGATCGACCACGTCTCGGCGACCCAGTCTCCCTTGCTCTTGCCGGCGATGGGATGCGGCTTCAGCCACGGCTGCGGATTGCGGCGATTGGCCATCACAGCACCCCGAGCAGCTTGACCGACTTGCGGTCGACCGTGACCTCCTGGCCGCCGGAGACCTTCAGCTTCAACGTCAACTCGTCGCCGGAGATCTCGGAGCCGAAGAACCGCTCGCCCTTCTTCCAGAGGATGTCCTCCTCCTGGCTGCCGCGGAAGTCGAACGAGACCTGGACAATGTCCTCCAGGGCCTCCCACGTCGGCGGGTCCTGACTCGGCTCTTTCAGCAGGATCTTCTGGCTCCGGGCGTCATGGGGCATACCGACTTCGATGTCGTAGACCTTGAAGCCGCAGGTCCGCAGATAGTCCATGAAGTTGACGGGCGCGACGGCGCCAGGGCAGAGACTGTCCTGGAACTGCTTGTAGATGCCGGGAACGGCGTCCGCGGCCACCTTGGCGATCCCGGACCCGTGCCCGGCCATGATGAAGCAGACCCTCTCGACCTCCCAGACCTGGGTCTGGTGGAACCACTGCGTGGTGGCGTCATCCATGAGCAGTCCCAGCCGCTCGTCGTCGTGGTCGATCAGCTCGGCGCGGAAGACCGTGCCGCGTGCCATCGAGCAGTCCTTGCCCTCGTCGTCCTTCCACTTCAGCTCCGTCATGGCCTGCCACTTGGGCCTGGGATCGTGTTCCTGGGTCACAGGTTCCTCCGGATCTTGCGGACGGGCGAATGCTCTTTCTTGCCGTACCACTCGTCAAGGAACGCACGCAGCGTCCCGCGGACGCAGGTGCAGGACCTGTCCCAACGCACGTCGCACTTCTGGCTGTGCGGCAGCGTGCTCAGCATCCGTGCCGACAGGCACTTCATGGCCGCTTCCTTGTGTTCGGCGATGGTAGCCAGAGGATCGACGTGCGTCAGGTCGTCGGAGTGCCACGGAGTCAGCAGGACGCTGCTCTCTTGGGAGATCCCCTTCAGCCACGTCCAGGTCTGGCACTTCCTGCCGCTGCCGTCGGAGCGATGTACACGGCACCACTTCACGAATCCGTCTAGGGCAGCCGCCAGGGAATAATGGGTCGCGTCCGTGATCACCCGGCCCTGTGTGCCACTGTCGTAGACCGTCTTGGCCACCCAGTCGCAGGCGTTCTTGCCGCGAAGGGGCGACGGGTCGCCTGTTCTTCGCCTTCTCATGGTCCTCCTCGCAGCTTCCGGATGCGGACGAGCAGCGTCAGGCACTCCAGACGCGTGAACCTGGCGATGTGGGCGTCGTCCACGGACTTCGCCATGATGCGCTGCAGCCAGGCGTAGGCCTCGCTCCGGCTGATGCCGAGGCTCCTCCACCAGGCGTCGAACTCGGCGTGGGCCCGTTGCCGGGCCCGTCGGGTGTCGTGGTCCCCCGGGACGCCCATGGGCGTGCCGTCGGGATGGGCGCCGCAGACGATGTCGCAGCCGACCTCGGTGCATGCCCAGACCCGCTTCAGCGGGCCGCCGAGGTGCACCGACCGGCTAGTCAGCCGTAGCCGCATCGGCACCTTGCACCGCGGGCACAGGGGCGTCGTCACGACGGATCCTCCTGGCCGGGGTCTCGCCGTCCCAGAGCGTCGTCGTCTTCGGCTCGATCTCCATGGTCGTCAGGGCCTCGACCCGGTACCAGGCCTTGCAGGTCCTGTTGCAGCCGTGGCATAGCAGGGTCTTCTCGTGGGAGTCGATGGTGGACTGTTTCAGGTCCTTCAGGACGTGCAGCTCGTCCTTGCCGCAGTAGGGGCACACCGGCCGGATCTTCATGCTTGCTTCCTCGCCAACAGCTTGTTCCTCGCCCGGTAGTCGCGGAGCTGGCTGTCGAGCCAGTCCTCCTTCACGACCCATCCCCGGGCTCCGCAATGGTCCGCCTCGTCGAGCAGCGTCCCGGTCTCCCGCAACGACGCGGTGACGACCGGGATGTCCAGGTCCAGGCCCAGCCGAGCAGCCAGGCATCGGTTGATCGCCGCCTGGGGAAGCCAGGCCTTGCCGTCCATCCGCACGACCCTCGGCTTCCAGGCCATCGGCTTCTTCACGGCCGGGAACGCCGACGCGACGGCCTGCAGGTCGCCGTCCTCCAGGAAGCGGCTGACGACCTCGCCGAACCGCCGCACGGCCCTGTCGCGGCTGGGCGGCTCCACGGCAGCCAGGACGGCCTGGTCCAGCTCCGCCAGGCCCAGGGAAGCCCGCCAGGCCTGCACCTCCCGCACCAGGATGTCCCAGAGCGTCCGGGAGACGTCCCAGGCCGCTCCTGACGCCGTGATGCGCTGCAGGAAGGCCGGCAGCACCTTCGCCAGGGCTTCCAGCGTCATGGCGGGGATCGCCTCCTGCCGGCCCGGCTGGAACAGCAGCCAGCCGGGCCGGGTGCCCAGCGACAGGAAGGTCTCCAGGCTCGTCGGCAGGATGAACCCCGGCCGGTTCTCGTCGATCGCCTGCCGGACCCGGTGGGGCTTCTGGTCGATCCGTCCGCTGAACCCCGGCCAGTTGTCGCGGTTGAGGCCGTGCCGGCAGCCCAGGGCCTCGATCGCCTGCCGGATCGGCTCGGGGCTATCGGTCCGCAGGGCCGTGGTCCAGGGTTGCTCGTTCCTGGCGTGGGACAGCAGGCCGTGCAGCACCATCAGGGTCGTCGGCCAGGACACCGGGCAGTCGTCCATCGCGGTCATGTCGAGGTAGCCGAAGGCCTCGGGAGGCCGCAGGTGCTCTCCAGGAAGGCCGCCGCCGACCAGCGTGCACGACTTCCGGGCCTGGACGTCGAGACCAGGGGCGACCTTGCCGTCGGACTCCAGCACGAAGGCCGGGAAGACGAAGGCCCGGCGTGCCGGATCCCAGCCGTAGATGTCGGCACCCCGCAGCAGCTCCGGCGGATGGAAGGCCAGGGCCACGTCGAGGGACTCCGCCGCCCAGCGGATGTTCCAGCTCGTCACGCCCCTGCCGGTGCGGATCAGCATCTTGTGCAGCCAGAGCATCGGGCTCTTGGCGAACACCTCCTTCTCGGCGGCGAAGGGGATCTCCTCGCCCCGCCACAGGACGTGTCCGATGTAGTGGGTCGTCCGGTCCCGGGGCTGGTAGACGATCTGCTCGATCCGGAACGGGGCGTCCGTGACCGGGAAGGCGTGTCCCCGGGCCCGCAGGACGTCCGTGGCCTTCCAGCCGTCCTGGTCCTGCTGCACCGTGTAGCGGTCGTAGAGGATCTTCCTGGTCCGGAAGGTGCCCTGGAGGATCGTGGCCACCAGGGGCCGCACCGGCTCCGGGCAGGCCGCCAGCAGGCTCTCGGCCTGCGCCGGCTTCAGCTTGAGCTGCTGCAGCAGGTCCTCGGCCTCGCCGCCGGGCAGGACCGCCATCCGGGCTCCCAGGGCCTCCTCCCACCGCACGGACTCGTCCAGCCACTGCCTGACCCGGTAGTCGGGCAGCTTCTGGTTGCGGCAGGAGAGCACCTCGCGGAGCTCCTCGCGGCTCTGGAAGACGAAGACGCGGGCGTCGAGGGCCACGGCGTGCCGGAACAGGTCCACGCTCCAGGACTGGCTCCACAGGACGACCTCCCGCGACTTGCGGGCCTCGACGAGCATCTTGGGTGTGGCGGCGGCTCCCCAGATGCCGGCGACCGGCACCGGCACGCTGTTGTTGGAGAGGTGACGCACCTGGATCCGCAGGGCGGAGACGGGGTCGAGGCAGACCAGCACCCGGTTGCCCATCTTGCCCGGCGGCAGGTCGAGCGACTCCGGCATGCACACGCCGCCGGGCTCCTTGCCGTTCCGCTGGGTGTCGCCCAGAGGCAGGATGTGCTGGTACGAGACGTTGAGCGGGTCCGACTGGCCCTTCTGGGCCATGAACACGAAGGCGGCGATCCGGCCCGGCATGTCGAACAGGGGCATCAGGAGGGCTTCCTTCCAGGGGGCCTGGTCGCGCAGGTTGGTCCGGAAGATGTTCGCGTTCAGCCGGGCCCCCTCGGAGAGGTTGCCGAACAGGGCGTGGTCGATGTCGAGCCGGCCGGCGCCGCCCACCCACTGGCCGCCCCGCTTCAGCCAGGTCTGATGGGCCAGGTCGTAGGGCAGGCCGAGGCGTCGCCGCACCGCCCGGCACTCCGCCCCGCCCGAGGGGAAGTATTCCTGGGCCTTCTTCCACAGCGCGACGTGCCTTGCCCGGACCGAGGTGATGCACCGCTCGTAGCGGTCGATCCCGTCGGGTTCGGGCTTTGCCAGGACCGTGGCCAGGCGTCGCACCGTCGCCGGGATCGGCAACCGCCACACGGCGGCAGCGAGCTCGATGCTGTCTCCGGAGAATCCGCAGCCACGGCAGCTATGCCATTCGCCTATCCCTGTGGTACACTGGTCGGTAGCGATCCGACCTCCGCAGAGGGGGCAAGACCCGGTGCAAGGAAGGACCCGCGACCCGGCTTCGACCCCAAGGATGGGCATGAGCCGGTCCCAGGATACCATGCCGCTCAGGTACGGAGCGGACTTCTTCGGAGCAACGACCGCCATGGATCAGACTCGTGACGCCAGCGGACGGGGACTCTACCAGCTCGTCCAGTTGTTCCCGCCGCCCGACTACGTCAAGGAAGCCAGCGCGGCGGATTTGTGCGGCGGGCCGGAACTGCCGGCCCATGTCTATGCCGATCCCCGGCATAGACTCTACCCGTGCTCGACCCCTGCGGCAACGTGGACCAGCTACGGATTCTTCCTGCAGAAGCGGGCCGACTACCGCCGGGAGGACGCCGCGGCCATCGCCGACATCTTCGCCAAGTACGCCAAGTACCACGACATCGTGGTCGACCTGGACAACATGGAGAAGCTCGCCGCGGTGCGGTTCCGGGTCCGTACCGAGGAGGAGCTGCCCGACGACGACTTCGCCTTCCTGGTCCACGGCAGCGACGGCTCGGTCGAGCGGCACTGCGCGATGCGGAACGGCCTGGAGACGGTGAAGGCCGCCGAGTACCTGTTCCAGTACCGCGACGAGTTCCCCTTCCCCGTCCGCCTCGACGCCGCCAACCGCATCCTGCAGAAGGCCGCTTCCCTGGGTGTCAGCTTCCCCGGCGGCACGCCCAGCACGCCCAGCCGGGATGGCCAGCCGTCCAGGCCCGGCACCCCGGGGCCCCTGGAGGAGTTCCTGGAGAAGCAGGCGGGCCACGGCACCTGCGTCGCCCGCGAGCTGGCCGAGGCCCTCGTGGACCGCGTCCAGGCCAGCCGGAAGGGTCCCGGCGACCTCTCCGCGACCCAGGTCGAGATGCTCAAGATGGCCAAGCTGGTGGTCACCAAGCCCAGCCAGATCCGCGAGCCGGGAGCCCTGGCCAAGATCGCCGGCGTCCTCGACCAGTTCGACCGGGAGCACCTGCTCCACCGGGGCTACGGCCCCGGCCTGCCGCGTCCCGAGGACGTGGTGTTCGGCCTGACGAGGGAGAAGATCGCGTCGGTGGTCCAGGACCACTGCTCCACCGTCACCGGGTCGATCTTCAAGATGGCCGACCTGGAACGTCTCCGGCTCCGCGACGTCGCCGCCAACATGGGCGACAGCTTCGCCGAGGCGATCAGCGGCGACGGCCTGGGCGTCGATGTGGAGAAGATGGCGGCGATCGTGCCGACCCTGCCCCGCGACGACGCCATGATGTTCGAGCGGATGCTGGAGGACCTCGGCATCCAGCCGATCGCCCGCGAGAAGGCCGCCGCCGCCGTCAAGATCTCCCGCGACTACCTCCGCCAGATGGCGGAGGACTTCAGGCAGACCGCCGGGATCCAGGGCCCCAAGAAGGGACCCAAGCCCGGAGGCCTGCTGGCCAGCTTCAAGGCGTGACTCACGGGATCGACGCGACGTAGTCCTTCGCCTCGCCTTCGTTGAGCCGCTTGACCAGCAGCTCGACGAAGGCGGTGGCAGCATGGTTCTCGTCCGGCGGGACGAGGGGAGGCGGGGCCTGGCAGACGCTCCAGACCTGCCATACCTTCTTGTCCAGGATCATCGTGGGATCCTTGTTGTACACCTCGTAGCGCGGCGACGGCACCGGCATCAGCTCCTCCTCCGAGTTTCCGGAAACTCAATCGAGATGGATGTCCCGACGGGGCCGACCCAGCAGCCGGGTCGACCCTGCCGGACGGACCACCACGACCTGTCCCGCCTGCTTCGCCGCCGGCTTGGCCACGGCAGCGACCACCGGCTCCTGGTCCATGAAGTCCGGCGACCAGGCGAAGACCTTCTTCTCCTTCCGCAGACGTTCGATCAGCCGCGTCGAGTCCTTGGGGAAGAGCAGCTTCTCCAGGGGATCCGGCGGCATGTCCAGGGCCCGTAGCATCTTCGCGGCGAGCTCAGGCTTCTTGATGGTCGTATAGCTCTTGCCGCTGAGCACGGAGACGTTGCCGGCCTGCCAGTGCAGCAACTGGTAGTCGTGCGGGCTGCACCTGACCCGCATCGACAGGAACGGCACGAAGAACGTGCCGTCATGGAAGTCGCGGCAACGCATCCGTGTCAGGCAGCGGAACCAGTCCCTCGCCAGCAGGTGGGGCTTCTTGGACTTGTAGTTGTCCTCGCTGACGTTGGTCCCGAACTTGACGGCGTAGCCGGGGTGGGACGGGTGCGTCAGGACCGTGTGGACCTGCAGGCACTCCGAGACCCGGATGGGCGCCCGCACCGGCAGTCCGATGATGTCGAGGCCTCGGGTGAGCTGCTGGACGTAGCCGGCCAGGTCCTTCTCGCCCCGGGGCCAGGGCTTGACGATCTCGGGCCGTTGCCCGGTGAGGATGGGCCACGGCCCGTTGTAGTAGGGGCTGGCCAGGCAGGCGGCCTGGGCGTAGGGGTGCTTGTTGCCGGTCAGGTTCCCAGGCCCGGGGACGATGAACGTCTGCTTCCGGATCGTCCTCCTGCGACCGCCGTAGGATGGCACGTCCGCGAAGACCGCGCTGATGTGGATGCCGCGGCCGTACGAGTGGGCGATGCCTGGCAGGGTGCCCCAGGCCGTGCCGGCCATCTCCAGCAGGGGTTCCAGGGCCTCGTCGACGGCCTTCCTGAAGTTGTCCGGCTGGAGCTTGTCCGGCAGGCCTCCGTGGGTCAGCTCGTAGAGCGGCTTCTTGGCCGCCATCAGGTGTCTCCTGTGATGTCGAGGCGGATCCGGCGGAGCGTCGGCTCCTTCACGGGTCGTTCCGGCTCGGGTGTCGTGTCGAAGACGGCCTCGTAGGGGAGGTCGTGCTTGTCTACCGCCAGGTCCTGGAGCTCGTCGACGAGCCCCAGGATGCCTTCCAGACCGTTGACGGTCTCGGTGTCTCGCAGCCGGCAGGCCTCTTCGAGGAGCTGCAGGAGCACCCGCTTCTGGTCCTTGAGGTCCGCCCAGTCGATCCTCAGGCGGAAGACCAGCTCCCTAGCCACGAAAGGCCTCCTGCGGCCCGGCCAGGAAGTCCCGCACCCACTCGACCTCGGCGCACAGCGCCGCGTTCCTGCTGGGCCAGGTGCCGATGACCATCGGCGTCGGGCTGCCGGCGATCGGGGCCACGTCCACCGACCACTTGCCGTCCGTGGTCGGCTCGACGTGGCTGGCCCTGCGGATGAGGGGCGGGATCCCCGTGTCCAGGGACTCGGCCACCTCGTCGTCGTGGACGAACATGATGCCACCGTCCTCGTTGATGAAGAGGGTGATCTCACGCGTCGGCGTCGTCGTCATCGTCGTCCTCCTCGTGGGCACCGATGAAGGTCTCCCCGCAGTCGGGGCAGTAGTAGGTCGCCGGCGGCTCGGGGTCGGAGAGGACGGCGTTGTCGTGTTCGCACTCCTCGCCCTGGGCGTCCATCCCGCCGTCGTCGCAGTAGGGGCAGGGCCCCTCGCAGATCGGGCAGCGAGGCTGTCCCGTGCCGCAGCAGATGTCCATCTCCTCGCCGCACGTCTCGCAGCAGCCGATGCCGTCCTCTTCCTCGGTGACCATCACGGCTTCTCCACATACACGGAACCGCACCGCGGGCAGATATGCGGACGCAGCACGTCCTTGCCGTTGGTGCTGAACACGGCCTCCGGCGCCTGGTGGGTGCAGGTCCGGCAGACCATGGGAGCCTGCTTGTCGGAGGCCAGGATGAGCAGGGTGTCACCCAGGAGGGTGAAGCCGTCGAGCTTCCAGTTCGAGCCGTCGGGCGGGTCGGCCAGGGACAGGAGCACGGGGTCCTTGTCCTTGAGGTCCTTGATGACCCTGCGGAGGTCGCCCACGTTGAGCTGGATCACCTCAGTCCTCCTCATCGTCATCGTGGGCGATCTGGTCGGCAGGCATCATGATGCCCGTCTCCTCGTCTTCCTCCAGGTCATCGTCGTCGTCATCGTCGTCGAACGGATGGTCAGAGACACTGATCTGCAGCGTCCCGCCGTAGTTGCCGACGCCGTCGATGCGGTAATCCGAGCCGTCGGGCGGGTCGGCCATGTCCAGCGACACCTCGGCGTCGCCGGGCATGCCCTTGATCGCCTTGCGGATATCGCTCACGGTGATCACTTCGGATCCTCCTCGTCTTCGTCGGGCTCGGTCTCATCGCAGCTCTTGATGTCGTCGCGTCCGCACTCGGGGCACTTCTTGACGTCGTCGAGGACGCTGCCGACGATGAACTTGTCCTCGGGGGCGACGTAGTCGCACCAGCTACAGGCCCACAGGCCCGTGGTCTTGTTCTGCTCGACCTTGACCAGCAGGTCCGCCACCGAGAGCGAGCCCAGGTCGGCCGGCTCCAGGAAGTTGGCCTGCAAGGCCTCGGCGATCACGCAGGCGTCCCGGACGCTGTCGCACGCCTTGGAGTGCTTGGTGAGGTAGTCGACGGGGTAGTTGCCGTCGATCACGGACACGGTCGCCTTGCCGTAGCCGTCGGCCACCACCACCGCCCGGTCGCTGTCGGCGACGTAGATGTCGGCCATGAACACGACTTCGCCGCGGTAGTTGAGCCGCAGCTTCTCCCGCAAGGCCCCGGCCTCACGGTCAAGGGCCCTCAGCCTGTCGAGCTGGGCCTGGTTCACCGTCTGCTCGTTCGCCATCTTCGATCCCCAGCATGAGGCCGAACTCGCGGAGGAAGTCCTCCCGAGTCCAGCCCTCTGCCTTCCTCGCGGCGGTCCAGTCCTCCGCCTCGCGGAGGATCATCTGCGTCCGGTCCTCATGGGCCTTTTCTTCATCAGGCATGTCAGGCCTTGTGCTTGAGCTTTTCCTTCTGGGGCGACTCGTGCATCTCCTTGGTGGGCGTGCTGGTGCCGTTGCCGCCGAGGGCCTTGTCCAGCTCGGCGGTGACCTGCTTGCACTTGGCGCCCTTGACGCCGGTGACCTCGTACTGGACGGCGCCTTCCTCGTCGATCTCGATGGTGATGAACTCCTTGGCCATGGCTCAGACCCCCTTCTGCATCTTGAGCTGGATCTTGCCGTTGTCGAGCTTCTTCGTCTCGACCACCCGGAAGCCCTTCTTGGACATCACCTTCTTGGTGAGGGCCAGGGAGTAGCCCTGCTTGATGTTCTGGCCCTTGTCGCCGATCACGTTCTGCAGGGCCTTGCCCTTGTGGCCGTAGAGGTCGTAGACGAGGCAGTAGCCCTCGCCGCCGGGATGCTTGTGCACGCCGATCTCGTAGGCGTTGTTGTCGTCCTTCAGCTTCAGCTTGAAGCCGCCGTTGCACTTGCCGTAGTCCTCGGGCTTGATGCCGAGCTTGTAGGCGGCCTCGTCCGTGTGCCAGTCGTTCATCCACCGGCCGTACCAGTGGTAGGTCTGGGCCTCGACCATCTCCAGGCCCATGTCCTCGGCGACCTGCCGCAGGACGTCGAGGTCGGTGATGACGAGCCCGGGGAACGCGGTGACGTGTGAAATGGTCCACCTCCTGGGTTGGATTCAGAAGACTAGGGCTATTGTACAGGGTCCCAGCAGTCGATGCGGAGGCTGATGCGCTTGCCATCCGACAGCTTCAGGATCAGCCATTCGGAACGGACCGAGACGACGGTCCCAGTCCTCTCCCTGCGGGGCGTTCCCCGCAGGGCCCGGAGGGTAACCTCCTTGCCGTTCAGCTCCTCAGCCTGGCTTTTGGTCATCGTGCCCTTCTCCCATGAACGGCTTGCCCTGCTTCAGCCACCACTCGCGGGTCGTCGCGACGATCTCGTCGAGGTGCTCCGTCTTCACGACGTGGTCCAGCAAGGCCTCGATCTCGGCCGAGACCACCTTGTCGGCGTCCAGCACGTTCGTCTCGTGCAGCCACCGCAGCATCTCGTACAGCAGCGGGGCGACCTGCTCCAGGTGGGGCCGTGGGTGCGCTTCCGGCTCGTTGGTGTCGTAGGTGTGCTTCTCCGCGTCCTTGCGGTACGCCTCGGCAGCGGCCTCGCTCTCGAAGAGGTGAGTGTAGTGCTCCGTGCTGGAGCCGCCCTCCTGCTGCACCGAGTACATCCATTCAGGGTCGTAGTCGAACTTCTTCGCTTTCTTCTTGGCCATCGGTCAATCCTCCCTGGCGTTCTTGCAGACGGCCCTGGCCACCTCGTACTCGAAGTGCGGCGGCGTCAGCGCGAAGGACAGGCCGCACTCGCCAGCGGAATCGCCGGCGGCCATGATCTCCTCCCAGCACTTCTTTCGGGCCGCCCACTCCTTGTAGCCGACCTCGCAGGGCTTGTCGTACAGGTTCTGGTAGTGCCAGTCCGCGAAGTCGAGCGACTGCCCGACGGAGGTCCGCAGGTACAAGGGGTCCACGCCGAAGAACTGGACGTAGACCTTGCCCCGGTGGAGGTAGACCACCGCCGAGGCCTTGAGGTTGTAGTCGTTGTTCAGGCCCTCGCGGGTGCAGGCCCGCAACAGCTCGGCGACCTGCGAGAACTTCGCCTCCGGCCGGAACATGTCCTTCATCTTCTTGATGATGAAGGCCTGGAACCGCTTGCGGAAGGCGAGCAGCCACCTGAACAGCAGCTCGCTGCCACCCTTCTTCCACCGGAAGGCGTTGTTGATCTTGGTGCTCACTCTTCCCTCCTGATCTTCCGGATCGGTTCGGTCTCCGCCTTCCTGGCGGCCTGGACTGCCCGGAGCTGGGACCAGAACTCGTCCAGCCGAGCCGAGTAGACGCGGTAGGCCCCGTCGCTGTTGCAGTTCCGCATCAGGGCGTGCATGACGTCGATGTCCTTCTCCAGCTCAGCCTCGCGCTCCGCGAGGGTCTTGGGAGGGGCCTCGGGACCGTCGGCCTTGATGGCCCGGGGTTCGTCGCTCACAGGTCCCTCCGGATGCGCCTGGGGGCGTCCTCGGGAACGGGCGCCAGCGGGGCGTCGGCCGTGGCCGGGGCGACGCCGCCCGTCAGGGCGAGCAGGATCGACGGGGCGGCGCCGGGGTAGCTGTTGCCGGTCTCGACGTAGCCCTTGCCGAGCTTCTCCTTCATCATCTTGTTGGCCATGGCGACGGCCAGGCCCTGGTTGGCGTAGCTCTTCACCTGGGTCTGGCCCTGGGTGCCGATGCGGCCGAAGGTGGCCAGGTAGTGGCAGTCCACCACCTCGACGGTCCAGAACTTGTTGTGCCCGCCTCCCTGCAGGATGAAGCACCGACGGATCTTGCTGGCGGTCATGCTGCCCTCCGCGTGTAGTGCTTGGCGTACTTGCGGTCGGAGGCGGACTGGCCGAGCCACTTGCCCCGGCACTCCTCGACCGTCTTGAACATGCAGCCGGGCCCGACCGTGACGGCGGACCGGTACCCGCGCTGGCTGGACCACATGTCGGGATTGTAGAAGTCGACCATCGCCGAGACGCCGTCGCGCGACAGCATCTCCTTGATCTGGTCGTGGTACTTGGGGTCGTAGAGGGCGAGGAACTGGTCGAGGGGCAGCTCGACCAGCTCGCCGACGGGCAGGGGCGCGCTCATCGTCGCAAGGACTCCGAGTAGAGGGGTTCGAGGGGCGGCAGTCCCTCAGCGGTCACCCGCAGGCGCCATCGCCTGCCGTGTCGGTCGCAGACCACCAGGCCGTTGATGATGTCGTACTCGGCCTGGTGAAGGCAAGCTCGGTTGGAGGGGTCCTCCTCGATCTCGCCCGTCTTGGCGTCCCGTTCGACGCAGACGCCGGCTTCCTCGGCCAGCCTGGCCACCAGGTAGGTGGCCAGGTCGGTCGACAGGTCGGGTCCCGATCCCATCAGGTCGATAGTCATGGTTACATCTCGATGCTGCGGAACTTCCGGCCGTACTTCTTGACCTCGGCCTGGGCGAGGTGGACCTCGTCGCCGATCGACTTGAACACCTTCCCCAGGGCGTCGCCGATGAGGCCCTTGTTGCGGAGGGCGACGTTGAAGTCCTCGTGGGTGTGGGCGGCGAGCTGGGCCTGGGCCTTCTCGATGGCCTCCAGGAGCTTGGGCCGGGCCACGAAGTCGGAGAAGCTGCTGAGCTTCTCCAGGGCCCGCTTCATCACGCCCATCGACTCCTCGCGCAGGCCGCCCTTGCACTCCTGCACCTTGGAGACGATCGACTCGGCCACCGCCGCGGCCTCTTCGAGCGGCTGCTCGATGATGCCCATGAAGACGGAGTGGACGAAGTTCTTGCTCCCGGCCTCCATGTCCTGGAGGAACTCCTCCGCGTCGTCGCCGTGCACCAGGTCCTCCGGCGAGGGGATGGTGCTGCCCAGCGGGATGATGGGGATCTCGATGCCGAACCGCTCGCGCACCCCCGCTGCGGTCGGGATGTGCTTGACGAGCTGCTTGTAGATGCCGTCGGCGGCCTCCTTGGCCTCGGCAGCCGTCAGGCCCATCTCGGGACGGCTGTAGTGGGCGAGGAGATCCGGGTGGATCTTGGCGGCCAGGGCGGGCCAGGCCAGGGCGAACTCCTCCACGGCGGGCTCCCAGACCTCCTGGCGGTACTTCCGGATGGAAGCGAAGATCCGGGGGGCGTCCTTCAGGGAGATCACGTCGATCCCCCGCACCGGCTGCACCTTGGGGTGCATGAACCCCCGCATGATGCCGGCCATCTGGCTGAAGCGCTCGGCCCACTCCTTGGGCCGGAGCACCCAGTAGCCCTGGCCGGTCAGGGCCGCCGGCAGGCTCTTGCCGCCGAGGGTCGTGACGGCCCCCTCGATCTTGTGCCGGCCCTCCCACTGCTTCACGGTGAGGTCCACCAGCAGGGCCCGCTTGGCGATCTTGCCCACCAGCACGCCGGTGTCGGCCTCAGCCAGCTCGTTGAGCTGCTCCACGAACGGCTTCTCGGTCTCCATCGTCGTCATCACGCCTCCTCGGTATCGTCGATGTCGGACGCGGTGATCGCCTCGGGGTTGATGTACGCCTGGATGTACTCCGGCCCCGAGTCGAGCACCATGACTCCGCCGACGTCGTCAGTGTTGGTCTCCAGGAGGTCCCGGAGACGTGCAACGGCTTCATCCTTGTTCGCGGCAACGATCCGCGCACAGAAGCCGATCGGCCCCGTGCTGGAGTCGCCCAGGCTGAAGTGGAAGGACTTCTTCTTGTCGCTCTTCTTCTTGGCCATGTCAGGCTTGCCCCGTGACCCAGGAATGCCACTTGGCCTTGGCCCTGAAGGTCGGCGGGACGAAGCATCCCGGGAACATCAGGACGCCGTAGCCGAGGATCCACAGGCCGGCTTCCGTGGCGCTGCCGGCGTAGTGCTCGTCGTCGTTGCCGGTGTAGGCCAGACCGGCCCGGTTGCTGGCGCCGTACTTGGCGATCAGGGCTGCCAGGACGCCGGGCTCGGCCTCCAGGGCGTCGTCGAGGGCGTACTCCGCGTTGGATCCGTCCTCCATGGTGTGCTTCGCCACCAGCTTGTCGAGCTTCTTCTGCTCGGTCGCGTTCAGGATCACGCCGTAGCAGGAGTGAGCGAAGACGCTGTTCATGTCAGGTTTCCTCTTCCCAGTTGTCCTTGTTGGCGATGTCCTCTTCGGTGAGGCGGGCCCGGAGCCAGAGGTGCGGGAACATCGCCAGGAGCAGGACCCCCTCGACAGGGCCCGGCTCCTCGATATCGTCCATGGCCTCCCGCAGCATGTCCTGGGCCTTGGCCAGGCAGGTCGCCCTGACCCCGGCGGCGAAGGAGGAATCCTCCGGGTCGCCGGTGGCGAAGATGTACAGCTTATCCTTGGCGTTCGGGTCCTCCGGCTCTTCCGGGCCGTCTTCTTCCTCCGCGTCGGCCGCGGCCTCGGCCGCCTGCTCGGCCAGGACCATCAGGAGGTCCGAGACCAGCTCGTTGTAGGGCCGCTTGCTCGCATACAGCGGCGTGTTGGCGATGTTGACCAGGCGGAAGTCGAGGTCCGTCTTGCCGAAGTCGTAGGAGAGCGTGTCGGTCTCGTCCTCACCGATCCAGGCGATCTCCAGCTTCACGCTGTCGTTGACCTCGATCTCCTGGCCGTCAACCTTCAGGCGGATCTTCATCGTCGTCCTCCTCGTCGTCGTCCTCGGGCTCGCCGTAGGGCACACCCTCCTCGAACGTGGGGGGATCCTTGGTCCCGTTGACCAAGGCGTCCATGATGATGTCGATCAGCCGTTCGGTCTCCGTGATGGCGATCGTGGTGCCGTGGCCGTCCTCGATGCCCCAGCCGTCGTCGATGCCGCGGTCACGGGTCTTTGTGTACGGGCCGGCCATGCCTATCCCTCCCCACTGGCCATCTCTTCGTAGCCGATGCAACCCATCGTTTCCACCGTACCCTCGGGTAGGACGGCGTCACGGATCACGCCTTCGTGGGTAAAGACGAAGTGGAGCTGCTTGACAACCTCCTTGCCATCAACGGTCCCTTCGACACCCTCGACAACGACTCGGATGTCATTCAGGAACGGCGTGGGGACCTCCACGCCGTCCGCGAAGATCTTGATGATCCTCGGCTCAGACATTGGTCTCCTCCTCCTTCAAGGGCGTGACGCTCTTGCAGCCGCAGCCGGGGCAGTCTCCGGGCTGCTGCGAACGCGACCACTGCTTCTGCCAGATGGTGTTGCACGACGGGCACTTGTAGGTCACGTCGTAGACGGTCCCGCCGCCGGCCAGGTCGGCCGGCAGGCCGACGCCCGGGAAGTTCCGGTCGCCGGCCTTGACGGCTTCGCACTCGGTGTCGTGGGCGTGGGCGTAGTCGGGGTGCAGGCGTTCGGTCTGCTTGCACGTCATGCAGATCTGCTGGGTGTTGAACATGGACACGGTCCACGCACCCACGGGCGACACCCCACACCTTTCGCAGGCGTGGGGCGTCAGGACGGAACGGGTCATCAGTTCTGATCCGCCGGGCCGAGGTCCACGGACCGATGGCCACGCGCCAGGATCCGTCGGGACCGTTCCTTGGGCTTGGAGACGCTCTCGGCCTTCGTCTTGCAGAACAGGTTGATCTCGGCGATGTTCTCCGCGTCGAGGGCCGCCACGGGGCGGACCCGGCCGATGGAGGCGGCCAGGTCCATGAACGTCGGCTGGATGCTCTTCCGCTTCTTCCAGCTCGTCTTGACGGCCTTCTTGACGACCTCCTCCAGCTCGGCTCCGACGTACTGGTCGCACTTGTGCGCCAGCTCCGCGTACTGCTGGTCGGTGTAGACCGTCGGGTCGCAGCCGGCGTCGGCCAGCTTGAGCTTGAGGATCTCCTCCCGCTCGATCGCCGTCGGGAAGGTGGTGTAGTACACCGCCGAGATGCGGCCCGACCGGACCATCTCGATCGGAACCCCCTTCAGGCGGTTCATGGTCATGATCACGAACGCCGCCTTGTTGTCGTTGGCCATCCAGCTAATGAGCTGGCCAAAGACATGCTGCTCGACGTTGCTGCCGGACTGCGGCCCGGCGATGTTGGAGAAGGCCTTGTCGGCCTCGTCGATGAACAGAACGCAGGCGCCCTCGCCCGAGACCCGCCGCAGCACCCGCCGCATGTTCTCCTCGGACTGGCCCACGAACGACCCCAGCACGCTGCTGAAGTCGAACTGGATCAGCGGCAGGTCCATGGCCTTGGCGGTGGCCTTGGCGACCATCGACTTGCCGGTGCCCGGGATGCCGAGCAGCAGGACGCCCTTGTCCGGCTTGATGCCGGCGGCGATGGCCTCGGGGGTGTAGGCCTCCCGAGCCTCGGCGATCCACTCCAGGTACGCGTCGAACCCGGCGAAGCTGTCGATCGACGGGATAGCGTCCGGGTCCACCCAGGACAGCGACTCCTCGCGCTCGAAGGTCTTGGCCTTCATCCGCTGCACCTGCTTCACCATGTCCATGGAGAAGCCGCCGTGGGCCACGGCCGACACGGCCAGGATGTTGGTGATCTCGTACTGGGTGAGCCCCCGCAGGGTGCTCTGCAGCTTGAACTGCACGTCCGCGGGGATGGCGATGTCCGGGCCCGACGACCGGATCGAGCCCTTGACGTACTCGATCTCGCGGGCGATCGCCGCGTCGTCGGGCATCTCGAACTCGACGGACACGAAGTAGTGGTCGATGTCCGAGTGCGGCTTCCAGCCCGGCTGGGTGAACAGGAGCGTCCGGCAGTCGACCCGCTCCTCGGCCTCGCCGGTCTCGTCGTTGACGACCCGGCCTCGGACCGTCAGCGAGGCGTTCTCCACCAGGTCGCGCAGCACCCGGCGGGGCAGCGGGTCGTCGGCGTTCTGCCCCAGGTAGGGGTGGCAGTCCTTGAACACGAACACGATGTGACCCTGGAACCGCGACGGGCTGCAGGTGGCGGCCAGGGCTCCCCGGAGGTTCTCGGCGAACGACTCGTCGGACTTGGGATCGGCGTCGCTGAAGCCGTTGTTGATGTCCCAGGTGATGATCCTGTAGCCGACCGACGCGACGGCCTTCTCCAGGATGTCGCCGACCGCCGGCTCCACCTTGTCGAGCAGGGCGTGCAGCCGCTCGCCGTCCACGGACAGCAGGTTGCCTTCCAGCAGGTCGGGGGCGTCGGTCTTGAGGGCCTTGGCCAGGGCCTTGAGGTCCTTGGCTTCCTTGACGGCCCACTTCTTGCCCTTGGTCAGGCCCCAGGCGATCTGCTGGATCTCCAGCACCGTGCGGCCTTCCTCGTCGGTATCGACCCTCAGGACCGGGACGCCGGCCTTGATGTTGTGGATCAGGTGCTGCGTGAACGTGGTCACTTCTTCGTCTCCTGTGCGATCTTGGCTTTCCACGCCTCGGACATCAGGCGTCGGCTTTCGGCGGGCGGGCGGTTGCGGCGTCCTGCCTCCCAGAGCAGCTTCCACAGCCGCAGGTAGTCGTTGCCGGGCCTGCGAAGCTCTTCGATCAGGGTATGGATGGCGGCCATGGTCCGCGTGCGGACCTCGAACTCCGTCATGTGGGCGTCGGTGAAGGCGCAGCCGTAGGGTGACACCTCGTGCATGCTGCACAGGCCGTCCTTGAGGTGGACGCACGAGCCGTCCTCCTTGCGGGCCGGCACCAGCGTGGGCACCTGGGCCGGCCCGGTGCCCGTGGCCATGGTGAATCCCGGCGACGCCAGCAGGCGACGCATGGCCCACGCCTCCAGGCCTTCGCCCTCCTGGGCGTCGGCCTCGTGCAGCCGGGGGAGGTCCGCCGGCAGCAAATAGGAGGGCATGAACCTGCAGTTGAACTCGCACTCCTCGCAGGAGCACGACGTGCGGGCGTAGCCGAGCTCGATGCGGGGCATCAGTCTTCCTCGTCCAGTTCCTCTTCATCCATGCAATCGAACGCGTCGTGGGCGTTGAGGCACGCGATGAAGCTCGTCATGGTCCCGTCGAACTCCTCGGTGGCGGGCTGGTCGTCCTCCGCCTCGTCGAAGTACACCAGCGAGAGGACCCGGTTGAACTGCGGCCGGCCCTGCTCGTCCTTCGTCCGGGCGTAGATGAAATCCTCCCGGATCTGGAAGATGCCGATGGTGACGGTCTCGCCCTGAAGGACGCGATCGAGGTAGGGCTGCAGCCGCCTTTGCCTCGCTTCCTGCTCCTTCGTCACTTCGTCGATCATGATCGCCCTTTGCTTATTCGGAGAAGCAGGAGCAGCCGCCGACCGTCGGTGCCGCGTCCGGCTCCCTGCCGGCCTGGATCTCCTGGCGGAACTTGGCGAGAGGCAGGGGCTTGAGCGTGCCGCCCCGGCGGTCCCGCAGGATGCTGACGTCCTTGCCGAGGTGCTGCCGCACCTCCTCTTCCTTGGCCTCGGCGATGGCGTACTGGCTGGGCAGCTTCTCCAGCAGCATGGCCCAGTGGGCCTGGCCGGCCTTGACGCACATGCCGGCGCAGTTGGCATGGCTGAAGCCGAGCCGGTAGAGCTTCTGGACCCACAGGCCGGCCTCCAGGACGGCCTTGCGGACGTCTGCCGGGCCCGGGTAGGGCTTCTGGCAGAGCAGGGACTCGGCCTTGTAGGGCTTGACCCGCTCCGTGATGTCGTCGAGGCGTTCCCTCTCGAAGAGGGAGATGCCGTAGTGCAGGACGCATTCGTCCGGCCGGTAGTTGGCTGCGACCCAGGCGTCGCAGAGCTTCCGCTTGAGGATCTTGCTGCAGGGGTCGGCGCGGGTGTTGCCGAGGAACCGCTCGTCCTTGAACACCTGCCAGATGTCCCTGCCGTCTGCGATCTCGGTGACGGCCATTCCCAGGGCCTTGGCTGCTGCCCGGCCCCAGGCGTAGGTGTCGTCGTCTTCGGACTTCGTGTCGGCGAACAGCAACAGCGTGTTCTCCGGACCGAAGCGTTCGACGCACAGCTTCCCCTCGTACCACGAGGACTCGCCGAAGCTGTACATCACGATGTGCTTGAGCATGTCTCATCCTGCGGGCGGTTCGGCCTCTTGCCGCCGGCGGACTCGCCGGACAGTCACTCGGGCTTGAAGTCGACTATCTTAACCTCGACCCGGCCACATGCCGCAGTGGCCTTGCCGCTTTTGTTCCGGTGGGCCTTCGGGCCCAGTTCGCTGGCCAGGGCCCGCAGGTCGACGGAGACCTTGACCAGGATGTCCATCCGCTCGCCCTTCTCCGTGATCGTGATCAGGAAGTCCTGGTGGACCACGGTCTCGTCGCAGTAGCGGCCCTTGCGGACCATCAGGATTTCCTCACCAGCCTGCCCTTGCCGCAGAACAGGCACTTGCGCGGCCGGTGCCGCTGCGTGCTGAAGGACAGGGTGGCGTTCTGGCACCGCGGGCAGTGCCAGACCTTCCTCTGACGGTTGTGGTGCTTCGTCATGGCTTCTCCCTTGGATAGGAGGCCCGGACCAGGCCTCCGTCGAGCGGCTTGCCGTCCCGCTTGACCAGGTCGAGCATCGTGCCGTCGGACACGACGACGTGGTACTGCATGAACTCGGGGGCGGCGTACCGGCCGCAGACGAACTGGCGGAGGAAGGTCACAGCCTCCTCCTCCTTGTCGAACGGCCCGCCGCCCTGGTTCTCGGAGTACATGACGTAGTAGCCGGCCGGCGGGCAGGTCTCGCCCAGCGTGATCGTCGGGACGCACAGGCCCATCTCAGTCCTCCTCGAACAGGTTCTCCAGTCTGCGGAAGTTGGTTTCCAGATGCTCCACGCGGTCCGCCAGGATCGCGTCGATCTCGGAATCGGACGGGTCCGGCCCGTGCTCCATCGGGTCGATCTCGTCGAGGTTCAAGTCCGCCAGGACCTCCGTGGTGGTGTTGGAGGCCATGTGGGACAGGGCGTAGCGTACCAGGTTGCGATCGGCCTTGCTGAGGCCGCTGAGATCCTTCATCAGTGGGTCTCCGTGGTGAACCAGCTACCGGTCAGCGGATCCTTGCGGATCCCGGAGCGGGCCAGCAGCTTCTCGCAGCACGGCAGGCAGCCTGGCCGCAAGGTGTCCAGCCTGCCAGGGCCCAGGACCTCCTCGTCGCCTCCTGCCGCTTCCACGGCATCGGCGCAGGCCTGGCAGGTCCAGTCGTCCGGGAGCCCCTCGCCCGGATGGGTCACCTGCACGATCTCGCCGGCAGGGAAGATCCTCTCGATCAGGTGGATGCACACCAGGCAGAAGGGCTGCTTGCCGTGCGTGCCGCAGTTGATGGTGTCGTCGTCGGCCATCATCCGATCCTCTTGACGGCGGAGCGGGCGATGGCCCACTCGGAGTAGTTGCCGTACCCCTCGTTGAGCCGCACGATCATGTGCGGCTCGCCGTCGATGACCCGCTTCTCGACATGCTTCATGACGAAGCCGTGCGAGATGTCCGCCATGTTCCACGAGGCAGCGTGGATCAGCAGGTCCAGCACGTTGAGCGGGCTGGTCCAGACGTCCGGGTTCGGCTCGATGTGCTTGCTGCAGACCAGCAGTTGCCGCAGCAGCTTGCCGGCCTCGGACAGATGGGGCCTCTGGCCGGCTACACCCTCCAGGAGGCCCTTGTTGAACAGCCGCTGGAGCACGGGCAGTTCAGCCCGGGCCATGCTCTTGTCGGGGTCCCAGGGCCTACCGGCGAGCATCCGGATCTCCTGGATGCCGAGGGACAGGTTGAAGGCCGCGGATCGCGTGGTGTGGGCCAGGTTGGCTCGGGCCTGCTCTGCGGTCGCAGCGAGGGTCTGGGCCACGTCGAACGGGGCCGTGCTCATCCGGTGGTCTCCTCTTCGGGTCTCTGGATCCGTCGGTAGGGCGTCTCCCCCGCCGGTGCGGGGGCAGGAGGGGGCGTGGGGCGGTCGAGCGGGGCGTCCCCGTCCTCGATGGTGTCCCAGCCGTTGACCAGGAGGTCGCTGGTCATCGCGTAGTCGTCGGCGTGGGTACGCGAGAGCCGGACACCGCTGACGCCCGTTCGGGCGATGAGGTCCTCCAGCCAGGCCAGACGGGACGTGGCCTCGCAGATGGGCTCCGGGTCGCCCTCGCCGTCCTCGTCGTAGTCGATGACGGCCATCAGCAGCACGCGGACCTTCATGACTTCTTGACCTTGAGGGGCTTGCCGAACGCCGGCTTGCCCTGGGAGATGGCCAGCAGGTCGTCCCAGGAGATCTCGGGCGTCTCGAAGTAGTCGTCGCTGTGCTTGGCCGAGGCCGACCACAGGATGCCGGTGCCGGTGACCATCATGCACTCCGTGGCGGTCCGGCTGAGCGTGTTGTCGAGTTCGGGCTCCTCGGCGGCCTGTCGCCAGGCAGAGTCCTCGGGCAGCTTCACGTTGACCTTCTCGCCGTACTCCACCCGGGAGTCGAAGAACTCCAGGCAGTAGAGCGTGTTGTCGAAGGCGTGGACCCGCTGCCAGTGCTCGCGGTAGTTCAGCAGGCCCTTCGCCTGCGTCGGGGTGATTCCCATCACGGCGCGGCCGAACATGTCGGTCAGGTCGGTGGTCTTGCAGACCAGCCAGATGCCGCTCTCGGCCTCGGGCGTCTCGTCAGTGGTCGTCATCGCAGCGTCCTCCGTCCTTCAGCCTGAGGGCAGCCTGCACGGCCTCGTCGACCGTGCGGTGCATGCCGTCGGGGTCCAGCTCGAACTCGTAGAGGAGTCCTGCAGGGCTCCAGAGCTCGACCGACGCGGAGCCGGCCTCCACGTCGATCCTCAGCCGCCAGCCTTCCGGGAGGTCCCGGGCGGCGTCGTCGACGGCCTTGCCGAGCCGTCGGTCCAGCTCCTCCTTGGGCAGGCTCACTTCTTGGCCTTCTCGTCGTTCTCCAGCTTCGCCACGGCGGCCTCGATGGCCGTGCGGACCTCCTGGTGCAGGTTGATCTTCACGACTCCCTTGAAGGCCTCCCACTTCTCCCGGGCCTTGCGGTACTCCCCCTCCAGGCGCAGGAACTCCTGCTTCTCCTCGTCGCTGAGGGGCCGGAAGGTGTCCCGGAAGGGATCGTACTGCTCGGACTTGCCCCCGGCCCAGGTCACGAGGATCTTGCCGGTGCTGGCGTGGAAGCCGGTCGCGACGCCCTTGCGGATCTCGGGGACCGGCTTGGTGGTCGGGTACTGGACTCCGACGAACGGCACCGACACCTTGGCCTGCCGCCGCCGCGACTTCTCCAGGAGGGTCTTCCGCAGGCCCTCCAGGGTGTCGGAGCTGGGCCAGGGCACCTCCTCGCCCGGCAGGCCCGGATCCGCCCTGAACTTGCCGTCCTCGCCCACGAAGACGTCGTACGAGACGCCCCGGACCTCCATCGCCATCAGTTTCAGGTCAGCCATGTTCTCTCCTCCAGCTCCAGCGGACCACTTCGATGTCGAAGTCTTGCAGGCAGCCGATCGGCACGGTGTCGTGGAACTCGTCAAGGAGCAACTCCTCGATCATCTCGTCGTCTTCCTTGCTGCCGATGGAAGGGACGGTGATGGTGAACTCGTAGTCCCGGTACGAGCCGACCCCGTCCGGGCCGGCTGGCAGCGCGTCCTCGTCATCCGAGTCGCCCAGGGCCTGGACCTCCTGGGTGACCCGGACCGTGCCTCGCACCTCAGGCATCGGCCTGCTCCTTGACCGTCACGATGGTCTTGGCTTTGGGCGACCGCCTGGCCTCCGCCATGGCGTAGCGCAGCAGCTCCGTGGCCGGCAGGATCGCCATGCGTTCCTGGGCCGTGTCCAGCGGGATCCTGCGGTGCCTCGCCAGCAGCTCGGCGGGGTTGGCGAACACCTTCTCGGTGTCGGGCTCGGCCCGCAGGAGGGACGGCGGCATCAGGTCGGACCATCCGCAGTTGGCGCGGAACACCGCGGCCCCGGCGCACTGGAGCTGGTCGAGGCCGCAGTCCTTCTGGTCGTAGTGGGGATCCATGTGGCAGGGGAGCATGAACGGTCCCCGGGCCTGGCCGATGTAGACCTCGGGCGGCGCTCCGCCCTTCACCAGCGTCTCGTCGCTGACGTCGCGGGCGAACGGGCACTGCCGGCAGGGCGCGGCCGGCTGGGGCCGGTCGCTGGGGAGCTGGAACTCGGCCCGGACGCCGGTCTCGGACTCGAAGACCTTGCAGGCCTGTTCGATCTCGGCCCTGGAGACCGACGTCGGCGCGTTGCCCTGGACGTGGACGGTCGGACCCTGGGCCGTGGGCTGCAGGATGAGCGGCATGATCGCGACGGGTGCCCCCATGTCCTTCGCCGCCTGGGTGATGGCCTGGAGGGCCCCACCGATCTTCTTGGCCTTGTTCATGGCCCTCCTCTCGCGGTTACGCTTGCTCACGTCTTCTCCTCAATCGGGACAGTGCTTGGCATGATCGTAGCGGAGCCAGCGGATCCAGCCCGTCGGGGTCCAGAAGCCCCAGCTCCGCTCCTTGATGCCGTGGAACACGATCGTCCACGCGGGCCGGCCCCGGTCGAGCTCGACCCGATGGGCCCTCGCGGCCGGGGCGTAGCGGCTCGCCCCTGGCCCCAGCCAGCGGCGTCGCTGCCACTTGCCGTCCGAGCCCTGCTTGGCGTGCTTCGACCGGGCGGCTTCGGCCTCGGTGCAGGCGATCCATTCGTAGTAGCCGCCGCTGAGGATGAACGTCCTGAACGGCCAGGGGTGGTCGTGGAGGCAGGCGTCGTCGCTGCCCAGGAACTGGTGGACCATGATGCTGAACAGCCAGCAGCGGAACAGCAGCCACCGCCGCAGGTAGGGCTTCTTGTCCGCCCGCGTGATGTCCTGATACTCGAAGAACGTGCATCCCAGCAGTTTCATCAGCAGGCTCCTTTCTCGGACCAGGGCGATCGTATCTGTTCTCGGGCTACCCTCGCCCTGATCTTCCACAGGGCCTTGGCCTCGATCTGCCGGATCCGGTCCCTGGTGACACCGAATCCCTGTCCGATCTGTTCCAGGGTCATGCCTTCCATGAACCGGTACTGGACGATCATGGCCTCCCGGGCCGTGAGCCACGACAGGAAGCGGCCGGCGAGCTTCCTGTCTTCTCCATCGTGCCGGAAATGCTCGGCGGAGCCTGGCACGATCTCGACTCGGTCCTCCGGCTGCCAGGTCTCCCAGCGGCCGCCGACCTTCACGCGCTGGAACGGTTCCGTTCGCACTCCCTTCGCACGACGCACGCTGGCCTTCGTGTGGTTCAGCAGGCCCCAGCGGATCCCCCGGATCATCCAGCTACGGAACTTCCGCCAGTACCCGCCCTTCCAGCTCTCCACCGGGCCGAGGCCTTCCTCGTCTGTCCATCGCACGGCTGTCCGGCAGACATGCAGCAGGGCCACCGCGGACAGCTCGGCGATCGACTCCGGGACGTTGTACTGCCGCTTGAAGTGCAGGGCGGTGAGCCTGGCCCATCGCGGAGCGGCGTAGGCGGCCCGCTCCTGCTCCTCGGGGGTCATGCGGACCTTGGCCCAGCACCGTTTGGGCTTGTCGGACTTCTGGGCATCCTTGGGCTTCTTGCGCTTCTTCTTGAACTTCTTCCACGGCCTCTTCGGTTCCGTCTGCGGCTTCGACAGGTAGGGAAGGGCCTGCGCGAGCAATTCTTCGTCTGTCATCGTCGGCCTCCGATATGGGGGCTCTAGCAAGAACGGGCAGCCCGGTGGGCTGCCCGCTGCGAGGTTCTTCACTCCTTGCTGGAGTACAGGATGGTCCTTTCGATCTTCACCTTGCCGGACGATCTGAGCTGTTGGAGCTTCTGCTTGAGCAGGACCTCCTTACAGCGGTGGATCTGCTTCGCTCGATCGGCGATGGCTCGGATCTCGGTCCCCGGGGAGTGGGGAGTGCACGTCTTTTCCCAGGCCGCGAAGATCTCCTCATCCGGCTTCCAGCACGGCGCCAGCTTCTTCAGCAGCTTGTCGATGTCCGCCTTGCCGAGTTTCTTGACCCAGTAGAGGATGACGGGCAGGGTCAGGCCGTTCTCGGTGTCGCCGGGCCTCGACAGGTAGGCCTCCGTGACGTCCGCGACATCCCGAAGCTGTCGCGGCCGGTCGATGAGCCTGTACTGCCTCTTGCCCTTCCCTCCCCGCCTCTCGGCCATGCCGTCTCGGACCATGGCGTTCAGGGTCTTGCTGACGATGAGCTGCTTGTGCTTGAAGATCTGGGACTCTTGCCTTCTGATGTTGGTATCGCTCTTCTTGAGCTTCCGTCCCACCGCCCAGAGGGGGATGTCCCCCGCCAGGCCGAACGTCAGGACGTCCATGGGTCGCCACTCCTCGTCCGGGAACCGCTTGCGGACGATGCTCCTTTCCAGCTTGAACTCCTTCTCCTCGACTTCGTTCGACATCAGGACTTGTTCTCCTTGTCGGGCACGGGTGCGCGCGTCGCGCCCTGCAGGGCCTGCTGCAGCCGGTCGCTCACGTCGAACATCGTGTTGACGAGTCGCTGCCGGGCAGCCGGAGCCACCTTCTTGCACAGGGCGAGGACGCTGATGTTCTCCGGGAGGTTGCGGTTCAGGGTCCCGAGGTAGGCGACCGACGTGACCCTGAGGACCTCGTGCGGATCCCGCGACTGCGAGATCTTCTTCTTGGGCGTCTCCAGCGGCGCGTCGAGGCGGCCGGTCAGGCTCTTCAAGTCCATCAGCTCGTACAGCTCGTCCGGTTCGTCCGTCTGCTTGAGCGACTCGGCCTTCTTGACGAAGTCGATCAGGCTGCGGTCGCTGAAGGAGTTGTGCGGGTACTTGGCCAGCCTCTGACCCAGGAGCTGGAAGACCTCGATGTTGCTCGCATCCTTGGCCATCGGGGCCAGGCGGGCCAGCCAGGTGTCCGGGAACCCCATGACGCCGGGGAAGTGGAACGGGTTGCCGAGCTTCTCCAGCTCCTTCTTGAACTTCTCGGCGGCGACGTGCTCCTCCAGGGGCTTCACGGGCGCGTAGAGGGCTGCGGCGCACTCCTCGATCGTCTCGGTGGCGTGTCCGAACGCGTCCCAGCGGTCCTTGGCCCGCTGGACGAGCTCTTCCTTCGGGACGCCCAGGCCGTTGTGGGCGTTGAGGGCGGCGCAGACGGACACGATGTGCGCGGGATCGGCGTTCTTGATCCTGTAGACCGTGAAGCTCTGCACCTCGTTGAGGTCCATGAAGAACTGCCGGTGCTTGCCATCGCCGACGCCGTGGGGCCCGTCGAGGTCGTCCGTGAGCGGCCACACGACCAGGTAGGGCAGCGACAGCTTGCCGCCGCAGGAGTTCCGGACCCGGAACATCTGCACGATCTGCTGCTCGTTGATGGCCGTGTCCATCCTCGCGGCGTTGGCGCTCTCGGAGATCTTCTGGAGCCTGTTGAGGGGGAAGTTATCGAGGACATCGAAGTCCAGGCCCTCGGCCACCAGCTTCTGCCGGTGGTCGTCCCGCTCCCAGGGCTTCACGGAGTTGGGGCTCTTGACGAACTCCTTGTACGGGTTCGCGGTCTTCTTGCTCATGTGTTTGTTCCTCTGGGTCCAAGTCGCCAGGTGATCCACCTAGCAATTTAGGGATGCGACCGGGGCGACGACAATCCCCGGACGCGGAATGCTACGCATAGGCTACAAGCCGTTTTACGCTTACTCGGTCGGCAGCGAACCTTCCTCCTCGACGTAGTCGTCGCTGTCGATGTACTCGCCCTCCCGGACCTGACCCTCGCAGGTGCAGGTGACGTGCTGCCCAGGGGCCAGGGCCCACTTCTCGGGCTTCTCCTTCGGGGCGGGCGGACCGTCCCGCTCGATCTCCTTGGTGTACTCGGCCCAGGAGAAGTACCGGCCCAGGCCCTTGACCGTCTTCAGCTCGGCGTTGGCCTCCATCTCCAGGGCCCGGTCCATCAGCCGCGGGTGGAGCTGGATCAGGCTGACGATCTCCGGCTTCTTCATCGCGCTGCAGTAGAAGCAGCTCGACTTGCCCGGCACCGGCAGGCCCGTGTCCCGGAGCAGTTGGGCCGCGGCCGCCCGGCCGATGCCCGCCTCCCGGAGGGGGTAGACGTAGTGGTAGAAGTCGTCGTCCGACACCTTCGAGCGGTGGTCCTCGTCGGCGGAGTAGCCGATGAGCTTCACCACCCTGTTCGCGGCCCGGGGGCCCTTGTGGTCGCGGCGGCCTGCGGGGCTGAGGCCCCACCAGCTCGCGGCCGCCGGCCACTGCTTGGCCCACTTGTGCTGCGGCCTCTGCTTGTACTTCTCCGAGCACCCACGGAAGCCGTAGGTGATGGAGGGGAGCATCTTCTTCTCCAGGCAGTTCCGCTCCAGCGTGCCGTACATGCCGTCGTTCCGGACGACGTTGATGGCGGCCATCGTCCTCGACTCCGGCAGGCCCATGTCCTCGTAGCCCGGCGGCCTCCGCCAGACGGAGTCGCCCGGGCAACGGATGCCGCGGGCATGCAGCCAGTCGTCCATCAGGAAGATGTGCAGGTAGGTCTCCGGCTTCTCGGCGCCGGTGTCGGCGAACAGGACGGCGTCCGGCATCAGGCCCCTGCTGCAGAGCACAGCCAGCATGGCCGTGCTGTCGAGTCCGCCGCCGAACGCCGCCATGACGGGAGGACGGTCGGTGCCGGCCTCCCCCTTCGTGTCGAACATCAGGCCGACCTGCCTTTCTTCATCTTGGCGATCGTCTCGGGGTCGTCCTTGCGGTGCGCACCCATGAGCGGGTCGCCGTCGCCGTGGTCCATGCGGTACAGGTGCCACTCTTCGGCGAAGTCCATGACGCTGTCATAGAAGCTGATGTTCTGCGCGTGCGGATCGCTGCGGGCGGCGTTGCACCGGTCGGCCAGCTCGTCCAGGAACACGCCCTTCTGGTCGGGCGTCATCAGCTTCAGCAGGCCGTAGACCTGGAGGCAGGTCTCGGCGTCCTCGTCGCGGGCGCCCAGTACGAAGCTGGGCCACTCGACCACGGTGCCGTCGCGACGGATCACCAGGTACTTGCCCTCGGGCGTCTCGGGGTTGTTGCGGAACAGGGTCGTCAGGGGCTTCTTGGGCTTCTCGTCGTGGTCCATGGTCTTCCTCAGGTAGGGAACTTTCCGTCTCGGAACGCTTCAAGCACGCTGGCCGCGGTCGGCTGCAGCAGCAGGCCCAGGTCGACGAAGGCCTGCTCGGTGATGTTCAGGACGCCGCCTTCCCACACCTCGAAGGGGATCTCCGCCCGGGCCAGGGCGTCCCGCAGCAGCGAGTCCTCGTACGGCGTCGTCGGGACGAGATGCAGGTTGGGCGGGTCGCGGGGGTAGAACCGGATGATCATCCGTCACTCCTTGTCCAGTATCAGGTCCAACACCCGACAGCCGCGGACATGGGGCCCGGGCGATCGCAGGTGCGACAACGCCGGCTCGTTGACGCAACCCAGCTCCTCCATGGCGTCAGCCAAGACGCCCAGCCGAGCCGGCTCCAGGAAGCCGGACTGCTCATCGCGTTCCGCGTAGGCGGCCTGCGCCAGCGTCCTCACCAGCTTCTCGTCGGCGACCAGGCTGACTGCGCTGTTCGGCTCCCATCGCCACAGGCCGACGATGTCTTTCATGATCAGCTTGACCATCGACCGGTCTCGCAACGACACGAACGACCGGACGACGTTGCGGGCCGCGTCAATCGTCGAGTTGTACAGTGCCTCCAGGACCACCCGGTGCGTGTTCGCCACGGCAGGGTTGGCCAGCAGGTTACGCTCCCATTCCCGCCTCGCTTCCTGGTACGCGGTCCTGAAGCTGATCTCGGCCGTCCGCTTCTTCCCCCGGATGCGGTCGGCGAGGTCCTCGATGGCCCGGATATGCTGCAGGCTCCTCGGCATCAGCTCGGAGAGGTGTATCCGGCAGCAGGCGGCGGTCATCAGACGAAAGCCGCGCTGGCTCGGTCTCCTGTTCCGGGGGATGCTGCACAGCGCTTGCCAGGCGTCGAGATGAGGGTCGTCCCAGACGTTCAGCATTCTCTGATCCTCTTGCATGCCTCCACGAACTCCCTGTCCTCCAGTTCGACCGCGCCGGCCTTCACGGCAGCGGCCCGCCTCTTCTCCGTGAGGTCGTAGTGCGGTGTCCTCTTGTCCTGGAACCAGGACCGGCGGAGGCCGATCCCGAGGGCGAAGGCGTGCAGCTCCTCCAGGGTGTCTGCCACCAAATGACAAGAGGGGCCGAGGCGCCAGCCCCAGTCCCTCAGCTTATCGACGTAGACGGCCACGGCGCGCCTCCGGTCGAGTTTCCGGAAACTCGGTCACAGGTTCCTTCGGATCCTCCGCACAGGCTCCCGCTCGGCCTCCCGGATGTCCGGGATGGCCGCCAGCACGAGCGGGTCCACCTCGTGCGCCGGCCAGACGTGGCCGAAGTCGCAGGTGAGCTGCGGGCAGCAGCCGTAGCCGCACACATAGAGGTCCAGGGTCGCCGTATCGAAGTCAATGGCGACCCTTGGCGTCAACAGGTCTGGCTGGTACCGGTTGAGGTCGACGACGCCGCTGAACTCCACCAGGATGCCCGTGGCCTGCGTCTCGCACTCGGGGCATGTGAGCGGCACGAGCTTGCCGGCCTTCAATCGGTCCGGCAGGCTTTCGAGATGGATAGGCGATACGTTGCTACCGGCCCTGCGGACTTGATGTCGGTTCAATCAGGCTTCTCCAGGGGCGACAGTTTCCAGAGATCCAGCTTCCTGGGGTTCGGCCGTCCGCTGCTGTCCTGGGGGTTCCTGTCGAGCATGCCGGATCGCGGCGAGAGCAGCTCGACTCTCCAGAGGCTTTGCGGCCGCGTCGACGTCCCGTCCCACGGCCCGCCGCATCCGCAGCAAGGGTAGGCAGAGGCGTCCTCGGCCTGCTCGTGGACCCACAGCGTCCCGTTCTTCTGGGACCAGCTCCCGTGCCACCAGCCGCCGCCCCAGAGGCCGGAGAAGGAGCCGTCCTTGCGGAAGCGGGCCTCGATCACGGTACCGGCCCAGTGCATCATGTACCTGCCGGGAACGATCGCACGGACAGGGAACCTCGGCTGGGGCTTGACAGCGTACGGCACCGGGGCCGCCAGCGTGGCCAGGGCGATGATCATGGCGTTGAACATCAGACTCCCTCCAGGTTCAGCCGGGCAAGGGGAGGTCTTCCCCGTCTTCCGGCAAGGTGCGGAGCATCTTCTCGACGAGCGGCTTGAGCCGTTCGGCACCCGTGCTCCGGAGCTTCAGGTCCCCGATCTGCTTCAGGAGCGCCCGCAGGCGGCCCTTCACCAGATGGTTGATGGCGTCGCTCTTGTCCTTCTCCATCCCGGCGATCGCCGAGAACATCTCCGGGTCGTCGGAGAAGTTGTAGCGGACATGGTCGGCCAGGTCCTTGTCCCGGATGGCCACGCGCAGCACGTCCGGTGCCACCTGGATGCCCTCGCGGTCGAGGACCTTGCCGACGTAGGCCCGGATCTCCTCGCTGAACGGCTCGGCCGTGTCGGGCGGGGCCAGCAGCATGGCCTCGGTCATGCCCCAGGCGCAGTCGGCCGAGTCGGCCAGGGCCATGCTGGTCGAGGGGATGTAGTGGCCGTTGAAGGAGACGCAGGAGCGGACGAAGTCCGGAAGGGAAACGAAGAAGCTGTTCTCGGTCAGCAGGCTGATCGCGGTCATTAGCCGGTCGAAGTTAGCCGCTGGAACATCCACGCGGAAGTCGTCCTCGACCTCCATCTGGATGGTGGTGGGATGCCAGGTGAGGCCCTCGGTGCCGTAGGCGTCGATGAACAGCATCAGGAGCGTGGTGGCAAAGGAGCCAGGCGAAGCCCACAGGGCCGCCTGGCTCCGTTCATCGAACGGGGTGGACCTCGTGCTCGGCATGGCTCCCTCCAGCTAGGCTCGCGGCTTCTTGCCTCGCATGGCCCCGATGTAGATCGCGGCCAGGTTGTAGACGATGCTCTCTTCGGGGAAGGACGGCATGCCAGGCAGCCATGCGGCCTGGTGCAGGTGCAGCACCGCGTCCCGTCCCGAGATGCAGGCCATGGAGCCGTTGCAGACGGTCACCAGGCCCACGGGCAGCTTGGCCAGGTCGCCGCCGTTCGACGCCAGGGCCGTCTCCAGGGTGTTGCCGTAGGCCTCGATGTTCTCCGACATCTCGCTGAGGATCAGGTCCTGGTACGAGGACGACACCTTGGCGCTGCCTTGCATCCGGTCGGCGAACCAGAGCATCAGGGCCTCCCCGGCGGAAAGGACCGACGGGGAGACGCCCTTGAGCCCCATGGCGTTGAGGAGGATCCGGATGCTGCTCTTGGGCATGTACCGGATCTTCTCCTCGACGGCTTCGTAGGGGATGGGCATCAGGATCCCAGGCCCCCGCTGAGGTTGAAGTCGTTGCGGTACTTCATCCCCGGCTGGGCCGACAGGGTGCAGTCCTGGCCCTCGGCGTTGACGGGGTAGGGGCCGCTGGTGCTGGAGATGCCGGCGCGGAAGAGGCCGACGTTCTTGGCCCCCATGATGGCCACTTCCTTGGCCTTGGTGCCGAGGGCCTCCTCGATGTTGTCGCACTCGACGACCACCTTGGCGTTGACGGTTCCGATGGCCTCGCTGCTGATGACCTGGACAGGCATGCTGGTCTCCTTGGGACTCGGTTGGATCCTTCCTGCGGACGCTGGCCATTATACAACCGGGTGCGGGCCCGGCCATAGAGGATAGGTAAGGATGCTTTCGGCCGACAGGTAAGGAAGGGGAAGGCCCGGCCTCTCGATCGGGAAAGCTGCACCGGTGAGGGTACAGTTTCCCGGCCGAGAGGCCGGTGGAAGCCGCGTCGTCAGACGGGCTTGGAGTTGATCGCCTGGAGGATCTCCTCCTGGCGAGTGCCGAGCTCGAAGGCCCGGGTGCGGAACTTCTCGGTGCAGTAGCCGACGTCCGGGTAGAGACCCTGCTCGGGTGCCCAGATCAGCCGGTTGCTGCTGCCGAAGATCACACAGTTCGACGAGCTCTGCTGGATGCAGAAGTCATAGGCGTCGATGCCCCGCCAGTTCTCGGCGGCGGCCCGGGCGACTTCGGCAGCGGCTGCCGGCACGTCGGCGATCCCAGCGATCTCGCACAGCTCGTGGAACGCAGCTCCGTCCTTGAGGATCAGGGCCGCCTGGAGCATCCGCTTCTCCAGGTCGTACGGGAGCTTCTCGATGACAGTCTCCTCACACGGTGACGTCGGTGGTCCTGTTGCCGATCCGGTACAGGCATCGGATCTTGTCGACCCCAAGGAGCTTCTTGAAGGCCGCGAGACGGTCAGGGGCCAGGCCCGCCACGGCGGCCTTGGCGGGGTTGAGGTTGGGCGGCTTCGACGGGCAGCAGCTCATGGCGGACCGGGCCATGGCCGGCCGCAGGAACGGGAACTGGTCCACGTTGGCAGGGATCATGGCCAGGCCGGCCAGGACCGAGTCTTCCAGGACGAGCATGCTCATCGGAGCCTCCTTGCTCAACCGTCTTCGGTCGTGCGTATCCGCCGCACGACATCCGCGAGCCACGGCATCGGCGGCGCCTGGACCTTGATGAGGTTGGTGACCTGCACGGTCTCCTCGCCATCGCCCAGGTCCGCGGCGTTGCCCCGCAGCCAGTGCTCGGCGTCCACCGACATGGCCAGACGGATCTCTTCGAGCACGGCCACGAACCGGTCCCGGTCGTCGTGCAGGCCGAAGTAGAGCGTGCCGGTGAAGCTGCTCTCCTCGCCCACGGCCGGGAACCGAACCTTCAAGGCCCGGGTCTGGTTGTTCCAGTAGCTGGCCGTGTTCTGCGAGTCGTACATCGGCGTGATCTGCCGGATGTCGGACCAGGACATCGCCGTGTCGTTCCTCTTGGGAGTCAGCGACACGGTCCCGGTCAGTTCCAGGGCGTAGTAGCTGATGTGGTGCCAGTCCGGCAGCCAGGCCGCCACCTCCTGGTAGGTGTAGTGGATGCCCAGCGAGAACCACAGCGGGTACCGCCAGGAACCCCGTGGCTTGGGTCCCCGGCGGTACTTGAGGATGATCTTCACGGGAGAACCCTCTTGGCCCGCCCTTCACCCGGTCACTGGCCCGTCTCGGAGACCTTGGCGGTCTCCACGAAGTATTCCTGCTTCTTGATGTCGTCCGCCTTGACGCCGATGGCGTCGACGAACGGCTGGGAGATGGTCTCGCAGGAGACACCCATCGCCCCGGTCACGTCGATCTCGCCCTTGGGGCTGACGTTGACGATCGCGCCGCCGCTGTAGATCTGCAGGCCGCCCTCGGCGGTCTCCTGGACCATGAGGCCCCGCTCGTTCGCCGCCGCCCGCGCGGCCTCGACGGCGTAGAAGTCCTGCAGGCGGCCGAGGTCCTTCACGTTCCCCCAGCTACCGTGGTAGTCATCGTACTTGAGCTCGCCCGACGGGGAGAGCACGATGGGGTAGCGCCACTCGGGGAGCGTGAAGCCGGCCCCGGTCTCGGTCCCCTGGTAGAGCTTGTGGTTGCCCTGGCCGAGGAACTTGCCGCCGAGGCGGACCACGGCCTTGGCCAGCGGGCTCTCCTTGCCGGCCTCGCCGGCGGCGGGCTGGGCGAACTTCACCTTGGTGGTGACGGTGTGGCTCATATGATCACGTTCCTCTCAAGGTAGGCGACTTCTTCTTGGATCACTTGCGACCGGTCCCGCCCACGGGCGATGACCTTGCCATCGGCGAGAAGCGTGGCGACCCATTCGCCGCTTGCTTCATCATACTCCACCTCGGTGGCCCGACGCACGTCGAGTTTGCCACCGATGGCCTCGAACAGCCACCGCCAGCGGTCGTCGTAGACGCCGCTGGCGATGCCGTCACGGACCACGATCTTCGTGGCCATCTCAGTTCTCTCCGGCGACCGGGTTCCTCTTCATCTTGCGGGCGGACTGCGGGGCCTCCTCGGGGGAGTTGGCGATCCGGATCGACGACTCGGCCCACAGGCGGAGGCGGTCGATCTCGGCGGCCTTGCTGACGGCGATCGGCTTCATGCTGCCGGCCACCTCGCGGATCAGGTCCGGGGTGAGGTTGCGGGCGCTGCGGCGGGCCGCCGAGTAGATGAGGCCGCGGATCTCGTCGCCCGTGTACTGGTGGGTGGCGTCCACGATCACGTCGAGGATCGGACGGTCGTACTTGCACCGGATGGCGATCAGGTGGATCTCCGCGATCTCCCGCCGCTCCTGCGTCCTGGGGAGGTCCATGAACCAGGAGCTGTCGAACCGGCGCACCAGCTCCGGCGGGAGCTTGCTGTAGTCGTTGCACGTCCCCACGACCAGGACGGGAGCGGTGTTCTCCTGCATCCAGGTCAGCAGGATGCCGAGCATGCCGGCGGAGACGCCGGAGTCGGTCATGCCGGAGTTGGCCGCGCCGGCCACCCCCTTCTCCAGCTCGTCCAGGCCCAGGATGCACGGCGCGACGGCGCTGGCGGTCTTGAGGGCCTTCTTCATGTTGGTCTCGCTCTGGCCGACCAGGCCGCCCTTGAGGCTGGACACGTCCATCCGCAGGACGGGCCACCCCAGGTAGGCTCCCGTGGCCTTCATGCTCAGGCTCTTGCCGGTGCCCGGCACGCCGACCATGAGCATGCCCTTGACGCGGAGCTGCTCGTCGTCCTTCCACGGGACGACCTCCTGCTCCAGGTAGCCCTTGAACACGCCCAGGCCGCCCACCTGGGAGGCCGGCACGGGCCGCCAGATCTCCAGCAGCCCCTCGTGCTTGACCTGCTTCATCTTCTCGTCGGCCACGCGCTCGGGGACGAAGCCGCCCCGTTCGACGTAGGTGAGCGAGAAGGCGTTCTCCGCCTGCTCCAGGGCCAGGCCGGCGGCGGCGTCCACCAGGGCCCCGCGGTCCGCCGCCGGGACGGCCTGCTTGACGCTGTTGGCGACCTGGTTCAACGCGGTGCCGAGTTCGGCCCGCGTCGGGAGGTCCCAGTCGAGGACCTGCATGTCGTACTTCAGCTCCTCGGGCAGCTTCCAGTTGGGAGCCACCAGGATCACGACGCTGCCCTTGGCCTTGAGCGAGGCCATGGCGTCCTTGACCGCCCGGTACACCGGGGGGTTGTGCAGGACGTGCTGCATGTCGAACACCAGCAGCAGGTGGTCGGAGCGGCCCGCCACCGTCGCGATGGCCTTCAGGAAGTTCGAGGTGTTGTCCACCGACGCCCCGTTGTTCTTGAGGTCCTTCAGGCCGCCCACGGCGCTGATGCTCAGGATCTGGTGCTTGGTGAAGCTGGCGACGACCGTCTTCGCGAACCTGGCTTCCTCGTGGGTGTTGACGGCGATCACCGGGGCGGCGCTCTGGACGTACGACGTCAGGATGTGGGACACGGACTCCTCCTTGGACTCTGGACACGGGATAGGTAGCACACGAGCCTTCGCCTATCAAGGGAATGATAGGAGAAGGCTCAATGGATAGTAGCGCAGGAGGGGCCTGAATTAAGGCGTCACTGGTCCATGCCGGTCATCTTGATCTTGAACGAGGTGATCGAGCAGTTGGCGCCCACGAGGATCGTCACGCTGTTCAGGTTGAGCTCCGCCCCCGAGGTGCCGATGCTGCCCTGTACCGCCACGTTGCCGCCGCCGTCCGTGATGCGGAACCAGGTCGCACCGCCTGTCGAGGCGGTCACGGCGGCTTGCGGGCCGGCGACCGGAGGCCCGCCGCCGGTGAGCGAGACCTCCGGCGGCGTTCCACTGGCGCTGCCGAACGAGACGCCGGAGACGAGGGGGATGCTCACCAGCAGGTGGCGGCCGCCGCCGGACGTGGCGCCGTTGGCCGTCGTCGGCGCCGTGCCGTCCCAGAGGTCGAAGTACCAGGTCGTGCCCATCACGCCCGAGACGATCGCGTTGAGGGCGTTGTAGAGCCGTGTGATATCCGCAAGCATGGGATGTACCCTCCTTGGTTCTCAGTAGACGAGTTCGACCTTGCCGTTCGCCCCGGCACCGCCCGCGAAGCCGTCGGCACCGCCGCCGCCACCGCCACCCGGGGAACCGCCGTTGGTGCCGGCAACACCGATGCCGCCGTTGCCGCCACCGCCGCCACCCGTCGGAGCGCCGCCGCCCATCGAGCCGGTGCCGCCGAACCCCATCGTACCAGGAGCGGCGCTGGAGCCGCCACCGCCGCCGTCGGCGCTCATGTTCATGGCGCCGCTGCCGCCCATGTAGTCGCCCGAGCCGCCGCTGCCGCCGGACGAACCGTTCGCTCCGCTGCCGGACGTGGCATAGTAGGTGGATACTCCGACGCGGAACCAGGCCTGATCAGTGGTGCCGTGCGCGGGGACCTGGTAGTGGTAGGTCGTGCCTGGCGTGACGGACACCGTGGCGGAGGAGTAGCCGCCACCGCCGCCACCCCAGCCTCCGGAGCCTCCCGAGCCGGCCTGGCCGTCGCCGCCGGCCCCCCAGGTCCGGATGGCGACCGAGTAGATGCCAGCAGGGCAGACCCACGAGTAGAGCCCTGGCGTGATGATGACCTCCGGCACATAGTTGGTGCCGAGGTTGGTGCTGGCTCCCGTCAGCGCACCTGCCAGCGACGGGGTACCCGAGCCGCTGCCGCTCACGGGGTTGACGATCACGCCAGCGTTGGTGGGATCACCCGTCAGCAGGCCGGCCAGGGAGGGCGTTCCCGAGCCGCTGCCGCTGACCGGGTTGACGATCAGGCCAGCGTTGGCAGGATCGCCTGTCAGGAGGCCTGCCAGCGAGGGAGCACCCGGCCCGCTACCGCTTACAGGGTCGATGACCACGCCATAACCTTCACCCATCAGGGGCGGATCTCCGCCGGGCAGGGTCAGGGTCTCCGAGTACGTCGAGCTGACGCTGGTCAGGCAGCCGTGCGTGAAGGTGAAGTCCCGCATGTAGGCGATCAGGAAGTCGGCGTCGATCACCAGGCCTACCGTCATCGGGTAGGTCCCGGTGACGCCGTCGTCGCAGCCGCAGTCGCCGCGTGCTCCCTGGTAGCCTCTGCCGCCGGCCCCGCCCTGGTAGCCCCTGCCGCCCTGGTAGCCGCGATAGCCCTGGTAGCCGCGATAGCCCTGGTAGCCGGCACCTCCGCCCCCCGGGACAGGACCCCACCGCACGCCCTGGGCGATCGTGCTGTCGGCGATCAGGACGTTGCCGTCGGCACCGACGCCCTGGCGTACCTCCTTGGTCCCGTCGTGGACCATCAGGTCGCCCTTGCTGGTCAACGGCGAGGGCGGTCCCCACTTCATGCCTGCGGCCTGGGCCGCGTCGGCGGTGAGGACCTGGCGGTCCGCGCCGATCGGCAGCCGGACGTTGGTGCTGCCGTCGTGGGTGCTGAGGTCGCCCTTGGTCGTGAGGATCGACCCGATCTCGGAGAGCACCCGCCAGCCGTCGGAGTCCTTGCGGAGCAGGAAGCAGCCGTTCGGCTGGACCTTCATGTCCTGGCTGTTGGGCAGCTTGAAGACGTTGGTGGCTACGCCGGCCGAGCCCGAGTTGTGCTTGAGCATCAGGATGTAGCCGGTCGTGTTCATGAACGCGACCAACTGACCCGTGCCCCGCCCGACCAGGGAGTGCAGGACGAAGTTCGATGCGGCCCCGAAGAAGCGGATGACCACGCGGCCGCAGCCGGCCAGCGTCTGCGGGACGTTGAGGTCCACGATGTCGGCCCCGGCGACCGGCACGTCCGCGCTGCACAGGTAGATGTCGCCGCAGAGGTACCAGGGGGCGCACACCTCGACGGCTCCCGGGCCCTCGATGTAGAGCGTGACGCCCGTCAGCAGTTGCCAGATCGTGTTGGACGTGATGGTCAGCGACGTGCCGAACGAGAGGATCGTGCGGCCCTGGTATCCGGGAAGGCCCTGGTTCCCGCGAAAGCCCTGGTGGCCTCTCCAGCCCTGGTTGCCGCCTGGATCGCCCTTGAGGCCCTGGTAGCCCTGCCGGCCCTGGTAGCCGCGGTCGCCCTGGTAGCCGCGGTATCCCCTGGGCCCGTAGGCGGTCCCGACCTCGACGTAGAACTGCGCGCAGTAGAGCGTCGGCGGGTAGGCCGGCCGACGGATCGGGATGATGGCGCACGGTTCGAGAGGCATGACGGTCCTCCTCAACCGGCCGTGCGGGTCAGCTTCATGCTGTAGGTCGTCTGGCTGTCGGCCACCTGGGCCTTCACGAACACCTGGACCCGGGTGTAGGGCGGCGTGGCGGTGCCGCCCGCCGTGTGCGAGTTGATGATCGCGTTGGAGCCGAACGCCACGTTGGCGTCGAGGTTGTCGGTGGTGCCGAAGGCGTCGGTCAGGGTCAGGCGGTAGCTCAGGCCGTTGGAACCGCCGGTGTTCTTGATGGTGCCGGAGAACAGCAGGCCGCTGGCCACGGTGCCCGAGTCGTAGATCGAGACGTACGAGTTGGTGGTGGTCGTGCCGGTGCCCACGCCGGCGGCGGTCGCCACCGTCGGCCCGACGACGCCCTGGAACCCCTTGAAGCCTTGCCAGCCGCGATTCCCCTGCCAGCCGCGGCGGCCTTGCCAGCCGCGATAGCCCTGCCAGCCGCGGTTGCCTGTCTGGGGCAGGACGATGATGTTGCCCTGGCCGTCGGCGATCAGGACGGGGATGGCCCGTTCGTTGGGGCGGGTGGCCACCAGCTTGCCTGGCTCGGTCCTGGACAGGAAGTAGCGGCCCGCCGTCAGGACCTCGGCGGTCCCCAGGGCCCCCGTGATGTCCAGGGTCTTCCAGCCCATGGTCAGGAGGTTGCCGGCCGTCGTGGCCGTCTTCTCCAGGCAGATGCCGGCGACGTCGTCCTTGTAGGTGTCGTCGGCCACCGCCAGCTCGTAGCGGGAGTTGGCTCCGTTCCAGTAGACGGCGTTGGCGACGGCCACGTCCGACTTCATGGCCACGCCGGGCCGGACCAGCGACTCGCCGCCGGACAGGGCGTCGACGATGGCCTTCAGGTAGAGGATGTTCCCTTGCAGGTCGTCGAGGCACGGGTTGGTCGTGGCCGCGTTGACCGGCGTCCCGTCCTCGATCCGTGCAGTGCTGGTCTTGAAGCCCATGGCCGCCTCCGTGCGACGTGTTCCCCGGTGCCAGATTGTACCATCAGGACTGGTCGACGACGAGCAGGGCCAGGGTCGGCGGCAGGATCCGGCGCAGGGCCCACAGGTAGTCCAGGCCCAGGGCCCCGTCGCCGAACAGGTCCGACTTGACCCTCGCCAGCAGCAGGTTGCTCCGGAAGACGTTCTCGAACAGCAGCTCCAGCGGGTTGACGTTGTCCGGCAGGTTGTCGGCTGTCGGCTCCGTGGCTGTCGGCTGGGGTCGGACGTCGAGGCAGTCCGCCAGCGTCGTCCCGGAGGCCACGCCGTTGGCGTGGAGGCGGGCGAAGAAGGCGGCGACGTCTGCCGGGTCGTCGTCCGGCATGCTCCAGGACAGCTTGGTCTTGCCGTCCACATCCTCCGTGACCGTCAGGGCGACGTCGCTGCCGTCGAAGGTCAGCGGGCCTGCCGTGACGCCGCTGAAGAAGGACGCAGGCACCTGGAGCGAGTCCAGGCCCGCCGGCACGGAGCCCTGCGGGAGATCGAGCAGGACGGTGTCGCACAGGGGTTGGCCGGCACGGAGGACGTCGCCGGCGGACACCAGGACGTTCGAGCCCGCCGACAGGCGGTGGGCGTTCCGGTCGGTGAGCACCAGGAGGCCTGCGGAGTCGGTGGCCACCTCCGCGACCGTCTCGCCCTCCGTGGCCACCGGAGCGCCGGCGATCGCCGCGAAGGCCCGCTGGAGCACCGCCATGGACGGGCCGGCCGCCAGGCCGTCGAGGACGGCGTCCGTGAGCTCGCGGAAGGCCTCCGAGGACTCCAGGGCGTCGAGGCCCACCGCGTAGCCGTACTGGTCCTGCACGAGGTGCTTGTCGAAGCGTCCCCGGAAGGCCCACAGGGTGACCGACAGCGTGCCGTCGTCCTCGGTGTCCTGCGGCAGGAGCGGATCGAGGAACGGGTCCTTGCGGAAGACGACCGTCTTGCGGTCCTGGTCGATCGAGAAGTCCACGCCGACGGCGAGCACCACGTTGGCGGCGGCGATGCCGCTGGCGATGACCAGGCACTCGCGAAGGCCTTCCGCTCCCGCCTCGGCCAGGTCCCAGGCCACGGAGTCGTCGACGCTGCCGCCGTAGACGAAGGCGCTGCCTCCGCCCTGCTGGTCGCCGTACTCCACCCCCGGCTCGCCGTAGAGCAGGGGCCTGCCGGCGAGCACCTTGTCGGCCCGCAGCTTCAGGGGGTGCCACAGGGAGGTGTGGAAGACCGGGCACTTCTCCCGGGAGAACGACGCGGCAGCCTCCTGGGCGTCCTGCCAGGCCTGCTTCTCGGACTCGGCCTTGGCCCGGCAGATCCCGTAGGACACGCTGCGGCCCTGGTAGAGCTGCTGCCACCAGGTCCCCAGCAGGCTGAGGACGGCTTCCGTGTCGTCGAACAGGCTGGCAGGGTACGGCATGCGTCTCTCCGAGTTTCCGGAAACTCGACCGGGAAAGGGAGCGGGGCGACCTAGCGGCCGCCCCGCCTGAGGTAGCGAGTGTCCGGGCTCACAGGCCCAGCAGCGACTTGACGACCGTGATCAGCAGGGTCGTCAGCCAGGGCGGCAGGCCCTGGGCGTTGGAGGCGGCGCCGACGGCGACTTCCAGCGCGGCCTCGGGGCAGACGCCCGGCTCGGCCGAGAAGGTCTTCGGCCCGATGAACAGCTCGATCACGGCCTTCGCCTTGTCGAAGTAGGCGTCGGCCCAGGTGTAGCCCAGCGTGGTCGCCAGCGACTTGACGAAGTCGAGGCCCTTGTGGATGGCGTCCGAGTAGGCGGCGAGGTCGCCCACGGTTCCGACGGTGTTGCCCATTTTGCGTCTCTCTTTCTTCTGGCCTTGAAGCCAACGGGGTTGTGCGGCCGCACGGGCCGCTTCGGGACTCAGCGTCAGGTCGGGCAGGCGACTGCCCGGACCCGGGTTGTCTGCTGGTACTGCGGGGCTGCTTGCTGGTACGCCGGGCCAGGCAGGATCGTCTGGCCTGCGGGCCGCCAGGCCGGCTGGGCGGCGGGCTGCCAGATCTGCGTCGGCGGGACGATGATCCACCGGACCGGCTGCTGGACCGGCTTGGCGACCGGCCGGCGGCACTGGCAGGCGTAGCCTTCCTGGCAGCCGCAGCCGCAGTTGCTGTAGCCGCAGGGGG
>JACCDG011468944.1_pt1 | contig 186055 bp, 234 predicted proteins | sample 7442471 | NCBI WGS metagenome assembly JACCDG01 (sample SAMN15323444, study PRJNA562643) | freshwater metagenome | isolation source: river surface water | place: USA:Blue River Watershed | collected 2017-08-17 | reverse complement strand
TCCTTTAGGGTAAACTTTACCTTTCAAGGCATTTTTTTGATTAATCTTAATATATAAATACATGTTAAATTCTATTCTTTATATCTTGGAATATAGTGCCTATTCCCCGTTATAAAAATAAAAAAGAGATTGATTTAAATTTAGATTAGTTTAAAATAAAGATAATAATTTTTAGAAAGACAAATCATGAATTTAAGCTATGTAGAAAAAAGAAATGCTGTAACTTTTCCATCATTCAACAATGAACGTGTTTATATGTTACCTTTCTATAAAAAAAATGGATTGCCTGAAAATCTTAAGCATTGGCAGAAAACGATTGATATGATGTTAGATGAGGTAGAAACTGAAGAAGTAATTTATTTAATGATTGACCAAAGTTATGTAAAAGCCAATTCTTATCATCGTAGACCAGGAGTTCATATTGATGGTTATTGGAATCCAGAATTAAATGGACATGGTGGGCATAGAATAGATATGAATGGTTCTCACGGAGGACATAGAATTAGGATGAGTGGGCATAGTCATGAAAGCGGTAGTCATTCAACAATTATAAACACTCCTCCAAGTGGATCTCATATAACTCATAATGGAGGACATATTATAACCCCTAATAACAACGATATTGGAGGACATTCAACAAAACCATCAAGTGGACATACAACAACCCCCAAAAGAAGAATGGGGGGGATATCTCTCAATGATTGGGAACCAGAAGGTTTAATTTTGGCTTCAAGTTTAACAGCGGCAAGAGCTTGGAATGGTTTGTACAATGATATGCCCAAAGAAGGTGGTGATTGTTCACATATTGATTTGTCAGGTTTACAAGAAATAGAAATGAAAGCAGGATATACTTATTGCGGTAATGTAACTATGCTTCACGAATCTACCTTGATTAAAGAAGATTCATACAGAACAGTTGTAAGATTAAATGTTCCTAATTGGACACCAGACTACTATAATTAAATATTTTTCTTTGTAATAAAATCTTTTACTATAAATTGCCCACAAGCAGCGGAGACTTCTGTTCCTGGTGAAATTTGAACTTTAATGAAGTTAATCTTATCTGAAAGATATCGTATTTGTTTTACAAATCTTTCACTTTCTTTGTAATTACTTTTAGCACAAAAATTATAACGCAAGATTCTTAATTCATTTGTCTTGAAATTTTCATTTACTAACTCTTTTAAAGCAATAAGTTCTTCTTCGCTATCATTTAAATCGTGTACTAATAAATGATGTAATATAAGAGTAAATTTCCCATTAGATTCATATTCTTTTAGCTGTTCTATGGCTAAACTTATCGGCATAGCATTTGGAATGACAATATCTCTTTTCTCTTGAATTGCTGATTCAATAGAATAAAATAATCTAAAAATATTTTTATGGCTATAAAAACCATTTGTATATTCTATATTGTCCATACTATATACTGGATTAAGTTGATATTTTCTTAATTGTAAATCTAATTCTTGAAAAATATTTATCCATTTTTTATCCTTAAGTGGTGGCATAACCGTAGATAAATCAACACCATCTAAACCAATAGCATAACCTTTTTCAAAAACCCAATCTAATAAGTTCAAAGTGACATCATAAACCATTTTTGGTTTATTTATAGCATCTCCCATTCCCATCCAAGATAGTTTTATATATTTATTTTTAATTTCAGGATTAAATAAAACTACATCTTCCAATGCCTCTTTAATGTTGGAAAGAACTTCATCTGAATCTATTTTAATATGCTTAGAATTCTTTAATGTTAAATGACAAAATTTACATTTCATGTAACAACCAACAGAGCTAGAAATAAAAATAGAGTATTTATTTCTATCACTTTTTCTTGTTTCTATTTCTTTTGTAATAGGGTTGAGTATGTTCTGTACAGACTTAACTATTTTTATAGCAGTTTCTGAACCATCCTCATGTATATATTTTGAAACAGTGCCATCTTCAGTTCTGTAAACATCAAAATTTTTCATATTTTATTCCTTTGAATTTGTTTTTTTATTTTTTCATTTTTCTCTAACAATATATTAGAAATATCAAGATATTGAAGTTTTTTGTCAATAGATGATATTAAATAACTTAACGGATTAGGTGCTTTTATGCTTTTAGAAATAACAGATTGGTCTGGGTCTACTCCTTCAGTGTATGCCTTAAAGAAATCCTTCAAAATATATAAGTTTTCCTTTTTATCTTCTTGTTCTATTATTAAATCAAACTGTGATATTTTTTGGTCATTAATAAAATACATTTGGTCTTTAAAGTTTCTAAAGTTACCTAACCAATAGTTATTATCTTTTTTCGCTATTTTTGTCATTTTATTAATATTTTCATAATCAATATCTGAAAATTTATAATTTTGCAGGAACATACAAGATAAAAAATTATCTAAATTTGTATTTAAAAATTTAGTTGCTATTCCCTGTTTGGCATATTCAGAATAAATTTCTTTTGCTACCTCAATATTTTTATTTTTATGAATATCTTCTTGTAAAAAATCTTCAAGAATTGCTCCATCTAATTTTTGAGTAGTAGAATGCTGTGTTGTATTTGTTCTCGTAACACTAAAACTTGAAAAGCAATTATTATCTCTAGTTATGTCTAAAATGGAAAATTTACTAATATTAGAATCAATAATTTTGTCACTTAAATCTTGAAGATATTGGGTGTCATAATCCAAAAGTGTTTTAAATCCAAGTCTTCTTTGTGAAAGCCATAATCCTAAAAATACAGCCTTATATTTTTTATAAACCATACTATCAGAGTTTTCTATGTATTCTTTAATCCACCCATTTAAATTTCTTTTTAAAAATGGCTTCGTTAATAAACCGGCATTTCTTTTGTATTCTTGGTTGTCTGCTATCATTTTTTTGAAGTAATATGCTTCAAAACCTAAAATAATTAAAGGGCTTAAAAAGCCAATACCCGTTAAACCTAAGTTACCTACACTAGCTGCCCCAATTCCAATACCTAGAAAACTAGTAAAACCTATTAGTTTATTTCTCTGTCCAATTAGTTTTTTCTCAATTGATGGTTGTTCATTCATATTTTAAGTCTTTTATGGTTATGGTTTTCAATAGAAAGCTCTTTTTCTAATTTATTATTTAGAACTTCAGATTCTATTGTTTTTATACTAGTTTTCTCTATTTGCAATTCCATAAGTGAAGCATGAATATTTTCAGGTATTTCAAACATTTCTCTTAATTTTAAGTAAATATCTTTGCGATTATTATATGCAACAATCAAAAATAATTTACTTATATCTTCTTCTGAATTCTGTAGTTTGCTGTATTCTTTTGTTAATTTAATTAAGTTTAACATTTCTACAATAGCTTTAGGGTGCCTATCTCCAGATAAACCTCTAGTATTTAAAGCAAGTAATGTTTTCTTAACCTTACTCTCTGAGTAAGCTTTTTCAAAAAAATCTAATCCACAGTTGGTTCCATACTTAATGAGAGACTTATACCAATCCAATCCATTTTCCTTACCCAAAACAGATTCCATAGAATTGATTATTTCTTCTGGTTGTCTATCCTTTATTTTCAAATGTAAATCAAAGACCTTGCTTTTGTAAAGTTTTTTAAAGTAAGTCTGAATTAAATAATCAGAACTTTCCCTTTTGCCTCTAATTTGGTCAACCTTATCATTTGGATATAAATCTAAAACTTTCTTTAAATGTTCATTTTGTAAAAAAATATCAGATTGAGATTTACTGTTTTTAAACTGAAGATAATCTTTTTGGTTTAGTAGTATATTATACAATTCAATCTTAACTTCTTCTGATGCCTTAAAAAGATGGATACCTTTATGTAAGATATAATTAATAAAGAATTTTTCTTCTTCTGAATTTAAAGGAGATTCTTCTTTCTCGTGTATCTTATGAAAATGTTCTTCAAAACCATTTCTAAATAAAAGAAAAACATTTTTTGATAAATTTTTATGAGGTATTTTATAATCAATATCTACTTGATAAATAGGTTCTTCTAATTTTCCTTTGTAGAAATTATATATTTGCTCTTTCATTTTTGGATTTTCAAGATAGAAAAATTTAGAAAATAAGAATCCTTCAAAATTTGATTTAAAGTAAACTCCGTTAATATATGCTGCTTCATATGTTTGTGATTTTAACTGATTTAAATCTGAATTTAATAGTAAAAATTCTAATAGCGATGGTTCATATAAACTTTGATTGTTTATTTGATTTATAATGTTTTGATTAATAAGTTTTTTGTCCATAATATTAATTATAGATTATTTTTTCTTCAAAACAAAATTGCCCCTTATTGGGGCAATGATTTCTTAATACTTTAAGTGTTTTACAGATTCTCCACTATCTCTAATCTGCTTTAATGAATCCATACCAATTTTCAAATGTAATAATGAAAAATTACTAGTTACATTTTTATCTGAATGTTCAGTTTTTATACCTTCAGGGGTCATAGGTTGGTCGCTAACTAAAAGTAAAGCACCAGTGGGTATTTCATTATGAAAACCTGTAATAAATATGGTTGCTGTTTCCATATCAATTGCTGTTGCCCTAACATTAATCAAGTATTCTTTAAAAGTATCGTCATGCTCCCAAACTCTTCTGTTTGTTGTGTAAACTGTTCCAGAAAAATAATCTTGACGATATTGTTTAATAATATGGCTAACAGCTCTTTCCAGCTGAAAAGACGGTAATGCTGGAACTTCTTGTGGTAAATAATCATTACTGGTTCCCTCACCCCTGATTGCTCCTATGGGTAATAACATTGCTCCAACAGGAATCTTATCCTTGAGGCTTCCACATTTGCCCAAGAATAAACAAGCTTTTGGTTTGATCGCTGTTAATAAATCCATAACAGTAGCAGCATTAGCACTACCCATTCCAAAATTGATTATTGTAATATCGTTAAAGCTACAAGCTTGCATAGCTTTATCTTCACCATAAATTGGAACTCCATAATGCTCAGAAAAACTTTGAATATAGTGTTTAAAGTTTACTAAGAGAATATATTTTCCAAATTTTTCTAATGGCATTCCTGTATATCTTGGTAGCCAATTTTGAACAATACTATTTTTTTCAATTCCTATTAATTTGCTGACATCATTCATATGTAGTATCCTTTTTGGGGATATCATAAGTATGATAAGTGATTTTTGTCAACAAGAAATACCAAAAATTAAGGGTTTATATCTTGTTTTTCTTAGTTTTTGTTAAATTTTTAGGTTTAACAGTGGTTGAAAGATGTAAATTGAGCTTTAATCGGCTTAAAAAATATTCTGTTTCTTCATTATAGGTTGGATTTAATGGATTTCTTTGAAAATTTAACATCATTTCTTTTTGAGATTTATTTTTAGTGGATTCATATAAATGCATAAATCCATTGCTAATATCCATCATAAGCATATTATGTAATATTTGGTTTTCGTTTTTATAAAATTTACATTTAGTCAATTTTATAAATTTATCTAACTTATCAAAACTTAATTGCTCATTACCAAAAGCATTTTCTACATTATAAACAAAATAATCACTAGCTGATTGTATAAAAAGTTTTTTTGATTTTGTATCAGATAAATCAAATGCTCCTTTTCCTTTGAGAGAAATTTGTTCCAATATAGAAAACAAAATATTATCCATTCCTTCGTCACTAGCCATAAAACGATTTAAATCCCTTAAAGAATAATTTTTATTTTTTAATCTTGGACTATTTATAAGAACTCCAAACAAATCCTCATTTTTGGCTGAAAAAGCAATATATAAAGCAATTTGGTTGTTGTTTTTTGTATCTATGTAAGAGTAATTTTCAGTTCTCAAATAATACTTTAAAATTTCTTCTGAATTACTATAGGAATTATTACTGTCTACCCAATAAGAATTAAGAAGCCTATTAAATAATTTGCCTTCTTCTTCATTTGATATTGTGTAATTAGTTGTTTTCATATTTTTATTATATAATATCAAAAATTTTTAGCAAAATTAAAGATATTTTTCTTTTGTTGATTGCCCAATAAGCTCAAATAATTTTATTTCATCTACAAATTCATTATTTTTTAACCAAGACTTAATAATTTTGATGTGTTCTTTAGTGACAACAAGTAAAGGCTCATTAAATTGAGTCCACTTACACACATCTAAATCTGTTTTATATCCCTTAACTTCAATATATTTATTCCAGTTGGGAATAAAAAAGTCTGGTTGGTAAGTTGCTTTTTTAGATTTTAAGTTAATGTAATTAAATCGTTTTTTATTCCTATTCCAAGGAATATTGACTCTATCAAGCAATTGAGCAAAGGATAATTCCCATGTTCCATCAACATAAATTTCTCCTGCAATCGGACTAATATGTTTATATTTTTTAACTCTACCTGGTGAAGATTCCCAACCTGAAGCATAACGGTTTTTCATTAGTTTTGAAATTTTATCTTTAGATTCTTGAGTGTGGTGTTTCTTTTTTCTTTGATCACCATATAATAGATATGATTTTCTTACAGATAATGAAAGTTTTGCTAGACCTTCAGAATTTTCTTTGGTTAATCCTTTACTATATGAAGATTTACCTAACATTCCTTTTGGATGTTCTTTTCCTTCCCAGGGATTTATGCCTTTTTTCTTTTCCCTATCCTTTTCTACCTTAATTGGACATTTTGCTCCAAGTTTACAGCAATAAGCTTTTCCAGTTTTATGAAAGAATTTTGATTCTTGACCACACCCCATATCACAAAATTTTGAAAAAAGGGTTGGATTTAAAGATGATTTAGGCAAACGTGTTGTTCCTTGACCAATGCAAGAAAAATAATGTTTTTCTCTACAGGCATTTATAGGTTGACCACATTTTTTACATTCATAAATATTGTTATTTATATTGTAAAGTTGACTAAGATATTTTTTATAAATTAATGATTGTTCTTTTCTAACTAAACAAGAGCATATAGATAAATATGATTTTTTAGTGCTATATATTTCACAATGACAAGTTTTACAAAACCAATTGTCTTTTTCTTTTATATAGTTATCTTCTATATCTATAGTCATATATTTAAGGTTTTACCTTTAAAAAATTGGCGGAACGACTGGGACTCGAACCCAGAACCCGGCTCACACCGAGCGACAGATTAGCAATCTGCTCTAATACCAAATTATAGGACCGTTCCAAAATATGGCGGAAGGTGGGAGAGTCGAACTCCCAAGGCTAGGGTCACTAGCTCGACGCATTTCAAGTGCGCTTCAGTCGCCAATCTGATTGACCTTCCAAATTAAAAAATTCTTTATTAAAAAACTCTTTAATTTGGCGGAAGATACAGGATTCGAACCTGTGTGCCCTTTACAGAACTTTAGTTTTCCAAACTAATGCAATTGACCATGCTATGCGAATCTTCCTAGTATAAATACAAACAAAAAAGCACTCATTTCTGAGTGCTTTTATCTTTATGTTTATTGGTATTTATTTAACCAAACTTTCAGACAAAAACACTCCAAAGCTCATACTTGATGAACTTGATGAAGAGCTAGAACTGAAAGTTACTTTAAACATTATATTCCTTTTGTTTTTTCAATGCTTGAATTATTGCACATATTTTCTTTACTGTCAACACTTTTATCTAAAAAATTTCTTTTTAATTTTTTCTTTAATAGAACTCAAACTATATTCTTCAGATAAATCTTTATGAACAGATATCCCTTTTAATTTTAAAAGCTCATTTAAAAAAAGTAAATCTGGCATATCCTTTTCTCTTCCTGTTTGTTTTGTATACCATAAACCTTCTGGATTAATTGTTTTTATTTTAATTCCGGCTAACTCTTTTTCCTCTGCATATTGAGATAAGTTATTATAATTATACTTGCCTCCACCACACTTAAAAAGAAGATCTACAGTAAATTCATCTGCAACTCTTATGGTTTCATCCTCTTCAAACCACTCATCTTTAATTTTATCAGAAGCTTTTTCTGGTAAATTATGCAAAGCTGCCTTAATTTTTTTACCAGTTTCCCAACCTATGGGTAAAACAATATCTATATCTTTAGTGGTTCTTTGATTGCCTTGTAGCATTAAAGCATAACCACCTATCAATAAATAAGGAACTTCATATTTATTTAAAAGTCCTATAACCAATTTTACATCTTCTAGTGTTGCTGGACGATTTTCTTCACCATCTACTAAATATTCTGCATTTTCTTCCATTATTACCTCTTGAGAGCAGTTTTCATAATATAAAAATTAACTTGTTTGTCAGCATCTTCTTGATTTTTAAATCTATATACACCTTTTGGAATACCTGGGCAACCACCAGGCAAAAGAGATTGAATTTGATGAAAATCATCATTAAATTTAAAATTAGCTAAAATTTTCTCTTCTTCTGTTAGCTTCTCATATTTTTCAATGCCAGCAATTCTCTTTATTTCTGGGTCTTTCATATAAGCTCCGATAGGGTTTATTAAGAATAATTATATATGTTTTCTTTAATTAAATCAAATATTATATTTTTATTTTCTTATTTTTTATTTCTTTTCTAGATAGGTTAGAATCAAGTATATGTGCTTCGTATTCTTTTATTTTACTAGCTAATTCTTGGGTGAAAATATCTTGGTAAGAAAAGTTTATATATTCTTTTAATTCTTTTGAAAATAAATCCATAGAACTGTCATAGCCAATTTTCTCTTTATTTAAAATTGACAAAACTCTTTCATGGCTATTCCATAAATCTTTTTTAATAAGATTTACACACTCTGAAAAAGACTTATTTTGATATTCAAAATCAACTTGAACTTTAGGTATTTTTAATTTCGCATTTTCTATCTGAAAAGCCTTGCTTCGTATTTTTTCTTTATAGTTGTATTCTTCATAATCCCAAAAACAATATTGACCTGTTTGTTGATGAGTATCTAATATCATAAAACTAATATTTGATTCGCCTTCATATTTATCGATTAAATAGTGAAAACAAAATGAGTGGCTATGAATTTTACTATTATTATCAACAAACCCTACTTCCATAGCTACAACAAGATCACCTAAGATGTCACCTTCTGTTTCCTTTACTATTTTTATAGCTTTATCTACAAGTTCAAATTTTCTAATTAATAGTTCCATATTTTAATTTTAACATAAATAAATAGATTGACAAACAAATGTATAATGTTGTAACATATAAAAACATAAAGGATTTATATGGCTTTAATTTTTACTGATAATCATAACAATAATTATGTCGCATCTAGTGCTGGCAGGTTATCGTTTATGTAAAAATAAAGAATCAACCCAAAGGCACCAAAAGGTGCCTTTTTTATTTTCTAATTTTAAAGGAGCAAAAATGAGAGTATTAGTGAAAGAATTGAAAGATAAAATTGGTCAACAAGTTTTATTATATTTAACCTTAGATGTTTTGCGCGATCAGAAACATATACAGTTTATCTTAGGACATGACAAATCTGGGAGTATACAATTAGTTATATCTAAAGATAAAGTAGAAAATCATGAAGAAATAGGGCAATTATTACAAGGTTCAACTTTTACAGTTAAAGGTAAAGCTGTAGAGACTTCTCAAAGCAAAACATATGGTTTAGAAATCCAAGTTGATAATATTGATATTATGTCTAAGGCAGAAGCTTTTCCTATTACAGAAGATTCTTCAATTGATTTAAGATTTGATTTTAGAGCAGTTGACTTAAAGTTTCCTAAACAACAATTAATGTTAAAGTTAAGAAGTGCTTTTGAGCAAGGTTGCCGTGAATATTTACTATCAAAAGAATTTACAGAAATACATACAGCTAAATTAATGTCTAGAGCTTCTGAAAGTGGTAGCCAAGTGTTTAAAGTGGATTATTTTGGAAAACAAGCATTTCTGAGTCAGAGTCCTCAAGAAGGAAAAGAATTGCTTGTAAGTTCTGGTTTAGAGGGAGTATTTGAAATAGGAAGCATCTTTAGGGCAGAAGATTCTAGATCTTCTAGACATCTAACAGAATTTATAGGAATTGATGTGGAGTTTGCTTGGTGTTTTGAAGTTGAAGAAGTTATGAAGCTTGAAGAAGAAATGTTGACTTATGCTTTCTCTAAATTAGAACCTTTTAAACAAGAGGTAAAATCTCTTTACGGAATTGAGTTAACAACGAAACCAACTGTTAAATATATAACCCTAAATGAAGCAAAAAGCATATTAAAAGAAAAATGTGGAATGAGTCTAGGTAAAGAGCAAGATTTGCCAGATGAAGGAGAAAGGATGCTCTATGAAGTTACTGGTTTTGACTTCATATTTGTTTCAGATTATCCGATTGCTAAAAGACCATTTTATCATATGTGGGAAAGAGAAAAAGGAACAACAAAATCTTTTGATTTAATATTTAAAGGAATAGAAATAACTTCTGGTGCTATTCGTGAACATAGACAAGATATATTTGCAAAACAAGTTGTGGAAAAAGGAGTTAGTTTGGAATCAGTTGAAAACTATTTGAAAATTTTTAAATATGGTTGCCCACCACATGGAGGTTTTGGAATTGGTGTAGAAAGAATTGTTGCCAAACTTCTTGGGTTAAGTAGTGTAAAAGAAGCTTCTGCTATGCCAAGAGATCCAGATAGATTAATGCCTTAATCAGAATGAAATTGCTGAAAAAATTTATAGATTTAAATCTTTCTTTATGGTTTCAGCAATTTTCTCTGCTAGTTTAACAGGAACAGCATTGCCAACCATTTTATACCCATCTTCTATTTTATTGTAAATAAAAATATAATTGTCAGGAAATGTTTGAATTCTAGCACACTCTCTAACACTTAGTCTTCTATAAAGATGTTCAGAGCACTTTTTAAATTCAAATTGATCTGTGCCAACTTTTACCATTTTGGGAGCTTGTGGGTGTAATGGAGTTTGCCTCGCAGTTGCCAAAACTGTAAAGCTAGTTTCATCCCAAGAGCGAACCCTATTGCGAGACATAAACATGCTACTAAAACCTCCAATCATATATTCATGATTATTTAATGTTGGATGTTTATTGTGTTGTCCATTTTTAGTAGCAATAGGTGTAGGCATATTTCCTAAAACATCTTTCAATAATACTTTTTTATTATTTTCATTTAAACCAGAAAAGACTTTATTTAAATCCTTCCTATAACCCACAAAAATTAATCGTTCTCTATCTTGAGGAACTTCATAATTACTAGCCAAATATAATTGAGCATTTACTTCATATCCTGCTTCTGAAAATGCTTTTTTAAAAGCCTCTAAATCTTTTTTATGCCTTTCAGCTAAAAGACCAGAAACATTTTCTGCTACGAAAAATAAAGGTTTTTTTGCTTCTAATATTCTAATATAATCCCAAAATAACTGACCTCTTGGATCTACTGTACCCTTTTTCGCTCCAGCTTCAGAAAAACTTTGACATGGAGGACCTCCAATTAACCCAATACAGCTAGGAACATTTTTAGCATCAACATCAACAATAGATTGTTTACACAAAATTGTTTTTGGGAAATTTTCTTCATGTGTAGCCCAAATATTTTTATCGTATTCATTAGCCCAAACGATATTAAATCCTGAGTTTTGAAAACCAAGGTCTAAACCACCACCACCTGAAAAAAGAGATACTATATTCATTAATTTCCTATTGGGTTACTTTTTGTAATTATAAAATTAATTTAATTTTAAAGCAATATTGATTTGATTCTTATCTTAAACTAGGTTTTTTCTTCTCTTCGTTTTTTACATAACCTAATGCTTCGGATGTTTCTTTTTCATAAATCATTAAAGAGGTTTGTTGGTAATTGTCATATATTTCTTTAATAGGTTTATTTCTTGTTGCAAAATATTGTCCTATAGTTTCTTCAAGAGTTTTTGTTATGGTATTATCATTTTCCCATTTTTCATAAACGTTAATATGTAAATGTGCCATAGAAAATGCTGTTAAAGCATTATATTGTTCTTTTGTAATTTTGTAATCAAAAAAATACTTTCTTTTATTATATTGTTCTTCATGAAAAACTGGGTCTGTAGAAATATCTGCTATTTCCTTGTTGTAAGCTTCTTTAAAAACTTCTGGATTGATATATATATTTGAAACTTGACCCTCTTTAATTTCTTCACTCCAAAAGTCTTTTTTGTTTGAATATTTTGAAGGAAACTTATTTGAAATTCCTGTTTTAAAACTAATAGTAAAAGAATTATTTTCATTTTTTATTGTTTCTTTAAAGCCGAATATAAATCCTAATGATTTTTTGTTTTCTTTTTTCATATAAACCTTTATTTTTTTATAGTGTTTTTTATAAAACTTGAATTATAAAATACAATCTTTATTATATATTTTATTTTAAAGGAAAAAATATGTTTGACAACAATTTATTAAAAATTTTAAGCGATGAACAACATAGACAAAGAAATACAATTGAACTTATAGCTAGTGAGAATTTTACAAGTAAAGAGGTTATGTTCTTCTGTGGAAGTGAGTTCACAAATAAATATGCTGAAGGATTACCCGGTAAAAGATATTATAATGGTTGCGAATATGTAGATGAGATAGAATCTTTAGCAATTAAATATGCTACACAACTTTTTGGTTGTAATTTTGCAAATGTTCAACCTCATAGTGGTGCTAATGCTAATTTAGCTGTATTTAAAGCATTTTTAAAGCCAGGAGATAAAATTTTAGGAATGGACTTGGCTAGTGGCGGTCATTTGAGTCATGGAGCAAAAGTTAATGTCAGCGGTGCTTGGTTTGAACAATACTCTTACGGTGTAAATAATGAAGGAATATTAGATTACAATGAAATAGAAAGATTAGCTAAGGATTGCAACCCTAAAATGATTATTGCAGGTGCTAGTGCTTATAGTCAAGAAATAAATTGGAAAAAATTCAGAGAAATAGCAGATAAAGTCAATGCTTTATTATTAGCAGATATAAGTCATTACAGTGGTTTAGTCATAACTGGAAATTACCCAAATCCATTTCCTTATGCTGACATAGTAACAAGTACAACACATAAAACACTAAGAGGACCTAGAGGTGGAGTTATTTTGTGGAATAATGAAGAATATTCAAAATTAATTAATGGTGCAGTATTCCCAGGAACTCAAGGCGGCCCGCTTATGCATATTATTGCTGCAAAAGCACAATGTTTTTATGAGGCACTACAACCAGAATTTAAAGTTTATGCCAAAAATGTAAAACTAAATGCTAAAGCGATGGCAGAAATTTTCAAACAAAATGGAGTATCTATTATTAGTGGTGGAACAGAATGTCATATGATGACTATAGATTTAAGAAAAGAAAAATATAGTGGCAGAGAATATGCCGATCTATTAGAGAAAAATGGTATAACTGCAAATAAGAATGGTGTTCCAAATGAAACAAGAAGTTTTATGGAAACATCTGGTTTAAGAATTGGAACAGCAGCAGAAACGACTAGAGGACATAACCAAAAGTGGTTTGAAGATTTGGCAATAAAAATGGTAAAACTATTAAGAGAATAAGTGGGAAACTTATGAAAACAGATAAAAGATTTTTTATAAAATCCAGTGCTGTTATGGCGGCATTATTTTTCACCTGTGGTGCTTATGCTTTTGTTTCTAAAAAAAGAGAAGAGCAAAGAAAATTAGCAATCCAAAAGTTAAAAAAATTTTCAGAAAATAAAAGGGCTAAAATTATGGCACAACTAGAAGGTAGAGAATACATAGAGATGTGTGAAAGGTGTCAAATATTAAGTGAAGAAGGAACCACAAGAATAATTTGCGATGATCCTAATCATAATTATGAAATAAGTTAAATTTTTATTTTTTTTAAATGCTCAATATTTACTTGATTATTTTTTAATAAAATTGATAAACAATTTTGTTTTAAATAAATTGAAAATTCTTTTCTACCAATAGATTCTAAATTTTTATGTAAATTGTTATCTTCCAATATATATTGATAATGATTTATAATTAAAAAATCTATCATGAAATTATTTTTCATATTAGATAAGTTTTTAAGGATACCATATTCTGAATAAGAAAGATCAATTTTACTTTTTAAAAGACCATTTTCATAAATTGATTTTAAATTTTTGCGAATATTTATTGTATAAATTGATTTATCATCTTTATTTAAGGTTGAACTAAGTATGCAATTATTAATATTTTCAGCACTTACTTTATCAATTTGATTATTTAACTCTAACCACAATAAAAGATGTGAAAACTTATCTGGAGCATCCTTTGCTGAACTAGTAAAAGAAAATTCAAAATTAGCACCATTTTTGTATCTAACATCTACTAATTTTTTAGTTTCACTATTTGAAAATATAGTAGCCCAATCACTAGAATCTCCATTCATGTAGCATAATGTTAATTGTTGATTAACAAAATCAGCTTTTTCTTTCAAATTTGTCTTTTGGTTTAATCTTTTTAAAAAAATATTCATATAACAATTATAAATTATTAATTATTTTTTTCAATTTTGCTGAATATATTATAGTATTTTTTTTGTTTTCATGATAAAATCAAAAATTAACTATTGAAAGGATTTTTATGTTTCAAAAAAAGAGAGAAGTTTATATTGAAAATTTAAAAGTTCTATTCCAAGAATTTGAGCATGAGTGTGGAACAAAGCACTTTCATTTATCTGCTGAAAATCAAGAAAATTGTTTTGCTATTGCATTACCAACATTACCTAAAACCCATGACGGAAGAGCACACATATTAGAACACTTAGCTCTTTGCGGCTCTAAGAAATACAAAACACATGATCCATTTTTTGCTATGACACGTCGTTCATTAGCAACTTTTATGAATGCTATGACTTATAGTGATAAAACTGTTTACCCTTTTGCTACAACAGACAAAAAAGATTATCAAAATCTATTAAGTGTATATCTAGATTCAGTTTTTTTCCCAAATCTTGATTACTATAATTTTCTACAAGAAGGTTGGAGATTTGAGTTTGATGAAAATGAAAAATTAAAATATGGCGGTGTTGTATATAATGAGATGAAAGGTGCTTTTGAGGATAAGTATCGTCATGTATACCATTCAATAATGGAAGAATTAAAGAAGGGAACAATTTATGCCAATGAGTCTGGTGGTGATCCCTTACACATACCAGAGTTAAAGTATGAAGATTTGATAGATTTTCATAAAACCCACTATCACCCATCAAGAGCAACAATAATGACTTTCGGCAATATTACTGCTGAAGAAATACAATCTTATTTTGAAGCGGAGGTTATTTCTAAAATCTCAACACGTTATAAAAGGGTTTATCCAACTAAATCATTAGTAGAAAACAAGCATTACAATCTTGTTAAAACCCTACCAGCTGCTAACAAAGAAGAAGAAGAAAATGAAAATATGATGATTTTAAGTTGGCTTCTTGGCGAAGTAGATGATGATATCATAAATGATTTTCAAATTTTTAGTAATATATTTTTAAGCGAAGGGGGATTCATTACTTCAAGCTTAGATAATGCTGGATTTGGAAGAATGAGTCCTTTTGCGGGAGTCATAGATGATGGATTAGAAACTACTTTCCATATAGGAATGGAGGGCTTAAAAAAAGAAGAGTATAAAAAAGCAAAAAAACTTATTTTGGAATTATTGCTTCAAATTAAGGAAAATGGAATATCAGAAACAATTATTGAATCTGCAATGGATGATGTAGAGGCAGATATTAAAAATGTTTCTTCAAGTAAAATCCCTTACGGACTTTCTATTATATTAAACTCAATGGGCTATGCCACTAACGGAAAAGATCCATTAGATGGAATTGACTTTGAAATTAAGTTGCTACAAGCTAGAGAAAGATTTGCTAATAAAAACTATATTAAAGAGTTGGCAGAAAAGCTCTTAAGTAGCTTACCTATGGTTTCTATTAAATTTGAACCTACTACTGATTTTTTCAAAGAAAGAAATAAATTAGAGCAAGAAAATCTTTTATCTGTTAGTAAAAACATGACAGAAAAACAAAAGAAGAAAATAAAAGAAGAGTCTTCTATTCTTCTGAAAAAACAAACTGAAAGTCACAACTATGAGTGCCTTCCTAAGATAACTTCAACAGAAGTTTCAAGAAACATTAAAGAAAACAATGAAATTTCAATCAAACAAGAGAAAAATAGTTTACCTTATGGATATATAGATTTACCAACTAATGGACTTTCTTATATTAATTTCAATATTGATTTAAGCAATTTCAAACAATCTGATTGGAAATGGGTGGAATTGATAACAAAACTTCTTCCGGGTATGCCAACAAAAAAGGAAAGTTGGCAAAAAGCAATGGAAAAGAGAGCATTATTATGTAAAAATGTAGATATTTCATTAAATGCTTTCAATGATTTGAACGATAAATTATCGGGTAAATTAATTCTTGAAATTAGTGCCTATCACATTCAGAGAAAACAAGAAAATATCAAAAAAATCTTGGAAGAATATTTAAATAATATTCAATTTAAAGATTTCAATAGAATAAAACACATTTTGAAACAAGAAATAGCTGATTTTGAGCAAAACTTATCAAACATAGGAACTTCCATAGCATCCAATGAGATAAAGTCAAATTTCAGTTTCAGCGGAATCTTTCAAAAAGAAACTAACGGTTTAAATTATATAAACTTCATTAAAAAACTTTTAAATTCTTTGGATGAAAAAGAAGGAAAAGAAAAATTAAAGGAAAAAATAGAAAAAATATTCAATAAGATTTTAAAATCTAAAGCTATAGTCTATGGTGCTGGAAACCAAGAGACTCTTGAGTTAATAACAAATATTGCATTTTCCGTAAAGATGCCTGCGTTGACTAATGCAGATTTTAAAAATATTTCAATTAAACAAGAAAAATCTTTTGTTCCCAAGTTGTTTAAGTATCCAACAGAGGTTAACTACTGCCATATAGGTTTCAATGTAAATGATTTAAATTATAACAATAAAGAATCAGTTTACTTAGATTTAGCTGCTCAACTACTAACTCATAACTTTTTACATCCAATAATAAGAGAGCAAGGTGGCGCTTACGGTGCTAGAGCGGGATTCAATATTCTTGAGGGTGCCTTTATGATGTCTACCTATAGAGATCCTGAAGTTTCCAACACTTATGAACAGTTTAAAAAATCTTTAGATTGGTTTTTGGAAAAAGATTTTACAGATGAGCAACTAGAAGAAGCCAAAATAAGTCTATTACAAAACTTAGATAAGCCAATGTCTGTTAAAAATGAGTTTGAAAAAGCACTTTCTATAAAAACTATTGGAATAGAAGATAAATATAGACAATCTAGAAGAGAGGCAATTATTGATGCTAAAATAATAAACATCAAAGAAGCCTTTAAGAAACACATTAAAACAGATGAGGCATTTAAAGCAATATTTTCTTCTGGTAAAAATTTTGAAGATTCAAACTTTGAAATTGTGTCAATGTCGTAATAATGGATGGGGTATTTTCCCCATCTCTTATTTTTTGAAATTAACAAAAAATATTAAAAGCAAACAAGATAATTTCAGCGAAAGGGTTATTTTTACTAATAAAAATGATGGTTTGTAGTTTTTGTTTTTAATTGACAAACCACCCCAAATTTAATAAAATTAACTTTCTGAAATTTATAAAAAAGTAAATAATCTAGAAATATTATATAGGAGTTTTTATGCAGATTACCAAACGAGATGGGACAAAACAAGAGTTAGATTTAAATAAGATACATGCTGTATTAACTTGGGCATGTGAAGGACAAAATGATGATGCCTTACACCCAATTAAAGGGGTTTCTATTTCTCAAATTGAAATGAGGGCTCAATTGCATTTTTACGATGGAATGCCAACAAAACAAATTCATGAAACTTTAATTAAAGCCGCCGCCGAATTAATTTCTGAAGATTTCCCTAATTACGATCAAGTTGCGGCTAGACTTGTTTGGTTCGCTGTTAGAAAAGAAGCTTTTAGAAACAATCTTCCACCACATTTAGGTAAGGTAATTAAGACGAATATTGAAAATGGTGTTTACTCTAAAGATATTTTAGATTTCTACAACAATGAAGAAATTGATGAATTAAATGCAATGATAGATCATAGAAGGGATGATTTATTTAAATATGCTGGTGCTGAACAGATGAGAAAAAAGTATTTAGTTCAAAATAGAAAAACAAAGAAAGTTTTTGAATCCTTTCAATATCCATATATTATGGTTGCTGCTTTATTGTTTGCAAAATATCCAAAACAATATCGTATGAAATATGTTAAAAAGTATTACGATTTGATTTCACAACACTATATTTCATTACCAACACCTATTATGGCAGGGCTAAGAACAAAGGTTAAACAATTCAGTTCTTGTACTTTAATTGAAGCTGGGGATTCACTTAAATCAATTAATGCTGCCGCTGCCGCAATTGTAGATTATGCCTCTAGAAAAGCTGGTATTGGACTTAATATTGGGCAAATAAGAGCAGAAGGACAAAAGGTAAGAAATGGGGATGCTGTCACTACTGGTGTAATACCTTTTGCCAAATATTTTAATGGAGCATTAAAATCTTGCTCTCAAGGTGCTGTTCGTGGTGCTTCAGCAACTTTCAATTACCCAATTTGGCACTTAGAGTTTGAAAGACTTATTGAATTAAAAAACAATAAAGGAACAGAAGAAACTCGTTTAAGAACAGTTGATTACTGTGTTCATATTAACAGACTTTTTTATGAACGTTTAGTTAAGAAAGGTGATATTACATTCTTTAGCCCAGAAGAAGTAAAAGACTTGTATAATGCTTTCTATTCAAACGATTATAAAAACTTTGAAAAATTATACAAGCAATATGAAAAAGACCCAAGCATAACTAAAAAGATAATGCCAGCATTAGAGGTTTTCACAAAAATAATGCAAGAAAGATTTGAAACTGGTCGTATTTATATTATGAATGCTGACCATGTGAATTCTCATGGTTCATTCTATGAACCAATCAAGATGACAAACTTATGTACAGAAATCACATTACCTACTACACCAGTTACATACCCTGGAGATTCCCAATATGAAGAAGAAGATGGATTAATAGCATTATGCACTTTATCTGCAATTAATTGGGGGAAATTCACACCATTTGGGGATTTAGATGCTGACAGCTCAGCTCCACAAAGGCAAGAACAAAAACTAAAAGATGCTTGTGAAATGGCTGTAAGAGGTTTAGATGCTCTATTAGATTATCAAGAATATCCTGTGGCTGCTGCATATAGACATAGTATGAAATATAGACCGCTAGGTATTGGTATTATTGGTTTTGCTCATTGGCTAGCCAAGGGTAAGCTATATTGGGGTGAGGATAATGCCCTTCAAGAAGTTGATACAATGATGGAAAAAATGGCATATTATTTAACAGAAGCTTCAATATCATTGGCAGAAGAATTTGGTGCAATTACTACAAAAACAAAATATCATGATGGAATATTCCCTATTGATACGGCAAGTGTAAGCTTAGCACATAAACCTAAGATGGATTGGAAATTCTTAAAAGAAAGAGCAATTAAGCACGGAATTAGAAATGCCACATTAATGGCACTAATGCCTTCTGAAACATCATCTCAGTTGTCAAATGAAACAAATGGTATTGAACCACCAAGAGATATGGTTTCAATTAAAGGTTCTAAAGAAGGAGTTTTACCTCAGATAGTTCCTGAGTTTTCAAAATTAAGTGCTTTCTATCAAACTCTATGGCAAGTCAATTCAAGAGATTATTTAAAAACTATTGCTGTATTACAAAAGTGGATTGATCAAGCTATAAGTGTAAATACTTCTTATGACCCTAGTAAGGGTGAAATAAAAATGAGTCGCTTAATTGAAGATTTGCTTTTTGCTTACAAACTTGGGCATAAAACATTGTATTATTCAAACACAAGAGATGGAAGTGGAGACGCCGAAGACGATTGCGAATCTGGGGCTTGTAAGATTTAAACATAAAATAGCCAGAAATGGCTATTTTTTTATTTTATTTAAGATATTTTTATGTTATAATTATTCAAAGAGATAATTATGATTAAAAACAAAGAATTTATTATTAATATAGCAAACAGTCACATTAAAAGATATTCTAATGATGAATATTATAATTATTTAAGTAAAAGTAAAACAAATTTTTTATCAAATCTAAATAAGCTAAATTACAATCAAATTAAAGAAGTTCTTAAAAGAAAACCTGAATATTCTAATGTTTTTTATGATGGATGGCACTCAGTACACTATGCATGTTTATCAAACAATTCTTATGTAGTTTCCCTAATGATGGACACTGCTATCAATCAAGGTATGAATGAGTTTCCAACCACTGAAAAATTAAAAAGAAGAATACCCGCTAATATATCCTTGTTAAATTTCTGTGCTTCTTTAGACTTAGATGATAGTTTTGCAACAGCTATATTAAATTTAAGTTCACCAGAAAATCAAAATTTTGAACTTACTTTAAGATATGCTTTTTTATATGGTAGCCCTAAAGTTACTAATTTAATAAGCAAGTTACAATTAGAAAAATTTCAAGAAATATTATTAAATAGTTACTGCTTTAAAAATGTAGAGAGCAATAAAGTAAAAAATAATTTTTATGCTGTTTTTGTAGAAAATTTTAAATGTAATCCAGAAAAATTTAAAGACTATAACGTAGATATAACATATACAATAGAAAATGAAAGAAACTATTTCACTAACACTCTTTATTGGCTAAACAACTATTCGTATTTAATAGATGAGATGAAAGAAGATAAGTTTAAAAATATTATTACATTCTTTCTGAAAAACGGATGTAACTTAGATGATAAAGATGGATTTGGAGATTCTCCAAGAAAATTATTAGAAGATTTAAAAAATAAAATTTTTGATTCATCTATAATCTCAATGCTAGAAAATTGCAAAACAGAGTTTGAACAGTTATCATTAAATAATCAATTAAAACAATCAAAAACAAATCAACCAACTAAACTTAAAATATAGAAAGAGGTAATAAATATGGCAGGAAGTTCTTTTTTAACACTATTAGATGATATTACAACAGTATTAGATGATGTTGCCGCTATGTCAAAAATAGCAGCAAAAAAAACAGCTGGTGTGTTAGGAGACGACTTAGCATTAAATGCTAATCAAGTTAATGGTGTAAATCCAGATAGAGAGTTGCCTATTGTTTGGGCTGTTGCCAAGGGTTCTTTAATTAATAAAGTGATATTAATACCTCTTGCTTTAATTTTAAGTCTGTTCTTGCCAATGGTAATTACCCCACTATTAATGCTTGGTGGTGCATACCTATGTTTTGAAGGTGCTGAAAAAATTATTGAAAGCAAACAAAAAATTATTTTATTTTTCAAAAAAATAATAGGTAAAGAACAAAAAAAAAATGAAACAGTAGATACTCATGAAATTGAACATAAACAACATATAGCTACACTAACTGATGAAGAACTTCTTTTAGCAGAAAAAGACAAAATTAAAGGGGCAGTTAAAACTGATTTTATTTTGTCAGCAGAAATTATTGTAATATCATTAGGTGCCGCAGCTGGTGGAACGTTTCTTACTCAAGCATTAACTTTAACTGCGATAGGTTTAGCCATGACAATAGGTGTTTATGGTTTAGTCGCTGGAATCGTGAAATTAGATGATTTAGGGTTTTACCTAAAAAACAAAAATTCTAACATTCAAATTTCAATAGGGAATTGGCTTTTAAAATTGTGTCCTAAATTAATGAAAATACTATCTGTAGTAGGAACATTAGCAATGTTTACAGTCGGTGGAAATATTATTGTACATGGTATGCATATCAATTTTCCTGGAGGTATGTTAACGGAAGCAGTATTTGGATTCTTTATTGGTTTAATTTTAGCATTTATATATGGGAAGATAGTAAAACATTAATATAATTTTGATATTATTTTTTTAAATTATATAATAATTATAGATTAATAAATATTTAGATATGAAAAATGAAGAACAAATAATAATAGAAAAGATAAACAATTTTAATAATCAATATATATGTTTAGGTAACATGATAAATATTGGTAGCCCCATTAGTGCAAAATCAGTTATTAATTTAATTAACCTTATAGACAATAACACAAATGATATTAATGAAGTGTTTATTACAAAAATTTCTAAAGACTATAGAAATGATTTATCTTTTAAAATTAGCAGTATTGCTAATGTGTTGACTGAAGTTACTTTTTCAAATTATGAAATTTGGGAAAACTCAGATACTGAAAAATTGTTTAACATGCTCGCAGATAGAGGTTTAAATTTTAATAATGAAATAATTAAGACAAGTTTTCAAAATTTAGAAACAGAATATTTTTTAAAGTTTAAAAATGTTGAAGACTTCTTGAGGGAAATAAAAGAAAAAAATGACTATACTAATAGTAGTGAAATTTATTCTATAACAACAGAATATGGTGGAGTAAAGTCTGATACAGAAAAACAAATTTATTTACTTAAAAAAGCATATATGCAAGTTACTCAAGAAAATTTTAATAAAAAAATAAAAGAATATAGAGTTTTACATAAGGCAGTTGCTTTTTCTCAATTAAACCTAGTTAAATTTTTATTAAATGATTGTTTCGTGCCAGTTGATTTAGAAGACGATATGGAACAAAATGCTATATTTCATGCAACAAATATAGCATCATTAGAAACAATTAGTAGCTTTAATCCAAATTGGATGAAAAAAAATAAAGATAATAAAGATGTCCTGTCAGTATATACAAGACACAATAAAGATGTGGGAAAAAAATTAATTGAATATGCTCAGAAAAAAATGAGTGGTCTATTGATGGAAAAAGGTGAAAATTATAGTGATTTAATAGAGCAAAGAATAAAAGAGTCCCTTTTGGAAATGATTAAAAAAGATAAAACAAAAAAGGAAATAACTGATTTTATAAAGAAATATAATATAAAAAATTTTTCTGATATAAAAGACGAAAAAGGTAATAATCTTTTACATATTGTCATAGATAATAGTAGCTGGGCTAAGGCAGAAATTTTTATTGATCATTACGAGACAGATGATATCAATGAAAATGGCATAACTTATGTGGGGCAAATGTTTAACAAAACTTATGTACCTTATGAGAACCAGGCTAAAAATTTGATGGACAAATTAATTAGTAAAGGATGTTTTGAAAAAAATGCTAAATTCTCAAAAAGGTATTTGGAATCAAGATTGCTTGACGGAAGAAACATTTCCTTTCCAGATTGGTATTTTGATAGTAGAGAAGACACCACAAAAATAGATAGAATGTATAAATTTATACTAAAAGATGAACCAAATAATGAGATAATATTTAGAGATTTTCAAAAATTAAAATATAATAAAAATTCTTGGAATTACAGCATGCTAGACGAAAAAGAAAATAAAGCTATTCATTTTTATCTAGGACATTGGTTAAGTAAAAATAAAAATTTTAAATTAACTGATTTAAATATTAAATTACTTTTAAATGAAAATAACCTAACCAAATTTATAAAAAACAACAATGATTTTTCCATAAATTATATTAATAAAGAATCCTTTAAGAGAGCTTTAGATATAATAAATATGGCGTTTAAATTCAACTATTTTGAACCATTAAAACCTGAAATGTTTTCTGAAAAATTAGAGAATTTTTGTGCTTCAAATATATTATTTAATTTCAATCTTATAGATAAAGAAATATCAAAAGGAGAAGTAAAAGAAGAGCAGATACTAATAAATAGGTTCTTTGAAAATAATATTGATGTGCTATCTTACTATACTGAAAAAGAATCTAAGGTTTTCCAAGAACTATTAAGTAACAATAATATATGGGAAAGTTATTACAATTATATCAAAGAAGACTATAAAAAAGGTCTAGAAAAAGAAAAAATACTTAAATACTTAGATACGATCAAGCTAAATAATAAATTAAGTTCTATTAAACCCGTGTTAGAATCAAATTTTAAAGTTAAGAAAATGAAAATTTAATCTATATTATTAATATAATTTTCTTCTAACTTTGGATTCTTCTCAACTTCCTCTAAGAATGCTATTAATTGATTTTTAAAAGCTTCTGTTTGATCTATTACATTATCAACAATAGATAGCCACTGTGTATAATGGCAAGCTTTATCTTTTTCATCCATTTTTTTCAACTCTTTTTCAGAAACAAAAGATGTTTCGTTAATTGAAAAATTTAATGGTCCTATTCCTACAACCTTATTTTTAGATGCCCATCTACTAAATCCAGAGACAAAGCTAGTTACATATAAATGATCTGGAACATCTATATCTTTATTAATCAACTTAATCAAACTATATAATATAGAAGATATTTCTCTTTCAACTTCTTTAAGGTTTTGTTCGTGTTGTTTTTTAAATGAATTAATAATAGGTTTCACATATTCTTGACTGTAATTATCTTCATTGGTTATTTCAATAATACCAGTTAATGCTTTTTTACAAGAATTTACAGTATTTAAGATTTTTCTATCCCAGTCATATTGTTCCAAATGATTTTTGGCATATTCTGTATAACTCTTCAATTTATTACCTAGCTCTATTTCTTTTAAATTAAGTTGGCTAGATTGCTTTAAGTAGCCAACAGGATTAGATACAATTCTGGTTGTTCCTATGAACCCATCAACGGGTTTATGGAAATGACCATGTACCCATAAATCTGGAGAAAAGTTATGTTCAAAAAATTGGTAAGAAGTATTAACATAAAATCCCATCATTAGGATATCTTTATCTGCTTCTATTTTTTGTTTTTGATATCGCTCATATAAAGCTTTATTATTAATGTGGGGGGCGGCTAAAATTTGCTCGTTCATTTCATTTATTTTCATCCAAAAATTTGGAATTGGTAAATGATGAGTAACAACAACAGTTTCTCCATCAAATTGCTCTAACATTTTATCTTCAATAAACTCTACAGTTTTTCTATTTTCTTCCATTTGAAGGTAGGGATTATATAGTTGTTTTGATATGACATTGGTAATTTGTTCTTCATCAACACCATTTGCTAGCAAAAGTTTAAACATGTTATCTACATCTTCTTGATTGTTGTAAAACTTTCTAGCAGTGATTTTTCTAAAGTCAGCCATAGAAAAAAAATGCTTTAAGACATAATTTCTCTTAATCCAAGCCCAGCTTTTGGCTAAATCAGCCCACATAGTTCCTCCAAGAAACCTTACACCATGCAAAACTATAGCTTCATTATGTAAGAAGTTAATGTGTTTATAGTCTGGCAATTTAACTTTTTCTTTTAAGGTTTCTATAACTTCGTAATAATCATTATTCCAAAATTCATGATTCCCACAAACATAAACAATATCACATTCAAATTGCTTAACCCAATCAAGACCCCTATCTTTTTCGGAAATATCACCAGCACATATTAAAATGGGTGTATTTTGTTCTTCTTTGATAGAGGCAACCTTTTGACGAATAATATTAGCAAAATCATCTTGCATTTCTTGAGGTCTACCCTCCAAATGTATGTCGTCTACAACAATTAAAATATTTTTATTCATGTTTATCTCTTTTTATATATTAATTACAAAAGTTTTAATAGATGTAAAGACTAAAGATTATTTTTTTATTCTATTTTCTATAAAATAAATTAAGGTTTCTTGTGCTTTAAATTTAATATCCTCAAAATTGAGCTTTTTAAAACTATCTGATAAATAAAAGTTTTCAATAAATATATTACTTATATAGTTTGTTTTTTGTTCAGTTTTTAAAAAATTTTTATTTCTATAATCATATATTTGCAAGATTATATCTTCATAATTCTTATTAGTTTCAATAAAAAAATTAATAGTAAAAATATCAGAAAGAAGCTCAGAATATGATATGTAGGGATCAAAAGGAAGTTCTTGAAAACAATCAAAACAGTCTTTTCTTTTATGTTCTTTATTGACATAACTATCAAGATTTAGATTGGCATTTATAGGAAATAAAAAATCTATTTTTCTATCAAAGATATGGTTAGCACCATAATAGCAGTGTGCCAATTCATGAACTAGCAAAAATTGTAAATCATCCTTAAAGTTATTTAAAAGTATAGGTTTTTCATTAAATAAATTAATATTTACAGTGCATTCATTTTCAGAGATTTTAGTATAAGGCGTTCTTTTATTTTTTTTATTAATATCAATAAAAACATTATAATTTTTATCTTGTTTGTTCTGATAGTTTTTAGTTAAATATAACAATGTTTCATTAATTATATTAGAGTATTTCTTCTGTATAGAGTTTTGAGCATAGAAAACCTCTATTTTGTAGGCATATGAATTACTACAAAAAACCAAAAAAAATAAAGTAAATAAAAATCTAATCATCATTGAGGGTTATTTTTCTGTAATTCTTTTAGTCGTTCATTTTTTTGTTTTTGTTGCTTGCTTAATTCTCCAATATTCAATTTAATTTGAACTGCCCAATTTGGGTTTAATTCTGGAAAAAACTCCATACCAGTAACTTTTTCTACTTCTTTAATGTGAACTATAAAATTTGAAAGTGAGCAAGGCCCATCATTACACTTATAAACATTATTTGGATCAGTAATAGATTTTGTACTAGAGGTTAATATCTCTTTATTTGGAATTATATAACTTATGCTTCCATGAGTATCTGGATCTATCATGATTTTAAAAAAATGTGTAGGAATCAGTGTTTCAGAATTTGGAAGCTTACCATTTGTTGTCCCATTCAAATAAATAACACCTGTTGTAACATATAGCTTACTAGTTCTTTTAGCATAAGATATAGTTTGCTCTTCTAACTCCTTCCAAATACTATTAGCGAGATTGTTCCTAATCATTGGGACAGTATTGCTAAATCTTTTAGCTTGAGAAATAGCTTCTAAATTAACCTTTCTAAGCTCTTCCGCTTCAGTAAGATCCAAATTTAAAACCATATTTTTAACAGAAGCCAATGGTATTGGTAGATAATTTGTATTTAAATAATCTTCAGCTTTTTGTTGAATATCTTTAGGCAGTTCTTCATCTGGTTGTAGTTTTATATTATTCTCAAAAGTTTCTAAATCAAAATTATATTTTGTTAATTGTTCGGAAGACCAAAGTGGTACTTTTAGTTTGGGGTCATATTGTAAAGCGAATAAATCTCTACACAAATAAAGACTTCTTTTGTTAACAGCAGTGTCTTTTATTTTAGGTGCCCCCCAGGTGTAGTGTCTTACACATCTATTAGGCTTAGTTAAATCTTTTAGTATTTTAGCATCATTTGCTCCAACGGCTTTACTTCCTGGTCTTGCTGAAAAAATACCACCAATTTTATCCGTAAAGCTATCTTGTGCAAAAGATGAATTAGGGTAATACAGCACACAAGTTACGGACAATAATAATCCAAGACTTTTAATATTTTTTTTGAACATTGTTGATATTTCCTTTTGCTTTCTATATATTATTTAATATAAAAAAAATAATAGTTCAATACCCTTATAAACATGTTCAACAAAAATTGGAAAACTATCCTCAACATAAATAATAAAGATATTATCTTCATTTTTGATAATACTAGTAGAACTGTTTCTAAATCAATAATAGATAATCAAGAAATTATAAAAGAAAATAATGAAAATTTTTATGTTTTTCCAAGTTTATCTGAAATTATAGAGAAAGATAAAGCAGAAATAATCAAAAAATATGCTAACGATTTTAAAATGTTTATCACAAAACAAGAAAAAAAATTTTTAATAACTCATGATGTTATTTTCAATAGTTTAGTAAAAGAAGAGAAACAAAAAGATTTCATAGATTTAATTTTAAAAAACAAAAAACAAATAATGATTGTTTCTGAAAAAAAAATTGAAGAAATAGATGTAGTATTTCATCATATAAATCATGATGAATGGCAAAATAGTTTAAATGTAATAGAAAAATTCAAAGAAATTAAAACTATTGTTAAAAAAACTTTCAACCCATTTAAAGACCCAAAGCAAGCATTTTTAAAATACAAGGAGAATTAATCAACCCAGATGTATTTTTCCATAGGAATAGAAACATTTGGGTTTTGCGCAAAAAATTTATTTTCTTTTAAGATTGAATCCATTACTGTTTTTTGCTCCAAAAGTGTAATACCAAACTGCTCTTTTATATTGCCTAAAAAATTAAAAACAAAATAAATAGTTTCAGAAGAATCAATTACTTCACCATACTTTTGACTCATCTCTATAGCCTTTATAAAATCTACACTTTGATTTAAAATATCACTGAAATTAATTTTTGAGATTTTAATGGAAGAATTAATTTCTTTTGTAATAAAAATTATTTTCTCTTCTATAGCAAAGAAAAAAATTATTTTTCTAGACTCTTTTACATAGCTCATAACAATTTTCCCATCAGAAAATACTTTTTTAGCTTCTATTATAAAAGAATCAACTTTTCTACTAAATAAAATTTTTTTGAATATTTTAAACATACAGTGATTATTTCATTGTTTAGAATCAATGTCAAATCATGCTTTATTTGGTTTGTAATCATGTGAAACAGTTGGCTCAGTAGATTTTCCCCTAAGTGAGTTTCTTGCTGTCAAAACCAAATCCATATTGATTTCTGATGTTGCTTGCAGTTCCTCAGTAGATTTATTTCTAAAAAATTTATCTGGTCTTCCTTGATAATTTCTAGATGTCGCTAAAACTGCTTCTGATGTTGTGTCTATTAGCATTTTCTCCCTAATCTGATAAAGTTTGTCTTGCATTTTTAGCTTATCATAATTAGGATATTCTTCTTTTATCATTGATAAAAATTCATTTTTATATTTAACACTTAAAGAGATAAATTTTCTTTCTTGCTTACTCCAATTATGTAAATTTTTCATGTTTTCAGATAATAAATCCCCTATATCTGGGTATGCGACAAAATAGTTTTCCATAAAATTTCTAATATTTTTTATATAACGAGAATTGTCATGGTAATTTAATAACAATTTACTTGTTATAAAATGTTTTGCTGTACTATAAATGCTTGAAAAAACAGGTATCTTTTCAATAAAAGATTTTCCAGTTGCTCTTTCTTTTTCAATTTTAGCCAATTGTGCTTCTTCTCTAACTGTATCAAACAAGTCTTGAGAATCTCCATTTCTACTATAACCCATCAATCCAATTTTTGGTATTGGATCGTTACTATGATAAAATTCTTTTAATCTAATATCTTTTTTATGTTGTTCTTTAATAGGTAAATCTACCCCTCTTAAAATTGAATGGTAAGCTGTTGTAATAAATTTATGAAATACATTTTTCTTGGAGCCTGGTGAGCCAAAAGTAAACCCCTTGATTGGAATTGGAAAGTCTTCTTTTGGGTTATTTTTCAAAAACTCTTGAACCATAGATCCACCTAAACTGTGTCCTGCCACATGAAGCTCTTCTATGTGATTATTAGGGTCTGATACATATTGCTTTATATATTTTTCTAAAGGCTTAAAGTTTTCATAATAAGCACTCATATCTAAATATGGACCTTTAATATATTTCCATAAATGGTCAAACTCTGTTCCTCGGTAAGTAAGGTGTAATATATATCCATTCCCATTTGGATTTTTTCTTTTAATTAAATTGGCATGAGCAATATCAAAACTTTGTTCTACATGTTTAGAGTCGAATTGACCATCCTTGTATGTGCTTTCTGACAAATAATAATAATCTGTTATCTGAAGACTTTGACTAGGTATTTTAATAGATGAGTCTTTTATTTTTTCAAAACTATTATTAATATAGTGCCAAACTTTTAAATCAAAAAAATGTTCTTGTGCCTCTTCTTGGTTTTTATTAAAGAAAGCCTTAGAAAATTTTGGTTTCATTTCTTCAAAATCTTTCCCTAAGCTCTCAAACATCCAACGATTTTTATTATAAACAGCATAAGAAAGGATAGAGCTAACAAAAGCATCATCAGTATCTTTAGAGTTTTTAACTATAGATCTAACACTCTTCTTTCCAAAATCTTCAAGAGTTTTTTTGTCTAAAACTTGTTGTCCTAATTCTTTAGGCACTTTGGAAATTTTAGGGATTTTTGTTAATAATTTTTCTATATCGTTCATTTATAACCTTATTATTTTATATTTTATAAGGTTTAAATCGAAAATCAACATTAATAATTACATTATAACTTTTGCTTTAACAAAATATATGCCATTTTGATCCACAAAATAAACTTTTGTAATAGGACAAGAAGAAGAAACTATTAAACAATCTTGAATAGAGTCATCATAAAAATCTGTTATCCCGCTGTTATTAATAAATTCAATTTTATTTAAAAAGTAAGGTTTATTTTTTAAATAATACTCTTGAACAGTTAGTGTTAAATCAGTAACATCATTTATATTTATTTGAGAGGAAGTTATTTTTTTATGTATTTCTTCATCAAATATTGATATATCTGATATATTGTAATTTTTCTTATGATATAAAACTAAAGATTCAAGACATTTTTTAGAAGAAAACCCAAAAAAACACTGGTTCTTTTCAAAAGAATCTTTTGAGTCATCTAAAAGCCTGCTCAAATGAGACTGTGGAGTATAACTTCCTTGATTCCAAGGGGTTAAGTAATACAAATCATTTTTAATCCCATAAAAGTCAATAACTGTGTCTGTATTATCACTTAAGACTCCAAAAGTTGAAAAATCTTTCTTAAATTTTTCAGAAAGCAATAATTTTAAAGAATTAAGATTGTTATCATGTGATATCAAATCAACTAAAAGAATTTTATTGTATTTTTCTAATTCTTCATATTGATGAGTCCCTGTATATATCATTGGTATAGATAATTTTTTACTCAATATGCTTGCTACAAATGTTCCTGAAACACTTTCTGTAAAAATACAATCAAAATTAAGTGAGTATAGTTTTTCATCACAAACAGCATTAACAATATTTTGTATTTCTGTGTGGTCTATTTGTTTTACTTTAGTTGGTAACATATTTTATTTAGTGCTTGTTCCATATATATCATTTGTTTGAATAGTGGTTCTATAAAAGGTAGTTCTCTTAGGTAATTCCTTTAGATTTTTAGCCCCAACATATGTGCAAGCAGAGCGTACTCCACCTAAAATTTCTTGAATCGTTTCAGAAACATCCCCACGATAGGGCAATTCAACAACTTTACCTTCTGATGCTCTGTATTCAGCAACACCACCAGAGTATTTTTTCATAGCTTCAGAAGAAGACATCCCATAAAATTTTAGATATTTTTTACCATCTTTATCAAATGGTTCCATTTCTGATTCAGTATGACCAGCCAACATTCCTCCCAACATAACAAAATCAGCATTTGCTCCAAAAGCTTTTGCTAAATCAGCTGGGAAAGTACAACCACCATCACCACAAATATGACCACCTAATCCATGAGCAGCATCTCCGGTGTCAATAATGGCAGATAATTGAGGTCTTCCAACTCCAGCCATTTTTCTAGTGGTGCATGCTGAACCTGGTCCAATTCCTACCTTTAATATGTCTACCCCACTAAAAATTAGCTCTTCAACAATATTGCCTGTTACAACATTTCCAGCCATTAAAATAATTTGAGGGTGCTTCTTTCTAAATGTAGAACAAAAATCAACAAAAGACTGCATATATCCATTAGCCACATCAACACAAACCATTTTTATTCCATGATTATTATGGTCTTTGCCACTCTCTCTCCAATAGCCTACTTCAGCCAAAACTTTCTCAAACTTTTCTATATCTTTTTTAACAATACCCATTGAATAAAAACTATGTTGCATGGAGTGTTTATTCTGTTCCAATAATGCTTTATCTTCTTTTGAGGTTTTTTTTCCAAAAAATTTAATTAATTCTTCAATACTATAATGCTTGTGAAGTGCTGTCATGCATTGATGCTTTGCCAACTCTTTCGCCATTGACATAGTTCCTACTGTATCCATGTTAGCCGCAATAATAGGAATACCTTGCCAATCATAATTAGCATGAGCAAATTCATATTTTTTTATTAAGCTAACCTCAGACCTAGATGATAAAGAGGATCTCTTTGGTTCAATCAAAACATCTTTAAAATCTAGTTGCAAGTCTTGTTTTATTTGCATATTTATCTCCATTTTTGTTTAAAGTAACAAAATATAATCAGAAAATCAATTTTTGTTATGTTCTTTTTTGGGAATAACAATATCAACATTATATAGATTATCTTCTTCGTTTATTTCAAAAGAAACTTCCCCTTCAAAACAAATATTTAATCTTTCAATAAGATTTTTCATTCCTATGTTATTGTGTTCTTCTTCGTTCTTTTCAATTTTTGGAGATTTTGGATTTGATATGTTTATTTTAATTCTATCTTCTATTCCATCTTTTATTTTTATAGTAATGGTTCCACCAGATTCCAAATGCTGTATTCCATGTAAAATGCTATTTTCAACTAGCGGTTGAATTGAAAGCTTAGGTATAGAATATTTCAATAATCTTTCATCAATATCCCAAACAATACCCAATCTATCCCCCATTCTTATTTTTTCTATCTCTAGATATTTCTCACAAAGGATTATTTCCTCTTTCATTGTATACATAAAATCTTTATTGTCTTTTAAGCTAGCTCTCAATAAAACAGATAAATTTAACAACATTTTCTTTGCTAAATCTGGTTCTTTTTTAATTAAAACTACAATTGAGTTTAAGGTGTTGAATAAGAAATGTGGTCGCATTTTAGATTGTAAAAAACTTAATTGGGCTACAATCTGACTAGGGTGTAGGCTTTTTTCTCTCCAATCAAAATAAACCAAAAAGAAAAACATAAGGCCAATAGCTGTTCCAAATTTATGTCCTATATCATCAAAATTAGTAATTAAATTAAAATAAGATTGAATCATTATTGAATCAATAAAATAAACACTCATTATGCTTAACATAATAATAAATAATATTGCCTTAAATGGTGGTGTTTTATTTATCATTTTTGCAAAAAGCATTAACAAAAATAGAAGTGTTAGAACGTATGGTGAAAAAATTTGCAAAGATTTCCATAATGACCAATAAAAGTCAGAAGCCTTATTAATTTGAGTAAAGGTATAAACAATACTTATGGTAAGGGAAATATAAATAACCTTTAAAATAGTTAAAACACTACTGAAATCTGGAATATAAGGTACCCTGTGTTCAACTTTAAATAAAAATTTCTTTATTTTTTTTAAAATAGATTTCATTTTTTATTTAGAAACTCTTCATATCTTTTTTGAGTAATTTCTTCACCTTTTTTAGTGTGTTCTTCTAGTGTTGTTTTATTAAAATCTTCTAGATAACTACGAGTTGTGGAAAAAATAATTGGAGGAGTTTGTAGAGTTACCCCCGTTAATGCTTGAGAATTGCCTGAGTTTTGAGATTGTGAAGAGCTACCTGAATTATTTGTTTCATTAATTGTATTACTTGGTTTTTTGCCTTTTATAAGCTCTTTTACATCACTTGGAAGATTAGATAGAAGGTTTTGAGGAATTACAGGTGATGTTTCTGCTGTAATTGGAGGTTGTGTTGCACTAGATTGACTAGCTGTTTCAAAACCTGGTGTTTGTTGAAAGGGTTGCTCTGGAGTAAACGAGCTATTACCAGGAATAAATGGGGTTTTACCATTTTTATTAGGAACACTATCATTTGGAATTGGAGTGCCATTTTCATTTACTGTATAAGAAACATTACCTAATGAACTAATTGGAATTGGTTGAGCAATAACATTTAATGCTATTAAGCCACAAAAAAATACTAGTGTTTTTTTCATAAATTTACCTTTTGTTTTTATTTAGTCTTTTTTTTTATAAAAATCAAGATTAAGTTAACAAAACAAAATTGACTTTTAACCTTTTTTGCTGTATTTAATTGATAATTTTTAAAATAAAGGAAAAAACATGGCAGAAGAAAAAAAATTAGCTTCTATAGAAGAAATGATGGTTGAAAGCTTTGATCACAGACCTGAACAAGCTCAAGAAGCTGTAGAGGAATATTTAGAGAATTTGTCAGAAGAAAATCCTGCTGAAGCAGCATCATTAAAACAAAAACTTCAAAATAAACAATACCTTCAACAATTCAAAGAAGCGATTACTCAAACTTCGCTTATATTGTTTCTTATATCTATAAAAGCTTCAAATGATGTAAATGAACAAAAAAAAGAAGTTTTAAATACAATAGAAGAATTACAAGATATTATGAGTTCTTTAAAAATAGATATTGATAGATACATAAGAGAATTTTTACTTTTTGCTAGAAAAGATGACAAAGAAATATATAAAATGAGAATGTTCTATTTGGATTCTTTAACAGGAGAAGAATGGGCTGGAATGGAATTAAGTGATGACGAAACTTCAGAACCTGAACAAAAACTATTATGGTTAAAAGTGAAAACATATAATCAAATATTAAATGATTTCAAAAAACAATACGAAGAATCTAAAATACATTTAAAATAATACTTCTAGTATAAAAAAACAGCCTTAAGGCTGTTTTTTACTTTGTGATTAGATTTCTTAGTTTCAAAAGAGCTTCTTGCTCAATTTGCCTTACCCTCTCACTAGAAACTTTAATTTTTGCTGATATTTCCTTATGGGTAAGTTTATTTTCTTCAAAAAACCTATACTTAATAACCTCTCTTTGCTTTTCGTTTAAAAGAGATAAAGATTTTTGAATTTTATCTTGATAAAAATTATCATCATGTTTTTCAATAAATTCATCCTCTGGTGTTCTTAAATATGGTATTTCAAATATTGGAGATTCATTATCCTCATAGTTTATGGAAATATCGTCATTACTAAAGTATTTTTGGATTTCTTTAATCTCATCTTGTGTTACTCCCAATTTTATAGATATATTGCGAACAACCTCATCTTTGGGGGTTCCATTATCCAATAATTCTTTTTGAGTAGACTTAAAACCAAAAAATAATTTCTTTAAATTTTTTGTGGTCGCTATTTTAACAATTTTCCAATTTTTCAAAATGTAACTTTGTATTTCTGACTTAATCCAAATTAAAGCATAAGTATAAAGTCTAACCTGATTTTTCAAGTCAAAATTTTTAACCGCCTTCATTAATCCTATATTTCCTTCTTGAACTAAATCTTCTTGAGGCAATCCATATCCCTTATGTTTGGCAGCTACATATATAACTGTTTTAAGTTGAGATAAAACAAGTTTTTGTGCAGCTTCTAAAGAATTTTCATTTTTAAATTTTATTAGTAAATCTTTTTCCTCCTCATCAGTAAGGTTTGGCAATGAAATTGCATAAGATTTATATGCCTCAAAAGAAGTGATTGGAGGCATGCGATTATTTGTCGATAATATTAAATTGTTGTTCATCTTTTTTCTCCCTTCTTTTATGTGTAGTTAATTTACAAGAAAACAAGAAAAATTTCAAGATTTTTTTATTCGTCAAAAAATAAAACTTGTTATTGCCTTTTAGATTTATTATAATTGAATGATAGAGATAATTTTAAATAAAAAATCTTTTTTACATTTATTAATCTCTAAATTTATTTTTAAAGGAAAAATATGAGTTTTATTCATCTAAAAACACAAACAGAATTCTCAATAAATCAGGGACTTAACAAAATATCAGACTTAGTTGAAAAGGCATCTGAAAACAACATGGGGGCAGTAGCTGTAACAGACCTAAATGGGATGTTTGGTAGCATAAATTTTTATAAAGAAGCAAGAGCGGCGGGTATTAAACCAATTATTGGACTAGATGTTACGGTAGAGCAAGAAAATGGCGAAACATACCAATTAACATTGTTAGCAAAAAATGAAAATGGTTATAAGTCTTTAATTGATTTGAACAGTAAAGCATATACACAAAACAGAAAATCAGATTTTGCTCCAATCAAAGAAGAGTGGCTTGGTGATTTAAATAATGTTGTTGTAATGTCTGGAGCCAAAAAAGGATTAATAGGGCAATTAATATTAAAAGGAAAAATTGATGAAGCTTCTGATATCGCCAATCAGATGAAAGATGCTTTTGGTGATGATTTTTATATTGAGCTACAAAGAGATGGTTCTCCAGAAGAAGAAAAATATATGGAAGGTGCGGTTGAAATTTGTCAAAAATTGGATATTGCTCCAGTTGCGACACATCCTGTAATTTTCCCAAACCAAAGCGATTTCGTTGCTCATGAGACAAGATATTGTGTGGGTCATAGCGAAGTGTTGTTCTCACTTAAAAGAGAAAAGCTTTTCAATAAAGAAATGTACTTCAAATCAACAGCAGAAATGGAAGACCTATTTCAAGATATACCAGAAGCATTAGAGAATACTTCTATTATAGCTAAAAAATGTAACATAGAGCTTCATTTAGATGAGCCTAAATTGCCTCACTTTCCTACTCCAAACGGAGAAGATGCAGATACTTACTTTACAAGTATTGCTAGAAAAGGATTAGAGGAAAGATTAAAAGAAGATTTTCCTAATGAAGAAGAAAGGAATAAAGTAAGAGCTAAATATCAAGAGAGATTAGAGACTGAAATCAATATTATCAAAAAAATGGGTTTTCCAGGTTATTTCTTAATTGTTTCGGACTTTATTACTTGGGCAAAAGAACAAGATATTCCTGTTGGTCCTGGACGTGGTTCTGGAGCGGGTTCATTGGTTGCTTATGCAATGAAAATTACAGATTTAGATCCTTTGCCATATAACTTACTTTTTGAGCGTTTTTTGAATCCAGAACGTGTTTCAATGCCAGACTTTGATATTGACTTCTGCCAAGCCAGAAGAAATGAAGTTTATGAATATGTGCGCCAAAAATATGGTGAAGATGCCGTTTGCCAAATTGGAACATTTGGAACAATGGCAGCTAAGGCAGTGGTTAGAGATGTAGGTAGAGCTTTAAGCTATAGCTATGACTTTGTGGATACACTAGCTAAAATGATTAATATTAATCCTGCTAAGCCAATTACTCTAAAGGAATTTATTTTTGGCAAACAAGATTCCCAAGGTGAGTGGATGATTAACCCTGATGAAAAATTATTAGCTAGATATAATAATGAACCAGATGTGAAAAAATTAATTGATATCGGATTAAAATTGGAAGGTCTTACCAAACAGGTTGGAACACATGCTGCTGGTGTTGTGATTTCTCCAACAAAACTAGTTGATTTTACCCCTTTATATACATTAGGTGTTGGAGATTCACCATCAACTCAATTTGAAATGTCTGATGTTGAGAAGTCAGGATTAGTTAAATTTGACTTCTTAGGATTAAGAAACTTAACAATTATTAAAGAAGCAGTAGATTTAGTAAATCAAAGAATGAAAAAAGAAGGTAAAGAAAAGTTCAACCTTAAAAAGATACCTTTAGATGATAAAAATGTTTACAAACATATCTTTGCTGATGGAAACACAACAGGTATATTCCAATTTGAAGGAAGCGGAATGACCACAGTTCTACAAAAGGCGAATCCAGAGCAATTAGCAGATCTAATCGCTATTAATGCTTTATATCGTCCAGGTCCTATGGAAATTATCCCTGAGTGGTTGGAAGCAAAAAGCCAACCAGAGGAAAGAAGAGAATACCCACATCCATTATTGAGAGATATATTAAAAGAAACTTATGGGTTTATGATTTATCAAGAGCAAGTTATGCAGACTGCTCAAATTATTGCTGGTTATTCACTAGGCGGTGCTGATTTGTTACGTCGTGCTATGGGTAAGAAAAAACCAGAGGAGATGGCAAAACAAAGAAAGATATTTGTTGATGGTGCTAAGAAAAATAATGTTGACGAAAGAACCTCAAACAAAATATTTGACTTAATGGAAAAATTCTCTGGCTATGGATTTAACAAATCACATGCTGCTGCTTATTCTTATGTGGCCTATCAAACTGCCTATTTAAAAACTTATTATCCAGAAGAGTTTTTAACAGCTAACTTAAACTCTCATGTCGCCTCAACCGATACAGACAAGATTTCAATTTTAGTTCACGATGCTAAAAAGAATGGAATTAATATCCTTCCTCCAGACATAAATTCATCAAACCATACTTTCCATGTTGTAAATGAAGGTGAGATTAGATATGGCTTAGGAGCTTTAAAAGGAGTTGGAGAAAAGGCTGCTTTAGCTATTGAAAAAGAAAGATTGGCAAATGGTCCATTTACTGATTTTTATAATTTCTTGGAAAGAGCTGGAAGAGGTAATGTGAACAAAAGAGTTATGGAAGCTCTAGTTAAGGCGGGTGCTTTTGATACATTAAATCCAAATCGTGCTCAATTATTTACTGCCATAGCAGAAGGATTAGATTATGTTGCTAAATATAGAAAGAAACAAATGGAAAATCTTTCTGTATTAGGTGATTCAATTTTTGATACTGAAGAAGCTCCAACAACTAAGAAGAAAACAAAGACAAAGAAACAAGTGGAGGTTATTAGACCAGAACTTCAATTAACAGAAGCTTGGGATGATTTAACTCAAATTAAGAATGAAAAATCTGTTATAGGATATTTCTTCACTTCAAACCCATATATAACCTATTATGCTAAAGAGTTAGACGGATTTAAAGTTGCTACTCCATTGGCACAAATCAACGATTCTTATCAAGAAGGTAAAACAGACTTATATGTTGGAGCTTTAATTGAAGATATTAATTGGTGGAAAAGCAAAAAAGGTGCTTTCGTTAGAATAACTGATGGAACATCTACAGCAGAAGTATCTATGTTCGCAGATTTCCTAAACAATAATAAGGATTGGTTAAAACCAGATGCTTTTGTTTCCTTAAAATTAAGACTCCAAAGTGATGACACTTCTGATTCAGTAAGAATAACTGTAAATCAAGGGTTTAGTTTTGAACAAACAAGAACATTAACAACAGAAAAATTATTTGTTGGATCAGAAAATGATCCAGAAAAGCTTCAAAAATTTAAAGAAATATGCTTAGCCCATAAACCAAAAGAGGCAGATAAGCCTGTTCAAGCTATCATCTGCACTCCTGGTCCAAATGGAAGAAGAAACCAAAAGGCAGACTCAATAATGGTTGTTCCTTCTGAAGATTTAAGAAAGAAACTAGTTAATGAGTTTGGAGATACTTGGGTAAAAGAAATTTTCCTTAAAGATGTTGACAAAGTATCCTTCCCTGATGTATTCAAGAAAGACAAGGGAAGAAAACCCTATCAAAATAAAAACTTTAAAAGAAGTTCTTTTTCAGTTTAAAGTGAATATAGAAAGATAAAATGGATATTTTAAATAATGTAAGTTTAAGACCTCAAACATTAATAATTAATGATAAAAAAGAGCTATACAAATCTTATATGCCATTCATTCAAAATGGAGGGCTTTTTATGCCCTTCAATGATGAAATAACCCCTGAAAAAGTTACTCCAGGACAAAAAATACTTATAGTTTTTTCTATGTTAGATAGTAAACAAAAAACTCCCATCCAAGGAAGGATAGTTTGGATTTCTAAAAATGGAATGAACAAAGGCATTGGAGTGGCATTTGGAGATACTCCACCTATGAGAGCACTAAAAGACTCCATAGAAGCCAATATAGCTGATTTAATTGCTAAAAAAGAACCAACTTATACTATTTAATTATTTTGATTTAATGTTTATCATTGTATTTGGAGACAAGTGCCCTTGTTTATCAATTACAAAAGAATAAATGTCTCCTGCTTTTGCTTGAAAAAACATCCTAAAACCATTGTTCTCAGGTGTGGTGCTTACAAGTTTCCAATCTCCTGGGATGGTAAAATCACTAGCAGAAAGAGCTTTTTTAACCATATTTTGAGCATTTAATGATTCAATATTAACTTGTTTATCAATATTTGAGTAGTAAGGACTAACAAATTTAAAGCTCTCATTAATATCACTTGCCCAAGAATTTGTAATAAAAATACTTAAAATTACTGTTAAAATCTTGTTTTTATTCATATAATTTCCTTAATTAGATAATTTGTAACTAATTTATCAATTCTAAAGGGGTTTTTCAAGCCCCTAAGCCCCCCAATTAATTTAGATATACCCTAGGGTATATTTTTAAAACAAATCGCTTACAGCTAGATTTTGTTGTTTTTGGCAGTTTTAGTTTGTATATATACATTTTTTTCAGTATTAAAACAACCGCCCACAAGTACCTATTTTTTTGTATATATACATTACTTAAAGAATTGTTTGTATATATACATTTTTTTTCATTATGCCAACTTTTTAGTCAAAAAAATAATTTTTTGTATATATACAAAATTACTGCTATAATTAGTATATATACAAAATTAGCTAATAAAATGATTTAAATCTTACATTTAAAAGTTATTGTATATACACATCAGTTATGTTATAATTTAAATATAAACGGAGAAATCTATGTCTACAAAGCAGTATTTATATAAGATGTCTATCTTGAATAGAAAAAATTCTAACCCATTAGAGTCAATATCCTATTATTCTGGGGAAGCTCAAGTGGGCTATGCCAGTAATTCACAGGAAAATGTAATTTGGAACCATCTTGGCATTCCAGACAAGAAAGAAAACCAGGAAAAATATGTTGAAATACCACAATTTTTAAAATTTAAGAATTTCAATAAAGAGCTAATGTCAAACTCTAGAAGTATTCTTTGGGGACATGTATATAATAGAGAAACTAGAGCAGATGCCCAATTTGCTCGACTTTTTGAATTACTAATACCAGGGTTTGCCACAAAAGAACAGGCAGTTAATTGTATTAAAGAATTCTCTAGGGTATTAATAGAAGAAGGAATGATTACTGACTGCTCCTTACACCAAAGACAAAACAGTGTATCCCAAGCGCTTATAAATGTTGCCAAAAATAAAGATGAAGTTAAAAATAGTAATCATGTAGCAGATTATACTGGTTTTTTAATGTGTACCTTAAGGGATTATAAAAATGGAGTTTTTATAAACAAAAATAGAGAATGGAATGATAAGAAAAAAATGGAATTTTGGAGAAAAGAATGGGTGAAAATTCTTGCAAAATTAGTTAACGAAACAACCCCTACAAACAAAGAAATGTGGGATGAAAAATTAACTATTTATTCAGAATATGAATCTGTAAAAAAAGAAATGCTTGCTAATAAATCCAACAATTTAAAATTAAGCTAAAAAAGCCTCAAAAACTTTTAAGGGGGGACTTTTTCTAAATCTATCCCCTATAAATAAAACAAAAACATCAGTTTTAAAAGCATAATAAATAAAATCTTCAGTCATATTGTGAAAATACACTTCATTATGTTCAGAAAAAATCTTTAAAGTTTTTTCTTTATAGTCTATAGAATAATTTAAGAAATCATCATTATTAAATAATATACTATATTCCGAAGGATCTACAATAACTCCACAAGAACAATGTATAGGTTCTATTATAACTGCATAATTTTTAATATTCATATTGGTTTTTTCACCTTAAAAAATTCATTTAAAATATCTTGTTCAATAGTTTCTTGTTCATTAGGATGTGCTACATAATGAATAGAACAATAAATTTTCTTTGTATCTCCAAGATGATAAGTGATTTTTGGTTCTAATTCTGGTATTTCAAATAAAAATTGGTTTTTTTGCTTATCCTTAAGCTCCTTAAAATAATCATAATATTTACTCTTATAGTCAGCCATTATTTTCTTTGAAACTTGAAGAAGAACTTTGCCGTTTTCAAAAGCTTCAGCAGCATCTTTTGCCCCCATTTCAATTTTAAAAACAGCAAATTTTCCATAGTTTGAACTGTTCGTCATTTTATTAGTTAAGAAAAAAATGTTTGGAATTATGAGTTCTTTATTATTATAAGGTCCAGAAACTCCGATTTTTGTATAAAGAATTGTTTTATCTACAATTATACCCTCAACTCCATCATATTCAACTCTTTCTCCAACATCGAAATTATTACCCATTAAAATACCACCACTAATAGATAGTAAAACTTCTTTAAATACAATAAATAATGCTCCAACTAAAGCAGTAGCTGATAGTAAAAATGTTTTTAATTCACCACTCCAAATAAACAAGAAGGTAAAAAGAAAAATTATTATCAATACATTTCTTATGGAAATTGACATTCTATGTTTTTTAGAGACTGACCAATTTTTGTTTTTCTCTATGGCTATAAATGCTATCCCATAAATAACAGTCAAAACAACAAATGATAAGGTTGTATATAAAAATTCATTAAAATAATCTTTTACAAATAGGGTTATGGTTTCAATCATATTCTTCTTTAATTTATTGATTTTTATAGTATCAATGATTAGAGTATAAATCAATAGGAATCAAATCTTTTATCATAAAATACTTGATTATTATTTTAATTAGATTAACTATTATGATATGAAAAAAACAAAACTTACATTATTAACTTTATCTTTAATACCAACCATAGTATTGGCGGCGGGAAGTGATATTTATAAATATAAAGATGAAAAAGGCAATATTATTTATACAGATAAGATGCCAATAAATATAAAAAATGCAGGGATTTTATCTAAAAAAACTGGTGTTGTTAAAAACTTGGCAGAATTAGAACAATACGAACAATATCAAAGTTTAACACCTGAAGAAAAAGAAAAAATACAAAATCAAATTCAAGCTGAGGCTGAACAAATCAAAAAAGATGAAGTTATCTTAAAGAAATATTCAACAATTGAAGAGTTAGAAAAACTAAGAGATTATGAAGTTGGTCAACTCCAAAGAGCAATAACAAATGATAGTAATATTTTAGAAGGTTTAAATTCTCAAAAGGAATCTATTGCTAAATCAAATAAAAATAGCAAAAAAAATAACACCCAAGAACTAGAAAAATTAGATGAAAATATTAGAAAAATTCAACTAAATAAAGAAAAAAATGAAAAAATGTTAGCAGATAGAGAGCAAATGTTCAATTCTGACAGAGAAAGATTAACAAAGTTTTTAAACTATAAAAACAAAGAGAAAATCACTTCTGACAAGTAGAGCAAAAATAGGTTCCTCTACCATTTTGAGTCAATCTATTAATATTGGAACCACAATCAAAACAGGGCTTTCCTGCTAATCCATAAACCTTATAAAAATTTTGCATCTCACCCTTTAATCCGTTAGTATGTACAAAATCAGATATTGACGAGCCTCCCAACTCTATAGCTTTAGTTAAAATTTTTTTAATGTTTTGATATATCTTTTTCTTTTCATCTTTAGTTAAACTAGAAACCAATCTTAAAGGACTAACTTGAGACAAAAATAAAATTTCACTTGCATAAATATTGCCAATACCACAAACATATTGAGCATCCATTAGAAATTTTTTGATATTATTTTTACTTTCAGTCAATTTAGCGAAACTCTCAAAAGTGAATGTATTTTCAAGTGGTTCATAACCTAATTTTTCAAAAAGAGGTATTGTTTTATAATCTAAATATTTAGATTTTAAAAACAAATCTACAGATCCAAACCTTCTTGGATCTTCAAAAAATATACCATTTTTTTGTTTATCATACAAAATGACATGTTCGTGTTTTCTTATGTTAGAGTCTTCTTTTAATATCAACCTACCAGTCATCCCTAAGTGAAAAACCAACCAAAAATCATCTAACTCAAGAACTATATATTTATTTCTACGATGAATATTTTTGATGGTTTGCCCAACAATTTGATTTAGATTGGGAACATCTCTTTTGAATTTTTTACCAGAATAAAAGCAATTATTGATTGAAAAGTTAACACTATGAGTTCGCAACTCTCTACAAACAATCTCTACTTCTGGCAATTCGGGCATTATTCTTCCTCTTCACATTCTTCAAGTTCACACTTCAATGGGTAGCCATTTTTTTTAGCATTATACAGTGTCTGTGCTTGTTTTGTTTCGGCAATTTCTAAAGGATAAACACCAACGATTTCTGCCCCTTCATTGTGAATTTTTGTAGCTATGAACTCAGCTTCTTGTTCTGTCTTATTAAAAATAACCATTAAAATTTGATGAACAAAATTGAAAGGGGTAAAGTCATCATTAAAAAAAATAACTCTATATTGAGTAGGTTTTTTAATTTTAAACTTTGGTTTAACAATAGGTTTGGAGATTTCTTGACTCATTTTTTCCTCATTATTTGAGGTTAGATAATAACACAAATACTAAAATATTTCAATAATTTTTTGTTATTCTTCTAAAAATTTATAATCAAGTTTCTTTTCTAGGTCTTGCTTTTGCCTTCTTGAAACGGGCAACTCTTTATCGTGATCTTTTATCTCAACAAACATATTACCATCAATTTTTAGTACTTTTGATATATATTTGGGATTAACTAAAAATGCTCTATGTATTTTAATAAATTTAGGATATTTCTCTTCTAAATTTATTAAAGTTTCATGAATGACAAATGTTTTATTGTTTGTAACAACTGATACTGATTTACTATCAGCAGTAAAATAAAGAACATCTTGTATGGGTATATTAATATGAATGCCATTAGAAAAAACTGTTATTTTTTCTTCCTCATTAATGTTTAATATATTATATTCTGTTACTAAACTATTAAGAACATCATCTATCATTTCCTCGCTTATTGGTTTCAATAAATAATCATAAGCATTAACTTTAAATGCTTGATAACCATAATTTTCAAATGCTGTTGCAAATATAATAACTGGTAATTTATCGGAAGAATACCCTATTTTTTTATGATTTTCTCTTATTTCTTTAGCAATTTCCAAACCATTTTTCTTAGGCATCTGAACATCTAAGAATACAATGTTAGGTAAATTTTCTTGAAGAGTTGCCATGAAATTTTGGTAGCTAGTCACACCAAAAACCTCATAATCTGCTAAAGTGGGGAATTTCTTAATAGACTCTTCTACCATATCCTTCATGTAAGATAAGGCTAGAAATTCATCATCTATTATTAAAATATTTTTCCCATTTTTATACATAATTCAATCTACTCTATCTATTTTTTTACTATTATTATCCTCTAAATCTTCTATCTGTTCATCACTTATTTCGTAAGAGGGATCTATTTTTTTCATCTCCTCAACATAAACTTTTACAAATTTTTTTTTAAAATTCAATGGGTCATCTAAATATTTATATTCCACAAATTCATCTTTATTGTTAAAAATATAAACTGTTCCATAATTTAAAAGCTTACCAAGCCTATCTTGCTCAACATATAATATTTTAAAATCTTCAGTTAGTTTTACTGAAAAATTACATTTTTTATTCAAGAAATGATATAGTGTACTTTTAGTAAGAATAATTTTTTTGTTTAAATAGTTTAAACCAGAAATAATAAATAGTGGCACTGAAACCAACATAACAATAATGTTGTTTTTAGCGGTAGCAAAGTTAAAAATATAAACCAAACTTAATATTAAAACTACAACAGGGAAAATAAATATATAAATAGAAGTTAATCCTTCTTGAACTATATACTTTTGATTTATTTGTTCTTGATGTATGTTTTGCATGCTCGTTTAATATTTATTTAATGTTTATTAATCTAATTTTATTTTTTTAAAAAATCAACTTTTTAATAGTTTGAATTTTTATTGATAGTGTGTTATAGATTATGAAAATTATGAAAAGGGGTAGTTATGGATCAAGATTGGAAGTTAATTTTGAAAGAAGAATTTGAAAAAGAGTATTACAAAAATATCATGTTGTTTATAAAAAAAGAAGAGGAAAATGGTAAAGTTGTATATCCAAAAAAAGAAAAAATTTTTAAATCTTTGGAAATTTCTCCATCAAAAATTAAAGTAATTATAATAGGTCAAGACCCATATCATGGAGAAAATCAAGCAAATGGATTAGTGTTTTCAGTAGAAAAAGGACAAAAAATACCTCCTTCATTAAGAAATATTTATAAAGAAATTGAATCAGAATTTGGTTATGAAATGAGTAAAAAAAATGGAGATTTAACTTGTTGGTTTGCTCAAGGAGTTCTATTAATTAATACAAGTTTAACAGTAGAAAAATCAAAACCAGGTTCTCATAAAGATATAGGTTGGACTCAATTTACCGATACAATTATTAAAAAAATATCAGACAATTTTGATAAAAAAATTTTCATACTTTGGGGTTCTCATGCAATAAAAAAACAACAAATAATTGATGAAAAAAAACATTTAATATTAACATCAAATCACCCATCACCCTTCTCAGCTTACAGAGGTTTTTTTGGCAATAATCATTTCAAAAAAGCAAATGATTTCTTAATTAAAAACAATCAATCCCCAATTGATTGGTCTGTAAAAGACTAGTAGGTTTATAGTAAAAGTAACACCTTTTCATTTTGCTTAAGCTTATGATTGGTTTTTTCCTTTGGTTAACATTTTTTCAGATTATAAATAAAAGCAATGTTACTCAAACAATTTTTGTGTACATAGTAACGGGGTAATTACTAATTTTGATTTTTTACAACTTTTTTCAAAAAAACAACAAATATGGCACATTGTCAATACTTTTCCTAGCTTTTAAATTTAAGTTGTATCTAAAAAGAAAAAAACCCTAAAAAAATAGGGGTTAAATAAAACTGTTAAATTTAAGTTTTTTTAATTCATATATTTATCTGAAAATCTTTTTAAAACTTCTTGTCTTTTATTATTCCATTCACTCTTTGGTAATATAGAATTATTATTTGAAATAACCCCAACTTGCCCATATTTGCAAGCCCAATCTGGAGTGATTCGTTGTTTTAAATTATATATAAAAAAGAAAACATCCCCCATAACTTCTTGAATATGTTGAGGAGTTTTTCTAGTTATTTCTACAGTATCAGGGAAAGATCTCAATAAAATTCTTGGAGCATTTTTGGCAGTAGAGTCATAACACAAATAAGAATCTTGCTGTGTCATTATTATAGAGATGTATAACCATTTGTGAGTTTCTTTTGGTTGCATTTTCTTTGCATAATAATCAGAAATTAACCAGTAAAGAGGAACATGACCTTGGTCAGATTTGCTTAATAAATATTTTATATATTCATCATCCTTAATGGCATATGCTTTAACAGTATTAAAAAAATCTTGATAAGAAGATCTTGATAAAAGTTCATTAAGGATTTGTTCTTTTTCTGGTGTTAATGGGTTTTTGTTTGGTTCTTTTTTAACAACACTCTGCTTAGTTTGATTGGTTGGTTCAAATATATTAAGGTCAGTGTCGGTATTTTGTGCAAAAGAAATACTTGAAAATAAGAATAATATAAAGGGTAAAAATATTTTTTTCATTTACTAGCTCATTAAAATTATATTTTTTATTAATTAAATATAGAAGAATATTGTATTTCTTCTGGAAAAAACATATAAAGTTGTTATAATATAAGTATTAAAAAAAGGCAAGTGTATGAAAAAAAGAATCCATATATTGAGTGACTTACATTTAGAATTCTCAAACTTTAAAATAACAGAAGAAGAGTACGATATACTAGTTCTTGCTGGAGACATAAGTCAAGATTTGAATTCTTTAAGGTTATTTTTTGATAGAAACTTAAAAGAGAATATTCCTGTTGTATATGTAATGGGAAACCATGAATTTGAAGGAAAGAGATTCGGAGATGCTATAAATAATTACAAAGCATTAGAAAAAGAATATCCTAATATTCATGTATTATATAATGAAGGAATAGACATTGAAGGGATAAGATTTATTGGTTCAACTCTTTGGACTAATTTTGAATCAAGAGGGATTGATTTTAAAAATCAAATTAAAAATTGGGCAAAAAACAATGTGGTAGATTTTTCTTATATATTTAAAAAAAATACAGAAGGTTATGATTTAAAATATAGACCTTGGGAACCTAATGATATGGAAAAAGAATTTAATAAAGCTTATGACTTTTTAACTTTTGAACTAAGAAAAAGAGAGACAGAAATTCCTAAGTTTGTTGTTACTCATTTTGCCCCTCATCTTAAATCTATACACCCTCAATATGAAAAAGATATTGGGTCAGCATATTGGTGTAATAACTTAGAAGAGTTAATGGGTTTTTCTGAATATTGGGTTCATGGTCATACCCATGATAGTTTTAATTATACTGTAGAAACTACAAAAGTTTTATGTAACCCTAGAGGTGTAAGTAAAACATATAACTTATCTTCCAATGGATTATTTAATAAAGATTTAATTGTTGAAATTGATGTTAGTCTTGAGAATAATCAGCTAATTAAAAAGAAGAATAGGTTATAAAAAATAATTGACTGGCAATTAGAAAATTCAACTTAAGAAAGTACTTTAACTTTTATTATTTGAAAAAGCTTTCCTTTAAATCTCTCTTTTTTTCTTGAATATTTTCTAAAGTATTTGCTGGATTTTCTAAATCAACTCCCGCATCTTTTAATTTATCTTTAGCCTCCTTAGGAAATATTTTCATAGCCTTAGATGGGAGTTCTTTTATATCTTGAGTTATATCTGATTTATTACCATTTTGGTTAGATGGGTTACTACTACCTATTGGAAGAACATCTCTTACTTCTGGTGTTGGTTTTGCTTCTTTAGGTTCTTCTATTATAGCAGATTCTTCTGTATGCTGTCTTACTTTTTTATCTTTATTTTGATTTTTGTTGTTTATTTCAAACTGATATTTAGGTTCCATTCCATTCTTTGGTGTTAAGATTTCATTAGCTGATTTCTTTAAAGAATTTGGAGATGGGATTAATCCTCCTATATATGGTTGTAATGAATTTAGAAACTCTGGAAAGAAATGGTTTGCTCCTAAAAATAGTAGAAAAACAATAATGATTTTATTAATAATGCCATAGAATATTCTTTTAAAGTTTAGGACTACATATAGTAATATAAGTGGACCTATCCAGTAATAAATATTATGGAGAAAATCTTGTATCTTTATATCTGGTCTTAGGTATAAAGTTAAAGCTATATAGATACTTAACAATATGGCATAGATAGTAAGTAATTTAAATAAGTTCTTGATTAAATTCATATATTGCCTTTAATTGTCCGCTGTCATCTGAACATATTTTTTGGCCATGAGTTCAGTTATTTTCTTATTTCTTAATTGCTCTATGTTTGCAAGTTCTTCTTCAGAAAGTTTATGTTGGTTGTTTGCCAAGAAGAGTTCTATTTGTTTTATAGATGGGTCAGCATTTTTAAATATTACATAATATGGTTCTATAATATTTTTAATTTGTTTTGGCTGACTAGTCTCTGTGTTTAGATTGGAATAATACTGATTATATTTATTGGATAGATTATCATTCTTTTGTATTTTCTTATTCACAATATCTGTATGAACTGTATCAGTAATAATATAAGAAGTTACAAAAATTAATGTTCCAAAAAAAAGAACTTTCAATATTAATTCAGTAAGGTGTAATTTATTATTGTCTTGTTCCATATAAAGCATTATTTGATATCTTATATAGATAAGAAAATTAAAATACAAGTCAAACCTGAATGTAAATTAGAAAAATTTTGTATACAATTATTCTTAATTTCTTGTCATAACTATTACCCCATTGTCTTGGTCTGTATATGAACCTAAGAAGATTACTCTTATAGATTTATTCTCCCAATAAGCATAAGTTGAAGAATTTTCAGTAGAGCTTAAAGAGTTTGGTTTTCCAAAATACTCCACCAATTTATCAAACATAAGTGCTTGGTCTTTTTTTCCATAAGTGTTTATCCATATGGTATCTATTGTCTCATCTTTATTCTTAGATACAGAAAATTTTTTAATATAGGTTGGTTTAATTCCATCTTTAAATTCAAGAGCATAAGTATTATATTGGTCTATAAGTTCTTTCTCACATATAGGATTTTTATTTTCATTTCCACAAGGTAGAGCTATAGATTTTTGTCCTATGGTTAATCCAAAGACGGGCGGATTTTCTTCTGTTAGGTTTTGAGAGAAAGATGTCTGATAAGACAATGCTAATAAGAGTGTTAATAATAATTTATATTTCATAAAAAGGTATCCTTTTAGTATTACTTTTTGATTTACTATATATAAAAAATATGTCAATTAAGAAAAAAATATAGCATATTTGATATATTCTATTACTGAAAACCCAATAAAATCTTTGTCTGTTATATTGGGCAATTTTCAATTATGTCTGCTATAGCATACATTAAGTGGGTTAATGCTTGTTATAACATACATGAGAAGATTTCTTTGTAGAATAATTGAACAAAGAAAATTAAAATTTTCGCCTGGGGATGTTCCGCCGTTTCTAGGTTTATATAAATTTTTAACCTGGTAGATAGAAAAAACACGGGTTTACATAAATACTGTATAAATCCACAGTATGAATTTTCTAATTGCCAATCCTTGAAATAAAATAAATAAGCTATATATAAAAAGTATGAATAAAAAAATTTCAAAACTAGGTTTAATATTGTTTGGATTGTTTGGTATGAATGTATTTGCCCACAGTCCAGATAAATTACCTTTAGGAGATGGAAAGTTATCCAATCAACCTAAAGTTGGGTATATATGGAATTGTGACACAAGAAATCCACCAATAGGAATGGGTGGCGCCCATAGAGAAGGATTTTGGATAGATAAACAAAATAAAACTTGGGATAGCACAATAAAACCTATAGTGGAAGGTAATGATAATTGGGATAACAGCTTTCTCATAAAAGAAAAAGACAATCAGCTTATTATAATAACTAATGGATTACCCAATCATAATACGGGACAATATCCAATTAGAAAACACACACAAGCATTTCAATATGATAGAAATCCTAATTCTATAAAAGAGCAATCTATCAATATGGTCATCCCAAAAAATCCAATAGAGGGAGAAGGTAGATGTTTGCCCCCAAGAGTTGGTATTATGAAAAATGGAGTCATATTATTAAATGCGCTAGATTTACCTAAAAGAGATGCTCCAGCACATGAAATTCAAGACAGTTGCGATGGACATCCAGAAGAAAGAGGTGTCTATCACTATCATAATTTAAGTAAATGTCTCAAAGATAAGCCCAATAAAGAAGGTCATAGTGAAATAATGGGTTTTGCCATAGACGGATTTGGTATATATGGTAAATATTCAAATCACAAAAAAATAACCAATGAAGATTTGGACGGTTGCCACGGACATAAACATAAAATATCCTGGTTAGGTAAAGAACAAGAAATGTATCATTATCACAGCACAGATGAATATCCATATACTCTAGGATGTCTAAAAGGTAAATAAATTTTCGCCTGGAGCTGTTCCGCCGTAAATTAAATCTATTTTAGAAATATAGCAAATACAGCATAAAAAAATAAATGTAAATTAGAAAATAGAAATGATTTTATACTATGAAAGTTATCAATAACCCCGAAAAATAATAAAAAATAACTAAAAGTTGAAAATTCTAATTTACATTATATGATTTAAAAATATGCCAAATAAAGCATAAATTGATTTTGACCAATTTAAATATAACAAGTAATGCATAATGTTTTTATCTAAACTTAATAAAAGAATTAAAAATAATTTAAATACAACTAAGTATTCAATTATTCTATTAGTATTATTTATAAGCATAAATAGCTATGCGAACAATCCAACCAATTCACAACCAATAAACCAACAACAAACAAATATAAACAATCCACAAGATAATGCTAGATATAATGCCGCCAAAAAGATTGCTGAAATCGCCAATCAAATAAAAAATGATTCAGTAGAAAAAATAGGGATTAGAAATCATTACGAAAATAGATATTATGTAAAAAGAAATGTGCAAGATACCCTACTTGGAGAACTTAAAGGATGCTACTTCGTTTTTATGAACAGAAATTTAACAGACAACGAAAAAAATCACTTCCAAATAAATAAAATAGACTTTGCCAACCCAAATCCAAACTTTAAAATTAATATCCCCAAAGAAAGAGAAATAAAAGAACAACAAACAATGTGTATGAGTCTCATCCAAAATCCAATCAAGATGAGTTGCACAGAAGAATATGTAGATGCCAATCCATATAAAGTTAAAGTTCCAAACTTTAAAGGACCATTAGCCAATACAGAAGATTTTTTAAATCATCTACCATACCCAAAAGAAGATGACCCAATTATGTATAAAGATGCATCTGGAGCAAAACTTAAAGTATTAAACCATTGCTTTTTAAATGAAGACCTAAAAAGAAAAAATATAAAAACAAGCTTTGAATCCTACTTTATGGAAGCAAGACCTATAGGAAAATTAACTCCATATATAGACCCAATCTATAAAGACAAAGAAATGTATCAAATAGATATAGAATATATACCACTCACAGGCAAAGAACTAAAAACAGCAAAAATAACAACCATCACAATCCGACCCCAAGATTTAACATTTGGAGAAAGATTAAAAGAATTCATACAAGAAATCTTACTTGCGGTTGGAGTTATAGGATTCTTAATAGCCTTCTTTAAAGCCACAACAGGTGGAATACTATAAAATTTTCGCTTGGATCTGTTCCACCGTTATCCTGGTGTAATATTTTCCCCTGGTAGATAGAAAAAATACGGGATTATATAAGTACTGTATAAATCCACAGTATGAATTTTCTAATTGCCAATCAAAGTTAAAGTAAAGTCTTAAGTTGAATTTTCTAATTTACATTATATACTACTAAAAAAAAGCATAATATGAGAAATAAAAAAACAAATATCATTATAATAATTCTATTAATAGGTTTGAGTAGCTATGTAAATGCTCAAACAAATAATCCCGTAAATAATACAACAGCACAAAATAATAATTCACAAGAAGCAAGTGCAGTAGTTCAATTATCAGAACATATCAAAAAACAAACCATTGAACGACTTGGGATAAGAAATGAATACAAAGACTCTAAACTAGAAGTGGACTTAAGAAATAAAATATTAGGAGAATTTAAAGGTTGTTACGAACTATACACAGGTAAGACAACCCTAACAGAACAAGAAGAAAATCAATTTCAGCTAGAACCATATAATTACAAAAACCCAAAAATGAATAGATACATTCTTAACGAACCAGAAAAAAGAGAATTAAAACAACAACAAGAATTTTGCTACTCAGCAATAACACAACCATTCCAATTAAGCTGTATAGAACAAGTCTACGATCCGTATAAATTAAATGCAAAAAAATTCAATGATTTCAAAGGAATACTAATAGAAACAGAAGAATATGAAATGTCTAAAGACCAAACAAAACCAACCAACCCCAACCATCTCAAAGGAGAAATAGAAGTCTTTAGCCTAAAAAGTATCAATGCTTGCTATCTTAATAGCCAACTAAAAAACAAAGATATAAGAATGATTTTTGACACCAAAACAATCAAAATGAATAATATCGGAGAAAAAATAAAGTATATAGATCCTATATATAAAGATACTGAAATGTACGAAGCTAATATAGAATATATACCAATTACAAAAAAAGAAAATAAAACATTTAAAGTCCATATGGTGACAATCAAAGAACAAGACCTTAGTTTTAAAGAAAAAATGCAAGAACTATGGTTAAGTATATTGCTCGGTATAGCAATGATTGGCTTCGCATACTTATTCATTAAGAATAAAGGTGAATTACCATAAATTTTCGCCTGGAGCTGTTCCGCCGTAAATGATAATGAGAAAATGCTATATATTTCACAGTATGAAATCAGCGAAATAAAAAAAGATTGTACTTTTTTAAAAATAAGCGTATAATTAAATCATCAAGACAAACCAAGGAGAAAATCATGTGGGTTCTTATCGTTCTACAACTTATGTCAGCTGGTGCCACAAGTCGCAATAGTATGCCTATCGCCTACAGTGGTGTTGTAATGCAAGAGTTCTCTAGTAAGGAAACATGCGAAGCAGCAAAAGAAGCAATTTCCCATATGAATGCCGCCAGGAACAACCAGAATTTTGATTTTAATGTGCGAGATGGCATTATTTCATTCAAGTGTGTAAAAAAATAATCTCATAAAATAAAACTATAATAAGAGGCATCCCAAGGGGTGCCTTTTTTATTTTGTAATAAAAATTACTTAATCAATCTTGACGAAAACAAAATTATAAGCAATAAATATATTCTTTACGAAAGGCAATTAGAGAGAAAAATGAACAAGTCAATCAAAGAATATGCGGAGCAAGCAGGTTTTATGAAATTCAAAGACGGAAGATTTACAGAAGAAGAAGCAATAGAAAAATTCGCACAACTAGTGATAGAAAAATGTTGTAGATTAACAAACACAGAAAACTTGGTAATAGCCAACGAACCAAAACATATAATTAAGGCTTTCTTTCAAACCAAGAAATAAACAAAAGGAACCTCTTGGTTCCTTTTGTATAAGTGCTATTTATAATTATAAACCAAAGAAATCTAAAGTATTAGCTGGGTTGGCACACCAAGCAGCCATGTTAGCTGGGTTAATCTGAACAGTATTGATATCTTTAATAATCATGCCATTAATACGAACCATATTAAAATGTTGAGAAGCCATAGAAACAAGTTTAGGGCAAACATCTCTAGGAACGTTAAAAGATGTAATCATAAAAGCATTATTAGCAGTGCCACCACCAATAGTAGCGGCAGCAAGGGTCATACCACCACCAAAGGTGTTAACTAACGCACCAGCACTTACATATTTTTCAGGAACATAATTATTAGCAATCACAACAGCTGGGGTAACACCAGCATAGTTAGCAACAACACCATAATTAGCTTTAATTTTATTAGAGAATTCTTCAAGAAGCCACATCTCTTCTTTTGCCTTAGAAGTTGTAGAACTTGCTTTAAAGACAGCATAAATTGAAATTGAAGCAACAGAAATAAAGCCTGTTACAAGCAATATCTCAACAAGGGTGAAACCTTTGCGCTTTCTATTTAAAAATTTTAATTTCATATGAAAATCCCATTTATTTTTTATACAATACAATTTTTTTTAGATAAATCAATAAAAAAAGCATTAAGGATTATTTTTGTTGCCATTTCTCTTATTTAAAGAATTGTTTCTTATATTGGATACAGCAGTTAAGATTTCATTACTATTTATCAATTTAGGTTGCGCTATGTTTGATTCTTTAAAAATATCCTTTAATTCATTTAGATCATCAAGATAAGCTGGATTTTGGAAAACGGCTTTCCAAGTAACTTGTCTAATATCAAAAGCAGGAACTTTCAAAGCAAAAGTAGTATAAACAGTATCAGTTAACCTATTAACGAATTCATCACCCGCCAATTTTTTTAAATGTGCCATTCCTTTATCATATTTAGATGGAACAGTTGGATCTTCTGGTGTTAGGTTTAAATTAATTTTTGGATATTCTTTACCATCCAGAGCAGTAAAATTAACCCTATCCATATAGAATAGATTTTTAATTTGAGCATTCAATTTAGGATGAATAGCTGCTACTGTGAGCATAAGCCTAGATAATCCTGTAGTTAAACAATCTTGGCATATATCGTGTATATCTGATTGACTAATAACTTGATTTTCAGGAAGGGTAGAAAGTTTATCTTTTAAAGATTTAAGTGCTTCAACAGTAAAATGGTCAAATGAATCTAGATTATCTGCTTTAAAATTAAGAATGGTTTCGTGTTCTTTATGTCTTGCTTCTATCAAGCCATCAATAAAGGAAGAAAAATCTTGATTAGAAAATACATTTTCATGAATAGCTATATTTCTCATGTGAAGTAAACCACCCACATCAGCATACATTTCTCTTTGAACAATTTCTAATTGAACAAGAAAATCTCTATCTAGAATTTGAAAACGATTATCAATAGTATCATCACCATTCATAATTATTTGTTCATAATTTTCAATTTGTTTTTTTACTTCAAAATAGTGGAAGTTATCATAAGCCAATGAAGTTAGATTTTTAATTAATTTATGTGTTTTAATGTCAGAAGTAATTCCAAACTCAGTAGTATTCAATTCTTGAGTAATGTGAGCAAATTCATGTAGTAGTGTGAAATCTACAATTTTCTGAGTTCCAAATTTATCTGACAAATCAGTAAGAAAGCTATAGCCACCAGCAATATCAGTATCTTTAGAAAATACTGAAGAGTTCATAATTATTTTTCTACTTTCTAAAAAGGCTGAAGGAGAAATATACTGAACACCCGCCAATATTTTTTTTAATTTTGTGCTATTTTTACTTACAGAGTAATCTAGATTTAACTTATCAGCATATTTTGCGTATTTTAAAGAAATGTTGCGAATAAACTTATTAAATGAACTATCTGAGTGAATAAATAAAGAAGAATTTTTTAGATAGTCTATAGAGTCACTATCACTATTATGAATAGATAAAAACTCATTAAGTTTTTTAGCACTACTGGCAATTTCAGTAGCAACCAATTTTTCTTTTTCACGAAGTGGGAAATATTGAGAAACTTTAGAGTCTAAGATTTTAAAAACATTAGTAAACCAAGAGTTTTCAGAAAGAAGTTCCCAATTTTTATCGGGACCAAAACTAAACCCATGACTTAAATCAAGATTTGAGATGGCATTAACAGCCTTTAAGGTTTCATCAGAATTAGTTATTATTCTTATTTTCATACAATCTACTTACTATATAAATAAATTATAGCAAATAAAAATGAAAAATTAAGAGGTTTGAACAAAAGGAGGAAATTGATGAGCAAAAAGTGGCTTACCGTCACTGTTAGTAAAGATGGTAACAGTATTTTTATCTCTTAAGTGAGCAAATAAGTCTGAAGGAAGTTGTTCTGTTAAATAATCTTTACCTGGTTTACGAATAAGAAGTTTTTGATCGGACATCAAAACCATTTCAAGATCTTGATCAATAATCTCTTGTGGGGTTTGAATAAATAAAGTAAAAGTTCCATCAGCTTCAGTTCTGATAAAAGAATAATGTAATTTTTCGATTTTATTTTCCATTATAATCCTTAAGTTAGCAAAATTGTATCACTTTGTGTGCAATAAATCAATTTTTCATTTTACTCATTAAAAATCCTAATCCGTGGAGTATAGGATTGGGAGAATCAAAGAAGAAAGCAGTTGGATTTTTCTTAAATTTTTTATACTTAGCTTTTACTGAACCTTTTTGTTTTATTTGTTTTACAGTTTTTTTATCTTCAAATTTAATATTAGAACCATTGCCTTTATATCTATCAAACAAAGGTGAATCAGAAGATATTTCAGCTTTAACTCTATATGGTAAATTAATAGATTGGTAAAAAGGAAGCCTCAACTTATAGAAATTAATATGAGTTGTCGCAGATATTAATCCTTGATTATTAGGTAAAGGAACAACTCTAGTTGTGAATTTAGCAAAGGAATAAAATTCATCAATCAAATAGCTTAAAAATCTACTAACTTTTTCACTATCATGTTTCCAATTCAAGTTTTCTAAAACTTCTTCTAAAGTTGAGCAATTTTTAGAAACACCCTCTTGTCCATAAAATGCTTGTCCAGCATGTAAAACTTCAACACCCCATAATAAAGAAAGAATACCTACACCAGAATTAATAAGAAGTGTTTTATCAGCAATGTCTAATAAATCTTTAACATTAAAATTATCAGCATTAATAGTGCCAGGTATTTCTGGTGTATCTACTTCTAATGGATGTCTTTTAACTACAATGACCCATTCAGAAGCAACTTTCTCAGCCACATCAGCAATTAATTTAGTAAAGTTATCAAAGTTTCCAATACGACCTGAGTAGTATTTAATCACAGTATCAGATGGTCTTTGTAATGGAACGAATAAAACTTTTTTATTCTGTGGTATTTTCAAATTGTGTTTTGTTTTATCAGCACCAAGTCTTTTAGATTGCTGTTCCAAGCTGTCATCCATCACTCGTTCATCAGAAATATACTTAATTAAATTAGAATATCGCTCTTGAGTAAGTGGCTTATCCCAATACTTAGCATCATAACTGATACTATCAGCATTAAAGCCATTGGTATCAAAGAATACAGAATCTCTCAAGGCCCCACGTTCTACAATAATGTAAGGAATATTGTATTGTCTACAATATTGATAAATAGCTAATATATTTTCATTGGCATAAGGATTAAAAAATACCAATCTAGAAAATTTATTGTTATCTATCAAAGATTTAAAATCTTCCAATGCTAGAGAATCTCCATCTTCATAAGAGATGTTGCCCCACAATGAAAGAACTTGTCTGTTTAAAGTCCAAGGATTAGATTTTAAAATAAGAGTGCTACCATTTTCATACATAGGTAAGGGTGCTGGCTCCATTTCTAAACCAACATAATCTCTCATTTTTTGTTCAAATAGCAATCTATTTTTTTTAGAGCCTAATTTATAGTCACCATCGTGATTAACTGGGTGCCAACTGTGGAACATAATCATGCCTTTAGCAAAAGTCATATCTCCAAATAATCTATACATGCTCTTCCAACCTTTATATTCATAAACATTAGAAAAACCTTTATAGTCTAATTGATATTCATTAGGTCTTGGAAATTTCATTCTGGCTCTTCCAAGTCTGACCATAAATTCCAAATCTTCATATCCCCATTTTTCAAAGTCTTCAGATTGTCCACCGTGCATTAAATAGTGATATCTATTAAATACGACCACAGAAGTTCCTGTGGAAAACTTTTCTACCTTATCTTTACGATCTTCTAAAAAATATTGAATAAATTTGTGTTTACGTAAAGAAGGTTCAGTATCAAAAAACTCTTGAGTAGAATCTTTTGTTAAATAGATAACACCAAACATAATAAATTCATCATCTACTTCCTTCATTTTAGAAATATAAATTTCTTTCATCATATCTTGATAAAAGCCTTCATATGGAAGTAAATCTACATCTTGGAATAACACATATCTTGTCTCAATGGACACAGCGGCGGCATTCCTAGCTCTCGCCATACTGATTGGAAAAAGATGAGTATCAAGTCGTAAATAGGAATATTGCTTAGCTTGGCAAAACTCCATAATTTCTTTACTAATGTTAATTTTAGAGCCATCATCTATAACAAGAACCTGTATTTCTTCTGGTAAAGCACCATTTTGTTCTATATAGGCTAATCTATCTATGATGTCTTTTCGATCTTCGCTTACCCTTATAGGTAATACAATCGTTAAAAGCTTCTCATCATCAGATTGGATAATATTTTTATGAGAAAAGTTATAATTCATTTTTAATTGTCAAAATTTGTTAACTAATAGATTTATTCAAAAAAGAACTTTTGTCAATATTGAGGGTTTTATCAAATTTAATGATTTTTATAAATTGTTTATTGACTAAAATATTTTTTTAATATAAGTTAAAAATCCAGATTTTTCATTATGAATAACTTATATATTAGTAGAATGCAAGTAATGATGCGTGTAATAAAGGCTCTCATATACAGAGAGACTAAGACGAGGTTTGGTCAAAAAAAGCTAGGATATGTTTGGGTATTCTTGGAGCCGATTGCCCAAATAGCAGTATTCACAGCAATCTTTGGTGTGTTCATGAATAGAATGATGCCAGGTATAGACTATATTGTATTTTTAACAATTGGTGTTGTAGGTTGGAACTTGTTTAACGACACATTAAATCAATCATTGGGGGCAGTTAGCTCAAATTTAGGCTTACTAATATATAACAAAGTAAAACCAATAGATACAGTAATTTCTAGAGCAATATTAGAGGGGATAATATTTTGGGCAGTATTGCCAACAATATTAATTTTCTTACATTTTGTGGGTCATCCTGTAAAGTATATAGATTTAGGTTTAGTGTTAATGGGGTTTATTTCTTTATGGATAATTTCTATAGGGTTAGGAATGTTTTTTGCTGTGTTGTCAGCTATAAAACAAGAAACGAAATGGATACTTAATGTTATTTTAAAGCCGATGTATTTTTTATCAGCGATTATGTATTCAGTGACAACAATTCCTGGAGAATATCAAAAGTTTTTATTATTAAATCCATTGGTTCATTCAATAGGCTTGATGAGATCAGGATTTATTGAAAACTACGACAGTTACTATGTTAATAATTTTTATTTATTTATGTGGTGTTTAATTACATTATTTTTAGGTATAGCATCATTTGTAGCCAAAGAGCATAGATTGAGGATGGGTTAATGAAAGAAAGTTTGGTTAGCTTACACAATGTTACAAAATTTTATCCCACACCTAGGGGTAAGAAGATGATTTTGGACAATGTAACATTTGATATTCCAAAAGAAAATATTGCGGTGCTAGGACCTAATGGTGCAGGCAAATCTACATTCTTTAGATTATTGGGTGGTGTTGAGTATCCTAATAAAGGAATAATAACTTCAAAAGGTTCTATGAGTTGGCCAATTGGTTTATCTGGAGGATTTCAACCAAGTCTAACAGGTAGACAAAATGCCTTTTTTGTTTGTAGTATTTATTGTGACAATAAAAATGAAGTTCAAAAGAAGATAGATTTTGTTGAAGAGTTTGCTGAGTTGGGTAGTTTTTTTGACATGCCAATTAAGCAGTATTCAAGTGGTATGAGGTCAAGATTAGGTTTTGGATTAAGTTTGGCATTTGATTTTGATGTGTATTTAGTAGATGAAGTTACGTCAGTAGGCGACGCTAATTTCAGGAAAAAAGCACAACAAGCCTTTGCCAAAATTTATGAAAAAGCAACAGTTTTAATGGTTTCACATGATATGAATACATTAAGAGCAAATTGTAAGTCAGCGATATTGCTAAATAATGGAAAGTTGAAATATACGACTGACATTAATGCAGCAATAGAAATGTATTTAAAAGGAAATTATAATGATTAAAAAGATTGGTGAACCAATTAAGAAAAGGATGTTTAAAAATAAGCTATTTCTTTGGGCAGTAATAGTTCCATTTTTGTTATTCACATTTTACACATTAATAATAGCAAAACCAAGATATGTATCCAATTCAAGTGTAACTGTTCAAAATATTAATGGTGCAGGTGAATTAAGTAATATGGGAGCATTGTTGTTTGCTGGTATTGCGGGAAATTCACAACAAGATATTTTATTAATTAAAGAATATATATCATCAGCAGATATGTTAAATGTTGTAGATGAAAAGTTTAAAATTCTAAATCACTGGAGTAGCCCTCAATTAGATATATTATATAGACTATGGTTCTACAACAAGAAAGATTTAGCATTAGAATATTTTAGAGATAAAGTTAAACCAATGTTGAATCCAGAAACTGGAACACTTCAAGTGTCAGTAGAAACATTTGATCCAAAGTTGTCCAAAGAAGTGTTGGATTTTGTATTGAAAAAATCAGAAGAGTTTGTGAATAATAATAATCACAAAGCTGCTGATGAACAATTAGGGTTTATTGATAAAGAGATTACTAATATTAAAAGTAAATTAGATGTAGCAAGAGAGAATTTAATTGCTTACCAAAAGACTTCAAAGTTTTTTACACCACAAGCAGAAGCAGAACAAGCTAGTAAAAAGATTATGATTTTGGAAGAGTCAAAGATTAAATCAGAGGCTGAATATAATGCCAAGAAAACATTCTTACATGAAAACTCTCCAAAAATGATAACATTAAGAGAAACAATTTATCAATTAGAGACACAAATTAAAACTGAAAAAGCAAAGATGTTGGGTGTTGACGGAAAAGGGAAATCTGGTATCAATGACCACACTGATAAATATAAGTTATTAGAAGCAGATTTAGAATTAAGATCTGAAGAATATAAAAATGCTTTAATAACTTATGAGAAGGTAAAAATTGAAGCAACTAGAAAGTTAAAACAATTGATATTGGTTGCTACACCACAATTACCAGATTATCCCATTTATCCAAATATAAAGTTAAATGTATTGTATGCATTTATTATTTTATTAATGGTGTATGGAATTGTCAGCTTACTTAAAGATATCGTGAAAGAACACAAATAATGGAGAAATTTAATATGAACACAAATCTTAGAAAAATATTAATGTTAGGTTCTATATTGTTAATAGGAAATGCATATGCTCAAACAGATACATTAAATCCTCATAATAAGCCTAATGCTGTAAACTCAGATGGTTCTGTTGGAATGAAAACAAGACAAGACCCTGGTTTCAATAATCAACAGCCTAATATTCAAAATAGTAATCAGCCTCAAGAAGTAAATAAAGAGCAAGAAAAAATTACACTTCAAAATTCAAAAGTATTTGGTGAGTGGATTTTCAATGGCAGTTTTGCTCAAAACAATATTCAAGGTTTCAATGGAAATTACAAACTATCAATGGGAGATAAGATTGTTGTTAAATTATGGGGTGCTGTTGAAGAAGAATTAAGATTGGTTGTGGATAAACAAGGAAATATTTTCATTCCTGAAGTGGGGCCATTAAAGGTGATTGGAGTTGAAAATTCAAAACTTAACTCATATGTTTCTGGTGAAATTAAAAAAGTTTATAAGAATGTGAACTCATATGTAACATTAGATAATGAGCAACCTGTAAAAGTATATGTGGCTGGTTTTGCTAAAAAGCCTGGTCTTTATGCGGGGTTATCTTCTGATAGCTTACTTTATTATATAGATAAAGCAGGTGGAATAGACCCAACAAGAGGGTCATTCTTAGAAATTGCTATTCTTAGACAAAATGAAGTTAGAAAAAGCATTAACCTATATGATTTTATATTGAGTGGGAAAATGGACCCAGTTCAATTTATGGATGGTGATGTTATTCAAATTCTACCAAGAAAATCAAAAGTTTATGTCACTGGTGATGTAAGAAATTCTTTTGAGTTTGAGTTTAACAACAGTATTCAGTTAAGTGATATAGTAGGTTATGCTCAACCTGAAAGCAGTGTGAACAAGGTGTTTATTACAAGAAAAAATGGTAAGGATATTAAGACCTATTCTTATGATGTTGCCACAGCTAGACAAGAGAACTTCAAGTTGGAAAACGAAGATGAAATTACTATCATTCAAGATAAAAAACTAAATACAGTATCTATTAAAGTAGAGGGTGAGCATGAGTCTGGCAAGGCAATTGTATTGCCAATTGGTGCTACTATGAAAGACTTAATGGGTCAATTAAAGTTCAATGAAAGAACTGACTTATCTTCTATTCAATTATTTAGAAAGAGTGTTAAGGAAAGACAAAAAGAAAGTATTTCAGAATCTATAAGAATATTAGAGAGTAATATTTTAGGAACACCGTCCAGCACAAAAAATATGGCTGAGTTAAGAGAAAGAGAAACAAATATGCTCTTAAAGCTAATAGATTCAGCAAGAAAAGTTGACCCTAAAGGGCAAGTTATTTTAGATACTTCAGCAGATCTTTCTCAAATTTATTTAGAAGACGGAGATGTAATTAAGATTGCTGGTAAGAATAGTTTAGTGAGTGTAAGTGGACAAGTATTGCAACCAACAGCATTGATGTATAAAAACAATCTATCTATCAATGATTATATTGAATCAGCAGGTGGTTTGTTGGCTAATGCTGATAAAGGAAAAATATTGGTTAGAAAATCTTCTGGTGCTATGAAAGTTCACGAATCTGGAATATTTGGAAGCAGTGTTCAGATTGCCAAAGGTGATGAAATTATGGTATTACCAAGAGTGGATTTAAAAGATACACAATGGTTAAAAGATATTACAGAATTGATTTACCAAGTGGCGGTGGGAGCAGCAGTTATATTAAAGTTTTAAAGAAATATGATTATAGTTAAAAGTAAGGGTATTAGAAAAAATCCGTATATTAAAGCATTATTGGGAGATATGATTTACCATGAGTATCTTCCATTTGCTAGATATTATGCTGTATGGGGCAAGGGTAAAGAAACTAACCAATCGGCGGAAGAAGAAGCAAAAACAAGAAGTATGCCAATATTGAGATTAGAAGATGGGTTAATTAGATCATTTTCATTAGAAGAGTCTAGTTTTAGTTTATACAGATCAGAATCTGGTATTTATTATGATGCTACAGAGCCATCTAATATAGAGATGTTATTAAATTCTAATTGGCGCCCAACCAATGAAGAAGTTTATGATTACGAGATTTGTTTAGAGTTAATTAGAAAATATAAAATAAGCAAATATAACTCAGCTATAGATTGTCCAAGTGGTTTTATTCTTAAAAGCAATAAAGGTAAAATTTTATTAGTTGACCAAACCTATGGAGATAAAAGCATTGAATATGGTTTAGGAGATGAGCAATCTTTTAAGGAAATGCTCCATTATGCTTTATCTTTGAGTGCTGAAAATGATATTTATATTAAAGAGCATCCTGAAGTTTCAGTAGGAAAGAAAAGGGGTTACTTAAGAGACATATATAACAGTTTAGATGAGGCCGAAAAAGTTAAAATAAAAATCATTAATGATAATTATAATGGTGTTTCTGTTTTAGAGCAGTTTGATAAGATATTTGTTGTGACATCTCAACTAGGGTTTGATGCTTTACTGAGAAATAAAGAAGTTTTTTGTTTTGGTGTTCCATTTTATTCTAATTGGGGCATAACTACAGACTTCAAGAAAATAGAGAGAAGAAAAGAAAAAAGAACTATTGCTGAAATATTTATAGCAATAATGTTTAAATATACCAATTATGTTAATCCATTTAATGGAGAAGTTGGTAGGTTAGAAAATGTTTTAGAGTACATCAGTTTACAAAAAAGGCATTTTAACAATAAAGAAGTAGTTCTCTATAAGACCAAATTTTGGAAAAAAGTTAGCTTATCTAGATTTTTAAATTTCAAGAAAACTAAATTTTTATTCTGTGCGAATAAAGTAAAAGAATATAAAAATAAATTAGTAGCGACTTGGGGTGTTGAAAATTATCAAGATATAAAAGATTTAAACCATAAGTGTTGTGTTGAAGATGGTTTTGTAAGATCTGTTGGGTTAGGTTCTGATATACAAGAGCCAATATCCCTTGTGGTGGATAAAGGAGGGATATATTTCAATCCATCTACTCTATCAGATTTAGAGCATATTTTAAATCATGAACGCTTCACACAATATGAGGTGAGAAAAGGTAAAGAAACCATAGATTTATTGTTAAATAAGAAAATTACCAAATACAACATTGGTATTGACGGAAATCATTTAGCACAATTGAAAGCCAATAACAGTGGAAAAAAAGTAATTTTAGTTCCTGGGCAAGTTGAGTCTGATGCTTCCATTAAGTATGGGGCAAGAAGTATTAAAACCAATCTTCAATTGCTAAACGAAGTGAGTAAAAACAATCTTGATACTTTAATTATTTATAAGCCCCATCCAGATGTGCTATCTGGCAATAGAAAAGGTGAGAATCCAGAAAAAGAAATAGAATCACTGAAGAAATTGTATCCAGGTATAAGTTACCACATTGAAAAAACAGCAAACATTTTAGATTGTTTTGATATTTCTGATGAAGTTCATGTGATTACTTCTACTTCTGGATTAGAAGCTATTTTAAGGGGTAAAAAGGTATTTACCTATGGTTTGCCTTTCTATGGTGGTTATGGATTAACCATAGATAAAGAAGAATATCCAAGAAAAAGAAAACACTTATCCAAGGAAGAGTTGATTTTGGGTTGTTATGTCTTATACCCAAGATATATGCTTCCTGATAGTAAGGTTTTCACAAATGTAGGAACAGCGATAAACCATATTTCAAGAAACAAGAAAAATGAAGTTGGTTTTAACAGTGGATTTATAAGTCAGGTAAAGCGAAAGGTTAAGTTGTGTATAAGAACAATTCAAGCGTTGAGCTAATTAGAAAATTAAAAAGACCTTTATTATTACAAGGTCCAATTGGTGGGTTCTTTAAGTATTTAATGAAAGAATTTAAAGAGGTTGGAGCTACTCCATTTAAGATTAATTTTAATGGCGGTGACGAATACTATATGAAAGGTTTTTCTGAAAATGTATTCAGTTATAAAGAACCAATGATCCATTTTGGTAATTATATAAAAGATTTTATCCTTAAAAATAGAATTGATGGTATTGTATTATTTGGTGATTGTAGACCTTTACATAAGGTGGCAATTGAAACAGCTAAAGCAAACAATGTTGCAGTTTTTGTATTTGAAGAAGGATATATTAGACCAAATTTCATAACATTAGAAGTAAATGGTGTTAATGCAAACTCTCCATTAATGGGAAATATTGAGCATGAGTTAAAAGATTTTAAAGTTAGTAATGCTTATAATGACGAAGAATTTCAGCATACAAAAGATATACAAGTAAAACATTTTCATAACATGAAAGATATGGTGGTAAGAGCCATGAATTATTGGTTTTACATGGAAATAGGTAAACAGGTTTATAAATATTACGAACACCACAAAGATGGAGATTTTTTCCGTTCAATGTTTTATTGGGGAAAGTCTTATTTCAAGAAGAAGTTTTATAAAACAAAAGAATCTTGGATTGAAGATTATGTTCAAAAAGACCTTAGTAAGAAATATTTTTTAGTTGCCCTACAGGTTTACAATGACAGCCAAATAAAAGATCATTCAAAATTCAGAAACAATAAAAGATTTATTTATAATGTAATGAAGTCATTTGGAAAAAATGCTGACAAAGGTGATTTTTTAATTATTAAGCAGCATCCATTAGATGTGCCTTACCATAATTACTCAAAGTTTATTCAACATCTTGTTAAATCATTTAAGTTAGAAAATAGAGTGTTATATGTTCACGATTTACATTTGCCAACCTTAATCAAAAATTCAAAAGGTTTAATAACGATTAATAGCACAACAGGTTTATCATCTTTGTATCATAAGATTCCAGTAATCACGATGGGTAATGCTTTATATAATATTAAAGGGTTGTGTTTCCAATATGGATTAGATAGATTTTGGACAGCAAAGTTAAAAGTTAATTACAATACATTTAAGAAGTTTAGAAACTTATTAATAACTAAAACACAAGTGGTTGGAACTTTCTACAATGAAGATCACTATCCAGAAATTATCAATATTGAACAAAAGAGGCTTGCTGCTAATAGATTAAAAGATGTTATTAGTTGTGATAGAAAATTGGTTGAAGAAGCTTTTGATTCTAAGGCGGTAGAGATAAATTTCAACAAAAATGCTTAAATTAATAATAATTTGACAAAATCATAAATTAATAATTAATCTGTCAATGTTTATAAAGGATTGATTATGAAAAGAAAATATTTATTAGCAACATTATTAGGGTTATTATCTGTAAATGTTTCAGCCCAAGATGTAGTAGCAAAAGAAGCCAGTCCAACTTTAAAAATGGATATTCAAGAAGAAAAATCATTTAAAGAAAAGTTGTGGATTACTCCTGGTATGGTTTCATTGCATTTTGAGAGAAATATGGGGTTCAATGAAAGTAACCCTGGCTTTGGTTTAGAATATGCCATGAACAAAGATTGGTCTTTGGCAGCTGGTAGATTTAAAAATAGCGAATACAACCAATCTAATTATATAACAGTAGCTTACCAACCTTTAGACTTCTTTGGTTTTAGATTGGGATTTGTTGGTGGTGTTATGGATGGATATATGGGCCCAAATAATAAATACGACAAAAAACCATTTCCAATGTTGTTACCTGTAATGAGTTATGAACATAAGAATGTAGGTGTGAACTTACTTTTTGTTCCACAGACAAATGTAAATGGTTCCACATTATATGGTGCTTTAGGGTTGCAGTTTAAAATAAAAGCCTTCAATTTTTAAGATTTAGTTGATATTTTTCCAAAAAACCATGTTATAATTAGCCATCAACTTAGGAGACAGTTATGGCAGACATTGGAAAAGTGGATCGTTTTGATTTGGAACAGCAAATTATGGACTGTTGGGGAATTGTGGACGACATCCAAACTGTATACAGTGCTAGTGATAGTCGCCCCGTTTCAGAAGATGAGATGATGAATGCTCTGCTTGGGCTTCAGACAATTTATCAAATGAAATTTGAAAAGCTCCAAGAGACTTTTGCGATTCTCGTTCAACAAGGGGTTATTTCTGGTGAACAAGTTGACAAATGCCTCAAGTTTGAGGTTAATTAAATTGTGATGTTTTATAGGAGGATGCTATGTCACAGCTAAACGCAACAAAGGTAAGTTAATTCATTCAGTCGGTGGACTCACTGGCAAATTCAAAAGAATGTGTGAAGTCTATCGCATATTCTCTAAAGATTGGGAACACTTATGTGATTATTCCGATCAATCTAAAATAGACTTATTTAACCACGAATCGTATGGTTCAAGCATACAAAGTAATAATGGATATTCTTTAGGAAAGAAGTGGTTAAATGTTCATGTAAAAATGTGGAAAGAAGACATAGAAACTGGATTGCTTTTCAAACATGAATTGTACGAAGATCCAAAGTTTCCACATTGGTGGTTGGATTCAATTTTCAAAGAAAAGTAAGGGTTTATCTTATTTCTTGAGCGATTAAAATTTGTTATTGTTAATTAGAAAATGGAGGAAATATGAATATCTATCAAAAACTGTTTGCTTACATTATTGTGTTGGTGACTTTTGGGGCTGGGGCTTTTCACACACTGGCAACTTTTTCACCTGTAGTTCTTGATTTTACTGATCAAGTTCCAATGCTTAAAGAAATTCTAGTTGCAGTAATTGGGCTTTCTTTTGTTGGTTCAATTGTTTTTATGGCAAAGCATAAGAGTAAAGAAGAAAATACAGTAAATCGTTAACCTGTTAAGTTTTATTAATAGAAATATAAAAATTCATATTTTGAGGCACATTTTTACATCTAATTATTTAGGTTTGTATTTCTTCTTTAAATGAGATTTTGGAATTAATTCAAATTCTTGTTTAATACTTTCTATAAGGTCTTTATTTTCTAAATTTTTATTATCATTTAATTTAATAATTAAAGATTTAAATTTATCTCTAAATTCTTCAATATTTAAATAATTATTGATAAAATAATTTTCTTCACCTTGCTTTAAAGAAACCCTAACTTTATAATCTTCTTTTTTTAAATCTATGTATTTAAATTCAAATCCAATACTATACTGATTTTCTTTATTAAATTTAATTTTAAAGAGTTTTATAAAGTCTGATTTAACACCTTTATTTTCAACATAAACAATATCACTATCATAAAATACACTAAAATCCTTTGGTTCAGATTTATTTAGTGTAATTTCTCTATAATTTTTTGCTATTATCTTAAATTCATCAAATTGATTCTTAAGCATTTCCATCGGTGTCATATTATTTTCCAAATTAAATTATTTATAATTTTATCATTTTTATACTCAAGGTCAATCCATAATGAATTTGAATTTATTTTTAGTTGCTTTTAAAGGAGTTAGTTTACGTCGTGGAAAAACTCACCTGAATGGTCATCCCAAATTCCGTATCCTGGTGTTTGAAGGTGTTGGTTTTGTTCATTAAAACCATAAAAGTTAATATTTCCTTCAGGTTTTGTTGGGTAGCCTTTATATTTAATGAAATATTGAGACATTGCTTCAGAAGCTTGAGTGAGGTTAAGAGTTGGATCAATTGCATTAAGGCACATCAACCAAACATCTAGCATATGTTTAGGTTCTCCAATAATAAGGCTTTGACAGTTTTCATCTTCCTCAAAAGAAAGTTTAACTTGATAATCAACTTCTGTACCTTGAAAACGAGAAGAATATTCTTTCATTTCCAATACATCATCAGAAAGCTCCACTCCATCAGCAATCAATGTTTTAATTTGTTCTTGTGCCACTGATTCAGAAATATACTGAGTCAGAAAATTATAAAGAGCAAAAACTTCAATTTTATTATCTCCGTAATCCTCACAAAGACTGCCAATGAAATCATTTTCTTTGAGATGAGCTTTTCGAACTTCGGAAAGAGTCTTGTCTGATTTAACCAAGAAATCAGCATAGCAAGAATGACCATCGCAAGACCAATCGCCAATAGGGAAAATAATATATGTCATTTGAACTCCTTGAATAGGTGTCTATTATAACACAAGTTGTTGTTTTGATTAAGGTTTTTTTGATTTTTTGAGAATATTTTGTAACTGAATATTGACTGTTCCTATGGCATTAATCCATTGAGTGTCTCTGCCTAAATTATCACCTGTAACAGTGATAGTAAGATGTTCAAACCAACCAGTTGTGGTTAAAATATCTTTAATTTCTTCTGGCTTATAATAACTAAAGAATCTACCATTTTCATCGTATGATTGTCCTTCACCTAATTTGAGACTACACATAAATTTACCTGGTTGATTAGGTTTTAAAGCAGTTAAACATTTGTGTATTGCTATGGGTAGTTCATTTTTTGGAAGATGAAGTAAAGATGCCATCGCCCAAACAGCATCAACTTTATGTTGAATGTTTAAATCTTGAACTTTAGTGACTATAACTTTTTGTCCTATTTTTTGACTTGCCAATTGTGCTAAATCTGCTGAAGCATCAATAGCAATAACTTTAAATCCCTGTTCTATAAAATAAAGACTGTCTCTACCTGAACCACAACCAACATCTAATATGGTTGAGTTTTTAGGTAAATCACTACAGAAATCTTTCAGTAAAGTGATGGCTTGTTTATCAAATGTGGAATCAAAATATTTTTGAGCATTTAAATTGTAATAATTAATGGTAGAGTTTTTCATATTAAATCCTTGTGTGTTTTATTGTAGCAAAAGTTTTGTTATAATAAATAAAAGAAAGAATAAAATGATTGATTATAAAAAAGAGCTATTGAATATTTTAAAAAACAATCAAATATCTGTATGTCCACCACAAGAGTTAATTGATTCAGATGTAGAGATTGTTCTTGCTTTATGGGAGAACTATCAACCTATAGAATATAGAGATGATATATGTACTTTTGCACAGTGGTATAAAGATTGTGATTGGGGTAATAAATTAAAAAAATACAATGAAGATTTTTTATTGTGGGAAAAATTATTAGACATAACAAAAGTTAATAGTTGGTATGGAAATGATACAGCCTGTGATTTCATATTGACAGAAGAGTTTAAAAAAGATTTTCCTAAGGTGGCAGAATACTTCTTAACATCTGACGAAAGACTAACATTGTTGTTTCAAAAAACACATAACCATCATTTTTATGATTTACTCAAGTTAGATTTAGATAAAAAAGAGGATATACTCAAAACCATGTCCATTAATGCCAACATTAAAATTGACGATGACATGATTAAAAAGTTTGAGAGTGATGAAAAGTTTGTGGAAGCATTATTGCAAAAGAAACCGTATTATTTTGGAAAATTAAATAAAGAAAATAGGGAAAATCAAAAGTTTATTGATTTAGCTATTACGGAAGTAGAGACATTTGAATATTTAAGTGAAGAAAAGAGAAAAGAAAACTTTTTAGGTTGGGTAACAAACAATATACACAAAATAAAATACAACCATTTGTTTTTATTAAACACAGCACAGAAAGCTTCCATTTTTAATTTAGATGGTCGTTTACGTATTTCTTTCTTTAGTAAAGAAAATCCAGAAAACAAAGCCATTGCCACAATGCTATTGGCAAAAAATTTTAAGAAATTTGTTGGAGAATTTTCAGATAAACTAATTATGGAAATCGCTGAAGATGAAAGAAAATTAGAAAAAATAAGACCAGAGGTAGAAAAGTTTTGTGATTTATATATTCATTTCGGAAATATGAAAGGTGCGAATAAGGCAATTCATATTGTTAGAAAATTTAAAGATTTGGAAGAAAAGTTAGAAAAAAATCCATATTACGAATTATATGTAGAGTTGGAAGAAAAAAAAGAAAAACCAACAAAAACAAATACAAAAGATTTCAATTGGTTCAAAGATAAGACTGTAAAAATAATCAATGTATTAGAACAAGGTAAGGTGACTAAAGATCAGTGTGAAAATTTCTTATCTATTGCTAGAACGTTGCTAAGTGTGGAAGTGTTTAAAGAAGTAAGACCACCTAAGAATGGTATTTTTGATTTTATGAATTCTGTTGTATTGGCAGAAAATCTTCAAAAAAATTTAGCGAACCAAAATGCAAATAGAACAAAAAATAAAATCTAATTAAATATCTTTTTTACCTTTTGTAAAAATAGTGATTTGCTCACCATTTGGACGATTCAAACTAATGATAGGAAGCCCATTAGGTGAGGTTGTTCTTTTAATGTGCCAAAACTCTGTGATAACACGGTAGCCTTCAAAAAAATGAATCATTATGTCATGAGAATTTGGAGAAATCCTAATACAATCAAATGTTGGTTTGGCATGTTCTGTAGACCACCAACTAGTTTCATTAGGTTCACATCTGTCTTCTCCAAAAATAAAAACCTCTTTATTATCAATTTTAACTTTATATCCTGGTTCAAAAATTAAGATGAGAGGTTTTTGAGACATTTCATCAAATAAAAAGTGATGTCTGATGTAATGAAAGTTAAAAAATATAACAGAGATAGTAAGAGCGATTATTGATATAACAAATAAAATAGAAAGCTTTTTTTCGTATTTTTTATTATCAAATAACATATTTACCTACTTTCAAAACAATAACTGATACTATATCATATTTTTTTAAAAACAAAAAGTGTTCAGTTTTGATTATTGAATTGAAATGGTTTTACTGTATCTCCATTAGGTCTTTTAATAGTAATAGTTCTAATGTTGTTTTCTTTTTTCTGTTCCACAGTCCAAGATTCCTCTACAACTTCACGATTAATAATAACATATGCCTTAACATTGCTTGTATTGGGTAGTATTGTAATACAATCTTTTGTAGATTTAGAGTTAATGGACGAATAGAGAAGTCCTAAATTATTATTACATTCTTGCTCACCAAAAACAGATGAAGGCTTTTTATCTATTTCTAGTACATATCCGGCGGGTATATTGATCGGTGGATAACTGGTATTAACAGATGAATCAATTCCAAAATAAATTGAAGCAGTTAAAAGCCCTCCCACAAAGAGAAATTTTAAACAAAAGCCAATGTTTTCATTTTTAATCATATTAAATTACCTCTTGAATAAGTTTTTCAAGCCTATTAAATGGCAAAACGATGTCGCCATTTGGTCGACGTAAAGAAATAATAATTCTACCTTCTGGTGAAGTAGTTCTATTAACACTCCAAGATTCTTTGAAGATTTTGCGATTTAAAATAAGATGAACAATAACCTCAGTAGTATCTTTCGTGATTTTGATACATTGATTTGTTGGGTTTTCTTCAATCATAAACAATTGACTGGCTTCTTTGTTTTCACAGCTATTTTCACCAAAAATTACAACTGGTTTTTTGTTTAGTTCAATTTCATATCCTGGTTGAATAATTAAACTGATATTAGAACTAACTTTTAATAGTTCATTAGAAATAACTTTAGAGTATACTTGATAAAAATTATAAAAAACCAATAATAAAGCAGAACTAATTAGTGCTGCCCCCAAGCAAATAATAATAATTTTTGTGTAAGATTGTTCTAAATTTTTCATATGTTGGTTCCTTAATTAATAGTGTTATTCTTCATCTTCTTTGCTTTTTTCTAAACAAGATAAAATAAGTCCCGTTAGGGGAAAAATAGAAAATATATATCCCGCAATAGAGAAAAGATGATAAGCTGTTCTTTCATCTGGATTTTGTGGTAGAAAGTAAAAAATAGAAAAAAGATTAATAACAAAAATGATAAATGACAGAATCAAAAGAATTAAAGATATTTTCTTATCTTTGTCTGAATCTAAATATGGAGATGTATTTTCTAGTGTTAAAACATGTATATAAATATAGCTTGACCAACAACATATTAATCCTGAGCCTATACCAATAAAGAAAGCCCCAAAAAAATTTCCACCTAAAGATAAAAATGAAGCAATTCCAGATAAAAATGGATATAGTTCATTTCTGTAATGTATCAATGATGAAAATATGAATAGAACAAGAAAGAATGCTATAGCAGATAAGCAAATCTGCTTTAAACAATCAATTGCCATCTGTCGTATATGTTTTGTTTTTTTGTTTGGACTATTATTCAATGTAACCCCCTGTGACAAGGAGACATTATAAATAAATAAAGATATTAAGAAATAGCAAAGAATAGTTAAAATCGGAACTTTCTTCCTCAATTTTTAACTATAAATTAACTAGTTATAGTTATAACTTGACCTTTTTTAAAATATAAAATAAAACAAAGTCTTATTTTGGAGATATAAATGTTTGAAGAGTTAAAAATTACAGGCGACAATAACTGTTTAGTGTTTGAAGATAAGGATACTGTAAAATTTATTAATAAAGGTCTTACTATCAATAACAATGGAAAAAACAATATTGTGAGAGTTGGAAAAAATGCGATTTTAAATAATGTAATTATTAATTTTGGGAGTGATAATAATGTGGTTGAAATAGGCTCAAATACAAACTTAACATTCACAGCTATATTAAAAATAGTTCCAAACAATAAGGTATTAATTGGAAATAAAACCACAATGGGGGGCGGTTCTTTTATTTGTGGTGAAGGGACTACAATTAAAATTGGTGAAGATTGTATGTTAGCCTGGGGATTAGAATTTAGATCAACAGATTCTCATGCTATTGTAGATAGACAAACAAGAGAAAGGTTAAATAAAGCAAAAGATATTATTATTGAGGATCATGTTTGGATTGGTGCCCATAGTATAATACTTAAAGGAACTCATATTAAAAAAGATTCTGTAGTGAGTATCCGTTCTGTTGTTGCGAAGCCCTTTAACGAAGGTGGGGTTGTAATTGGGGGTGTTCCAGGTAAGATTATAAAAACCAATATTGATTGGGAAAGACCTTTGTTAGGATAAATTATGATAGCAGAAATGACAGCAGTGATATTAGCTTCCACTTTAGCGAGCGGAAATGTAAAAGATTTCACGGATAAAGAAGTAAATGATATGTTTAATAACCAAGCATCAAGCCAAAATGTTGGTTCAACAACTAAATGGGTTGATGTCACAAGACAAATAGGAAAGCCTCATTCATTATGGTTAGAAAAAACCAAAAACAATAAGTGGGAAATGCGTGGTGCGATGTAAAAAGCCTACGAAAGTAGGCTTGGTGTAAAAAAGAAATTTAAAATTACTTTCCAATTTCCAAAGATTTCATAAGCATTTGCTGTGCTTTTTGCATCACATCAACGTTTTGTTCGTATGATCTTTGTGCAGAAATCATATTGGTCATTTCTGTAATTGTATTGACATTGGACTTTTCAACAAATCCCTTTTCATTGGCAAATGGGCTGTTTGGGTCATACTCCAATCTTGGTGGTGCATCAGATTCCAAGATATTACTAACTTGAACACCTTGATTAGCATTAGCATCAGATCCCATTTGAACAGGTTGGAAGTAAACCTGTTTAGCTCTGTATGCTTTACCATCTTTACCTGAAATACTGTCAGCATTGGCAATGTTAGAAGCAGTAGCACTAAGTCTTTGGCTTTGTGCGGTTAATGCGCTGGAAGATACTCCAAATACATTTAATAAACTCATAATTGTTCCTCTTATAGTTATTATTTTGAATATACTATAAAAAATAATTTAGTTTGCAAGTTGTTGTTAGGGGGGAGGCAGAACGAACAGAATGCAAAGAATTGTTTTTGAATGTTAAGAATTGTTAATTTGAGTATTGTCCCATAAATACGGGGTTTATATTTTTTGGTTTTAAAGTTAAAATAGGTCTAATAATTGTAAGAACTATTTTCCTATAATAAATTATGAATTGGTTAATTATAGTTAATTTTTAGTTATATTAAGCTGTTTGATGAAATGTTCAGTAGTAAACATTTATAATTGTGCGAATTTTTAATTGAAGTAAAATGAGATATAAGGAGGGTTATGTAAAATGAAAGAAAGAAATTATTGTGGGACAACCCAAGCTGCTAAAATATTAGGAGTTTCTGTTGGCACCGTACAAAATATGGTAGAACAGGAAATATTAGTTGCTTGGAAGACGATTGGCGGGCATAGGAGAATTACTTTAGATTCTATTAGAAATTATCAAGAGAATACCAACCAAAATAGTGATAATTGTTCTTCTTTAGATTTTGAAGGGGTTAGACAATCAGAATATAAAAAATTACAAGAAGAAAATTTAGATAAAGAAACTATATCTTTATATAAATTATTAGTATCTAATGATGGAAAAAATAAAGGTCTAATATTTTCAATTGAAAAATTAGCAAAAAAATTAGGTATTGAGAAAAGTAAAGTTATAAAAAGTATTAATGCCTTAAAAGAAATGGGAGTAATTACAATTTATAAAGCAGATGTATGTGATATTTATTTTTTAAATTACTTCAGCGAATTCAGTTATGATTGGATTAAACACAATAGAATAGTAATAGAAAATGTTGATTTAAAATTTATAAAATAAGTGTTAAGATTATCAATGGTTGATTTCAATTAGTTATATGTAAGATTAGGATAAATATGATTATCAGTTATTGATTGAGCAACTTTTTTATAAAATTTAATTTGATGTAAATTAGAATCTTGAACTTGTGGTGCTACCATTTCTTTTTTAGTAAGAAGTGGATTAAATAGAATATTCCAATTTGTGCCATCTACAAATTTTTCTAACAGCAAAATATCTTCATGAGAATTATTTTCTCCTGGTACTACAACATAATTGATGTTAATTTTTTCAAATTTCTCCTGATGTTTTATTAAGTTATTTCTAATAATATCCAATCTATCACTTTTAGGAATCAACCTATTCCTTTTACTTTGTTTGGCTTGATGTAATGAGAATTGTAGAGTGGTTGGTATTTTGGTGTTAATTTGAGAGATTAAATGGCTACCTAAACCAGAAAAGGAAATTTTTATAGAAGAAAATCTCACCTGATTAATTACCTGGTTGATGTTCTTAAGATTATGAAGAGGTTCTCCTTCTCCTGTAAAAGAAAGCTCTACATTGCTAGAGGTTATTGGAACTGAATTAATAAGAGATAAAAGCTCATCTGTTTTTAAGTTTCTGATGAGCAGCTGATTTTTTGATATACAAAATGAACATTCATTGTTACAGCCAATTTGAGATGGAATGCTAATAATTTGCTTGTCGCTAAGAAGTATGTTTAATACTGGAACATTAAATCCATCAATATTGGTTTGGAAAAGTTGAGTTGAAACATTAGACATTTGAATTTTCAATGATTTGGTTCAAAAGTGTAGGTTCAATTTCGTGAAAGTTTTTGGAAATCCCAGTAGATACTAATCCATATTCAACATAAGGGACATATGAAAAAACATTCTTTGGTGTTAAACCTGAAGCAATACCCAAAGTTCTTTGTGCTAAAACACTAGCCATATTAGATATTTTTCCCATATCTGCCGCTTTACCTGTGGCTTGTCCTGAAGTGGTTGGAATAAAACCAAGATTGTATGAATTAAGAGTTGCTTGTTTTGGATTTGGGTCTTCTTTTTGATATTTGAAAGCAACTGAATTAAAGAATAAGTGTTTATTTTTAACTAAGTTAGAAATTTCATTTGCTTCTGGGGATATTTTGTCCCCATGAATAATTGGTTCATCACTCCAAGACATATCAAGTTCAAAATCTAGGTTTATCTTAACTGTTTCAAGAGCAGTATTCCCCAAAAGATTGGTTCCTAATTTTAAGTGTGGATATCTAGATTTAATAACCTTTGCTAACATAGGAAGATGTTCATTGTCTCCTGTCATGGAAATTAGAAAAATACCAAATGCTTTGCTGTCGGAAACAATCTTTGCTTGTTCCAATGTAAGTTTGGAATCAACATGATGAATAACTGGAATGATTTTCATATTTAATACTATAGGTTAATTTTATGTAATTATACCTGAAATAAAAAGAAAAATTGTAACAATTTAGAAAATATTACATTTGAAAATGATAAAAATGTTGATTTTTGCTATAAAATATAGATGCCCCTCATACTATAGGAGAATCGACAATGAGAGCAGAAAAAGTATTAGATAAAATGTCCAAAAATAAGCGTGATTGGGATATGCGCCACTTCATATCCGTAGCAGAAGAGTTTGGTGTAAATCATCGTAGCAGTGGAACTTCACATTATGTGTTTACACATAAAATGCTTTCTGAAAATGGAAGTATTCATATAACTATTCCAAAACATAAAGATATTCATCCAAGCCATGTAACTAGATTTATAAGGTTTGCTGAACAGGTTAAAGCTGATAAAAGTAGAACTATACATTAATGAATGAAAAGCTGTTAACAAGAGAACAATTCAAAACCCTTGTCTTTAAAAGAGATAAGGGTTTTTGTGTTTTCTGTTCCAAGCAATCTGATGATGCTCACCATATATTGGATAGAAAGCTATGGAAAGATGGTGGCTATTATTTAAGTAATGGTGCTAGTGTTTGCCATGAACATCATTGGATGTGTGAAAAAACGGATATATCTGTTGAAGAAGTAAGAACTGCTTGTAAAATGGTTGATTTTGTTTTGCCAGAAGGTTTTGAGAAGGACCAAATTTATGACAAATGGGGAAATCCTATCAATAAAGATGGTTCTAGAGTTCCTGGAGTGATGTTTTGGGAAGAAAATGTTTTAAAGATTCTTGAGCCAAAATTACACTTGTTCGGACTGTAATGGTTTAATGAGTGGAATACCAGCCTTAGCACGAAGTTCGTTGCATTTTGGGTTAGGGTTTCCATCTTCCATAAATACAGGAAATTCACGGCAAGGGGTAGGTCTATTGCTGTAGATGGCACAAGAAATATTTTCCCCAGGAGTTCCTAGGAGTGCTACACATCTACCACCAGTTTCAGTGCCTTGCATACAAGCAAAGAAGTCATTGATTTTAGATGTTTTCTCATTTGGAACAAAACCCATAGGCTGAGTGTCCAATTCACCAAAGTAAAAAGAAATTCTAAAATGAGTGCAACAAACCCCACAACCCAAACAAGGGTTGCTTTCGTCAGTTGGCATATCAATAAAGACTCTGCCATCATCTTGAAGTTTTCTGATTTCGCTCATATGTTCTAATTTAATTGATTGTTTATGATATTATACAACAAAACAAAGATTTGTGTTGATTTTCATTTTTTCTTTGTTAGGTTCTCTTAGAGGTATAAATATACGTGAGTGGATAAGTTTAGTAGGTTTAATAATGTTGAACATTTTGATGATGTTTGGTGTTTTGTTGGTTATCGTTGCTATAGAAGGTGTTCTAAGAGGACACGGTTGGCTCTTTGTCTTTAAAGAGTTTCTTCCAACCATTATAAATTTCTAAAAATACTTGTACAGAGAGAATCTGTATGATATAATAATATCATTAAAACAGTTAATTTGGAGTTAAAAATGAGTTTTGCTAGAAATGTTAAAATGGAACTTTTCCAACTTTCACGTCTTGGTGTGAAGGTTCCTGTTCGTGCTTTTGAGCTTGCTTCTGATGAAAAAGAGATGAAGGAGTATGAAAACATGAACACTCGTGATTGTGCCGATCTTTTGATCATGCTTGGTCAAATTGCTTAATAAGAGAAAAGAATGACTCCTTCAAATCAAAATATGACTCCAACCCAAAAATGGGAAATTCTTAGCCAACAACAAGGTTGGAACGACCAATCCAAGCTGGCTATTATGGAGGGTTTCATGTCTGAAGTAGGGCTGATGAGTAGCTTTTTGAAATATGCTCAAGAAGTTGCTGATGATGAAAATAATTCTGAAACAGCATTTGCATAAAAGGATAAAAGATGGCTACCAGAAGTTCAATAGCATTTGTAGGTAAAGATGGTAAGGTAAAATCATCTTATTGCCATTGGGATGGTTATCCAGCAAACAATGGTGCTATTCTTTTGATTCATTATCAAGAGCCTGAAAAAGTTAAAGATCTTCTGTCTTTGGGTGATATTTCAACACTTAAAAAATCAGTTTTTCCATCTGAAGGAAGTAATCATTCTTATGGTAATCCTGAAAATAATGTGACAGTTTTCTATGGTAGAGATCGTGGGGAAGACTCACAAGGAAACGAATTCTATTCTTTTGATAAATATAAAGAAGAAAACGGTTTTCAGGAATATGACTATGTTTATTTTGAAGCCAAACAGCGTTGGTATCTTTATAATCCCGCTAAAGATAAACTGACTACACTTTCAAGTGAAGTGAAAAAAGCAAAAAAATACATGAATAAAGATATGGAAGTAGATTATTCATTGTATCTAAAAGAACAAGAAGCGAAAAAGCTATTTAAGAAAATGAAAGAAACCCTTCCAAATCGATCTGAAGAGTTTTATGTGTTTAAAACAAAACTGTAAGAAGTAAAAAAGCACCGAAAGGTGCTTTTATTTTATGGTTTGTTTTTCTTTGGGGATTTTTTTGGTTTATCTTCCATTCCGAAATATTCTTTAATCTGACCAATTAAGTCACGTTCAGCATAATCCCATTCATCTTTACATTTAGCATCACTATCTTGTATTTTTTGACAACATTCTTGAATTACCAATTCTGTAAATTTTTTAATTTCAGGAGGAAGACTACCATCTTTTTCAAGAAGATAAGTTGCATTGGATTTTTCAACTAAGTATTTAATTTTCTCATTCATATTTTTACCTTTACTATTCCTTTAATTATAAGCGAAAATTGAAGCTAATCAAATCTTGATTCTCTTCTTGTCTGTTTTTTTCTCTTTTAGTATTAAGTTCTTTTCCAGTTCAAGATATTTAAATTCTTGTAGAAAATGGTTTAAATATTCTTTTTCGCTTTCTGAATATTTGTATTTTTGTAAATTAGAAAAAATATCATCTGTTATTTTGTAATTGGCTAATAAAAAGTCTTTGGCATAATCATTTTTAGCAAAGACAACCTCTAAAATGGAATATTCCAATTTATCTTCTATGACTTTATTTATATTAGGAATAGAGTTAAATGTTTCTTTATTATTACAGTCTAATGTTCTTAAAAACTTTATTAAATAATCTTCTAAAACAATAGAACCACGAATATGTGTTTTATCTAACAAGTAATTAAATAATTCTAAATTAAAATTTTCAATAGTTGCCAATAAAGGGTCATCTATGAACATTGGCTTTATTTCTTTATATTGAAATATGGGTCCTTTATAATCCATGTTTTTTGCAATATGAATAAAATAATTCTTATCTCTTACTAAATTGTCAGTAACTAATTTAATAATTGGGAGAGGTTCAAATAAGTTATAAGTAAAGTTGATTGCCTTAGTCCATTCTGGAGAAAGGTAATATTGAAAATGACCACTTTTAATAATAAATTCCATTAGTTCAAGGTTATTATTTCTAGCAGCCACTTCTAGTCCAAACCAACAGCAATAGTCGTGTTCTATTTGATAGGAGTAGTAATTTGGTTTTTTGAGAAAATAATTTTTTAGATGGTCAATAAGTGTTGGTTTTTGAAAAAATTTAACAACACAATCCATATCGCCTTGATTACAAAAGCTTAGAAACTCCCTTGTGTGGGCATTTGGTTGAGTTAAAAACTTCATATTTCTAAATATAATATATTTTTTTGATATTTCAAATAAACGGTAAATTTTTGACTTTTCAGATATTCTTGATATCTATAAATCAAACGATTGATTGAATTTTGTAAATATTGAATTTAAGGGTGTTTATGAGTAATAAAGATACAAGAAATAATATATTAGATGTCAGCTTAAAATTATTTGCTGCCCAAGGATTTCACAATACATCCACAAGACAAATTGCTGAAAAAGCAAAGGTTAATTTAAGTGCTATTAAATATCATTTTGGTGATAAGGCAGGATTGTATAAAGCTTCGTATTTGGAGCCTATGTGTCCAACAAAAGAGAAAATAAATCTTTTTCATAATCAACAAGATTTGGAAAAATCCTTACTGGGTGTGTTTGAAGGAATGTTTGATTTATTAAAAGGTGATGAAAAGATTCAGCTATGCTTAAAGTTACATATGAGAGAAATGATAGAACCAACAGAATTTTGGGATGAAAATTTTAACAATGAAGTATTGCCTTATTATAAAGCTCTGTTATATGTTATAAAGAAAGAAATTCCCGACATTCAAGATGATGATGCCCATAGATTGATATTTTCAATTAAGGGGCTAGTGTTTTATATTTTCTCAAATATGCCTGTGATAGAGAAAATAGCACCCAATATTATCAAAGATGCTCAGGCTTTAGATGTATGGAAAAGTAAAATAATTAGTTATGCAAAAGCAATAATTAACACAGAAAAAGGTTTATATGAAAAGAAAAGGTAATAGTAAATATATATATTTATTATCTATAATGATGTTAGGTGGTTGTGCTTCTTTTGATGGAATGATAAAAGAGCCAAATGTAGATTTGAAATCAAGTTTTTCAAATGATTCTATATTTAAAGAAGAGAAAATGGCTTCTTTGAATAATTGGTGGGGTCAGTTTGAAGATCCTGTTTTAATGAAAATTATAGAACAAGCTCAAATAAATAGTCCAACCATATCATCAGCAGTATTAAATATTAAAAGTTACGAATTTAATTTGGGTTTAAATAGAGCAAATGATTTACCTAGGCTTGGTTTAGGTGGATCTGTAAATAGATCCTCTTCAATGAGTGGAGATATTTCTAATTCAGCCTCTATTGGTTTACAAACCAGTTGGGAATTAGATTTATTCAACAAGTTTGGAACAGAAAAGAAAATGAACCAAAAGAAGTTGCAAGGAGCAAAAGCCCAATGGCATGATGCTCAAACCTTAGTTGCTGGAGCGGCTGCAAAATCATATTTTTCTTATAAATTGTGTAAAGAAGTTTTAGATAATTTTAAGGAAGATTATGCTTCAAGAATTAAACAGCAAGAAATAACTAAATTAAATGTTAAGGTAGGTTTAGAAGGTAAAAGTTCAGAATATTTGGCTGAAGCAAGAATATCTCAAGCAAAAACAAGTTTAGTTAATAAGGAAACTGAGTGTGAGTCTGAAATTAAAGGTTTAGTTGCTTTAACAGATATTAAAGAAAAAGAACTTAAGAAAATGTTGGTTCAAAAAACAGCAATCAAGTTAGATTTTAAAATTCCTAAAATGGTTCCAGGTGATTTGATTGAACAAAGACCTGATGTTTATACCTCCAAGAAAAATCTACAAGCACTTTATGATAATTTATCTTTAGCAAATAAGCAGAGGTTGCCAAGTATAACTATTAATGGAAATATTTCTTCAAATTATGTTGCTTCAGCAGGTTTATCTGAAAATGGAACAACTTGGAGTGTTGGTCCTTTAAGTATTAATTTACCTATTTTTGATAGTGGAAGAATAAAGGCAAATGAAACTTTTGCTAACGACCAAATAGAAAATCAAAAGGTGGTATTTTCAAATAATGTAAGACAAGCAGTAAAAGAAGTAGAGGTTGCTTTGTTAAACCTTTCTAAGATTGATGAAAAATCTAGCTTAATAGAATTGTCAGTAGATAATTATGAAAAATTATATGATTCAACTCTAAAAAAATATGAAGTTGGATTGTCTAATCTTTATGAATTAGAAGATGCCAAGATTTCTTACTTAAATGCTAAGAATCAAAAAGTAGGCAATAAAAAAGAGATTTTAAGTTATTGGATAGATTTATATAAAGCCGTAGGTGGCGGATTTAAAGGAAATGAAAATGAAAAATAAATTTAAGTTAGTGTTATTGTCATTAATGATTAGTTCAATGGGAGCTTATGCGGCAGCCCCTAAAGCTGAAAAAACTCCAGTTTTGTCTGTAGAACTAAAAAAGCCTGAATTAAAAGCAATTCAAGGTTCAATGCCAATTTCTGGTAATGTGGTTGCTTGGCAAGAAGCTAGTATCAGTGGTGAAGTCAGTGGTGTAAAGATTGAAGAGATTTTTGTAGATGTGGGCAGTTATGTTAAAAAAGGGCAGATTTTAGCTAAACTAAACAACAAAAGTTTACTAATGGACTTAGAGCAAGCAAAAGCATCACTTGAAGAAGCTAAAGCAAATCTTTATGTTGCCGAACAAAATGCTGACAGAGTAAGAAAATTAGAGGGAACGGCTGCTTTAAGTGAAATGCAGAAAAACCAATATTTCGCTTCTGAGAAAATGGCAAAAGCAAAAGTTGCATCAGCAAATGCTATGGTGAATAGTTTAAGTATTAAATTAGAGCAAACCAATGTGATTGCTCCAGAAGATGGAACAATTTCAGAAAGAAAAGCAACTGTGGGAACTATTATTGGAACAGGTGAAATGTTCAAAATGATAGTAAAAGATAAATTACAGTGGCAACCCAATGTGGCGGCAGATAAGTTATCTTTTATTGAAAAAGGCCAAAAAGTTTATCTTCAATTAGCAAACGGTGAAAAAATACATGGTGAAATAGACGAAGTTTCACCTAAGGTAAATATGCAAACTCGTCAGGCAACATTATTGGTGAATTTAACGAAAGAAAAGCATAAAGGAAAAATTTCCCTTGGAATGTTTTTATCTGGTGAGATTCTTTCAGCAAAACAAGAACAAGTAGTAGTTAAAAAAGATTCTGTTGTTTTAAGAGATGGAATTAACTATGTTTTCACCATAGAAGGTGGCAAAGCAAAGCAGAAAAAAGTGGTGGTGGGCAAAAGAATTGGTGCTGAAATCATCATTAAAGAAGGTTTAACTATTGGAGAGTCTATTGTTCATCAAGGGGCAGCTTTTCTTAAAAATGGAGACACTGTGAAAGTAGTAAAGGAATAATATTATGAATATATCTGCTATATCAATTAGGAATCCCATACCAGTCATTATGTTTTTCTTAGTATCAATACTGGCTGGCCTTTGGTCTTTCAAGACAATTGATATACAGAACTTTCCTGATATGTCTTTACCAACAATCAGTATTAATGCGGTATTGCCTGGTGCTGCTCCACCACAATTAGAAACTGAGGTTGCTAAGAAATTAGAAAATTCTATTGCGTCCTTAGAGGGTTTGAAAAATATCACAACAAAAATTAATGATGGAAGTGTTTCTATTATTGCTGAGTTCGTATTGGAAAAGGATGCTCAAGAAGCATTAGATGAGGTTCGTTCTGCCATATCTACTGCTAGAGGTGGTTTGCCTCAAGAAATGGATGAGCCAATTGTTAATAAAGTAAAGTTCTCCAACATGCCAATTAAAATTTTCAGCATATCCTCAAATTCATTAGATGATGAACAGCTAAGTTGGTATGTGGATAATGATATTACAAAAAAATTATTATCTATTAATGGAGTTGGAGAAGTTAAAAGAGTTGGTGGCAAAAATAGAGAAGTTCAAGTTTTAATTGACCCTATTAAATTAAAATCTTATGCTGTCACAGTTGCTGATTTATCTAGACAAATTAAAGCACTACAATTAGATGCTAGTGCTGGTAAAATGGAAATTGGCGCATCTGAGCAACCAATTAGAGCAATAGCAAGTGTTAATAGTGCTGAAGAATTGGCAAATATTGAGATATCAACAACAAGAGGTGTAAAAATAAAACTCTCTGATTTGGCAGAGATTAAAGACAGTTATGCCAAAATAACTTCAAGTGCTTTCTTTAATGGTAAAAGTGTTATTGGTTTTGAAGTAACAAGAACTCAAGGTGCAGACGAATTAAAGGTTGCTGAAGATTTACAAAAAACATTAGATAAATTATCAAAAGACAATGAGGGTGTTTCTATTGTTGAAGTTTTTGATTTTGTGGAACCAGTTCAAATTGCCTACACATCAAGTATGCAGTTATTATTTGAGGGTGCTTTATTAGCAGTTTTAGTTGTTTATATATTCTTAAAAGATTGGAGAGCAACAGTTGTTTCTGCTATTGCTTTACCTCTTTCAGTAATTCCAACTTTTGCCTTTATGTATATGGCAGATTTTTCAATAAATGTGATTACATTATTGTCTTTATCATTAGTTGTAGGAATCTTGGTTGACGATGCGATTGTTGAGGTTGAAAATATTGAAAGACATATGGCAGATGGAAAAACTGCTTATGAGGCAGCAATTGAAGCCACACAAGAAATTGGTTTAGCCGTTGTTGCTACAACATTCACATTAATTGCAGTGTTTTTACCTACAGCTTTTATGAGTGGAATCCCTGGTTTAGTTTTTAAACAATTTGGTTGGACTTCTGCTATTGCTGTGTTTGTTTCATTGGTTGTTGCTAGATTATTAACACCATTAATGGCTGCTTACATAATGAAAGCCAAAAAAGATTATCCTCACAAAGACCCAGCTTGGTTAAATAAATATTTAGTAATAGCCAATTGGAGTATAAAAAATAGATTTAAAACGATTTTATTAGCTGTTATTTTCTTTGTCGCATCATTAGCAATCATTCCATTATTGCCAAAAGGTTTTATTCCAGCAAATAATTCAAATCAAGGTCAAATAAGTGTGGAATTAACACCTGGTTCTTCATTAGAGCAGACTGAAGAAGTTGTAAAAAAAGTTGAAGAAAAACTAAAGGAAGTTCCAGAAATTTTATCTTATTACAGCACAGTAGGCGGTGGCAATGCTGGTATGCGTCATGATAGTGGAAGTTTATCTGATCCAAGAAAGGCTACTATTTCTTACAAAACGAAAGCAAAAAATGATCGTGATCCAAAAGGGGTTGTTGAAGCTAGAATAAGAGAAGTGTTAAATGTGATTCCTGGAGCTAAAATTAGTGTTGGAAACAATGCCACTGGAACTAGTTATAATTTTTCATTAGTAAGTGATGATGGCGATGCTCTTATTAAAACAGCAAACCAAGTAGAAGAAGAAATAAGGGGAATTCCTGGGGTTGGAAATATATCATCTGGAGCATCTTTAGATAGAGAAGAAATTTCATTAAAAATTAATTTCAATAAAGCTTCAGAGTTAGGTGTAAATACAACAAGTATTGCTCAAACTATAAGAGTTTCAACACAGGGTGATTTCAATAATTATTTATCAAAATTAAATACTTCATCTAGGCAAATTCCAATTGTTGTAAAAATGAATGATATTTTTAAAGAAGATTTAGAAAATCTATTAGCTTTGGAAATTGAAAGTAAAAATGGAATGATTCCATTGGCAGAAGTGGTAGATGTATCTTACTCTAACAGTCCTTCAGTTATTAATAGATATAACCGTTCTAGAACAATAGATATATCTGTTGAATTGGGTTCTGTTGAATTAGGTGATATGGTTAAGAAAATCCAAGCATTAAATAGTATTCAGAATATGCCGCCAGAAGTGAAGATTTTAGAAACTGGTGATGCTGAGAAAATGGCTGAATTATTTGGTGGTTTTGGTTTAGCAATGTTAACTGGTATCCTTTGTATTTATATTATTTTAATATTGTTATTTAAAGATGTATTACAGCCTATTACTATTTTAATGGCTTTACCATTATCATTGGGTGGTGCTTTCTTAGGTTTGTTAATTAGTGGTGAGAGTTTCTCTATGCCATCATTAATTGGTTTAATTATGTTGATGGGGGTTGCTACAAAGAACTCAATTTTACTAGTTGACTATGCTATTATTCTAAAGAAAGAAGGTATGAGCCAATTTGATGCGACACTAGATGCTTGCAGAAAAAGAGCAAGACCAATTATTATGACAACCATTGCTATGGGGGTTGGAATGTTACCAATTGCTTTAGATTTGGGAAGTGGTGATGGAACATTTAGAGCACCAATGGCGATTGCTGTGATTGGTGGTTTAATTACATCTACAATTTTAAGTTTGATTGTTATTCCTGCTGTGTTTACTGTAATAGAAGATCTAAAATATAAAATAAAAAAGAAATTTGGTTCTGAAAAATATTAAAGGTGTTCCCCAAGCGAGGGGCTTAATTTAGAGAGAATTCTGGATTTTCATCCAAAAACTACTTGGGGAACGGAATTATTCTAAGTATTTTTTTAGAAAAAGATATAGCAAAAATCAACTATTATAGGAACTAAGTTCCTTTAATGTAAAAAATTAAATTATTTTAAAATTTATGTTATAATAGAAAGATAGACAACAACCGGAGCAAACCATGAAAATCACTAAGCAAACTGAATTTACCACAAAGAACTATTTTGAAATTGACGATTTTCCATTGGTTAACTTTACCAATGTTGAGCATTTCACCAATGGTGACAAAACTGTGGTTGTTTCTTTTAAAAATAAAAAAGTGGTAGAAGGCTTTTTCCAAAGTGAAGAAGAGTTCAATTTTGAACAAATCATGTCAGAAAGCCGCAAAAACCAAATCATTAAAAACCCTCATACATTTGAAAAGCAAAGCAAAGAACCAAAAATTTATTTTGTGAATAAAGAGTATTTGCCATATCTTAAAAAGTATGGTCAATATGGTCAGTTGGCAAAAGTGGAGGGTGAAAAAGAATTAAATCTTCATGATTTTGAAAATAATAAGCCTTTTACTGATGGAGCCAACCCTAATTTTGAATTTATTGAATTTGTTCAAAACAAAAATGGTCATATCATTTGCAAAGACAATAAGGGTGATTTGTATATGCCACCATTTGTAATGGACTATATTGGTGCTCAAATTGATAATAGGAGTTATCATTTGGATGCGCTAATTGAACACCTAATGAATCGTGATGATGTTGCTTTCATTGTTGAAAAAGAATGGCGCAAAGAAATTGTTTTGGCTTGTCCTTTGAAGGGAAATGAAGCGGGTATCAATAAAATTATTAGAGATATTCCTTCTTACAATGCTGACGAAGGTAGGACTGAGACTATCAATATTATCTATTATCCTAAAACAGACGCTATTGAAAAAATTATGAATTGGAAACAAGATAAAGAAAATCCAGAAATTTGGAATGTTGAAAATTACATCATGCGTGTTCTTTTGGATTGTGAAAAGTTTCGTGTTCAGCCTATTAAGGATGTTGAACCAGCAGTTCCAAAACGTAAATTTAAAAGTTGAAAGGTAAGTCAATGAGTATGGTAAATTATTTTATGAGTCATGGCAGTCCTATGAATGCGATTGCTAATAATAATTACACAAAATCAGTAGCAAAAGAAGGTGAAAAATATAAGCCTTCTGCTATTGTTGTTGTGAGTGCTCATTGGCATACAAATGGTGTAACAAAAGTTCAGTCAGATTTAGAAAATAAAGTTATCTATGATTTTGGTGGTTTTCCAAGAGAACTCTATGAGGTTCAATATCCAACAAGTGGAAGTGCTGAAGTTGCACAAAAAATTAAACAACAAATTCCCCAAGTTGAAATAACAAAAGAATGGGGATTAGATCACGGTGCTTGGTCAGTTTTAAAGCATATGTACCCTAAAGGTGATATTCCTATTGTGCAATTAAGTATCAATAGGCATTTTTCTATTCAACAGCATTATGAAATGGGTAAAAAGTTAAGTTTTTTAAACGATGAAAATGTAATGATTATAGGAAGTGGAAATGTGTCCCACAATTTGTCTCTTGTAGATTTCTATGAAGAATCAGTGGAGCCAAATACTCAGTGGACAAAAGATCTAAATGAGGCAACTAACGAAGCAATTAAAAATAATCATCTTAATGATTTAGTTAATTACAAAAATCTCCCTGGTTCACAATATGGAATTGCTACAAATGACCACTACATTCCATTACTTTATGTATTGGGGGCTTCTCACAATAAGAAAAATAAAGAGTGGTTCTATAAAGGTTATGAGTTAGGAACTCTTTCAATGGACTGTATCAAATTTTTCTAAAAATTAGTGAATTTTCCTATTAAGTTGTTATATAATCTACTAAACACTTTATAGGAGTTTGATAAATGCAAAATTCTAGTTCAGATTTTTTTGAAGTAATGGAAGTTGCTACAGAAAAAAAAGAAGTATTTGAAACAGCAAGAGATGTTTCATTGTTTTTGTCTGGGGGTATTCAAACAGTGTTTTTTAAAATTTTCAAAAACGGTCAAGAGGTTTCTATCTCTGGTGTAAATGTCAAAAACCTTAAAAGTTATCTCCAGGCGGCTTAAAATATGAATCCGGGGCTAACAATTTTAATTTTTGGGTTTATATTCTTTGCTACTGTTTTTGGTGGTGGTGACAAAAAAATAGAAGCATTAGAGCAAATGGCAAAAGTGACATCTGGGTTTATAGCTTCAGTGTTTACTTTGAGCGGTATTGTGATGTTAATAAGTCTTCCAATCTGGCTAATGGCAGCATTGTTGTTAACATTGGTAAAACAAATTACAAAAATATTCAAAAAACCGCTTTGATTTTGTTTTTTTGGATGTATAATAGTTGAATCGCAACAACGATAGGAGTGAATTATGGTCATTAAAGATTTAATCACTGGCAAACTTGTTAAAATTATTGGTCAAGGACCAACAGCAGAAACATTTAAAATTCTATTCGCAGATGGAACAATAAAAGTTCAAATGCGTAAACTGTTAGAATTGGTTTCAACTAAAAACCATTGTTAAATAATTGATACATCTAAAAGCTAGTGTATGTAAAAGGCATTACTTTTTGTAGTGCCTTTTCTTTAAATTAGAATTTTTTAAAAAAGTTCTGTACAAATCAAGAAAACAGCAGTATAATAGACACATCAACAAACAACCTAAGAGGTAAATTAAAATGCAAGGTTCTAAGTCAGATTTCTTCCAAAAGCAAAGCAAAAAGCAAAAGCGTTGGGATGATGGTACTGGTAAGAAACAAGACAGTCGTAAGTTCAGCAAACCCAATCGCAATCAAAACTTTCAATAACTTAAGGAATAAAAATGTTGTATAACAAACAAGAACTCCAAGCTAAGGGTTTCTTCCCAAAGGGTAAGTATAATTTTGGTGGCATTTTTCCTGAGGGTTTTAAGCTCCCCGAAGAAATTAGCAATGAAGATTTCAAAAAGATTCCACTTTATGTGAAAGTTCGTTACGAATACTATCCAACAAATGGTGTTCATAAGCTGACAGTTCATTGAACAAAGGGGGGCTTATTTAAGCCCTCTTAGTTTTAAAGGAAAATAAAAATGAAAAACCAAGCATTCCAATCCATTAAAGAAATGTGGGACGAATTAGCCAAGCATGAACAGTCCATTGGTGTGAAGCCGACTGTGAATGATATGCGCCGATGGTCAAAGGCATTAACAGAATTAGATTTAACTTTGAAAGATCAAGAAGAAGAAATTGCTCGTCTTAAAGAAGATCAAGAAAAAATGATGAGACTTATTAAAGCAATTAATAATAATATTCAAATTGAAGGTATGGTTGGTTTTAATGAGTGGTGTATTGCTATGACAGCAATCGCCATTAAAAATCACAATGTAACTTAACAGTTTTTTTGATTGATAAAGCCACCTTAGGGTGGTTTTTTTGTTTTTAGAATTTATTTTCTTTTTTGTAATAAAAAAGTGTACATTTTTCACAAAGTAGGCGTATACTAACAATCAGTGTCAGTTCATAAGTAAGTAACCATAGTGGTTGATTTTATTTGGAGATAAAATATGAAACATGCCATTGATTTTTTCCATGCAGTAGAAAATAAAAATTTTTTCAAAGATATTCCTTTAATAGTAGAAAAAAACTATATATTTAAATCTCAAAAAAAAAATTATGATTTTTCTGGGTGTGTTGCGAAAATGATGTTCTCAGCTTGTGATATGGGAGCTTGGGCTGTAGACATTAATACACGCGAGCTTTTTGTGACGGAAAGATTTGCCGAAATTTTAGGGTATAGTCAGTTTGAATTAATGAATATAAATATCCAAACACTTAAAAACAGTATTCATCCGGAAGATTTAGAGGTATTAGAAAATTCTCTTTTGTATCATATTAACGGAGAGCATGAAAATATAAATTCTTTAATAAGGGTTCAAGATAAAAACAATAAATGGATTAAGTTATATTTGAAAGGTAAAATTATCTTTGAAGATCACAATTCTTCCAAATGGTTGTTTGGAGTGGTTATCACAATGGATGAATTGGCAAATTATTATGAAGAAATTAAAGATTTAGCAAACTATGATAGTTTAACAAATTTGCCAAATAGAAAATTTCTCATTGAAAAGTTAACGGCATCAATTGAAAAAACACAATCTAATGAAAAGATTGCTATTTGTTTTATTGATTTAGATGGATTTAAATCAATAAATGACACTTACGGACATTTGATGGGTGACAAGTTTTTATGTGAGATAGCAAAATCACTTAAGAAAACCATACGAAGTCATGATTTAGTTGCGCGCTTAGGTGGTGATGAGTTTGTAGTTGTCTTCAATAGAATTAAAGATAATGAAATTTTAGCCACATTATTGGAGCGACTGGCGAAAGCCTGTCATAAGAATATAACAATAGAAAATCAAAAATTTACCGCTTCAGCTAGTATTGGAGTTGTATTATATCCAAATATATTGGGAACTGTAGAGGAATTGATTAGCTTTGCAGATAAATCAATGTACGAAGCAAAATTTACTAAAAATCAAAAATATATTATTTTCAATAATTCAAGAGATAGCTTAATTGATGCTAAAAGAAAAGCCAGAATCGCGCATTATGCTTTTAAGAGATTATTCGCTGCGACTGAACATTGGTTTAAATAATCTTACAATATTTAAAGATATAATTATATCCAATAATACAAAAGATATAAGCCCCAAAATTGGATAAGGTAGTGTTAAAAATGTAGCACTAGATTCAGAACATAATGCATAATTCTCAAAAACTTGTGGAATAAGTGTATTTAATTGAAAATAAGAGATAAATTTTTCAGCAAAAGAAATGGCACAATCATTTGATTTTGATGCTATCAAAATTTGATAGATAGCAACTAGTGTCCCTAAAGACACTAATGATAATGCCAATAGTAGGGTTATTTTTCTCCAGTTATGTAGAATAATCCCAGGAAATGTAACTAAAAAAACACTTATAAAAATAAATCTTTGCAAAATACACCAAGCACAAGGTTCCATGCCTAAAACATGTTGATGAAACAAAGCAATAGAAACAGCAAATAAAGAAAAAATTGGAATAAATAAATAATACATTTTTATAAATAAATAATTAAGGAGAATAATCCCATAATTGAATGGTATTGTCAATTTTTACCAACTTGCCAAAACAATAAAATTTCTTTATATATAATTCTTTTTGGAAAGAAATAATGTCTAATATAACAGAAACACATAAAAGAACAGTAGTAAGAATGATTACATATAGAATTACAGCTTGGCTATTTACGATCCTGTGGACATATTTATTTACTGGCAACATAAGTCAAGCAACTGGATTTGCTACAGCATTACACATATTGTTAAGTGTTGATTATTATATTCATGAAAGAATTTGGTTAAAAATTAAGTGGGGATTAACACCTAGTGAAAATAATGAAAAAAACCTTTCTGAGGACTATGCAAATCCCAAAAATTGAGATATAATTCACACACACCAACAAAAAAACGGGGAAAACAAATGAATTCTTACATTAAAAAACTCTTGGACGAAATGGAAAAAGAGGCTAAGAAATCCCAGGCATGCCCTGCCAAGTCACAATAAATATTGAAATAGGAAGTTAGCTCAGTTGGTAGAGCATCTGCCTTACAAGCAGAATGTCATCGGTTCGATCCCGGTACTTCCTACCAAATTACAAAATCTTGATTGTCGATCTAATTTTACATAGTTAAATGACCTCATGGGTTGCCATATAAGCAGTCAAGTTGCTTCTTAAGTAAAATGATTCCTTAGTCGTTTATTGACAGCCAATTTTCTATTGGCTATATTTCTAGTATGAAAATATTAGAATATCCAGATCCTTTTCTGTTCAAAAAAGTTGATACAGTATCAGTATTTGATGAGAGCCTTAAGAAATTGGTTCTTGATATGATTGATACAATGTTCAGATCTAACGGTGTTGGTTTATCTGCAAACCAAGTTGGTATCAATAAAAGAATTTTTGTAATGAACTGTGTTGGTGAAGAAAGCCCAACATATATATTTATCAACCCAATTATAAAAAATAATAATTCAGAAGAGGGTTTAGATAAGGAAGGTTGCTTATCTTTTCCTGGTTTGTATATAGATGTAAAAAGAAAGAAGTCTGCGATTGTTCAATGGCAAGATTTAGAGGGTAAATTTCAAGAACAAGAATTTTTTGGGTTAGAGGCTATTTGTGTTCAACATGAAATAGATCATTTGGATGGAATAGTATTTGTAAATCGGCTGCCTGGAGCTTCAAAAATATTAGCATTAAATAAATTGAATAAAATTAGAAGAAAAAAGAAGTAATCATTATTATGTTATAATGATTTAAATTTAGGAGTATGTATGGCAGTAGCATTATTTGTTTTGGGGCATGCGGGGTCTGGTAAAACAAGATTTTCAAAAGAGTTTATTAAATCAAGGCTAAATAAAAAAGAAGCCTGGTGTTTAATTGATAAAGATACTTGTGGTGAAGTGTTATCAAACAAGTTAATGTTGTCTTATGGTATGAATCCAAATGACAGAGATAGTCCTGAATATAAAGAAAAAATCAGAGATTTAGAATATATCAGTGCTTTAAAAATTGCTAAGGAGCAGTTAAAATTAGGTATTAATGTCGTCTTGCCAGCCCCTTGGACTAAAGAACTAAAAAATGGTGAATTGTTTGATTATAAAAAACTTGGTTTTCCTAAAAATACAAAAATAAAACTTGTTTATATGGATGTGAGTTTAGAAAAAATTAAGGAAAGAATTGAGGCAAGAAGCAAGCCTAGAGATCAATGGAAATTGAAGAACTGGGATGAATTTTCAAAAACCCTTCAAAAGCCTTTAGTTGTTGAAGAAAAAAGGATTTTAACATTGGATAGTAATTTCAATATTGAAGAAGTAACAAAAAAGTTGTTAGGTTAATTTTAAACCAACTTAATTCTGAACTTCTAAATCTCTAACACCTTTGTTTTTTCTAGCACGTTCAACTAGTGTTCTTATAAGTTCTTTTAGTTCCTCTGAGTTTTCAACTGCTTCAATTAAGAAAGTGGGGTCTGTTCTATCGGAAGTATGTAAAACGATATTTCCACAACCAAAAAGTCTATAAAAGAAAGGTTGTGTAACTGAATAATCTCTGATTCTGTAATATTCAAATTCATCAAAATATTTATTAAAAACACCTGATTTAAGTTTCAGTCTTTCTTCAGTAAAAATATACTGAGTATTTTTAGCTACTAAGTATTTCCATATGGCTAAAGCAATCCCAATGGGAGAGCCAATCACTGTTGCGATTAAAACACCAGCTAAAACATAATATTTAAAATTAATAATTTGATGAGGGGTTATCACTTGTTCATTCATAAAATTTCCTTTATCTTGTGATAGATTTAAGATAAAACACCATTAAAGTCAATTACATTTAATTTGCGTTATGTGACAATAAGTAATACTTTATTCGAATTAAATGTTAAATTTTCAGTTTAATTTTTGGGTGTTTTTCAACACTTAGAACTTGTTCTTTTTTAACATCAATATTTTCAGAAGTTGAATTAAAGTGATTGGTGTAAATGGCAGTTCCGTTATTATTAGAAAAGTTTAATAAGCAAATATCCATTAGTTTTTTGGTATAAGTGTTTAAAATAGAAAAGTCAGTATTTTCTTTTCTATACAAAAAGTCAGTTAGTTCAGGATATTTCTGTGCTACAGATTTTTTAGTAAAAAGGTCAATATTGTCTTCTAAAAGGGCGATAGTCTGTCCTAATTGAAATGCGAAAAATTTCCCTGCTTCAATTTTAGAGAGTTTTTCAAAGTCTTCAATTTTAGAAAAATCAATTTTGTTGATTACTTTAATCTTATCTAAAACATTTGGGTTTTTAAGTGTTGGTTTAATTTCTTCCCTGTATTGAGTTCTAGAGCATTGGCTTAATAGTCCCCTAATGGTTCTTAGTGCTTTTAATCCATGATTTCTATCGCAAGTTTTTTCAATAGGGTTATTAGAGGTCTGTTCATGTAAACCATATGTATGGTAAATAGAATTTTGAACCTCATCATTAACACCTTTGAAGTTCCACAATACTTGTCCATTATCAATAAAGATTGGATTAGCATTAAATCCTAGGTTTTCAAAATGTGCTACCAGTTCTAATGATTCTTTATGCTCTAATGGTTTTTCGCAAAGAACATAAATGTCTTTGTCTAAAGAATCTTCAGAGCCGTGGTGAATATATTGTAGTTGATTGAAGTTCATGGTTTTGCTTTCTTGTTTAAGGTTGGTTCAGCTTTAAAGATAGGTTCTTTGAATTCAGCCAAATAACCGTCATGATAGAAAAGCATATCGTATTGGTTTGGTTCAAGATTTAAATGCTTCTTATAGATTTGTGGAAATAAATGTCCTGGGGAGTTTTTAAACTCTTTTTTAACAGCCCCATCCTTTTGTTCAGTATATTTAACAAAGAAATCAAAATCTTCGCCAATTCTAGAAAAATGAAATTTTTCAACTCTAAAGAATTTAAGTTCATTTGGGACATCAGATAAAATATCTTCAATTTCTTTTGTGTTTGTTTTATTCTTAACAATAATTTCATCAGAAGAGGCTGAAGAAATCTCACAACCATTGGCTGTAAGTTTGTCACAAAGTTGTCCAATAACATAACGTTGGATTTTCTGTTGTCTTGCTGGATTCAAATCACCAAATACAACTTGTCTAAACATTTTAGATTGTTGGAAATATTCTTGTTCAGTGAATTTAGCAATCAATTCACGATAAGTGTTAATGCCTGTCTCTTCAGCAAAACCAAAAAGTTTAAAAGAATTAAAATTGGCTTTTTCTAAATCAATAGAAATAAGTTCTTTATCAATATTAGGAACAATATAAATATTTTGCTGCGAAAGGTTCTTGCTTTGTGGAAACTTATTCATATCAGCATTGTTCATAAGTTCATATGCTTTTGTATTTTGAATAAATTCTTTAACAGATGTAGATACCCTATTGCCGATTTGAAAAAAGTCTTCTTGATCTTTACAAGTATCAAGGAATGATTGGAGTAATTTTAGTTTACCAAAAGTATCAAAATCTGGGTTATATAGTTCAATAAAATAATCAAAATAAGGATCTTGAATCAAATTGATTGGTAACTTAAAGTCTTTAACAAATCTTTGTTTGATAGAGTTAGTGAGTTCTGTCATTTTGTGTTCCTATAAATTATTGATGTGCTTATTTTATTATAATAAAAAAAGAATTGATAAGCGAGAAAAAGAAATTAGTAATTGATTGTTATGTGATTTTTGATAATATTTTCACATGAAAAAATTATCAGTAAAAGAAATTATATTGTATATTTTAGCACTATCTATATTAGGTTTAGTGTTTTCAGCATATACAAGCCCAAGTTTAATGGTAACTTTTGCTGATTTGATGTATTCTTGTTTTTAAAATAATTAATTTAAACTTTTGGTTTATTTATTTTCTTCAACTTTGAAATGGCAGTTTGAATAATGTCTTTATGATCAAATGCCAAGCTCATATTTAAAACTTCATCAATTTTAATCCAAGATGCTTGTTCCGCATCATCAGTTCCAACAATTTTAGATTTTTGTGATTCATAAATGTCGTTAGGAATGTCATAGCAATAAGCATAAGATTTTGACCAAGATTCTTGATTATCTCTTGGATCTCTATTGTTTCCTTCAAAAACTCCAACAAAGATAAGTTGTGGATTATCTAAAGAAAGATTAGTTTCCTCTAAAACTTCACGAACAGCAGCTAGGTCTGGAGTTTCAAGTCCTTCCAACCATTGTTGACCTTTTTTAGCAACAGTGTCCACAAAGCCACCTGGCAAAGCCCACAGTCCAGCACAAGCTGGAGAATCTTTGCTTCGTTTAATCATTAAAATCTCATCATTGGGATTAATAATTACAAGATCAGCAGTTGGGTTTGCCCCAATATAGTAGTAAGGGTTCTTCATTTTGTTGTTGTTTTAATTATTCTGAGTCTTCGTTACCATTCAGAGGTTTGAGTTGACCTGCTTTAAACTTTTCAAGAATTTCTTTGCTTTTGTTGGAAAGAAATTGTTGGCTATCTTCACTGCCCAGAGTCTCATCCCATTTTTGAGAATTTTGCTCGTTTTGCTTGGAAGTCATGTTGTGTCCTTTTGATTGGTCTTTGTTGGTTTCCATAGATGTATTATACCCCAGATTCCCCAAAATATCAACAATTTTTAGATGGAAGAACAAATATTTGGTTGTTATTTTTGTTTTTCTTTTTTAATTTCTTATAATATAAAAAAGAATGTTTCAAAATGAATAAAGAATGCTTATCAATGAAAGATGAAAGTTTTGACAAATGTCTCAAAAAAGGATTTGGAGACAAGAAGAAAATTGCCAAAATTTTTGAAACCATTAAACAGTTAGAGCAAGCAGAAAATGAACATTTCTCAACACATGGAACAGACAGAACCAAATTAAACAGATTTGGAAAAACTCTTAGTAAGATGGGTCAGAAAGACATATACTGTTTAGAAATTGGAACAGATAGAGTATTGGCACATGTCATAGAAGATGATAAAGCAAAAATATTTGTTTGGTTTTGGGGTGGTAGCCACGAAGCATATAACAACATGTTGAAAAATCTTTCAAACAATAAATCTTTAAATATTTCAGATGAAGAAAAAACCAAAATTGGAACAATGAATATAGTTAAAGACATTCGTTCTAAAGCATCTACCCCACAAAGTGAGGATCAACACCACAATAGAAAAAAATATTATTAATTTCTATAAAAAATCATTTTCATCCCATTTTTGTGCTATAATACAGCCATCAAATAAACAGTTTTCAAGGAATAAAAATGGCTCAAACAATTTATGGTTTGATTTCAGATAATGGTGACGGTTCTGCTTCAATGCATTGGTATAAGAGTCAAGAAATTGTTGATAAACTGTTAGATGAAGCCAGTAAAGATTGGCAAGATTCTTACAACATGAATGAGGGCACGTATGCGGAAGTATTAACTTTCCCAGACGGGATTGATTTAGAAAAATGTGGGTTTGATTTTCAAGATTTGATTACTGGTTATTAAAAAATCAGTTGACATTTAATTTTAGATATGGTGTAATATAGGTGTGAGTTGATAGACAACTTACATTAACTGTTCTAAGGAGTTTAGAATGACAAAAACAGATAAAAAATATGGTACCGTTGTGTACATCCTTCGCGCCCAACCTTTACATAAGGGGCACATTGAAACAATCAAAACCGCTGGACAACTTGCTGACAATGTAATTCTTGTTGTTGGTTCTGCTTATCGTCCTCGTGACTATAAAAACCCCTTCACTTACGAAGAACGTAAGGATATGATTAATAATGCTATTCAAGAATATGAATTGAATGGTAAAACTGGTGCTAAGTTTTGGGTTCAACCAATTCGTGACACAATGTATGACGACACTGCTTGGGTGGCAAATGTGCAAAGTGTTGTTTACAAAATCGCTAACCCTAAAGAAACAATTGCGATTATCGGACATGAAAAAGATGAGTCATCATTTTATTTGAAGATGTTCCCTACTTGGTCATTTGAACACCAAGATTTGGTAGAACCACTTGATGCTACTCAAATTCGTCAATTGTATTTCAGCCCAAAATCTAATACAAACTTCTTCTCTTCAGTGATTGCTAAATCAACTAAAGTGTTTTTGGATGATTTCCAAAAGACAGAAGATTTTAAACAAATTATAAAAGAAAAAGAATTCATTGAGTCTTACAAAAAGCAATTTGAGTCACTTCCTTATCCTCCAATTTTTGTAACAACAGATGCTGTTGTTGTTCAATCGGGACACATTCTTCTTGTGAAACGTCGTGCTGAACCTGGTAAGGGTCTTTGGGCGCTTCCTGGTGGTTTCGTAAATGCTAAATCAGATAAATCGGTTCAAGCAGCAATGCTTCGTGAACTTAAAGAAGAAACTTCAATCAAGGTTCCTGAAAAGGTTTTGATTGGCTCTATTAAGAACAGTAAGGTTTTTGATGCTGTTAATCGTTCTGCTCGTGGTAGAACAATTACACATGCTTTCCATATTTCTCTTACTGAAGGTGAATGGAATCTACCAAAAGTGAAAGGTGAAGATGATGCTGAGAAAGCCCAATGGGTTCCTTTAGCACAAGTTCATTCTGAAGATTTATTTGAAGATCACTATGATATTATTTCTTATTTTGTTGGCAACATCGTTAAATAAGTGATATAATATCGCTACGCAGCTCAAGTGTAGAAAAGAAAATTGAGTGAAGTCCAAAAGATAGACTGATGGCAATTAGTAACAAAAGTAAAGGAGTTTTACTATGAAAACAAAATCTATTATTCTTGACACGGATTCATATAAAGTCAGCATGTGGAAACAATACCCACCTGGCACACAATATGTTTATTCATACATTGAAAGCCGTGGTGGTCAATACGACAAAACAATTCTCTTTGGCATTCAGTCCTTTATTCGTGAAGTTCTGAGCAAACCTATCACTCAAGCTGAAATTGATTTCGCTGATAAGTTTTGGACTGCTCACGGTGAACCATTCAACCGTGAAGGTTGGCAATATATTCTTGATAAGCACAATGGTTATCTGCCTGTTGAAATTCGTTCAATTGAAGATGGTATTTTGGTTCCTGTAAAGAACGTGCTTGCTACAATTGTAAACACTGATCCTATGGTTCCTTGGATTACCACTTGGCTTGAAACACCTTTCCTTCGCTCTGTTTGGTATGCTACTACTGTGGCTACCCAATCTTGGAGTATTAAGCAAGTGATTAAAGATGCACTTAAAATGTCAGGTGATGTGACTGGTTTGCCTTTCAAGTTGCATGACTTTGGTTCACGTGGAGTTTCTTCATATGAGTCTGCCTATATTGGTGGTATGTCTCACCTTGTGAACTTTATGGGTACTGACACTGCTATCAGCATTTTGGCAGCTAATGAATATTATGATGCTGATATATACAATACAGCTTTCAGTATCCCAGCTTCTGAACACAGCACTATCACTTCTTGGGGTCGTAATAAGGAAGCTCTTGCTTATGAAAATATGGTTAAGCAATTCAGTAAGCCTGGAGCTATCTATGCTGTAGTGTCAGATTCTTACGATATTTACAATGCTGTGGATATGTGGGGAACTGAACTTAAAGAACTTGTTGTTAAAAACGGTGGCACTCTTGTTATTCGTCCAGATTCTGGAGATCCTGCTGTGGTGGTTCCAAAACTTCTTAAGAAGTTGGATCAATACTTCGGCTCAACAGTTAACGATAAAGGTTTCAAAGTTTTGAACAATGTTCGTTTGATTTGGGGTGACGGTATCAATGAACTTAGCATTCGTACTATTCTGATGGTCGCTGTGACTATGAATAAATACAGTGCTGATAACCTTGCCTTTGGTATGGGTGGTGCTTTGCTTCAAATTGTAAACCGTGATACTCAAAAGTTTGCTATGAAGTGTTCTGCTGCCATGATTAATGGTGTTTGGGTGGATGTTTTCAAAGACCCAATTACAGATTCTGGTAAAAAGTCCAAAAAAGGTCGTTTTATGGTGATTCGTGAAAATGGTGAAATTAAAACCATTCCTTATGATGAAACCAAAAAAGATTTGGACATTATGAAAGTTCGTTATGCTGATGGACGTCGTTTTAACGAAATTCCATTCTCACAAGTAAGAGCAAACTCTGAAATGTAAGCAACAAGGGGGCTAGTCCCCCTTTATTATTTAAATTTATTTTATACAGTGAATTTAAATAATAAAAATTATGAAAAAAATAGGAATATTAACTGGAGCGGGTGCCATCGTAGGTGCTAATTTTTACAAAAACTTAATTTCAAGTTTTACCTATGAGGGTGTCCAAGATAAAGATTTCCCTTATGTCATGTTATTGAATTTTCCATTTTCCAGTACAGATGAAAATGGATTATCTCATAATCACTTATTTGAAAAAGAGATGTTTTCTTGTTTACAAAAAACAAATGATACAGATATTTTTTTAGTATTGTGCTTTTCAATGCATGAAAAAATTAAAAAATCAGATAATTTTTTAGATATTTCAAGTTTAGTAAAAAATGAAATAAGAAAAGAAGAAACCACCTTAGTGTTGTGTTCTTTGACAAGTAAAAAAGAATCTATTTTTGGTAGTTTTGTTAAATATCTTGATGATGAAGATTACCCATATCTAAACAAAATTATTCAAGATGTAATTGAGGGTAAAAAATCTGATATTTCTAATTTTAAGAAAATCATCAAAAATTATTGTACAAAAAATAACATTGAAAAAATTGTTTTGGGTTGCACAGAGTTGTTTTATGCTGATTTAGAGGATTCTTTATCGGAAATTTGTGAAGTGTTTAATCCAGAAAAGAAGATAATAGAAAAAATCAAGGAAATATTATGAAGTTTTACCCATCTCATCAAAGAAAAAAATTATCAAAAGAATTATCTAATTTTCTAAAAGAAATAAGAGAAATAAGAGGTTTTAATCAAGAAAATTATTTACAAGCTAAGTCAGCTATTATCGTAGATTATTTTAAAAAATCAAAATTAGATTCTTGTGTAATAGCAGTTTCTGGTGGTGTAGATAGCGCACTTAGTTTAGCTTTAATGAATTACTGCCAAAAAAAATATCCAGAAATAATAAGAAAAATAGTTCCAGTAACCTTGCCTTTATTAAATGAAGGTGGTGCTTCAAATCAAGAATTAACTGTTCAAAAAGCAAAAGAACTATGTGATAAGTTTAACTTGGATTTAGTAGTTGGTGAATTAAACAACTCTTTTGTTTCAATTTATAATCAAATTGAAATTGGAATAGGAAAAGCAAATGAATGGGCTAGAGGACAATTAGTAGCTTATTCTAGAACTCCATTTGTTTATTACACAACAAGTGTTTTGTCTGCTCAAGGATTTAAGAGTGTTGTGATTGGAACTATTAATAGAGACGAAGGAGCTTATCTTGGATATGTAGGGAAAGCATCAGATGGTATTGTAGATTTACAAATAATTTCTGATTTACATAAAAGTGAAGTTTTTTCAATGGCAAAACATTTGGGGGTTCCCAATAGCATTTTGAAAAGCGTTCCTGCTGGCGACATGTATGATGGCCGTGTAGATGAAGATGTTTTTGGCGCCCCATATGATTTCGTAGAGTTATATATTAATTTCTTAAATTTAAATAATGAACAAAAGCAATATTTTTTAAACAAACTATCTAAGGAATCGTTGGAAGAGTTTGATATATTAAAAAACAACATTGAAGAATTACATAATTTTAATTCACATAAATATAATGTGGGTTCAGTCGCTATTCACTTAGATGTTATGGAAAGTGCAGTTAACGGTGGTTGGATAGAAGGTGTTCATTCTGGTAGATATAAAAACAAACCAAAAGATTTGTTTATTTCATCATCAAAGTTTACGGGGTTTACTGAAAATAGCCCACAATTAATTGTTGAAGATACTAAAATAAAACAATTAGAAACTAAAGAAATTCCAACTTTAAAAATTGTGAATAATTTTTTATCAGAAAAAAACATATTAAATATCAAAAAATATATCAACTTAAACAGTTCATCATTTGTAAAAACAGATATTTATGGACAAAATAAAAATGTTGATGGTGGGTCTAAAAGAATTAGTTTTTACGATAAAAATTTTGCTGATAATTTGTTGTTTAAGATAAAGCAATGCGGTTTAGCAGATATTATAAAAACAAAAGATATCAAACACTGTTTCACAAATTATGGTGAAGGCTCTGTCTTTAAGTTAAAAGAAGTTAATCCAATGTTTAGGGTTTTAAAATATGAAGAAAATTCTGAATTAGTTCCTCATTATGATGACAGTTTTAATAAAAATGAACAAGAAAGAAGTCTAGTGACTTTATTAATTGGAGTTTCTTGTGCCGAAAATGGCGGAATAACAGAGTTTATTTTAAATGCCCAAGATTTTGATTCTTATGAAAATAGAAACTTTAATGATTTAGACTCTTTAGTAAAAGATGTTGATTTAAGTTATCAAATTAAATCTGGTGATTTAGTGCTTTTTGACCATAGAATCCAACATCAAAGTAATAAAATCATTAGCGGAGAAAAGATTGTAATTAGAAGTGAGCTAATATACGAAAGGTGCTGCTAATGGGTTCAATAAATAAAGATATTATTTATAGTAAATTATCTGAAAAAAGCCCAAAAGATTTATTGTTGGCTGGATGGTTTAATACTAAATTATCGCAAGAAGAAACAGATAATCACTATAATTTAAAAATATTTGGTCATGATTTAAGTGCTTGTAATCATAAAAATGATATGATTTTATACACCACAGGTAGTTTTGCTCCAATACATGATGGTCATATATTTTCTTGGATATCAGCAATTAAAAAAGCAAAAGAATTGGGTTTTAATATTCCGTTGTTTATTATTAGCCCATCTCATGATGATTATGTTATGAAAAAAAGCCGAAGTCATATTGGGCATAATATTTTCAATAGATTAAATGAGATAGAAAAAAAATTAAAAGATTTCTTTGTGATTCATAATTATTTAAAGGAATATAAGAGTGTATTTAAGGTGGATTTATTTGAGTCTCTGTTTTCAAGTTGTCCTATTAATTTTTCAGAAGTTCTCTATTATATTAAAAAAAATACAGAACATATTAAAAATTTAAAAATAGGATATGTTTTTGGAAGTGACAATTATGAATTTTACAAACCTTTTGAAAATGAAAAATATTTCTATGTTTTTTGTATTAATAGGGGTGAAAAGAAAATTCAATTAAAAAATTTATCTAATATTTTTTTCTTAGATTCAATTAGCGAATTTGCTAAAAAAGAAAGTTCTACAGAACATAGAAAAAAACAATCAAATCAAAGTTATCCTTTAATACATAATGAAAAAGAAGGTTCCTATTTCATAAGAAATGATATTGATTTCGCTATCAAACATTGGATTGACAAATACCCAAATAAAAAAGATAGAATAATAAATGCTTATAAAAAGTTTTATTTAAAATTATTTGAAATATTAAAAAACGAGTTCGCAAATAGTAATATAGAAGTTGTTGAGTCTTCATTAGAGAAACAGCTTAGATGTTTAGCAAATATTAATAGTAAAAATATTTTAAATTTAGATATTTGTTCTAACAAAATAAGAGATATAAACCAAACTGCTATTAATTTTAGCAGAGTATTTAATATAGGTTATGAGCAAAAACAATCCAAAGAATTAATTAAAAGAGAAGGTGTAAAAAATCATACAATTTTAAATAAAAAATATTTATTTGTAGATGATGATATAGCAAGTGGTTTTACATTTAATGAAATTAAAAAAATAGTTAATTCTGAAGGTGGTGAAATAGATGAGATATTAAGCTTAACGGAAGAAGAGTTTAAATTAGAAAATAAGAATAAAAATTTTATTTGCTATGATGTTATTGATTCAAGAGATTTTCTATTGGGTTCAAATTATAGTGGATTGGTTTGTCGTTTTAAAGAGAAAATTATTCGTGTTCCTTATTGGTATCCTTGGGTAAATTTAAGAAGCAGAGCAAAAGTAAATAATGGTAAAATTGTACAAGAAAAAATAATGAGTGCTAACTTAGAATTTTTTAAAGATTGCCCATTCATAAAAATAGAAGATTTAAGTGTAAATTTAGATGATTTATACCATATAAAATTCAAATCCGTTGTAGAGGCAGTTCAGTTCACAAAAGAATGGCAAAAAACTCATTTATACGATGGAATTTGATCTTATTTGAAGAAAAATTATGGGTTTCATGGTATAATCAACTTATGTTCAATACAACAAAAAAGGAAAATATGTTCAAACCTCAATTCAATATGTCTGAAGTAGTTCCTGGTGTATTTTTGGTAGAAATTAAGGGTAATAATGACCTTGCTCATACATTCTTGCGTGTTCAAGAGTTTTATGAAAGTGGAAACCCAGAAATTCAAGGTAAAGAGTTCACATTTCAGCAATATTCTGATTGGTATTCTTATCAATCAAAAACTGGAACTTTCAGTTATGGTGAAGATTGGAAAGGGTTTAATGTTCCATCTGATGCAGTTTATCAATGCTATGCCATCAATAAAGAACGAACAGAGTATGATAATTTTTTCTTGTCTCTCGTTAGTAAGATTGAAAAAGAAGTGAAATCAAAAGGTCTTGAAAAGTTCTATATGATTGGTGTGCGTGCTGGAGATGTGCGAACATTGGATCACGAAATTGCTCATGGTTTGTTTACTGTGAATAAAGATTACAAGAAAGAAATGAAAAATCTTGTAAGTGAGCTTCCTAAAGAAGTTAATTTTTATCTTGGAGCCTATTTGAAAGATTTGGGGTACGCTGAGTCTGTTCATGAAGATGAAATCCAAGCTTACTTGTCCACAGGTTTGCGTGACAATATGGATAAAGATATGCTTGAGCAATATATGTCTGAATTTATAGATGTATTTCAAAAGCACAAAGAAGATGCCTTAGATTTGACTAGCACTTGATTTTGAAAATAAGGTAAAATAAATGTTGGAAATACAGTCCCCAAATTCTTTTAAAACAGAAAAACCATTTAAAAGTGATATTTTTCTTGGTGGTTCAATTGAAATGGGGGCTGCTGAAAATTGGCAACAAAAATTTATCAATCATTTCAAAGAAAAAGATTTCCGTTTTTTAAATCCACGTCGTAATGATTGGAATTCAAATTGGATTCAAGATATTTCAAATCCTCAATTCAAAGAACAAGTAAGTTGGGAGCTTGATGCTTTAGATTATTCCGATTTAATTGTATTTTATTTTGATCCAAACACTAAAAGCCCAATTACATTAATGGAACTAGGTCTTCATGCTTCTAGTGGCAAATGTATTGTGTGCTGTCCTAAGGGATTTTGGAGAAAAGGAAATGTAGATATAGTGTGTGAAAGACACAATATTCCAATGTATGATTCTTTTAACAGTCTAATAAAAGGTGTTGAAGAACTAACAAAAAGTTGGAAATTTTAATTTATTTATAGTCATACATGGTATAATAGCCTATCCATAAACACCAAGGTTCATCAAATGAAAAGCAAGAAAATTAAAGTTTACGATTGGTTTGATATCCAAAAAGAAATCTGCAAAAAAATGGGCATTACCAAAAAAAACTTTACTGATTTAAAAGGTTCAAATGGTCATTTTTATACTTGGTGTGATGAACAAGGATACGGACAAAAAGATCCTGCGGGTTTTGATCGTGGTTCTTCTCAAATTTGGTATAAAGAATATAATAAATCACCAACAGGCAAAGCGGCTTGCCCACCATATATTAATCTTTGGCATTTAGCACTAGATTCAGTTGTTCCAGATGAGATGCATAATGACTCAATCGTGACAATGTTTGCGATGGAAGATTATAAAGAGTATAAAGATAGTTATACAGAAGGATTAGATTGGAAAGAAAAGTTTTTTAATGCTTATAATGAGGTTATGCTAAAAATCGATCCAGATTTTAATGGTGTAAATGTGAACTTTTCTTGGTAATAAACAAAGCCCCAAAAGGGGCTTTGTTCTTTATGAATTAGTTAAATTGAAGTAAGAAGCAACTCATGGACATTTAACCAATTGTGATGTTCTTGCTTGATTTTTTCTTTAGGAACAAGAACTCTGCCAATACATTCGTGGGTTTGAATAAAATTTTCTAATTCATAATTCTGAGAAGAATAAAAAACTTGATATCCTTTTAAGCCATATTTTTCAATGCCTTTTGGGTTTTCTGAATTATCAACTTCAATGGCACCAAGTAATTTAAAATCAATTAATTTAATACAAGATTCTTCTTTAGTTTCTCTTATAAGAGTTTCTACAATACTTTCTTCCAGCTCAACGTGCCCCCCGATAATATCAATTCCTCTTGGGTTTTGTGTGAACCAGATGCTATTTCCAGAAATTGGAAAACAGTGAACAGAAGTTGGATTTGGAAAACCCATAGATTCATATTCTTGAGCAGTTAAAAATTTTAAAGAAACAATACTGTCTCCAAATTTAGTTTTTTCCATTTTATAACCTTTTATTGAATTTAAATTATAACATAAAAGATGTTGACAGAAATATAAGTTGTGTTTATTTTTATTTTCTATTTTAAAGAAGTAAAGATGACAAATAAAAAAGCAATTATTATGGCGGGTGGCACTGGTGGACATATATTTCCAGGGTTAGCATTAGCAGAAAAATTAAGAGCAAATGGTTGGGATGTTTTTTGGATGGGTGCTCCTAACAGTATGGAAGAAAAGCTTGTGGTTCCCAAAGGAATTGAATTTAAAACTGTTGATTTTAGTGGTGTAAGAGGTAAGGGAATAACTACTATTTTCAAATTACCTTTTAGAATAATCAAGTCATTATTTCAAAGCAAAAGAATAATTAAAGAAATAAATCCAGATGTTGTGATCGGATTTGGTGGTTATATTAGCTTTCCTGGGGGATTAATGGCAAAGCTATTAGGAAAAAAATTAGTTCTACATGAACAAAATTCTATTCCAGGGATGGCAAATAAAATCTTATCAAAAATAGCGGATAAAGTTTTTTCTGCTTATCCGGGAGCTTTAATTAATGGTGAATGGATAGGAAATCCTTTAAGAGAAGAGTTTTTAAAGGAAAAATCACCTGAAGAAAGATTCAAAAATAGAGAAGGTAATCTTAAACTATTAGTAATTGGTGGAAGTTTAGGTGCTAAAGCACTTAATGATGTAGTTCCTAAGGCATTAGCACTTATAGAAGAAAAAGATAGACCATTAACAGTTCATCAAAGTGGTGAAAAACAAATCAAAGATTTAAGAAAAAATTATTTAGATGCCAAAGTTAATGCTGAACTAACTCCGTTTATAAATAATACAGCAAAAGCATTTTCAGAGGCAGATCTTATTATTGCAAGAGCGGGAGCAAGCACAGTAACAGAAATAGCGGCTATTGGTGCTGCTACAATTTTTGTGCCTTTTCCACAAGCAGTGGATGACCATCAAACATTTAATGCTAAGTTTTTAGTTGATAATAGAGGTGGTATATTAATCCAACAAAAAGATTTAACACCTGAAAAATTAGCAGAAATAATCAAAGGATTAGACAGAGAAAAATTATTATATTTTGCTAACAAGTCTTATGAGAAAAGAAGGACTGCCGCTGTGGAATTAATGTTTAGGTACTGCGAAAATAATTTTAAATAATTTACCCATTCGTAAGTAAAAAGTTCTACAATATAGATATCTCAAACCATTTAAGGAGAGCAAAAATGCTTGATTGTTTAATTTTTGGTGACAATATTGCTGTAGGACTCCACCAAGTTAAAAAAGAATGTGTAATGTATGCTGAAGTTGGAATTAATAGCAGAAATTTCAATAACAAATATGTTAGCAATAAGAAAAATGATTATGGTTCTGAAGTTGCAATTATTAGTTTAGGTTCTAACGATTATAGAAACATCAATACATACGAAGAATTAGTTTATTTGCGAGAAAGGGTGAAGTCTCAACGTGTCTATTGGATATTGCCAAATGAAAGTAAATATGAATCTCAAAGTGCAGATGTAAGGAAAGTTGCTGAGAACTTTAATGATTTTATTATTGCCCCAAAAAGTTATGAACTAGATGGGTTTCACCCCACATCTGAAAGTTACAAAGAAATATCGAAAGAAGTTGAATAATGTTTAGTCAACTTGATTTTAAATCAATTTAATTTAATATAAAAAAAAGTTCTATAAAAGGCTTTAAATGGTGTTTATATGTCCAAATTTAAATTGGTATTAGGTGGTTTCTTAGAAGACTTGGAAAAAAGCAAGTTGATTATATGGCTATTGATTAGCCAAGCTTGTATACAAGTAGGCTATTACTTTGCTTATGATATTGATTCTATTAAGTTTTTCCCAAGAATAATTTCTTATAGTTTTATATTTTTTATCATAAATTCTGTTTTTTTTGGATTGACTTTTCTAATATTAAGAAAAAAAATATTTAAAGTCCCATTATTTATTTCTGCTTCAATAGCAAACTTTTTAATGTATTTAGCTCAATATTCTGAAAATAACATTTTGGAAATAGTGAATAAAACATTTGGTGAGTTTTTTATAAATAAAGTTTTCAATATACATTTTGTAAATGTAGCCGTTAATGAAGGTAATTTATCTTGGGCAATTGCTTTAGCAACATATGTTGGTATATTCCTTTTAATTTATGGTCAGTGGTTTATTAAGTCAAAAGCTGATTTTGATAATAAAATAGAAAAACAAGTTATTTTCATGGGTGTTGGTCTTTATTTGTGCCTATTTCCGTTAGTGTTCGTTTTTACTCACATACCTTTTGTTGGAACAAATTATGTTTATATGACAAAAGCATTACAATATACAGAAAAAGCCGTAAGTTACTATGAGGGAAAAAATCAAAAAGATTTTTTTGAAATAGAAAAATTAAAATATTTTAAAAATCTTGACGAAGCCATTGCTTATTATAAAGACCCAATTTTTAAAGAAAGATCAGAAGTTGACAATAAAATAGGGTTTTATAAGGAAAGTGTAAAAATCTTAGATAAGATTAAAAAAGATGGTTTTGTGGATGAGGGGAAAATTAACTACTATGATATAAAGAGATTTTTTGAGTGGGCTAGTTTTGCATATAACTTTTCGTTTAAAGGTGTAAATGCAGAAACTAAAAGTGCTTGGCAAACAATCTTATTGAGAGATACTGACACTGATATTGTAAGGCATGGTTTGTTTTTCCTTCGTGAAAACAAAGAAGGTGGTGTATATGTTCTGTTTGATTACAATAGAACATTTAAAAATTTTGCTAGCAATTATGTGTTTAATTTCTTCTTTGTGTTATTTCAGTTTATATATTTAAGCTTATTGTTCTATTTAATTAAGATACATAGAAAAGAAAATTTAAAGGTAAAGAAAAATGTTTGAACATTATAAAGAACCAAGTATATTACTAGATTTTGTCTCTTATTTTGGAATGACAAGTACTTTTTTAATTTGGCTTATACCTTTGATATGTCTTCAAGTGTCTTTCTTTTATAAATATAAGTTTAAAATACCAACAATAGCGTTATTGGCATTGTCAGCCATCATTGTATATTTAAATTACAAAGGAATAGTTCTTAATTTGATTTTTATTGCATTAGCTTACATATATGCAATTTATCACAGTGTTAAATACATACATAAAAAAAGCATAAAGTGGATAAATATTTCAATGTTAATGTTATGTTTAACAATACTTACAACATATGTGTTTTTCAATTATAAAGTTCAGCAGATTACATATGTTTATTTTATAACCAATGATATAGATTATAAGTTTTCTTTTAAACCATTTTTTGAAATATTCAAACAAGGAGATGTGTTAAATAACACAGACTTTAAACTTGATGGTACAAAAATATCAATAGATAATACAGATTTGGCATCAAGAATATATGGCTTCTTTTATGTGTTAAATACAATAGGATTACTTGTTTGGCTGTTTATTTATAAAGATGTTCTTAAAAAACATAGTTTTAATTTTAAAAAAGAAGAAACTGAATTAAAAAATTAAAATTTTCTTCAACAAAAAAAGCTGTACAAATCAAGAAAACAGCAGTATAATAAAGTCATTCTAAACAAAGAAGATGCAAAATGACTAATGCTGTAAAAACACTGATTGCTAAAGTTAAGTCAAATGAAAACTATGTTCCAAGAGATTACCAAACAATTGGCGGAATGTGGACAGTTGACACTTGGAAACTCGGAGATGTTTCAGTAAAATTGATGGATGAAGGCTACACCACAGTAGTGAATGCTCCAAATTTGAAAATTGTAGTCGGATATAATGGCAAAGAATATGTGAATTTTGAACTTGGAGATGAAGAATTGGTAGAAAAAATTCTTCAAAATCTCACAGAATTTTCTACACAATAAACTTTAAAGGATAAATATGTCTATTGAAAAATATTGGCAAAAGCTCAATGATATGCCAGAAGATTTGCGTGAAATTGTGACAGCAAATTATGATTACACTGGTCGTCCTGTTGATATGAAATCATATGAGAATGTTATCCTTTCATTACTGAGGAAAAATACCTCTACTGGAGGGGAATCTTTTCTTGAGGATATGAAGGTTGTATTTCCAGATGTAATGAAGGAAGATGCTGCAATTTATTACAATGTATTTATTTCTGGTGCCAAATACATTGCAGAAAAGCTAAACAAAAATTAAAAAGTTCTGTACAAAAAAAGAATTCAGCAGTATAATAGACACATCAGAAAAAATTGAAAGATTTTAAATGAGTAAAAAAATTTTAGTTGAAGAAGAAGTGTTGAATAAGGCATTAGAAGCACTTATAGAAGCTTCTCGTTATGTAAATAACGAAGTTTTCGTTAAGGTGATGATGGCTCGTGATGCGGTTGCTGATGTTGTTCGGAAAGAGCTAATTAAAAAACAGAAAGTGCTGGATAAAAAATGAATCAAGAAGATATTAAGTTTTTAGAGGAAAATGGTTGGACAGTTGAGTGTGAAAGTCCTTTTGAAATTCGTGATAATGAAACAGGTTCTTTCGCTACTGGCTATGCCGCAAAGTGTGTTCTACAAGTTCTTCGTGAAGAAGTGGAATCAGAAAAAAAAGATTAAAAAGTTCTGTACAAATCAAGAAAACAGCAGTATAATAAACACATCAACAAACAACCTAAGAGGTAAATGAAAATGCAAGGTTCTAAGTCAGATTTCTTCCAAAAGCAAAGCAAAAAGCAAAAGCATTGGGATGATGGCACTGGTAAGAAACAAGACAGTCGTAAGTTTAATTCTGGCAATCAAAAACGCCGTTCTCATCAACAAGATTATTAAGAAGATGTGTCTGTAGCTCAGTTGGTTAGAGCAAAGGACTCATAATCCTTAGGTCACTGGTTCGAACCCAGTCAGACACACCAAACAAAAAAGAAAGTATAAAAATGTACACTTTATTCCTTTGGACAGTAGTTGGTTTTGCTGGAACTGGAACAATGACACATACAAAGATGGATTGGCGTCCAATGACTCAATTTGATGCAGGAACAGATGCCAATGCTCTCAAGCGATGTGAAGATGGAGCAGTTCAGTTGGGATTGGAAAAAGAAAGGTATCGCTGTATTAAAACAAAGTAAGAATTTGCCCGAATGGTGAAATTGGTAGACACAAGGGACTTAAAATCCCTCGCCGCAAGGTGTGCCGGTTCGAGTCCGGCTTCGGGCACCATACTAAAACATACTGTTAATTGTCATAGGGATATGTTAATTTTGGGTAAATCAGCCCGAAAGATAAATAGTATAGTTTAATATGGTTTATCTGCCGATAGTTCAATGGATAGAACAGGAGCCTTCTAAGCTCTTAATGGGGGTTCGATTCCCTCTCGGCGGACCAAATTTTTTAAAGCCTCTTTTGGGGCTTTTGTTTTATCTTTTCATTACAAAATATTTCAATTTTCTTATATATATTTACTAATTTAAGGTTATATAGATTGCACAATAATGTGGTTGTGCTATCATTACCAAGAAACTAATTTAAAGCATATGAAACAAATAAACTTTACCAAGGAAGCCAATGATTTTACAGACAACTTGGGGTCTTTAACTCCAGATAAATATGACTATGCTCCACAAGTGGGAGACATTATTGAAATCTCAGAGAGTATTTTTGGAGAAGATATTGTAGGAAGAATTTCATTGGTTGAAAATTTGCCCAAAGAAATCATTAAAATGCTTGAAGAAAACGATGGCTATTTAGATGGGTTTAATAAAAAAGAAGAAAAGTTTTTAAACGATCATTATTACTTTTGGGGTGATAGGTGGAGTTCTATTGTAAGTGACAGATCTGTTGAATGTTGGGTGTTTTTTGAGAAAAATATTAAGATAACAAGCCAAAACATCAATAAAATAAAAGCTGATGTTAAAGAGTTAGCCCTTCAAATAAAAGATCCATTAGTTCGTGAAATGAAATTTAGCTCAAATAATATTGAATTTAACCTTTATCGTGAAGATAAAAATAATTTTAAAATTGTTGGTAAAGTTCTTTGTTTGGTGAATGGGCATTCTATTAAAACAACAAAAGAAATTGAAGAACTGAAAGCTGAATATCAAGCAAGTGATGAAGTTGAAAATGTTGCTTGGTCTTATGGTTTAATTGATATAGAACTTAAAAATGAATTAAATAAAATTGTTGACAAAATGTGTCAGCAAGAAAAAAAAGATTATCACCCAGGTTCTAAAAATACAGTAAGAGATATTGTTCACCCTTCTCTTTATTGTTATGTGGACGGTGTTAGCCAAGTAAAAGATTCTCCTCTATCTAATTTTAATGAAAAATCAAAGAAAAAATACGAATATAATGAAGTTGATTTTTGGGGAAGAAAGTATGAGGATTCAAAATATCAATGGCTTCCATCTGAATTTTTTGTAGATGAAAATGGTAAAGTATCTATTAATTCTTACATTAATAATTTAGACAAAGAAAAATATCCTGAAGCATACTATTGTATTGCTAAGATTTTTGGACAGTTTATCCCTGCTCTTGAGATGGTTTGTTCAAATCTTAAAAATGATTTTTATGGTGATGATTCCGTGGATGATAAAAAAGTGGTTGGAAAAGTAATCCCATTAAGAAACAGAAAAATTCAAGTTGTAACTAAGATTGTTGAATATTGTGTAAATGAGGAAGAAAATTTTGATGGTGTATGGCATGTGGAAGGTATGTCCCACGAAAACATTTTAGCTACTGGTTTATATATTTTTAAAAGAGATGAAAACTTTGATGGGGCTGATATTGATTTCAGAAGATTTTTATATCCTAATGAAGGAAATGAACTTATCTATTCAACCCCACAAAATGCCCAACGCCAAACTGATCAAATGGGTGGCGGTGATGTTAAGCCACTAGGAAGACTAGAAACACCTGAAGGAAGGGCTATTGTATTTCCTAATTCTCATATTCATAAATTAAGCAATATGACATCTAAAGATGGAAAGGATGCCAAAAGAAGAATTTTGGTTTTTTGGGTTGTAAATCCAGATTGCCCAATTGTTTCAACAGCCAATGTAGAACCACAACAATCTGTTATGAGTTTTAAAGATGCCAAGAAATATCAATTAGAACTTATGAAAGAAAGAAAAGTTCATAAAGAAGATTATTCTCAAAGAGAAGTTTATCTTTGTGAGCATTAAAAGCTGTACAAAAATTATGAATGTGATATAATAAGCCTCTCAGTAAAAAAACCTAAGAGGTAAATGAAAATGAAAAAAGCAAACATGCCTAATGAGAGTCATATGGTGGACTCACAAATTGATTGGGTTGAATACCGCAAATGGCAAGAGAAAACTGACAAAATCATTACTTATTCTGCTGTGGTATTTTGGTTTTTTATTGCTGGAGTTATGACTTACGGATTTAACCCGTCTCCAGCAACTGTTATTGGTTATGTTGGTATATTTATTGCATCTCTAATTGCCTCTTTTATGTGGGTAGGAGTAATCGCCTTACTATTTGGATTGATTGCTGCTTTTTGAAATTTAAAAATTAAACAAATTAGAGGCTATAAATGAAAGAAAAGCTCAAAAAGATTGAAGAAATTTTGAAAGAAGTTCCTGGTGTTCATTTACATGACATTAGGAATTTTTGTGATGGCAAATTATCTATCACAAAAGATGGTAATTTGAAATTGCCAATCAGTTTGCCCGCTGAAGAAGTTTTGATGTATCCAGATGATTTAAATTCAGTCATTAAAGGCAATTGGAAAATTGTTCCGATTTTAATGTTTATTGAAGAATGAAAATCAAAAAATATGCTATAATCCGTCAAGTTAAATAATGGAGATTAAAATGACAGAATGTTTCAAAGGTTGGAAAAAAGAAGATGGCAACAGCAAGGGGCGATGCTGCTGTAACTGTCAACATCAAGTTGAAATTCATAGCCACCCCTGGAATGTAATGACTGGTGGACGCTTGAAGGGTCCTGTTTCAAGTATTGCAGGTTGGGGTTGTTCCAATCCAGAAGTAACTGATGGTAAATATGTTATCTTTATGGAAGCCAAACATGGTGCTTGTGAAGTTCACGATTTTAAAAACGGAGAGTAATTGTGGATAAAATTCCTTTTGTTTTGATTTCAGAAAAGTATGGAGATAGCAACTTAAAATCTAATAAAGTTGGTGTCGTTCGTTTTCTATTTCCACAAATTCAAAAAACATTGTGCCATACATACTTAAGTATCTATGAAAATATGGATAGTGCAAATCGTTGTTCTTCTATTGAGTGTGATAACAATCTAACCTTTGATGTAGATTCTTGTCTTATGATTTATAGCCATATGAAAACAACTATGGTTTATAAATTCAATTCTAAAGAAGAAACAGAACTTGTAAAAAATCTTTTTGGTAAAGAATTATAAAATGAACAAAATAAACATCAATGCTCAAGTTAAGATCAAGCTAACAATATCTGGTAAAGATGTGTATAAGCAATATCTTTCAAAATACAATTATCCAGCAGATATAAAAAGAGAAGTGACTGATGAAGTTGTAATGCCATTATGGGAATTTGCTCAAATCTTTGGTGAGCATTTATTTATGGGTCAAACAAAGGCACCATTTACAGAAAATAATGAGATTGAGTTCATTTAATACTGTACAAAAATAAAAATTAGATGTATAATAGGCATATCTAAACAAACCAATGAGGTTATAAAATGTCAAAAGTTGATATGAAAGTTGGTGATATTGTTCAAATCAAGGGTAAGAAAACTGAACAAGTTGTTATTGCTTGCGGTATGACTGAAAGCAAAGCCTATGACGGAAGTTATTGGGTTTATGAGTTCACCACGATTGACATGCCTAAATCTAATGCTTTGACTAAAGCCCTTGATGCTAATCTGACACAAACTGATCCAAAAGAAAATAAGTTTTATCTTTCTGGTTACAGTATGAAAGGTCAAGGCAAAGAAATTTCTAACAGTGATGTTAAAATTATTGGTGAATGTAAGCTCAAAAAAGAGGTTGAAGTTACCTATGAGTTTACTAAAGTCCGCATGATTTAATTTTCAAGAAAGTTTTAAAATGGCAATCTTTGGTTGGCTGGCTTGTGTGGCAGCACTTCTTTATTTTAGTTTGTTCTCACTTTTAATGGTTTTTAGTTATGGTGGAAAATATACTATTGGCGGTGCTGTGAACTCTTTTTTCACAAAACTGAAAACATTTTTGCTTCTTGGTTTTGTTGTTTTTCTTTGGTATTTGGTAGTAATTAATGCCCCATTTGCCATTATTCAAATTCAAAAATAAGTTGGGGTAAAAAATGAATGCTTACATTTTAGTTATGTTTATTTGGTCAAACAATCCTTTCTATGGAAGTGATGCTGTTCCAACATTACAATTTAAAACTGAAGCTGAATGTAAAGCAGCTTTAGTAGCAATTAAAACTGTTAAGGATGGGGATAGAAAAGTTAATGCGAAAGGTGAATGTGTATTAGTGAAAACCAAAGAATAAATAAGGTTTTGCAAATTAAAAAAATTTATGATTTTTTCTTTAAAATCAATGAGTTAATTAAATATTTTACTAGGAAAAAAGGACATTTCATGGTATAATTTTTTCTAATAAAGGAAGAAATATGAACCAAACAAATCTGTTTATACCCTCAAAAATTAAAGTTGGATTTCAAGAACGTAAAGATACTTTTACTGGTAAATTAGCATATGTGATTTATTTTGATGAAAAAGGAGTTTTGCGTAAAGAGACTTCTTGGAAATCTTGGATTGATCCAAAAATTGAAACTATTGAAATTGAGAACTCTCCTCGTGCTGGATATATTTTTAATAAAGGTCAGCAACGTTATGGTCACTGGGGGTCTGGTCGTTCAGTGATTCGTGTTTATGATCCTCGTGATTTTGAATTTGAAATCAGTGTGGATAACCTAATTGGTCTTTTAATGCATTCTGACGTATCTAAACGAGATATTGTAGAAGAATGTGTGTATGCATGGGCGGGTAAAGAATTGGTGCTTTTACCTACGAATTCAGAAGAATATAAACAATCTGTTGAATATACAAAGAAGCAATCTGAAAAGATTTCAAGTAAAGATTTACTTAAGGGTTGTTCTTATAACCAAAAGAAAGCCGATGAGTCTTTAATTTATGTGGGTCACTTTGAATGGTTTGATTGGGGTTACAATCGTGATTACAGTAAAAATGCTCATCGATCATTGGGTAAGAAGCATGTTTTTTATAATGAAAAGCACAAGTCTTTTTCAGTCCCAAGTGTTTCAACATTTAGTTCTGTAAATAATAATCAACCTGTTGAAAATTATGCGGAAATTGTTGATTTATTTTTTTCCACAATTAATTCGCAAAAAATTGTTGAAATTAAAGTCGTTCCTTTTTCCAAAAAGAGCAATGATTATTACAATTACATGTATCGCAAGGTAGAAGAAAACTGTTTTGAAATGGTTCAAACTAGTAATAATTATGAAAATGATTTTACTTATTTAAATCGTCAAAATCAGAGAATTAATTTCGTTTTTGAAAATAATAATTGTGAACGTATCAATTCAAAAACTAATCATTTAAGTTATTACAATTACCATAAGCCACCACCTGAAACTGCTTTGTATAAAGAGGTGCTAGCGAAAGTTCAAGAATATGGTTTAAATGAAAAAAATGTTTCTGTGAATGAAAAAATTAAACTTTTTTCTGAAATTGGATTTGGTGATTTAGTATATGTTTTGCCAAATAAAAAAGAAATCAAAATTGTGTATTAATCAAATTTTTAAAAGGAGAGCCCCAAATGAGTAATATTGATCAAAAAATTAATGAACTTTTTAGTATTGTTCGTAAACAAAAAGCAGAAGTTGAAGCCGCTGAAAAAGAAAGTAAGCAATCATGGAAAACTAACTGTTCCATTATTGCCCCTCTTGGTCGTGGAGATGCTCCGATTAACATTCAAACCGCCAAAGAAGATGTAATTAAAACAATTGTATTGGGTTTATTAGCTCATAAAGATTATGCTGCTAAAGCATGTGAAATTCTTGGTTCTTCTTTTAATTCAGAGTATAGTGGATTTTCTTATGAAGATTGGATTTCAGATTGCAAAAAACGCATTGCTGTTTTAAACATTCGTGAAAAGAAAGAAAAACTTAATACTCTTGAAAAACGATTAAATGATATTGTTTCACCAGAGCAAAAACGAGACATGGAGCTTGCTGCTATTATGAAAGAAGTATTGGGTTAAATTTAATGGGCTTGGCGCAAGTCGCCCTTTTTTTGGAGTATTCTTATGAACAATTTATCCCCATTAGAAATTAAAGGTGTTAGTCTTAAAAGGGTTCTTGGAACTGTTGTGAAAGGCTATATCACAAGGTATTGCCAGGAGTCAGAATGGGAAGAAACCTTAATTGAATTGCCAGAAAATATTCAACTTGTAGATGGTGATGCTATTCCTTATTATCTTAAAAAAGAAGATGGAAAGTATTATGAATACTATGGATTTTATGCCCCAGAAGGAAAGTGTGCCTATGTTTCTGATGTAAATTTTTCAGATTGTTTGATTGAAGATTAATTTTTCAAATACTGAATTAAGTCAGTAATTTCTTTTGGCAGTTGAGAGGTATGTTCTCTTAAGTCTGCCAATATTTTTTTCATCTCTTCATTTTCATTTTTGATTCTATTGTAATCATTTAATGCTCTTGCTATCATTTGAGCATATTCCAATTTTTGATTGTCTATAAAATCTCCTGAAACTTTTAGACCAGCATCAAAATCAAAACTGTTATCTAAAATAAAAGTATTCTCTTCAACAGTGAAGAAGCGATTTTTCAAATCAAATTCATAGTTTGCATTTGCATGAACAATTCTTCTATAGTTTTCTAATTGCTTTTCTAATTTGGCTATTTTTTCTTCTGCTGTGTCTTCACGATAATTTTTTTCGCACATATTAAAACTCCTTAAGGAAGATATTTATATATAATTTTTTTAAAATTTTCAATATAGATTGATTGCATAATTTGATATGATATAATTAATTTATAGATAAAGGAAAATAATATGGAACAAAACGAATTTAAATCTGTGAGTGCGGCCAAAGATTACTTGGAAGAAAAATTTGAGATTGAGAGTGCTTTTGATATTTCAGAACATGGTGTTGTAGAAGATACATTAAGTGTAACTGAAGTTGGAGATAAGGTTATTGTTGCTTGTTTAAAGTATGATCAAGATCCAATGGATTATTTTTCTAATGATGATGGAGCAGGCGAACTATTTCAATTCAGAAGTGTAGATGAAAGAGATGCTAAAGCAAAAGAATTAAAGAAAGATAAAAAGCTTTTTTATCTAGTGGACAAGTATGACCATAGTGCTGTTCATTTCAGTGTATCGCAAACTGCAAATTATCCAGATCAGAGATGGGATGTATCTCACGGTTGTGCTATCTATGTTCCTTGTGACTATATTCAAGATGAATATAAGAAATTAGCTAAGAAAGAAGGTGTAGAAACTGCCAAGGCTCGTTTTGTAAAAGATAGTAACAGTGTTTTAGATGAATATTCTAATTGGTGTAACGGTGAGGTTTACGGATACTCTGTGACCATTTTTAATAAAAAAGGTGAAGAACTTAATTGTGATGAGTGCTGGGGATTTATTGGTCAGAAGTATGCTGAAGAAGAAAAGAAATCAGTAGAAAAGCACTATGTTGATAAAGAGTTTGAAGCAGTGCAAGAGAAAAAAGTAAAAGCTACATTATCAAAAAATAAAAATCCTGCCCAAATGGATTTATTTGAAAATAATGATAATGTGGTAGCAAATCCAAAACCAAAGAAGAAAAAAATGTAATTTTTAATCCGCAACTTGCGGATTTTTTTATTTTGTAATACATTATCGTATTATGAAATCTTACTATTTGGTATTCGTTGGCAAAAACATAGGAATTTATAATTCTTGGGATGAGTGCTTACTTCAAGTTCATAAATATTCAGGTGCTAAATATAAAAAAGTGAAAGCTAAGTCTTTAGAGGATGCTTGGAAGATTTTTCACAATACCAAAGATTCGTATCTTAAAAATATTGAAAAAGCAAAAAATGGATATAATTCTTATGTGTCAAAAGAAGAAGAAGATGTTTATAATAATTTCTTAAGTGTTGATGGTGCCGCCAATTTTAAACATTTTGAGTTTAGGGGTGTATGGGTTGACGATAAAAAAGTAGCTTTCGCATCAACTAAATATGAAGGTGGAACAAGTAATATAGCAGAATTTTTAGCCTTAGTTAATGGTTGTAAGTTTTTAATCAAAGAAGGACTGCCTATTAATATTTATACAGATTCTCTAGTAGCGATAGCTTGGTTTAGAAAACAAAGAGTTAGAACGAAAGCCGCTGAGTATGGACTAATGACACCACAAATAGAGTTTTTATTAGAGGAAGCAAAAACATTCTTAAAAGAAAATCAATCAGTATTAAAAGATGCCATCATATTGAAGTGGAAAACTGAAGAGTGGGGGCAAATTCCTGCTGACTATGGTAGAAAAAAACAAAAAATTCAGCACAATATTTAAAAATAGAGTATAATAGGGTCAATCTTATTTGGAGAGAACATGAACTACACTCTGATCACTCGTGGCGGAAATACTTGTAAATTTTATCTGCGTGACTTAGCAGAAACATACAGAATGGTTTATGGCGGTGTGATTGTTGAAACAAAAAATAACTCTACAGATGATAAAAACAATACAAATAAAGGATAAATAAAATGAGTGGCGGACATTTTGATTACGATCAATACAAGATTTCACAAATTGCTGAAAGTATTGAAAGCTTGATTTACCGAAACGATTCCAAAGAAAAAAATGAATATGGAGATTCGTTAGGGTATGGCTTCAGTAAAGAAACAATTAAAGAATTTGAAAAAGCAGTAAAAATTCTAAAAGAAGCTGCTGTATATGCTCAAAGAATTGATTGGTTGGTTTCTGGTGATGATGGTGAGGAAACTTTCCATAAGCGTCTTAAAAATGATTTGGAAAAATTAAAAAATGAATAATTACTATATTGTATGGGTTGGTAGAGTTCCAGGAGTTTATAATTCTTGGAATGACTGTCTTGCCCAAGTAGATAAATTTCCTGGTGCTAGATACAGAAAAGTCAAAGCAAAGAACCAAGAAGAAGCAACATTGATTTTTAAATCAGAAAATCCCAATGTGGTTGTGGTGAGTAGTGAAGAAATTAAACAAGATTTTTTGAGTGTTGATGGTGCTTCAAACGGTGTAGATTGTGAGTATCGTGCTGTATGGGTTGGAAGCAAAGAGATTGCTTTTGCTTCACCAAAGTATAGCGGAGGGACAAACAATATCGCTGAATTCTTAGGATTAATTCATGCTTGTGAGTTTTTAAAGGCAAGAAATCAACCTATTAAAATTTATACTGACTCTGTGACAGCATTATCTTGGTTTAAAAACAAAGAAATTAATACAAGTGCTGACAAAACTGGGAAATTGACTTTAGAATTAGAAAATCTTTTACTCAAAGCTCAACTATTTCTCTACAAAAATGATGATATAATTTCTTCTGCTGAAATTCTAAAATGGAATACAAAAGAGTGGGGAGAGATTCCAGCTGATTACGGAAGAAAATAATTTTTTAAGGAAAATAAAAAATGAAAACATATATTGTAGAGTGGAAATTTGAAGAGTTTTATGGTGAGTTTAAAATTGAGGCTAAATCAGCCAAAGAAGCGATGCAACATATGAGGACAAATTATCCGACATTTACTGTTGATTCATTTGCCGTGCTTTCTAATTGACTTAAGATGCTTCTATCTTTTTGAGTCCGTAGAATCATTATTATTTTCTTTGAAATAATTCTGTACAAGAAAAATGATTGTGGTATAATGACCATATAGCAAAAACTTAAAGGTTAACAATGTGTGATAAATGCTCAATTCTTTTCTTTGACCCACCTTTTGGTCCAATAGATTCAGAAGGTTGCTACTTGCCAAATGCTCATAATGGTCCCCATGAGTTCAAAAGCAAAACAGGAAAGATTTTCCAATGGGAAAACGATTATGAGTGTGACTGTGAAGATCTAGATGAGTGTGAGTGTATTGTTTATTGGGAAAAGAAATAAAAAATCATGAAAAAAACTAATGCAAAACTTTCTCTTTCAGTTCATCATTGGAGATTTGAAGATGGTAAAACAGTTCCAAATCCGGGAAGTCGCTGGGAAATGGAGCCTGCCCCTAGAGGTTGGTATTGTTGGGTTTATGTAAATGACAATGATAAATTTGAAAAATGGATGAGTGAAAATTGTCCAACTGCTGAAAGTCAGCATAGGTTTAATGGTGGAGATCCTATGTATACTGTTCAAATATATAGTGACGAAGAAGCAGAAAAATTTCAGCAAAAATGGTTCAAATAATTCTGTACATCAAACAAAGTTGATGGTAAAATACAGTTTTCAACAAAGGAGTTTATTATGAGCACTCGTAGTTTGGTTGGTGTGATGATTGGTGATATTTGCCGTGCTGTTTATGTTCATAGTGATGGTTATCTTGATGGTGTTGGTCAAGAAGTTCTTGAGTATAAGACTCAATCTGAAGTTGAAAAATTGATTGAACCAGGTGATCGTAGCTATCTGGATGGTGGCTTTTATGCTGATAATGGAGAAACTAATGTTGCTCCAACAGAATACGATTCTTTTGAAGAATTTTTTGAAAGTGCCGAAGGTTGTTGGGCGGAATACTACTATGTGTTTAAAGATGGTGTTTGGTATTTTGGTGACACCTATGAGGGTTCAAAATATTTCAAAAAACTTTCTCCTGTAAAAGAAGCACTTGAGTCTATGGAAAAAGATTCTGAACTTGAAGAAAACAACTAAGGATTCAAAATGAACACAATAACAATGTGGGTATTGGTGAGTTTGGCAAATAGTTCTCCTTATGCTGTAAATTACAGTCCGACTATGCCAACAATGGCAGATTGTGAAGTTTTTAAGGAGCAAGTTTCTCAAATGGTTAAAGCGAGAGGCAGTAACTTCAATGGAAAATGTTTGCAAATCAAGGTTGCAACAAAAAAATAAATTCATTTTTGTGTTATAATTAACTTTTAAATTCAGGAGAAAAATTATGGGTACTCGTGGTCTTAATGTGGTGGTTTATGGTGGTCAAGTTAAGGTTGCAAACTATAACCAATGGGATTCATATCCTAGTGGTCAAGGTATTGATGCTCTTACTTTTCTCCGTGAAGAAATGAAGGATGACTTCAAAAAGAAGGTGGATAGTTGTTCTTGGATTTCAGAAGAAGAAATGAAAGCACTTTGGAAGAGTGTAGGTCATGTTTCTGATGATGGATGGGTTCCGGTTGAAATCAGTAAAAAGTTCTCTGAACAGTATCCTTGGCTCCATCGTGATTGTGGTGCCCAAATTTATGGGTTTGTTCAGAACTCTGAAAATGGGTTGAAAACTCGCAATTCTCTTGATTTTGCTGCTGACTCTCTTTTCTGTGAGTGGGCTTATGTTGTAGATTTGGACAAGAAAACTTTTGAAGTTTATAAGGGTTTCAACAAAACACCTTTGACTGCTGAGGATCGTTTCTTTTCCCTACAAAAAGAGGGTGAAGATTATTGCCCTGTGAAAATGGTTAAATCTTATTCACTTGATAATCTTCCTAGTGATGAGGATTTTATTAAAGAGTGCGAACCTCAAGAAGAGTATGAGTAATCAGTCTAAAAAAGATAGCGAAGGTAAAGAACCAAGTTTTTTACCTGGCGAAAGAGTTTTCGTATTGCCATTAAAAATGGAAGCAACCGTTGTAGAGCAAAAACTGCACTATGATGGTTCTGAATCTTTTTGGGGAAACTTGGTGCTTTTATATGATGATGGTATTAAAGGCACTAGTAATTCTTGGCAATGCAAAAAAGTAGATAAAGGTTAATTATGAAACTGTATAATTTCTTTAAGCCACATATGATTGAAATAGGTGGTTTTTTTTATCTTCGTAGGTTATCATTCTTTGGTTGGTGGGAATATCTTGATCAAAAAGCTGATATTTGGTGGATGAAGAAAAAAGAATATAACAGTTTTTCAAGTTTAAATGAGGTTAAAGAGTGCTTGTTCAAATATCAAGAAAATTTGAAAAATTCACCAAAAAAACCAAAAATTGTGGTTCATAAATATTTTTAACAAAAATATACACAAAAAATAAAAATAGGTATATAATTTATTTACAAACTAACTAAGTGAGGTAAATAAAATGCAAGGTTCAAAGTCAGAATTCTTCCAAAAGTCAAAAAAACAGCCCCGCCGTTTTGATGATGGAACAGGAAAGCGCCGTGACAATCGCAAGTTCAATACGGGCAATCAAAAGCGAGAGCAAAACCAAAAGCACTAATAGGGAAAATAGCTAGAATTATCTAGCTATTTTTTATTTTCAATGTAGCTAATAAGTTGAGTTGAGTTGTATCTTTGCTATAATATAGTAGAGGTACAGATATGATTAACTTAAGTAAGGCAGATTTTGAAAATATTTTAGAGATAAGTAACAAACATTATCTCCTTCAAAAATTATTTGTAAATCCTTTTGGTAGAGCTTTAAGAGATTGGGATTCTAAAAAAGAACGAACATTTGAAGGTAGTTCTGAATTTTATGTTGCTGAGGTTGCAGAAAATAAATATTTAATGCTTGATATTAGGGATTATTTTCTTAAAAACCACAATCAAGATATAGCCAAGATTTTTGAAGAAAAATGTATTAGTCATTATTGGAATGAATCAATATTTGTAGCCTACTCTAGATTTATAAAAGAGGATATTTACTATCCTACAGAACCATCAAAAATATTAAAGATAATAGAAGAGAAAAAATGCACTAATTCTAAGGCATTGTGGGATTTAGTAAGTTTATCTGGTTATATTAAAAATGATAATGAAGCATCTAAAGCATTTGCTAATATTTTTAGTGTAAAAGCAAAAGATAGAAATCTATCGCTATTAGACTTAGAAAAAATTAAAAGAGCTTGGGATAAAAGATTTAAAAATGTTCAAGAAGAAAACATAAATCCTAATGCTTTGAAGGTAGCCAAAGAAGTATTTGATAAAATAGAAAATAGCAAAAAGAAAAATCTCTATGAGTTTAATACTGGCGAATATATAGAGGTTATTTTGGATGCTGACTTACTTAGTCAAGATAACAAATTAAGTGTTCCTAAAAATGTGGAATCATTAAACATCTTCTTTAATAGGTTTACCAAATATGTCCAAAATTCTAAAACACCTTTAGAAATGTTATCCATTACAAGTGTTGAGTTTAAATCTGCTAATCAATCAAAAATAAGAATTAACTTCAATGACTCAAAAAATAAAAATACAATTCAAAGTGTATTAAAAGACTTGATAGATTTTAGTTTAATTAAAGATAAGACTCATTTAAAGGGTAAAACATTTTTTCCTGAAGATCCTATAAAGTTCTTTGATGCCTTTTTAATGAACTATGCTTTACAAGAAAAAATTACAGTCAAAGAAGAACAAAAGAAAAATTCTTTTAAATTATAATTTAAACAAAAAAGCATGTTATAATTCAATCAAAGCATGCGACTGTAGTTCAATGGATAGAACGGGTTCCTCCTAAGAATCAGATACAGGTTCGATTCCTGTCAGTTGCACCAATAATTTAGAATAAAAATTAACCAAGAAGACACTATAAAGCCGTGTGATAAATGGAAGTGCTGAAATTATTGATTTTATGAGATATTTTAAAGGAGTTTCAAATGGTTGAAAAGATTACAACTGAAGATTGTGTTGAAGCGATTAAAAGTTGGTACAAGGAGTACAATAGGGATTATCCGGGTTCTTTTAAGCGTATTAAAAAGTTTAAGAATGCAGATGGAGAGGTTGTTCGCCTATTTGAAAGCAAAGCTGCTGAAGTTACTGTTAAGGTTACTGAAAAGCCACATTATTTGGATGTTATGTTTGCTGAGGAATTAGTTGGTAAAAACTATTACTTTGGTTTTGGTGAAGATGAAAACTATATGGAAGGTGAAGAGCCTAGTGTTTGTTTTTATGTTGTGGAAAAAGAGTATTTTGACCAAAATGGTCACATAGAATCCGTTCATTTCACAGATCAATATGATATGCCATCAAAGTTTGAAGAGGTAATGGAGTCTTGTTTTGTTGTTCAAAATTCTACAGAAGAAGAAGTTCGTAAAGAGTTGTATGCTCTAGGCTTTAGTGAAAAGAAAGAGTTAACAGAAATGTTGAGTGGTCAATAGTATCACATAAAGCTTTTTTGAAAAATATATATGATAAAGCCCCTAATGGGGGCTTTTGCTTATTTGGTTATTTAAATATAATTTATCAAATCACAATGTCTACGTCCAGAATATGGTCTGGTCTTAGATCTTCTATCTGAAAGACGATTTTTAGTTTTAAGATTCTCTATTTCTTGGTAAAGAATGTGAGTTAAAGTTTTACTGTCTAAATTGAAAAAAGAAACTGATTTTTTCAAAAATTTAGAAATTACAATATTAGGATTCAAATCAATAGTCATGACAACCCTCCTTGCGATGTATCGCATTAAACAAACACACTGTATGTTTGCAATTAAATATTACTCCTAAAATGTAAATGTGTAAACATGTTTTTTATTGTTACATAATTTTTTTTAAAACACTGTACATCTAGGGAAAACAGCAGTATAATAAACACATCAACAAACAACCTAAGAGGTAAATGAAAATGGATCAAAACTTTATTGAGCAAAAAAAACATACAATCATTTTTGTTTGGAAAGAAAAAAATTCAGAAAGTTCTTGTCGTCTTCATGATAAAACTCTTAGTGAAGCAAAAAATATCGCCAAAAGTTTTGGTTGGACTGAAATGAAGTGGTATAATCCTAAAACTTGGTCAAACAACTATATGGTGTTTAATTAAGGCATGAAAGAATTTTGGATTGTTTTTTCACTGATAGCACTAACTTTAATTGGTTCTTTACTGGCTTTTAAGCCAAGAAAAAAAGAAAAAAAAGATTAAAAAGTTCTGTACGAAAGTAAAAAACAGAAGTATAATAAACACATCAACAAACAACCTAAGAGGTAAATGAAAATGCAAGGTTCTAAGTCTGAATTCTTCCAAAAGTCAAACAAGAAACAAAAGCGTTGGGACGATGGAACAGGCAAGAAACAAGATAGTCGCAAGTTTAATACGGGAAACCAAAAGCGACGCAACAATAATCAAGAACATTAAAAGGATTTGCGACTGTAGCTCAGTTGGTTAGAGCAAAGGACTCATAATCCTTGGGTCGAGGGTTCGAACCCCTCTGGTCGCACCAAACAAAAGATCTGCCGATAGTTCAATGGATAGAACAGGAGCCTTCTAAGCTCTTAATGGGGGTTCGATTCCCTCTCGGCGGACCAAATCAATAGGTATTAAAATGGAATTGTTAATTTTTATGAAAGAGAATTGGAAGTTTTTAGCAAAAAGAACCCTAATTACTTCTGTCATTATATTTGGTCAATTATATATTGGAAGTTATTTGTTGAGATAACAAAAGCCCGGATGGTGAAATAGGTAGACACAAGAGACTTAAAATCTCTCGCCGCAAGGTGTGCCGGTTCGAGTCCGGCTCCGGGCACCATACTAAAACACATTAACTCACAAGAATGCCAATTCGTTCTGTAACTCCTTGTTGTAACCTAGTGTGAGAACTAAGGGAGTGTGATTCTCACTAGTGTGTTTTAATATGGTTTATCTGCCGATAGTTCAACGGATAGAATAGTTGCCTTCTAAGCAATAAATGGGGGTTCGATTCCCTCTCGGTGGACCAATAAAGCTGTACTTCTTGAAAACAACATGCTATAATAACTCTATCGTAAACGAAAAAGGAGTTGTGAAATGAACATTCAAACACTAGAGCATTTCGTAGCACAAGAAAATTCTTTTAAAGAATTGTTTAAACAAAACCCCCTGAGTCTGCTTAATGCCAAAGACAGGCAAGAAATTGCGGATAGGATTGATTCAGCTCTTAGCCCAGAAAATCTTCACTGTGACGGAGAAATTAGCCGTGCTGAAGCAAATCGGAAATATAAATATCTTACCAGGGTCGCCCAGGAGTTGTTAAGTGTAGATCCAAATGTAAAGTTCTATGAGTTTTCATAAATATGAGGTGCTTCAGCACTTTTTTTCTTTTAAGTGTTTGAATTTTCTAATTATTTTCTTAAGTTATTTGAAAATCTAAGGAAATGATATGAAAAAATTAATGCTACTTTTGTGTGTGCTTGGGTTATCAGGTTGTTATTATAGAGAAAAAGAAAATGAAATATCTTTTAAAAATGATAGTGGAACAACGATTGTTTTAAGTAAAATATGTTTAGATGGTGTTGTTTATCTGTATAGTTCAAATATTTTAACCCCAAAGTTTAATCAAGAGAGTAAAGTAGAGGTTTGCGAAAAAGAAAAAGTTGTAAAATAAGGCTTATATTTTTTTCTTTTCTTTTTTCGTGGTTGTTTTTCTCTTAAGTTGCTTATTCAATTCTAAAGCATTTTCATATTTTGAAAGATATTCAATAAGGCTAGTTCCTCTCTCTTCAGTTGGATAAGCAGATAATGGAACAACATCTAAAATTTCCTTAGAAGTTAAGAGATTTTCTGTGTTGAGAGCATTATGATATTGGTACCATCTGTCATCCCCACTTTGTCCTTGTTCTTTTGCACCAAATTTTGGTTTTTTATTAACATACCAATTTTCCGGGTCTTCGTGATCACCACAATCAGCATAAATTAACTTACCTCCAAAAAAATCAACAAGTCGTTTGCCTAAAGCAATCCAAACGGGGTGAGATTTAGGACTAAGAACTTTTTCGTTATTGAAAGAATTATCGTCATCTTCTACATAAAGATGGTATAGGCAATTATAATTGTTTCCTAAAGTATCAATAAAAGAAAAACTAACATAATCAAGTTCAACTTCTATATTGTTTTGATTGGCTTTGGCTTTTAGGTGCCATTGATTGTTGTAGTCACAAGGCTTTGAAGAGTCATAGTCTTTATTATTAAAACTACGGTATTCAAATTCAGTTCCCATACATTTTTGGATCACTTCAAAAACTTTTTTAGGGGTTGCATGTGCTTGTAAATATATTCTAGTGTCTATGCTCATTATTATCACCTATATTTAAATTATAGAAGATATTTAAACTTATTCAATAATAAGTATTTTTTGAAAATTAATTGTGTAAAAAGTCAGATTCTGGTTCAGTATGAATAAAGGGTCTGATTTCAGGGTCTAGTTCTTTTAGGTTGTTTTCAATAATAACAGTTAAATCATGAGTTTCTTTTATATTCCAATTATCCGGTATCGATAAGTTGATATAAATAAATTTTACTCTTCCAGAAACTCTGGATTTTAATCTGTATTGAATATCTTTATTTTCAATTTCTTTAGTAATAATTTTTCTAATTTCAACAAGTTCTGATTCCTCAACAGACTCATCAATTAGCCCGTGGAAAGATTTATAAATTAGTCCACCAGCAGTTTTAATAATGTTTAACCCAACTAAAATAGCAATAATAGGGTCAATCATAGGAATATTGAAAATTGAAACTAATAAGACCCCTATAACAATTCCAGCAGAAGTATAGACATCAGTAATTAAGTGATGAGCATCCGCTTGTAAAGCAATTGAATTAAATTTTTTAGCCGCTCTATACATGAAAAAAGCAGCTCCAGCATTAATTAATGAGGCTAAGATGGAAACTGCTATACCAGCCCCTACGTTTTCTATTTCAGTTGGATTAATTAATCTTTGAATACCAGTAAGAATAATTGCACCACCAGCCCCTATAATAAAAAATCCTTCAGTTAAAGAAGAAAAATATTCAATTTTAGAATGACCGAATTGATGTCTATCGTCTTCTGGTTCTTGAGCAAACTTAATAGAATAAAGAGTGATTAGTGCTGTAGCTAAGTTAACAAGAGACTCAATAGCATCAGATAACAAGCCAACAGAACCAGTTAACAAATAAGCAACACTTTTAAGTAAAATAGTGGAAATGGCTGCAACAATAGCTAATTTTGCGAAAAATTGTAAATCTCTGTTTAAAAACATTTTTGGCTTTCAGTATTAATTATTTATATCTTATCTTCAAAATAAAAGCAATTTTGTATTTTATGATAATTATGGTATTATACTAAAAATTTTTTAAAATTATGAATGAAATAAAACCATTATTTAAATATATAGGTGGGAAAACTTGGATGAAGAATCATCTAAGACAAGAGTTGGAATACCTATTTTCTATGAGTAAAAAAGATACTTATGTTGAACCATTTGCGGGTGGTTTGGGCGCTTTTTTTGGTATCTATGATGTATTACTTAAAAATGGTATTAAAAAGATTATTTTAAATGATATTAATTCAGTATTAATTGCTTTTTATAAGCAGGTAAAAGATAATCCAGAATTTTTAATTAACAATTACGTTAAATTAGAAAAAGATTTTAATAATCTAATTTCAGAAAATGTGAAAAAAAATCATAAATCATTAAATAAGGATGAATTAAAAGAAGCCCTTAAGGGGGCAGAAAAGTTTTATTTAAAAGTTCGTAATGATTTCAATGAAGAAAATAAGATAGAAGAAAAAACATATAAATTATTATTTTTACAAAAGCACTGTTTCAATGGTGTGTATAGAGAAAATTCAAAAGGTGGATATAACACTCCATTTAATTGGGGAGTTAATGATTTGAAAGAAGGTGAAATAACTCAAAGAATCAAAGAAGTCCAATCAGTATTTAATTTATTTACTGTAGAGTTCACCAATAAAACCTATTCTGATATAAGCTATAATAATGAAAGTGTTTATTATTTAGACCCTCCATATATCAATGAAGATATTTTAGAAAATAAATATAATAAAGATGTGTTCACTATAAAAGAACAATTTGATTTAATAGAAAAAATTAAAAACACTTCTTTTTTATACAGTAACCATAAAAATGAAAAGTTATTAAATAAATTTAAAGACTTATTTCCTGATGTTCATATTAGAGAAATTAAAAGAAAAAATATCATTAGTGCTTCTGCAAAATCTAGAGCAGAAGATAAAGTGGAAATATTAATAACAAAAGGTTAATTTGATCTATGTCAAATTGCCTTTAATTCGTTTGACAAAGTTTTTTAAAGTATTAACTTTATAAGAATAAGCGAGGTCAAAAATGTTTTTTAAAAAGAGTACAGAAGAAGTTCAAAAAGATAACGAAGCAGAATTAACTTTTGAGGCATTTAAGAAGAATATGCCTATGGTTGAACTATCAACGGATGGAACAGTATTAAATGCTAATCAAAAATTCTGTGATATGTTTGGATATACAAGAGAAGAGTTAGTTGGAAAATTACATTCCCAACTTTGTGAAGAGAGCTATATTAATACTCCAACATATGAAAAGTTTTGGCTTGATTTAAGATCTGGTCAAGCATTTTCAGGTCAATTTAAAAGAGTTAATAAGCAAGGTTCTGTTGTTTGGTTAGAAGCAACTTATAACCCTGTGTTAGACAGATATGGTAAAATTTTAAAAATAGTTAAGATTGCTAGAGACGTAACTAAAGAAGTTGAATCAAACATTTATTCTACAGCTATCATTAAATCAATAGACCGTTCAATGGCAGTAATTGAGTTTAATTTAGATGGAACAGTCAAAGAAGCAAATAATAATTTTCTACAAACAATGGGTTACACCTATGACCAAATAGTAGGGAAGCACCATAGTTTATTCTGTGATAAAGAATATGTAAAAAGTGAAGAATATAGTCTTTTCTGGAAAAAATTACATGCTGGCGAATATTTCAGTGGACAAGTTCCAAGAATGAAAAAAGATGGCAAGAAAATATGGTTGGAAGCTACTTATAATCCCGTGTTTGATACAGAAGGAAAAGTAATTAGAGTAATTAAATTTGCCATAGACATTACAGCAAAAGTAGAAATGCACCAATCTCAAAAAGATGGAACAAAAACTGCTTATGAAGTTGCGAATGAAACAAGGGAAATATCTGAAAAAGGTGCTGATACCATTCTTCAAACCATTGATAAAATAAAAGAGATTTCTGATTCTTTTAATACTTCTGTGGTTCAAATTGAAAGTTTAGAAGAAAAAACTCAATCTATTACGAAAATTGTAAACACTATTAAAGAAATCGCTGATCAAACTAATTTGCTTGCTTTGAATGCCGCAATTGAAGCGGCTCGTGCTGGAGAAAGTGGAAGAGGTTTCGCTGTGGTTGCTGATGAAGTTAGAAAGTTGGCAGAGAGAACAACAAAATCAACTGAAGAAATAAGTAAAATGATATCAGAAATCCAAGAAGAAACTAAAGTAGTAACAAGTGGAATGAATAGTGGATTGGATACTGTTGAGGCTGGTGTAAGATTAGTTAATCTAGCTGGTGAATCAATTAAGCAAATTAAAGAAGATTCTCAAAAAGTAGTTCAAGTAATAGAAGATTTATCTAAGAAAGTTACAATATGAATACAATAGATATTCAAAAAGAAAGACACCTGGTTTTTGTAATTTATATTCTTTATGCATTATCAGCATTTGTGGGGTTTACTGCTATAGCAGCAATTATAATGAATTACATTAAAAAAGCTGATGTGCAAGGAACATTTCTAGAAAGTCACTATAGATGGCAAATGAGAACCTTTTGGTTCGGTTTATTGTGGGGAATTATTGGTGTTGCTACTTCAATATTTCTAATAGGTTTCCTAATATTGGCAGTTAACTCCATATGGCTACTATACAGAGTAATTAAGGGATTTTTAAGATTATCTGATAATAGAGAAGTTGATTAAATAATAAGAAAGAACCAATAGGTTCTTTTATTTTTTTGAAATGCCGTTTTAATCTGCTATAATTTAAAAAGGAGATTATTATGGAATTAAAAGAATTTGCCAATTTAATAGCAAACAATCAATCTTACAATATAAAAGTTGTATTATCTGCGTTACTAGAGCAATCTTCTTCAGATCCCAAATGGGGTATAGCATTAGCCAATCTTTATAAAGATTTTCCAACTGAGCTTAAAGAATCTCCTTCTGCAAAAAAAGAATTATTACCAACAATACTCAGATATTTTTCAATTTATGGAGTAACAAAAGATAATGAAGAAATCTATTATGAGTTTGATTCTATCATTCCTGCTGTTGAAAAAGACAAAATAAAGTCTAGAAATCCAAATTGGAATTGGGAAAAAGAACCGGAGGTTGTTTTTAAGAATCCTTTAGAATTAATTAAAGCAATTCCCAAAAATGCGATTACTTCACCTACTGTTTTTATTGAAAAATATAAAGGCCAATTTGAAAGTTTCTTAAAAATAAAAAAAAATAAAGTTTTAGAGCATTTCCATAAAAAAGAAATTTGGAAATTAATGATTAAACACGACTATGGAATCTTTAAAGATTTTTGTGAGAAATATAACATAGATAGAATAGATGTTTTAAAACAAGAAATAAGCTCAAGTAATAGATCATCATTGGCTTTTTTTGGTGGATTTAAAGATAAACATGTTGAATCTTTTTTGAAAGATTTAGATTCTATTGGGAAAGAAGAATTATTTTCCTATCCAAATATGAGATTTTTTAATCCTCAAATAAGTTTACAAAGGAACAGTCACGAAAATGTATTGAATTGTTTATTTAATATTATTTCACAAAAACAATATGATGCCGCTATTAAATATATGGATTTTTTTGCCCCAGAGTTAGATAATGTAGCAAAAATGGTATCTTTTAATAAGAGTTTTAAAAACCCAACAGATTTTAAAGAGTTGATAAGTATTTATATCAATTCTTGTAATATTTCTGAGAAATATGATGCTCAAAAAGTAGAAAGAGAAACTGAATGGTTCAATTACCTTAATAGCTACAATTTAATGGTAAAACTTAATGAAAATTTAGATGAAAATGTGGTAAAATCTAAGAAATTAAAGGTTTAAAATGGATTTAAATAAATTTGCTGAACTCATATCTTGTAATAGCACTAATATTGCCAAAAATACATTAAGTTATTTAATTGGGAATGGTCATGCCAATGATGAATGGAATGAGGCATTATCAAATCTTTACAAGTCTTTTCCAAAAGAAATCAAAGAAGGTAAAAAAGCTCAGAAAGAGTTCTTACCTATCATTTTAAAGTTTTTTAACACTTATCCACTTAAGGCATACAATATTGATATTTACAATGAGTATGCTGAACTTATTTCTGCTGAATATAAAGACCAATTAAAAACTAGAAATCATGATTGGGAGTGGGACAAAGAACCAGAGGTTGTTTTTAAAAATGCATTAGCTTTTACAAAAGCATTACATAAAAAAAATGTATTTAACTTCATTAAAAAATACGAATCTCAGTTTGAGACTTTTTTAGATAAGAAAAAAGAAACTGTGTATAAAAATTTTGATAGTTATAATGTTTGGTTAGATATGATTAAAACAGACTATTCAAAATATATAGATTTTTGTAAAAAATATGATTTTGATCGTTTAGAAATACTGAAAAGTCACTTTAATGAATACACTAATTTACAATATATGGCTGTATTAAATGATACATATATAGATTTATTTTTGAGTGATTTAAAAGATATTGGTAAAGATTTTTTAAAAGAAAAAACACCTAGCTTATTTCCAACCCATTTATCAAGTAGCAGTCACGGAGAAAACTGCTTTCATGTTCTAATGTTGATTATTAAAGAAGAACAATATGAAGCGGCTATGAAATATATATTATTTTTTGATAAAGAGTTAACAGAACACGTTAATTTATCTCATTATTCTTATAAGGAAGTAGAAGAAAAATTAAATTTAAGCACAGCTGAGAACTTTAAAAAATCATTAAACAAAATGAATGATTACTATTCTAAGCAGTCTGGTAATAATACAACGAAATGGTTAGTAAAAACAACATTAGAAAATAATTCTTGGTTTAAATTTTTAGATAAATATGAATTAGCAAAAGATTTGAAATCAAATCTAAAAGAAAATTCATCAGAAACAAAAAGAAAAATAAAAATATGAAAAAAGTTTTTTGTTTAAATAAAAATGTATTTAGCATTAATAGTAGTGCTGAATATTTTTTGCCATACTATAAAGATATTGTAGAGCTACCAATCAAAGATCATCCTGGCTCTTTCGGTTATGTAAGAAAAAATCACATTCATGAAGGCATAGACTTTTATTGTGAAAATAATGATGAAGTTTTTGCGATGGAAGATGGTCTTGTGTTAGATATTAAAAATTTTACAGGAGAAAGTGTTGGTTCTCCTTGGTGGAATGAAACACAAATGATTTTTATACAACATAAAGATTTTTGTCTTAATTATGGCGAAATCGCCGTAAATAAAAAATTAAAAATAGGTGATTCAGTAAAAGCTGGTGACTTACTTGGAAATGTAAAAACAGTTCTTAAAAAGAATAAGGGTAGACCTATGAATATGCTTCATTTAGAAATGTATGAAAAGCATATTAAAACAAGTATAAACTCTTGGGATTTAGGCTTAAGAAAGCCTAATGGGTTGTTAGATCCTACAGATTATTTCTTAAAAAATTTCTTTTAAAATCAAAGGTTTATGACAATATTTTTTTGACTTTTAATTATCTATAACTATTATAGATATATCTTATATATTTTTAATAGTTAAAGGAGATAATATGCCAAAATATAAAGCCCCTTTGAGAGATATACAATTCGTTCTGCACGAATTATTAGAAATAGAAAAAACCTATAAAAATATTCCCAAATATCAAGATGTAGATGTGGCTACAGTTAATCAAATTATAGAAGAAGGAGCAAAGTTTTGCGAAGAAATTCTTCTGCCATTAAATCAAGTTGGCGATCAAGAAGGTTGTGTAAAAGATCAAAACCATAATGTAAAAACTCCAACAGGATTCAAAGATGCTTATCAGCAATATATTAATGCAGGTTGGGCATCACTCTCTTGTGAGCCTGAGTATGGTGGACAAGGATTGCCACAATTAGTTAATACAGTTCTTTATGAAATGATGAACTCCACAAACCAAGCCTGGACAATGTATCCTGGATTGTCTCACGGTGCTTATGAATGTTTATCTGCTCATGGAACAGAAGAACAGAAAAAAATCTATTTAGAAAAATTAGTAAGCGGTCAATGGACAGGAACTATGTGCTTAACTGAACCTCATTGTGGAACTGATTTAGGATTAATAAAAACAAAAGCAGAACCTTTAGGTGATGGAACATACAAGATTAATGGCACAAAAATATTCATCTCTAGTGGTGAGCATGATTTGAGTGAGAATATTGTTCATTTAGTACTGGCAAAATTGCCAGATGCTCCAAAAGGAACAAAGGGAATATCTTTATTTGTGGTTCCGAGAAATAAAGTAGGTGCTGATGGTTCAGTTGGAAATAAGAATAATCTTCATTGTGGTTCATTAGAACATAAAATGGGTATTCACGGTAATGCTACTTGTGTGATGAATTTTGATGGTGCTATTGGAACTTTAGTTGGTGAGCCACACAAAGGTTTAAATGCTATGTTTGTGATGATGAATGCCGCCAGAGTTGGTGTTGGTATGCAAAGTTTAGGTTTGACCGAGATAGCTCTACAAAACTCTGTTGCTTATGCCAAAGACAGATTACAAATGAGAAGTTTAAAGGGAGCTAAAGCCCTAGAAAAGGTAGCAGATCCAATTATTGTGCATCCAGATGTAAGAAGAATGCTTTTAACTCAAAAAGCATATGCCGAAGGAGCAAGAGCATTTGCTTATTGGGTTTCATTATTAATTGATATAGAAAAGTCTCACCCTAATGAAAAAGAAAGAAAAGAAGCTGAAGATTTGGTGAGTGTATTAACTCCTATTGTGAAAGCCTTCATTACAGATAATGGTTACACATCAACAAATGAGGGATTGCAAGTTTTTGGTGGTCATGGTTACATTCGTGAATGGGGAATGGAACAGTTTGTCAGAGATGCCAGAATCAATATGATTTATGAGGGAACTAATACCATTCAATCATTGGACTTATTGGGTAGAAAAGTATTAGGCGATATGGGAGCAAAGTTAAAGAAATTTGGCAAGATTGTTGAAGAGTTTATTTCTGAAGAAAAAAGAAATAAAGATATGAAAGAGTTTATAGAACCCTTAGAAGATATTGCTGAAAAAGTTAAGAAATTAACTATGGAAATTGGCATGAAGGCAATGATGAATAAAGATGAAGTTGGTGCTGCTGCCGTTCCTTATCTTCGTGTTGTTGGTCATTTAGTATATTCTTATATGTTTGCTAGAATGGCAAAGGTTGCTGTAAATAAGAAAAATTCTAATGACAATTTCTATAAACATAAACTAGCAGTGGCAAGATTTTATTTTGCTAAACTTTTACCTGAAACTGCTTATTTAATAAGAAGTGCGAGAGCTGGTAGCTCTGTATTGATGGATTTAGAGGAAGATTTATTTTGATTATAGATGCCACATATATAACAGAATCTGATATGGCAAGCCCCTCTGAAATCGTGTTGATAAAACACGTCGCTTGGTAGGGTTTGTAAGACCAAGCTGATAAAACCACAAATCCAAGGCTAGCATTTGCTAGCTTTGGTTCAACTCAAATGGATTGATCTGAATAGATAGGGATTTATCTACCTCAAGATTGATAAAATTCATGATATTTTTATACCAATAAATTCTATTTCGTCCTAAAGCAGAAGAAATATCTTTCCATTCATAACCTATATCAATTTGCTTCTTACTCTGTTTAGGCAAATTCATATAAGGGATAGATACTTCTTCGTTATATTTCTTAATATATTTAATATGGTTTTCTTGTTTAAATTCTTGACCAAAGATAGATTGTCTTGCTAGCCAAAGGCTAGCAGAAATATCTACAGGTAATTTATTGATTAAACCATATTTGGCAAATCCTCCGATACTACTGAAAGTAGGATTTACCAAATGTAGCTTTAAATTCAATCTTTCTGTTTTTCTCTTAATAAGTTCTTGGAATAAAGACTTAGCAAATTGTGTTAGCATTTTATTGTATTTTTGGTTAGATTTATAACCAGAGTTCATTGTACTAAAAGTAGAGCTAAAATCTAAATTTTCTATGGCTATGTTATAAACCCCATACTCTTGAGCAATAGCTAATACCTCAGTTATAGCATTACTGATCAACCATTGTCTTTGTTGGGTAGATTTATTCTCTAATTCCCAACTGATAAATCCAAATGGTTTATATTGAATATTGCTTGATTTATTATTGTTTAACTTGTTACCATCGTGCTTAACAATACAATAAGCTATTCCTTTTTGGTTTAAATCTATACCCATAGTTAAAGGAATAGAGTTTATGCTTGATATTTCCTGAATAACTTCTTCAAATGATAATTGTAGGTAATAGCCTATATCTTTACCATTTGGGCTTAATTTCTTGATAATCTTAGCAGAAATTGGTTTATTCTGTTCTAATGCTTGGGTAATTTTTGTTTGATTCTTAGAGCAGAATTCAACTTGCTCTATTTCCAAGAATCTAGATTTCATACGAATTGGGCTGTATTTATGGTTTTTATTATCGTTTAAATCTTCAAATTTTAACTTAGTTTCTAAGGCTATATCTTTCAATCTTGAGTAGCAACTTGTTCAGTTAATCTTAGTCTTAATTTCTTATCTGTCGGATAATATTGAATTTCAGCATTCCCTTGCGGTTTATTTTTATCACCAACGGAATACCAAATATTATTTCTAGATAAATCCCAATCTTTTTTCCAATCAGATACATTATTGTAGACTTTTTGACTAGAATTTAATCTAAATTTATCCGTATGATTACCTGGTCTTTGCTTGAGTAAATCAGAAGAACCAAAACAAAGTTTAAAAGTATTGGTTTCTATTCTTTGGTGTATAAGATTGATGCTTTTAGTAAGTCTATTAACTTTAATTTTTTTATTAGATAAAACCAATTGTTTTTTCTTGATACTATTAACTAACTTGGATAGTTTTATATAATCTAATGTTTTAGCAGATTTTAATTTAAGAATTTCTTTTTCGTATTTAGAAATTAATTTAGATTCTTTAATAATAAACTTATTGATATGTTCCAGTTTAGATTTTTTCTGCTTTAACTGAGATTTGGTTAATTCTTTAATTTTACTATGTTCAGTTTTAATTTTATTAACAATAGATTTAACCTGGTAACTTGTGAGTAAATTTAACCCCATTATTTTATGGTAAATATCAGATTCTGAAAGTTTTTGATTGTTCCATAACTTCCAAATTTGTCTATAAATCTTAGACCATAAAACAACACAAGAATCAATTTCTGATTCTTGTGTTTTATTCAACAATAATCGTGTTTCTATGGTATTTATCATATATAAAATATATGAAATTATTCAATTTTTGTCAAATTATCAACACGATTTAAGAGGGGCTTGCTGATATGGGCAATTTTTATTCTGAAGCAAAATTTGATTGTTTCAGTGGTGAAGTGCTGGATATAGAACAGGTAGAAGATGAAGAAGCAGAAAATATAGAACAAATTTTCGGAACAAAGATATCTGTTCAATATTTAGATAAAAAATTTATTTTAGATGTTGATCCACATAAAGATGTTACTATAGATTATAAAAATTCAGAATTGTATAAATTAGTGATGAGCAAAGAGTTAAGTGATAATTTAAATAAAGTTTTGCCTAAAAATAGTATAAGTAAAACTAATACTAAAATTTAAAAAAAAATTATGTTACAATATGAATTGGTTTAATGATGGGCTAAATAAATGAAAAAAATAGATATTGTTTATACTTGGGTGGATGGGTCTGATATTAATTGGTTAAATAAGAAAAACAGATACAAACCTGAAAAAGAAATACATGAAAACTTTTCAACTTTAAATAGTAGATTTAGGAATTCCGATGAAATAATATACAGTATAAGGTCTATTGAGCGTTATTTCCCAGAACATGGAGATATTTATATTGTAACAGATAATCAGAGGCATCCACTTATTAATGAAAATATGGTTAAGTATATTGATCATTCTGAAATATTAGATGTTTTGCCAACTTTCAGCTCAAAAAAAATAGAGTCTGGTATTTTTAAAATAAAAACACTTTCAGAAGATTTTTTATATTTTAATGATGATGTTTTTTTAGCGCCCCAATTTAATATAGATATGTTTATCAAAGATAAAAAGTATTTCGTTCAACTTGAGTCTGATAAAAATTTTCATTATATGACAAACGAAACCCTAATTAATTCAAATAATATTTTAAGTAAATATAGTGATTTTGATAAAATTAAAAATTATAGTGATAGAGCTTTTAAGCACAATCCAAAACTTATAAATAAAATTCTTTTTAAAAATTTCTGTGAAGAATTTAAATCAGCATATGAAATTGTCCAAGCAGAAGTATTTAGAAACAAAAATGCCCCATCATTATTGAGTGATACTTACCCTAGATGGTTGTTATATCATGAGTTAGCAATTGAAAATAATTTTAATTCAATGTATATAGAGGTTAAAAATCAAGATGGAGAGTTTAATGAATTAATAGAAAAGTTTAATTACCTATCATGTTTTTGCTTAAATGATATTGCTGATAATCATTTAGAATTAAATGAAAAAATTGATCAAATACAAAAAAATCTGTCAATTCTATTTCCAAAGAAGTCTAAATATGAAAAATAAAAATTAAATCTTCATTTTCACAGTCTTTGGCTTAGATGCTTTATTTTCCAAAGAAATAGAAAGAGCATATGCTTGAATAGAAGCATTAAACTCTGGACTTCCTTTTACTTTAGCAAACCAGCTTGGGTTGGTTTTAAAATAGTGAAGCAGTTCGTTTTGCTTACAATATTCGTATCCCTTATTCAACTTTTCAGTAAGCCTATTTTGTGCTTCCCATTTGGAAATAATCTGAGATTGATTGGGTTTCTTGCCGTTTCTACCCCAGGTGATAATGTAGCTTCCGTTATCTGGGATTGCCACCCAAAACTTATCTGAAGTCCCCTCTTGGCACTTCAAAAGAACATGTTCATCAGGTGAATAAAGTTGCCTAGAGCAATTCAAGAGTCCTTCGGGGATAAAATTATTTTCCATGTTCACCACTCCTTAGAAGATGGCTTAATTATAGCATATTTTTAAAGTTGTGTGTTTGTTATTGGAAGAGAAATGATTAATTTTTTGGATTGTTCTTTAAAAGACTTCTTGCTTTTTCTTAATGGAATGGAGAGCACATTTTCAGTATTTATATCAATAAAAACAAAATAGTTACTGGTATTAATGCCATGCTTTATTCCTTTTGATGTGTCATTATATCACAAACTATCTTTAAGTTTGTAATTATTGAAAACCTATAATACAATAAGAAAACTTTAAAGATTTTTAAATATGAGAACTGAAGAACAAATTAAAGAAAAGATAGAAAAAACTGAGCTAGTAATTTACCTAGATGAATGTGCCGCTGGTGTTTTGAGTGGCGATTTATTTGTTTGCGGTTTAGTGATTAAAAAAGAAGATTTAGCGAAACTATTTGGAGTTAATGATAGTAAAAAATTATCAGAAAAGAAAAGGGCAGAATTGTTTCCTAAAATTATTGAATTAGCTGTTGATTATGAATTAGTTCGCATGACTCCACAAGAAGTTGATACATTAAATGTGTTTCAAGCAAGAATGGAAGGTTTTAGAAGAGCTATTGAAATTTTATCTAAAAAAACTGGAGCTACTTATGCTATTATTGATGGAAATAAAAAGCCAGCTAATACTGCTGTAGAAACTGATGTATTGGTAAAAGCTGATGCAATATTACCAGGGGTTTCTTGTGCTAGTATTGTTGCAAAACATTCACATACACTTTATATTAATGAATTATGCAAAAATGAACTATACAAGAAATATAGATTTGAAAACCATAAGGGTTATGGAACAAAAGAACACTTAGAAAAATTGAAAGAGTATGGGCCAATTAAGGGATTTCATAGGTATTCGTATCAACCTGTTAAAGACAGTATTAAATAGTTAAGATTTAAGTTTAAAGTGAGAAATTATTTCAGGATTTTCTTCTAGTCTATTTCTAATGCACATAATTCTATCTGAAACTTTTTGTTTGTTTTGTAATTGAATTATTTCTTGCGAAACATTTTGCCAAGATTTAATAATGTCAAAAAATCTTTCTTTTTCATTTTTAGATAAACTTGGAGTAGTTAATCTGTCTGATAATTGCTCTAAGTTTCCTTGTATAGATTTTTCTAAAGTTCTAGCTAACATTTCTTTTTGAGTTGAATAATATAATTTATTCATTCTTACATCAAATTCTTCTGACCAGTTTTTAGAATTATTCATATTTAAGTAAAAAGTATTAAAGGCTAATACTTTACCAATAATCTCTTTTTCTTCTACATTATAAGATTTATTATCGAAATTAAATTTGGTTGATTTATTTTTTAATAGTTCTTCAATATCTTTTTTAAGCAATTCTTTATTTTGATAATCTTTTTCTTCAATCCAATTAAATAGTATTTCTTTAAATTCTTGTTTATAATCTTTTTTAGAATCAAAATTATTGAATGTTTTTTGTAAATACTTATTTTGTTGAATTTCTTCTTTAAATAATGATTTTAATTTTATTATATCAATCCAAGGAAAGTTTTCTTTTTTAAATTCAATTTTAGAAAAAATGGACATATCAAAATTATTAAATAATTCTTTTTGAGAAAATAATCTTTCTTCATAAAGTTGTTGAGATGTTTTACCTGTCAGCAATAAGCAAGTTGTGGTTTTATCAATAAAATGAACATATTCATGAATTAAAGGAAAAGTTGAATTTTCATCTTTCAAGCAAATAGTGTTGGAACAATAGTTATAATAGCCTTGGTTTTGAGGTTCTTCTTGAAAATTAACTTGAATGCTTAAAATATTGTTTCCTATTTTATAAGAGTCTTTAATGTTTAATTTTTTTGAATTTTTTCTAATTCTAATGTTGTTTTATTTAATAGTAAAATAGCTTTTTCATAATTTTCTTCAGGATTTAGATTGGGATTTAAAGTGTAATAGAATTCTTTTAGACCATATTTGTTAGCGACTTCTGTATATTTATCTTCTAACTCTTGCTTTTTTTCTGAAGTTATTTGTGGTTGTAATAATGATGTTTGTTGTAAGAACACATCAGCTTGTGTTCGTTGATATATAAGATTATTTAAAAAATCTAACCCTATTTTAGTTTGTATGATATTGTCTATTCGGTAATTTCTAATAATATTTTGCAACAATTCAGAAACAGAATAAATATTTGGTTTAATATTGTCATCAAAATACTTATTTAAAAAATCAAAATCTTGCTTAACAATAGGATGTTTACCTATTTTTTGATTAATTGTATATAAATTAATAATTTTTTGTTTTAAATAGTCAGGATAAGTCATAATAACCTCTATTTATATTATAACTTATAAACATAAAATATCAATTTATAAATATTTTACCCATTAATTGATATTTTGGTTTTAATATTTTGTTCAAAAAGTCAGCTAAAAATTTTAAGGCAGCTTCAAAGTTGGTATCAAAAGTTAAAAATGGAAAAATTTCATTCTTAACTTTTTCATTTTGGTTTATTTCAATTTTATCTTCATATAATTTAAAATGAATTTCTAGTTGTTGAATTTCTTGACTAAATTCAATACATTCAATAATTAATTTTAGATTGTCTTTATTAAAATTATAAATAACAATATTTTCAGTGCCCATTAGATTATCAAACAATCCAAAACCAAAAATTTCTTTATCTTTATGTTTATTATAAATTTCTTCAAGTTCAAATAGCTTTAAAAATTCTTGTTTAGTCATAATAATATCCTATAAAAAGCATAATAATTGAAAACTATAAATAAATCAAGTTGAAAGTTATAGAGAACATTATAGAGAACATTATGGAAAATTAAGGTCTTATATTAATTTTTTGAAATATTTTACTAAAAACAGTTTGTAGTGTGTTATTCATATTAGTAGTGACATATTTATCTATTTGATTAATTGGAACCCAAACATAACCTTCAACTTCTGGTGTCATTTTCTTAGTATATCTATTTTCAAAAAATGATTCACATTTCAAAGAGGTTAAATCAATATCATTTTTCTTAACATTAATGAAGAATAGGTGTAATTTTTTATTTTTAATGTAATCAAAAACCCCTAAATCTTTCAAAGATGCCTTATCTAAAACAATAGAGGTTTCTTCCATTGTTTCACGCACAGCACTATCAATAGGTTGTTCTCCATCATCAATTAATCCTTTAGGAATGTCATGTTGAGGTTGTCCTGTAACCTTACAAAGAAATATCTCATTGAACTCATTTAAAATGATAGTGCCAGCTGAGATTTTCATGACTATTCCTTAAATTGAAAGTTTAGATTTGATTTTGTTTTGATCTTTTAAGTCTAAATTCCATTTAGATTTATAGATGTTCAACATCACTTCTTTAGCAAGTTCATAATTAGCTTCTTGTGGAAGATTAGATTTCACCACTAGGTGGTTAACCTTTTCAGTTAAATCCTGACTCATCTTAAGAATTTCTTCATAAGAATATTCGCCATTACGGATACTAAGTAGAAAGTCTTTATCTTCACGATGAACAAATACCTTACCGTGTTCCAATACTTCACAACCAGTTTTAAGAAGTCTAATCAAATGCATGGCATGTTTGGTGTCATAACCATATTTGATTTCAAGTTCTGCTCGTTTTTCATTTCTGTTGTTTTTCCAAGTCCAGTAAGATTTCCAATTTTGGTGACTTGCCTTATAAGAAGCCTCATTGAACTTAACAATGATTTCAGGTTTGAGTTGTTTTTGATTAATAATAGAAACCTTTTCCTTTGGAATAGGGTTTGTTTTGCCTTTTTTATCAATCCAATTAGAAAACTCTTTGTCTGTATTTTTAAACAATCCAAAATGGTTATCCCCAAGATTGATGGCAAAGTAATCTTGTTGAGGAACTTGCTTGTTGTAAGACTTGTTTTCAGAATAATTCCAAACAACACTAAAAAACTCAATTTGCTGAGGTTCTTGTTCTGGTTGTGGGTTATTAATCCATTTGTTATGTCCTTTGATTCTACCAAGTTGTGATGTGGCATAGCCAACATAGCTGTCTTTGATTTTCTTGGTAAGGAATGTTTCTCTAAAAGACATCAAATATTTACCTTCTTCCGTTACAGAAAGAATGTTTTTATCTTCAGCCCAAAGAATTTCCAGGATATTTGGATTTTGTTCCAAAAGAAGTGGCATAAACTTAGAAAGTTCGTAAACAACTACATCATCTTTTTCGTATTGGAACTGCTCAATTTTTTCAAAAGGAAGAATAATTCTTTCCATTGAGTCAACAAAAATGCCACGCTCATCCCAATCGCTACTTGGAAGGTTGGTTCCATAAGCATGTGAGCCAGCCACCACTTTAATAATGGTGTTATCGGTTACAAATTTTTCATCTACATTAAACATTTTTGATTCCTTTTATATATTCTACATCAATCTAATGAGAACTCAATTTTTTGACTTTGCTTTAAGAGATATTATACATGAAAAAACAAGAATAAGATATGAAATACAAAACAGAAGAACAGGCAATGGAGCATGTAAGGTTAGGTGAAAGATTCATAAATAAAACTTTTGATTCCTTTCGTGATAACAAAAGAGTAGTCTTAGAAGCAGTTGGCATAAAAGGTTATGCTCTTAATGGTGCTTCAGACAAATTAAAAGATGATAAACAGGTTGTACTAAAGGCGGTAAAAAACTATGGATATGCTATTCAATTTGCTTCAGATAGATTAAAGGCAGATAAAGAAGTTGCTTATTGGGCATTGAAAGAAAATATTGGTTCTACAGCATTTTTTCATAAATCACTTCTTCAAGAAATTGGCGAATTAGACCCGATGAAATTTTTAGAATCTTTTATGCTTAGAAATAAATTAGAAAAATCATTAGAGACTAAACAAGACAATAAAGATAGAAACAAAAAAGCTTAAGTATTGTTTAATATTTTTTCAGCGACTTTATAACCCCACCAAGAAGCCTCTTCAAAAATAGAAATACTACTAATGTCAGAATGAGCAAAATAAATATCAAAAGATTCAAGTTTATTCATTTTTTCTAATAGTTCTTTCCTTCTTTTCCTAAAACCAACTTCTGGAAAGCTCATCGCATGCCCTCTAATATTAACTTCCACGGATTCAATTAAGTTAAATATTTTTTCTCCATAAGCTAATACTAAATCTTTACTGGCAAGTTCAAAATATTCTTCTTTAGACATTGTTAATAATTTTTTTCTTGTTTCTTTTATGTCGCCCCCAGGTAAGCAAAAATAAGTAGTAAGAACTTTGTTCTCCATGCTTCTATCTAGTCCTATGTTGTCTGATGCTATAAATCCTAAATGGTTAGAGTTTTTAATAACATTATCATAGGCTAAATCACAACCACCATAAATATCAGTTGGTAATTCTTTAAATAAAAAGTTAGAAACAATCCAAATAGATTGTTTAGGAATAAGCTCTTTAGGTATTATTGGTTCTTTAAATAAATAATTAACCACGTGCAGTGGTGTGGAAACAATAACATTTTTAAATATTATGTTTTTATACTGTCCATCATCTTGAAGTATTAATGCACTTTTATTCTTATTAAGATTTAAAACAGAACCTTCAATGATGCTTATTTTATCACTTACATAATCAAACATTTTCTTAGCTAAAAATGCGTTGCCATTTTCCCAAGTCAAAATGGTTTCTTTTTCCATGTTTTTACATTCACCAGTTCTACCGGCGAAATAATGTATTCCAGCCCAAGCAGATGTTTGCTCGATGCCAACCCCATAATCATCTTTACAACAGTAATCTAAATAAAGCAAAAGATTTTCATCTATGTAATTATTCTTATCCAACCAATTTTTAAAAGAAATTGAATCTAATTCAATCAAATCTTCAGATGATAATACTGATGGAATTGCAAATAATTTTTTATTGTCTTTACCTATTTTGTTTTTATAAGATTCTATTTCTTTATTAAATCTTTCAATATCAGGACTTATGTCGTGTATTCCTTCGTGCCAAATTTTATCAATTAAAACTCTTTCCATAGGAGAACTAACCAAATATTCATTGTTGTAAGTTGGAAGTTTTTTATCAGAATCTTTTGTTATAACATTAAAAAACTTTAATATTTCTTTAGTGTGTTTGGTTTCTTCATTTTGTATTGGTAAATAATGTGCCCCAGTTGGGTATAGTTTATTGTTAATTTGAGTGTCAGCACTATTGCCAAATTTTTCTGGTCCTAATACAAGAGTAATTTTGCCTTTATAGTTAGATGAGATTAATTTCCAAGCAGCAGTTAAAGCAGATATGCCAGAACCCACAATTAAAGTTTCAACTTTTTCAGTTGTAATTTCTGTAGGTAAAGAAGATTGTTTATAATCTCTTATTTTATGACCAGTTGCCATCCCTCTAAAGTTTAAATTGGTATTAATACTTTTAGCTTTTATATTTTGATAAAGCTCTTTTGCGCCTAAAGTTATAGGAATAACAGCAAGTAACTTTAAGAGATCTCTTCTGTTCATTATCTAGCCTCAGACCAATCTTTATTAAATCTTTCAACAAGGTGTTGGTTGTTTAAATTATTTGGTTCCAATTCTAATTTTTTCATATCTGGTGGAAATACAAATAAGTCTTTCATTGTTTGGTTGTTAATAAATTTGTAATTTGCATTTTCTTTAACTGTTGGAATTTTGTATTCTTTTTTAGAGGCCACAAAAAATCCCCAATCACCAAAGGATGGAACATATACATGATAAGGGATGACTTTGAATTTAGATGCTTTTAATGTGGAGTAAACAGTCCAATAAGCATTTGGTCCATAATAAGGAGAGGTTGCTTGAATTGAAATTAGACCATTTTCCGAAAGACTTCTATAAAGTAAATCATAAAATTTTGTTGTGTATAATTTTCCTAATGAGTAATTAGATGGGTCTGGGAAGTCAACAAAAATCAAATCAAAATAATCTTCATTTTTTTCAATCCAAAGAGAGGCATCTTTATTTATGATTTTAACCTTTGGGTGATTCAAAGAGTTTCCATTGACTTCTTTTAGCAGTTCATTTGTTTTAAATGAATCAGTCATTGCTGGATCTAAATCAACTAATGTAATTCTTTCAATATTTTCATTCTTAAGTAGCTGTTTAGCCGCTAATCCGTCACCACCACCTAAAATCAAAACATTTTTAGGGTTTGGGTGTGCCAATAAGGTTGGCAATACAAGTGCTTCGTGGTATCTGTGTTCATCTTTTGTAGAAAATTGTAGGTTGCCATTAATGTAAAGTCTAATATCTGATTTATATTTAGTGACTAATAATTTTTGATATTTAGTATGTTTAGCAAAAATAACTTCATCACCATATATTTTTTTCTCTGAATAATCTGTTATTTTTTCTGAATAAAGAAACAAACTAGATAATAAAACCACTGAGCCTAAAATAACAATATTTTTTATTTTTTTATTACTTGAATTATTTAAAATAAAATTAATACCTATAAAAGCAATTAATAGATTAGAAAATCCAAATATTATGGCAGTTTTTTGAATCCCCATATATGGCATAAAAATAATTGGAAATAGTAGGGAAACAGCTAAGGCACCTAAATAGTCCAAGCTCAAAACATTACTAATCATGCTTTTTAGTTCTTGCCCATTTTGAAATAGTATTCTCATAACGATAGGAATTTCCATTCCCACTAATGAGCCAATAACAAAAACAAGACTATATAGAGAAACTCTAAAAGAGAGAGGTAGATAGAAAAAAACCAACATTAAAATAAAGGCACTCAATCCACCTAATATTCCAATAGCAATTTCAATATTGATAAAATTATTTATTAAATTTTGATCTTTAATAAATTTAGAGATCCCGGCTCCTACACCCATTGCGAACAAGTAAACACCAATGATTGTAGAGAACTGAAGAATAGAGTCCCCCAAAAGGTAACTGCTTAATGCGCTCATTATCAATTCATATGCAATGCCACATGAAGCAACCACAAATACAGAGAAGATTAGGAGTGTTTTGTCTAATTTATTTTCAGTTTTATCCATTCGTTCATATTATAAATAAACTGTTTTGTTGTCAAACATTGAAATGCGGAAAACATTGACTTTATGTAAAAAAAGATAATAATAAAATGAATTTATTAAACTAGGATAAATATAATGGATACTGAAATTATTATCAAACATGCATGGAATATTAAAAATTATGTTTTTTATTTCATTGTAGGATTAATATTGTTCATAGGTTTTTTTAAAACATACCTATTTTTCACAACACATAATGAAATGGAATTAATAAAAAAAGGAAATACTGCTGTTGCTTGGGTTTTAGCAGGTACATTGATTGGATATGCTGTTAACTTGGCATTTGCTATTCTTTATTCATACAGTCCGCTACAGTTCTTTTTGTATGGAATATTTTCTGGAGCTTTACAATTATTAGCATATAAAATTGCAGAGAAGTTATTAAAGAATTTATATTCAGAAGTGAGCAACAACAATAACATTGCTGCGGGAATGTTATTTGGGGCATTAGCTGTTTGCTTAGGAGTTTTAAATGGGGCTAGTGCCTACTAAGGTTTGGTCAATTAACAATATTAGGAGAAAAAATGAGTATATTTAATTTTATTAAAAAGCAGTTTATTGATGTTATAGAAATGCCAGAAATGAATTCAGATCTTTTGGTTAAAAAATACCAGATGCAAGATCAGGAAATTCAATATGGAGCGCAGCTAGTAGTTCGTGAATCACAGATGGCTGTTTTTGTAAATGAGGGTAAAATAGCTGATGTGTTTGGTCCAGGCACATACAAATTAACCACCAATACGATACCACTCTTAACCAACTTGAAAAATTGGGATAAGTTGTTTCAATCACCATTTAAATCTGATGTTTATTTCTTAAATTCAAAAGTTCAAATTAATGCGGGGTGGGGAACTCCACAACCAGTAAGTATTAGAGATAAGGATTTTGGAATTATTAGAGTAAGGGCTTTTGGTCAGTATAACTATCAAATTGAAAATCCAACTGATTTCTTTAAGTCTATCAGTGGTGCAACAGACGAATACACTAAAGAGCAGCTAGAATCACAATTAAAAAATGTGGTGGTTTCTAGTTTTTCAAACTTTTTAGCACAATCTGGTGTTCCATTTTTAGATATGGCAGCAAACCAATCATTGTTGGCAGAAAAAATTAAAGAAAGTTTAGTTGAGTCATTTAAAAAGTATGGAGTAATGGTTCATGAGTTTTTGATTAATAATTTGAATTTACCAGAAGATATTCAAAAAGCATTTGACCAGAGAGCTTCTATGGGCATAGTTGGTGATTTAAGTAAATATACTCAATACCAAACTGCTACAAGCATCCCGTTGGCAGCTTCTAATGAGGGTGGTTTAGCAGGTGTTGGGGCAGCAATGGGCGTTGGTTTATCAATGGGACAAACAATGGCACAAGCTATGTCTCAGCAAGTCCAGCAACCACAACAAAATACAAATCAACAAGATGATGTAGAAGCAAAACTCTTAAAAGCAAAGGGAATGTTAGACAAAGGATTAATAACAGAAGAAGATTACAAAAAATTAAAAACTGATTTATTGTCTAAACTACTTTAATATAACATGAGTATTTTTCAAAAAATCAACTGTCACGGCTGTGGAGCACCAGTAGAGTTTAAAACAACTGCATCGTTGGTTGCTGTTTGCCCATACTGTTCAACAGTTGTTGGTAAAAGCCAAGAAGATATTGAGTCATATTCAAAAAAATCTTCGGTAGTTTCTGATTTCTCAAAAATTCAGATTGGAACAGTAGGTAGATTTAAGACCATGAGTTTTACTGTAATTGGTAGATTACAGATGAAATATTATTATGGATTTTGGAATGAATGGTTCATTGTTTTTGAAAATGGATTAACTGGTTGGTTATCTGATGTTTCAAACGAGTATTTAATAACTGTTGAATCAAATGAAGAAAATAAAGAATTATTAAATACATTTTGGGAATATCAATATGAAGATTTAGATTTTAAGAATTCTAATAGCACATCAATACCGCCAACTTTTGGTCAACTTAGGGTTGATAAAAACTATCGCATCGCCAATAAGAATTTTCTTTGCTATGACATATCTGTTGGAGAAATAGTTGGTGCCCAAGGTGAATTTAAATTTAACTTAAAAGATGGTGTTCAATTTAAAGCAGCAGACCTTAAAAGTGAAAAATCTTTTGTAACCTTAGATTATAGTGATAATAGTGAAAGCCCAATTGTTTATATTGGAGAAAGCTTAAATGATTCAGAATTGTTTTTTAGCAATACGAGAAGTATTGAAGAAATAAATAATTCAAGTGGTTCATATAAAGGCAAATTAACTAGCTTTAAATGTCCCAATTGCGGAAATGCGAATCCTAAAGTAAATGGAGTCAGCAATACTTTATTTTGTATATCTTGTGATTCAAAATTAGACATATCTTCAGAAACAACGGAAATACTTGTTAAGAGTGATTCGTTAAAAAGTGGAAATCAAAAAGAAGAATATGCTCCTACGTTAAAGTGTGGAAATAAGGGTGTCCTTAATGGAAAAAAATATTTAGTAATTGGGGTTATTCTAAAACAAAATTCTGAGTATCCGGAATATAAATGGGCTGAATATTTACTTTATTCAAGTGGTGGTTCTGGAAAATATTCTTGGTTAATTGAAGATCTACTAGATGTTAAGGCAGATTGGAAGTTTTCAGAGGTAGTATCTGAATTTCCAGTGGAGCATGATTCCATACTAAATGTAGGAATATCTGAATATCCTGGCGAAGTAAAAGCTTTAAGTTACAAGAATAAAGTTTATGTAATAAATGCTGAAGAGTCTGTATATAAGGCTGAAACATTGGCTGTTTGGGGTGCATTTAATTGGCAAATCAATATTGGTGATAAAGTAAATTGTGTAGATTATTTTGCAAGAGATGACAGTGGTGAAATACTAACTAAAGAAGAGATTAATACTCAAACACATAAGGAGCTTACTTATAGCTTTGCTACAAGCATACCTAATATTGAAATATTGTTAGCATTCAATGTTAAAAAATCCAATAAGGGCAAAGAACCTATTTTGGGAAATCATAGCTATAGCTTGTCGGTTAGTGATTTTATAACCAGTTTCTTTTTCGTTTCATTAATGGCATTTTTTATTTTGGGGCTTCTATCTTTTGGTGCTGTATTGTTAGGATTTAGTATTGCTTTATTATTTTGGTTTGTATCCAATAAGTGGGTGAATAAAAATAATAAATTTGATATGAAAAAATGGTTTTTAAGATCTGTTTTTACAGTGTTTTTAATAAGTTCAGCAACAATGTCAAACAATATCAGCAATACAGAAAATAAAAATCGTTCTTTTAGTTATGGAGGTAACTCTGGAATTGGTGGATATGGAGGCGGTTTTGGTGGTGGATTTGGAAGTGGACACAAGTAATGGATGCTAAACACTACTTATTAGATTTATATGATGTTAATACAGTATTATTAACTGATAAAGATTTGATTGAAAGTATTTTAAAAAAATCAGCTCAGTTGGCTAATGCTCATATCCTTCATTCTTATTTTCATAAATTTGGTGGTTATGGTGGTGTTACGGGTGTTTTGGCATTGGCTGAATCTCACATAAGCATTCATACTTGGCCAGAAAATAATTATGCTAGTGTTGATGTATTTATGTGCGGAGATTCAAAGCCATTAGAATCCTGTAGATTTATAATAAAAGAATTTGAAGTAGAAAATTACAAGTTAGAATTAATAGAAAGAGGGAAAAAATAAGGCTAGTTTAACTAGCCTTATTAAATTGAGAAGTTAAGGTTTAACTGCCTGTCCACATTTTATATTTACCGGGTTGCCCTTTAATAGGTTCAAATGACTCAATAAAAATGTGATGAGTATCTTCAGAACATTTGATCAGCTTATCGCCAATCTTCCAAAGTTCAAGCCAACTGACTTGCGTTGGGTTCTCAAATTTATGAACTTGAGTGGGTCCCCAGGACTCATAAATGATTTCTGTCATCTCTGGTGCCAGGTCATTCATATTGGTATGCTTAATTTCTGAAACAGACCAAACTGAACGAAGGTTATTGGCAGATGAGATTTCATCCAAGCCTTTTTGATTACTTTCCCAATCGCGTTCTTCTTGCTCAAGCTCATCTGCAATTGCTGAATGAGCAAGTTTATGAAGAGAATTAATCTTTTCACTGATTTGGGGATGAACAACCCCGTGAAGAGTTTGTTCAATACTAAAAAGTTCCTGCATGATTTTTTGAAGAGCTTGAACCTTGGGGTCAGTGTCGAATTTCATTGGTTTCTCCATTGGTGTTTAGATGTGTTAATTATACCATACTTTTTGATCTTGTGGTGATTTTACATAAGAAAAATAAGTTTTTTCTGCCGTAATAAGAATGATTTCTGTTTGCTTTTATATGCTAAAAAAATTATAATATATGTAGAGAGTTTTAAAATGAATTTTACCTTAGAAACAACTATAAAAGATATCAATTTACCTAAATATATAAAAGAGTTTTGGGATCGTGTTCTTTTGAATAAGGCAAATAGCTTAAGTACTTCTTATCGTGATTTTGTTTCAAGAAGTGATAAGAGAGTATTTCAACATATGGAAGAGAATGATTGGAGATTGTGGGAGATTTTCAACGAAGTGTCTTCTCTATACAGAAGAGAAGTAGAGGCAAATGAAAGAGAGAAAATTAAAGAATTTGTTTCTTTAGAAACATTAAAAATTTTAGAAAAAGAAAATATTACAATGACAAATGTTTTATTAGAAAATAATAAAAACGATCCTCTGAATGAGGGTGGTTGGAATTATCCCACTTTATTAAATTTATATTTGGCAGATTTAAAGCAAAAGAAGGAAAAAGTTCCATCTGTTATTTTAGAGTTAATGGTAAAAGAAATAGAAAAAGATAGAGCTATTTCAGGTTATAAAGTATTAGATGAAGAATTAAAAAACTTTATAGATTTAGTTAGTATTACTGAAAAAGAAATAACCTATGATTGGTTTAGTAAAAACCTTCAAATGATTTGTATGGTGAAAGATCAGCAAACAGACGAATTAGAAGACCATAAGAAGTATTTAAATTTTGATTCACAAAAGTTAGTTTTTAACTATATAAAAGATAATTTTCCATTAGAGTTAGAAAATGCGAAAGACTATTATCAATCATTATTCAGTGATAAATTCACAACTAAAGAATATTTCCAGGGTGAAATAGATATAAATCTATATGTTATATTAAATGAAAAGAATTTAAGTCAGAAAGATTTCTACCACTTAATTAATATCGCAGAAGTAACTATGAATAATATTCAGCAAGAGAGTTTTATGAGCTTAATTGGTGAACAATATAATATTGAAAAATTAGAAATTAAAAAAGGTTCAAAAAACTTATTAATTAGTTATTCATCTATAAATAAAAAAGATATAGCAGTTTTTGAAAAAGTAGCTATTAAATCTTTAAATGGTGTTTATAGTATTGCTGAAAAAATTCAAATTAGCTCAACAGAAACTGACCTCTTTTCAACAGATTCTGAAGTAATAACAAATTTAGATGTTAATTTAACAAGTAAGCAATATCTAAAAGAAAAATTATCTGATGAGTTGTCATTAAATTCATCACCCACAAAAAAAATGAAACTCTAAAAAAGTTCTTGCTCCTTTTATTTTTTGAGGTTATAATTACCCCATCTGTGCAATCTTGTTACAGAATTTAAGGAGTAAAAAATGAGTGATAAGAAAAACGATGCCTTTGGCGATAAAGTCAAGGCTTTTGAAAGTGCTAGTGCGAAGGTTGTTCTTGATGAAAGTCAGCCAATGTGTGTGAGGTTAGATGGTAAAGCTTTCCATACATTTACTCGTGGTCTTGCCCGTCCATATGATCAGCGTTTGTCTGATGCGATGGTAGCAACTATGAACTATCTTGTTGAAAAAACAGATGCTCGTCTTGGTTATACACAAAGTGATGAAATCACACTTGTCTATTTTAAAACAGCACCACATCAACAAACATATTTTGGTTCAAGAGTTCAAAAATTAACTTCTGTTTTGGCTAGTATGGCTACAGCTAAGTTCAACTCTGAAGTAACTAAAAATATTCCAGAAAAAGCAGATTTGTTTGCTTTCTTTGACTGTCGTGTTTGGAATGTCCCAACACTTCAAGATGCTGCTGATGTTTTTATTTGGAGGCAAGATGATGCTATCAAAAATGCTGTGAGCATGGCGGCTCATGCTAAGTTTTCAGATAAAAAGCTTCATGGAAAGAGTTCTAAAGAAAAAGTTGATATGCTTGCTGAAGTTGGTATTGATTGGCATTCTTACCCTGAATTTTTCAAATCAGGCACATATGCTATGAGAAAGCATAAGTTGGTTGCAATGCCTCCTGAGCTAAAAGATAAACCAGGAAACGATGGTAAAGAGCATTTTCTTCGTAGTTATGTAGACAACTTCCATTTGAAGCGTCTTCGTCATAACGAAAAAGTGGTTGAAACTTTATTCAATCCTGTGTTTGAAACACATAAGGAAGCTGTGGCTGAAAGAAATAGTCGCAAGAAACCATAAAAAAAGAGCCATTGGCTCTTTTTTTGTATCATATATTTTATATCTTATGTTTTTTTTGATTTTTTGTATTTTCAGTTAATAAAGTAGAAAGTTTTTTTTTCAGTCCATGTTTTTTAATTTCATTATTCTTTTCTGTAATGCTGATAGTTCTAAATTCCCAATACTCACGGAAAGCTAAACAAACTTTATCATAGATGTCTGTATTGTTTTCAAGCGAAATAATAAAGTTTATTTTTATTGGTGTTTTTTTAAACTGTGATTCTAAGCCATTAAGTTTAATGGTGTTTTCATGGGATATATCATTTAAGTCAACAACCATATAATGATCATCAATATGACAAAAATTCAAATTATTTAATTCAAGTAGTTGGAAGTTAAAACTACTACTAATAGATATAAGTTCTTTTTTTAATGTTTCTTTTGATTCATCAGTTTCTACAAAAAAGAAGTTGTAGCAAGATTTACCTATGGAAAAATCAAAGTTAACGAATAAATATTCGTTTAAAAAAAGTGGATTTTCAGAATTCATTTTTATTTATTTAGTTTGTTCATAAATATTATCTATTTTAAATCATTTAAAGCATAAAGCAATATTGAACTTTGATTATGAAAAATTATTGTTATAATAATTAATATGAAAAACTATAAAATTGATCCAAAGAAAAAATTTGAAGAATACGAAAAAGAATTGCAAGAAAATAAATTCTTTATGATGTCATACTTTTCTAAAGTAACATCATCAATAAAAGAGTATAAGTTCATACCTAAGGAATGTTTGGATGATAAATATTTTGTTTTTTCTTGTTTAGATAAAAATCCAGATATTTATTTATTAGCAGATAAAGTCCACAGTAATGATATGTTTCTCTACTTGAAGGATTTACATAGAAATACTTTTCTAAAATATGCCAGCAAAGAACAAATAGAAGATAAAAGTTTCTGCCTTAAGGCAATTGAAGAAACTCCTTTCAATTATCCTTATTTACCTCTTGATATGAGAGCAGATAAGGTGTTAATTAAAAGAATATTTACCAAACTGGTTCAGCCCCACGATGTAGCTTCAGCAATACCATCAAAGATAGTCAAAGATAAAGATTTTATGTTTGATTTAATGAAAGAAAATATTGGTGTTTTTTATGGTGTAAAAAGACATTACAAAAAAGACAGAGAAATAATGACTCATTTAGTATTGTCTAGATCTAGTTTGTTTTCTGAAGCTGATGATGAGTTAAAAGCTGACCCTATTTGGGTTAATGAAATATTAGCTAAGAAAAGACACTGGGAGAAAAATTATAATTACCATGCTTTAAGAGATTTTCGTATATCAGACATTATTTCAGAATTACCTAAAAATTTCTTTGAAGATGAAACATTTGTCCTTAATAATTTAAAAGAAATTACTGACGAATATAAAGGTCTTAAGAAAGAAATTAGAGCATGTGAAGTTCTTGTTAAGAGTTTGTACAGTAATCATTCAGTAGAAATATTGCCTAAAAAACTAGATTATCTAATGGATAAACACTTTATTAAAAAGATACCAATTGAAGATTTAAAAAACAAACTTTTAGAATTTGGAAACAGTAATGTTTTCTACAATAATGAAGAAGAAAAAATTGTAGATTTTAAAAAGTTTATAACAATAGCTGATTATTATTTCTTAGAAAAAACATTAGATTCAAATCAGGTAAAATCTGATATGAAGAAAATTAAAATTTAACACATTTTATTTGCTCAATTTAAAAATCAATGTTACAATTGACCCCAATAACTAGGAGTTTATATGAAAATGTCTGCAAAAAAAGTGCAAGAATTGCTTACCAAAATGCTTGAATTAGAAAAAGAACAGTCTCAATGGATTGATTCAGTTCCAGCCGCCATTCGTGATTCTTTTTTTGATAATCCATATACAAGTGGATTAAGAACTCAAGTAGATGCTTTGGTTGACTTTATTTTTGATACATGGGCAGAAGATGTAACATATTTCCTTTATGAGCCAGCCCCTCATAAAATCACCACACAAAAGAAAGCCTATGTAATTAATACTGTTGAAGAATATGTAGACTATATGGTTAATGAGGGTTTCTTAAAAGAAGATAGAAAATAATTCTGTACATCTGTATCTGATTAAGGTATAATTTACCTAAATATCAAGGAGTTTTAAATGCCTAGTTTTATCAAAGCCCCCGCAAAACATGTCCATGAACTTTGTGTTGATTATTTGGATAGGCAACAAGCCCATGTTTTGCAGATGCAAGAACCTTTAATCAAAAAAGCAATGAAGCCAAAATGGTTTGGTTTGGTTAAAGGTAAAACTCGTGAAGAGGCAACTGCTCATCTTGAAAACTGGGACTCCTTGTTTGGAAAGTATCATTTGGCTAAATTAAGCGGTTGTATCCAAGCCAGCCGTGCTGATGATTTGAGAAAACTTTGCCTTTTGAATATTGAAGGTGACGTCTTGGTTGATAATTTTGTCGCTGGATTTCTTCGTGTTGAAGGCAAGCGTGGTGAGTATCTTGACACAATCAAAAAAGAAATGTATATGAATATTTGATTATTAAATTTATTTATAATAAAATTACCGTAGGAACTAAGGTAAATGCCTGTGGAGGAAATATAAGACCCAAAACTTCAAAGTTGAATTAAACCAGGAAGTCTAAGGCTTTTTCCTATGAAGCAGGAATCCCTCTGTCTTTGGGTAAGGGGTAGTTCAAATTTAATATGATTTAAAGATAAAATAAAGATGTAATTTATGTCAAAATCAGATATGCTTGAAATTGATGGCGTTGTGATAGAGTGTTTACCTAGCACACGCTTTAAAGTTAAATTAGATAACGGTCATGTCATTATTGCTTATATGTCAGGCAAAATGGCTCAAAATATGATTCGTATTCTTCTTGGTGACAAAGTGAAGGTTGAAATGTCCCCATACGATTTAACTAAAGGAAGAATCAATTTCCGATACATAGAAAAGAAATCCTAAGATATTTTTTTCATGCTATAATGTAACCTCTAAACAAGAGGAAAATAACCCATGTATTTGTTTGTTTGTAGTGTTGCTAGACTTCGTAGTAGAACTGCTGAATTGCTTTGTTTATTCGGTGGTGTGGATGCTCGTTGTGCTGGAGTTTCTGATATGGCACATTACCCCATCAATGATAACCTTTTAAGAACTGCGGATATGGTTTTCTGTATGGAATATGAACATAAAAAAGCACTCCAGGAATATAGCCATTATGATCCTGCAAAAACATTCGTTTTAAATCTTGAAGATGATTACGAAAGACTAGAACCATCTCTAGTGAAACATTTGGTTCGTAAAATTGAAAATTTAAATCCAGAATTAGCAAAAAAAATGCAAAATGGATATGAGTTGCTTAAGGAAAACCCTAGTTTTCTTAAAGAATTAGGGACTTATGAAAGATAATTGTTTACTTTTGGTGCCATTTACTCTAAAATCCTAAAAAAAGGATATAATAAATGGAATCTGTTAAATGTGATGTATGTAACCAAATATTTACTGATTGTTTCAGTGCGGAGACAAATCAGGCTTATGGATGTGCATCAGATTTTTTTTCAAAAGAAAACTTATCTTATATCCTATCTAGCTACGGCTCATCTTTTGATACTACAAGGTTTGTAGTCAATAAAAATTCAAAAAATTATCATGCTCAAGGCACAGTCTGCGATTGTTGTATTGAAAAAATGATGAAATCAGAAGACATCAAGGAAGATACCTCTTTTAATTACTGGGCAAATATTAGCTAATAAGTTTTGATTTAGATTTTGTTTTGATATAATTAATTTAGGAATTAATTATGAAAAAATCTATAAAAATAAAATCAATAGAAGCATTTAAAGAGTTTGCTCAAAAGAATAGTTTTGGTGTATTTAATGATGCTTTTATGTCTATTAGGTATACAATAAGAAAACCCAAGCCAAATGAAAAAGGTGGCGAGTTCTATTTACAAGATATGATAGAGGCTGGTCCTGATAAAATTAGCAATATGAATCAATTTTTTCAGTTCATAAAATATTGTCTACATAATAACTATTCAGATGTTGCTTTGGCACAAATCATCAAGAAAAACCCTAGAAGTTCAAGTTATGAGTATAGCACTTATGTAAGTGATGCTTTAAGTGTATTAAAGCCATATAAGAAAACATTATTTGAATATGTTGCGAGAACAACATTTTTAGAGAATTCTTGGCACAGGTTAGATGCCATTTTTGAGGTGATAGATGACCAAGAAAGAAAAACAGCTATTTTTGAATCCATGATAAATACGAAGACTTTTCAAAACATTGACACTCAAAAAAGTATCTATCAATTACTAAACAATCATATCAAAGTAAAAGAAAATCTTTTAAAGCATTTTAATAAAATTTCAAAAGTAGATGAAAATGAAAATGTTTTTGAAGCAATAAAAGAGAAGGCTGCATTAACATTTGAATATAATCCAGAAAAAATTGCTAATGCCAATTTAAATGGAGAACTAACTGCTTTAATGTTGCTTAATAATATTAAAAGTTATGCATCAATGATAAAGAAAATAGATGATTTGGGCATTCAAACCATTTTAATTGAAGAAGAAAATAAGAAATATCCCCATAAAATGCATATTATTTGCGATAAAGAAATGGTTCAAATAAATAAAAGAATTTTTGATGATTTATTCAATATTGTAGCTCGTTTCAAAACAAGAGAGCAGAGTGAAGAGTTTAATAAAAATATAGATGTTTTTGTAAAAGAAAAAAAAGCAGAAGTTTTAAGAGAAACACTACAATCTACTTTGTCTGATGGTATAATTAAAAAAACAAAAGTGAAGATTTAAATGAATTATTCAAATTATCAAATTAGTGAGATTAGAAATTTAGAAGATAAGTCTTTACTTTTTGAAACTGTTCAATGGATAGACTCTAAGGGTGATAAAGCTTATTGGAAAGATATTTTTGAAGCAAGTAGCTTGTTTTTCTCTTGCAACGGTAATTCTCAATTAATGAAAAAATATCCTTCAGAAGAAGATTTGAAATTACTTGTTCGTGATTACAACTTTGATATTAATTACATAGATCGTGGTGGGAATAATTTATTAATGTATGTATTAGCTACAAGAAACCGTCCTTCATCATCTGAATATCCTATTTTTGATAGTTGGATGGATTATTTGATAACAGAAACAGATGACTTGTTTTTATCAAATAGAGGAAATGAAAATTTATTGTTTAGCTTTACTTCCATTCATACTTGTGGGGTTAATGGAAAACATTTCTTTAAGTTTTTGGAAAAAGTATACAATACAAAATTAGATTTAAATAATACTACTGTGTCAGTAAAAGAAGGTTTTGATTTTAATCAAAAAACCACTTTGGGTCGTAATGTATTATTTTACTGTTTAATGAATGGTGCTCCAAAAGAAGTAATGGAGTTTCATTTAGATCATGGTGTAAAGATAGATGTGGTAGATGAAGATGGATATAATCTATTATATTTTATGGATAAGTATAGTCTAAAAGGTGTTTATGGTGACTTTGCGGAGAAGTTATTCAGTAAAACATTTGAATCTTTGGAAAATCCATTTAGTAAAAACAAATATGGTGAATCATTTATTGAACAGTTAATGTCTTTTGTTAAAGATGAAAAGGTTCATAGAGAAAATAAAGAAAGATATATTGAATGGTTAAAGTTATCATTTAAAAAGATATCTCAAAATGAGTTTAGTATTAATGAAAAAACAATGGAATCATTAGGTGAATTCTTTGATTTGGAGCCATCTCATGAAATTCAAAATGAGTTTAAAAAAGCAAAAACTACTTTTCATGCAAATTTATTAAATACAACTCTTTCTCAAGATTCAAATAAGAAAAAGAAAAAAGCTAAGATTTAAAGTATTCGCCACCCGTTGGGTAATTTTTTAGCATTGGATTTGCTAAGATATTCATTACGTAAACTATTAACATTTTTAATAACATTTTCAAAGGAGTAGTCTTCATGGAAAAGTTTTGTAGGTTTTATGTTATCTTTTACAGTAGTATAAATATGTTTATTTAAATCATTCATTGTGTTTTTATATAAATCAATTTCTGATTTATATTTATCTGTATTTAACTGCATATATTCATAAACATATTCAGCAGATGCTTTTAATGAAGGAGCATCTTCAATATTTTTAACAACCATTGGCTCTTTTAATAATTTTCCTGCTAATTCAGTAACTAAATTGGGGCCAAAATTTTTTGGTGAATGTTCATATCCAGGATCTAAGTCAGCCAAGTTTTTATCTTTAATATATAATAGTCTACCAACCTCTGCCGCCACCGAACCAAATAATGCTTTTTCATGGAATGTAGCATCTCTCATAAATGGTTTTTCATAGAATGTTAAGGCAGCACCTTTATTGGCAAGCTCTAATGCAAAATTTTTAATTTCATTTGGATCAGTCATTTTGTGAACTTTATTGAGGTTTTCGGGTTTTAAAAGTTCCTCTAAAGCATGATGAGAAAAATGAGAATCTAATTTTGTTTGAATATAGGTATCTTTTCTTTGAACTTTAATCGCTTCTATAGTATCTAATACATTATCGTTTTTAATACCATATTCTTTAAGTAGTGTGATGCTCGCTGAAACATCAGCAAAACCTTCATTTACAACTTCAGAATAATTTGAAGCAAGCTCAATTCCTGATAAATCTCTAAGTCCTTGTAGAACATAGTTTGAATTATTTGATGTTTTAAATTGAATGGGGTTATCAAAATTAGAAAACTCACAATGATTGTGTTCATGAAGAACAATAAATTCTCTTAACATTTTTTGCTGTGTATCATTTTTAGCATATGTTAATAAGTTTAGCTCTTGATCAACACCAATACTTGGAGTCTGCCCTTTCTCATTAAAATTTACTTCAACAAAACATTGCCCTAATTTCCTATAAAAATAGTTGTTATAAAGTTCTTTGGATTCACCTTGGGTAATGTTTACTTTAATATTTGCTTTTTCAGAGAGTGTCCCTTTTTCGTATTGTTTTGAAATTATAGGATTAAGCTCTTGTAAAAAATAATTCGATATTTTAGCTATCTTCGCTTTTTGTAATTGGACTTCTTCATGAGTTAGAATTTTAACTTCAGATGTAAATACACTATCTATTACCGTTATCTCATTTTGTGTTGATTGAGAAAAAGCCGCAGTGCTTGTGGCTAATGTTACGGCTCCAACAACTAAAAATTTAGAAAACTTACTCATTTATAACTCCATTAATTTAATTATACTAAATGAGTTTCAAAAAACAATGTTACTTTTTTGCTAATAGATTTTGAAGTTTGTCCCACAATAAAATTCTAGACTTCACACTGGAAATAGATGCCTTTAACATTTCTATGTAAAGTTTTTTATCATTTTCTAAAACTGTTTCTATAAGTTTTTCAGAAGCGGGTCCATGTTCTTCCGCATCTAATTCAATGTGTCTTACTAAATAGTAGTGAAACATTGGGGCTTTCTTTTGATCAATAGCCCATTGCTCTAAAAGTGAAGAAAACATTGGAGGAATGACATTTTCTCTTCCGTTAAAGAAGCTTCCTAAGTTTTCACTTAAGGTGCCTCTCATTGCTATATTTAAAGTATGTCTTACGAATTCTTGAACGGGTTGTGGAGTAATATTTAATGCTTCTTCAAGTTTGTTTTGTTTTAATAGATTCACAAAAAGTTCAATATTTGAAGTGTCAGCTTTGATTTCTTTCATAGCTTGAATATATAACTCAAAATGAGAAGCATGATTGCCATTAGGAAGTGAATCAGATTCTTCACCTAGCACTATAGAATTAATTAAATGGGCAGCGTTTCCATTCTTGATTGGTTTCCAAGGAACACTTGTGGAGCATATTTCATTCTGAAGTCTTTTTAATAAAGACATAAAATCCCATACACAATAAACATGTTGTTGCATAAATATTTGTAAATCTTCCATTGTTTTTAAAGACTTAAAAATAGGATGATGAGTTAAATCAAATTTTGCTTCTTTTAGTGATATCTCTAAAAATCTGATTTCAACATCAAGTTCTCTTTGCTCTAAATTTTTAATTAAGGTTTGTATGTCAGCAATATTTTGCTTGTCTTGTTGTAGCTTAGATAAAAAGGATTGTTCTTTTTCTATTATCTGATTTTCTCTAAAATCAATCGCTGCTTGTCTTGATTTAATTTCGTCTAGATTCATATTTTTTACTCCTTGATTTTCATTATTATTGTGTATTTCTTTTTTGTTTCTGTCGTCTTTTAATCTTAAAAATATTTTTGGGTCAAATTTAAATTGGTGTTTTTTAAGAACATCAAAATAAATGAACAGCCAAATCGCTAAGCCTAATAAATTCAAACCATAATAAAAGACATATATTCTGTTTTGTAGTGGTTCATTAATATATTCAACTGTTGTATTGTTAATAACAAATTTAACACTGCCTAAAAAGTCTCCAACATGATAAATTAAAAAGTATGGTTTAAATGTGAAAGCATATTCTAAAATGTCGTTTGTCGTAAAGAAAACATATGTAATGTAGTGTATTTTATAATTAAAGAAAGCATAGGTTGCTATAATAAAATACATGAAAAGGATCATAGATATATTAATCCATCTGATGCTTTTTTGAGTAATCCATTTATAACAAACATAAGCCAAACCTAAATAAATAGGAGTGATAAAAAATAAGTTGATATCTAACCCCATATAATTAATAAATGTAATTAAGCCAGCAAAAATATACACTTGATAAATTTGTAGTTCTTCTTCAAATTTAAAAAAATAAGCTACCCTAAATACGAAAGCTGGAATAAGCCATATGAAAAATGTATTTAATATTGAAAAGATAGATATTAATTGAGGAATAATGCTTGGTTCAGAATACATCTCAAACATGTTTACCTCCAATATTCTTCTTGCTGTGTAGTGTAATTAGATATAAAAATAGTCCTATATATAATATATGATATAGTATGAAGAAAAAGTTAAAGATGTAATTCATTTTATGATTTTTAAATGTTCTATTAAAATCAATCATTGCATAAACAGAGCCATCTTTTAATTCACGAAGATATAAAACACTATGCCTTAATAAGTCTTCATCTTTTTCTCTAGCATTTCCAATAACTGGAGATATTTCAGAATACCATACCGTTTTCTTTTCAGCATTTAATCCATCAAAATTGAAGTTATAAGAAATCTGAACCCAATCGTGAAACCTCTCAATTTCATTATATTTTACGGGGGGTTTATCTTTCCAACCTTGATAAAATATTTGATCTATTTTACCAATCGCAGAATTGTAAAATTCTTTTTTATTCTTGGATGTGGCTACCTGTTCTTTAAAAGTGGGACTTTTATAATAAGAAACAGCAGTTTTAAGATCTGGAAACCACTTAAGTTCCTTAATATTAAAAGTATCTCTTTGGTTTTGAGCTTCATAAATTTCTGTAGCACTATGAGTATACTTAATAAGAGCTTGCATATATTGATAATTGCTACCAACAAATGTGAAATGAGTAAATACAAACACAAAAGGAAACAGCACAAGATAAAGTCCTAACCCCATAAATATCAGTTGCTTTTCTACTTTATTATCAAAGTCTGTTTTCTTTTTAATGAACCATTGCCCATATGTCATCATCATTACGCCAATATAGGTTCCCAATGCAATACCCCAAGACAAGTTACCATCATTAACAGAAGCATTAATAAAGCGTATTTTAAATATATCGTTAATAAGTTTGTCACCTAAAAATTGATTTATTTGGAATGCTAATTGTCCATTATAGAGATTTAAAAATATAAGAAAATTAGAAAGAGTTAAAGCAAGTGCTAAAGGTAAAACAAAAAGTTTTCTTTTGAATAAAAAGAATAAAACCCCAAAACAAACACCGTTAACAATTAATGCTATAAAAACAAGAGATATTACTCTGGGTAAAAATTTTACAGAATTGAGGTCATAATCAAGTAAAAAAGATGCTTGTATTATTACTTGAAGAAATAAAAAAATAATTAAAGCTTTTTGTTTAATGTTTGTGATCATAAATCTTAATACAATTATTCATTATTTTTTACACAATAATTATACTAAGTCAAATAGATAGGTATTTTAATGTAAGAAACTCCGTTATCTTCTTTAGGTAGATTTCCCCCTGCTCTAATATTAAATTGAATAGATGGAAGTATAAGATTTGGCATCTCTAATGTGGAATCTCTTTTAGTCCTCATGTCAACAAACATTTCTTTAGTGATAAACTTTTTTAAATGAATATTGGTGTCCTTTTGTTGTTTGACTGTAGACATAAATTGATAATCTCTGTCTTTGGGATAGTCGTGACATAAGAATAATCTAGTGTTGTCGCCAAAAGCAAAAAGCTTTTGTACTGAATCGTACAGTGTATTTGCATCCCCACCAGGAAAATCACAACGTGCCGAACCAACATCGGGCATAAATAATGTGTCTCCAATAAAAATATTTTCTCCAATCCTAAAGCTACAACAAGCAGGTGTGTGTCCGGGGGTGGAAATGACTTCAATTTCTAAATCTCCAGCCATCAGTATTTCACCGTCTTTTAGAAGTTTATCAAAATAATAGTTTTCTGAATTAACATCTTTAATGTTAAAAATTTTAGAGAAAGTATCTTGAACAATACGAATATTTTCACCAATACAAACATCAGAACCTAAGGTTGATTTTAAAAACTGTGCTGAAGAAAGATGATCAGCATGAGCATGGGTTTCAAGAATCCAATCAATTTTTAGACTGTTTTGTAAACAAAAATCTAATATGTTTTGTGATGATTTAGTTGATGTTTTTCCTGATTTATGGTCATAGTCTAAAACAGGATCAATAATTACACCAATTTTTGAAAGTTCCGAATAGACAACATATGTAAATGTGCTAGTTCCTTCGTGAAAGAACTGTTTAATTTTAGTATTTTTATTTTTTGTGTTCATAAATTTTCTAATTTTTAGTGATTATAGTTTTTATGGAAAAAATGTCAAAAGCCAATATTGGTAGGTTTATTATGGGTTGTTTTTTTCTCTTGTTCAATTTTATTTTCTTTAAGATAAAATTTCATTGTTACCTCTTTTTTACTATCAATCCAATTGTATCTATCAATAAACCCTTTCATTTGCCAATAATTATTAATATGGTCAATGTGTTTTTGAACATCTTTATCGTTCATGTTTTGCAATAAGTAATCAGATATCTCTTTTTGAACCTTAAATAATGGCATAAAAATTTCTATATGTTGCTTGTTGGTGAATACACAACCTTTTGAATTAAAGCTGGCTAGCTCAAATTTGGATTTTAATTCTTTTTTGGATACCAGAGTATGTAGGTATTGTTGATTCAAAAGTACTCTTTCTTTTGAATTCATTTGCTTGTGTTTATACTGCTGTTTATTAATATTATTAACAATCTCTTGAACTTCTGATTCTGTATATGGCGAAGGCTGGTTATAAATAATTGATTTTATAACTCTATGAACAACTAAATCACAATATCTGCGAATTGGTGAAGTGAAGTGAGTATAGGTTTCTTCTTGTAATCCCCAATGTCCTTCATTACTTGTTTCGTATGAAGCCGGCATTGGTTTTTCAAATTCAACTTTAGTTGCTTGGTTTCTAAAGATTCCAATATTTGGTGCCTTTTCTCTCAGAATGTTGGCCGCCGCAATATTGGCAGAAAGCATACAGTTTTCTACAATAGATTGGCTAATAGAGCGATTTTCTTCTTTTAGTTCTAGGTGATCAATTTTACCATCATCTCCAAGAACATAATCGGGCATCTTTAAAAACCAATAATCTCGTTCCAATTCTTCTTTTTTAAGAAAATCTGTAAGTTCTTTTAGATTGTTAAGTTGTTCATTAAGATTTTCTGGTATCCTTGAGCCAATTGGTTGGACACTTTTACCATCAAAATAAAAGGATGATTGTGTTGTTGTTCCAGCAAAAATTGAATCTACATCTTCATAAGGTGTTTTGTATGAAACTTTAATAGTAGCTTCATAAAATGAATATGATTTTTGAATGCCCTTATTATCAAATATCATTTCGCAAACAAAAGCATTTTTATCTTCACCAATATTTAAAGAGCAAATATCTTCAGAAATTTTTTCATGAAACATTGATAGTTTTTCAAACTCTAAATAAAAGGTGGTAGCATTTTGTTTGGCAAATAGGTCTTCTTTTGAATTCTTGGAAATGGAAGCATCAACATTAGCGATTGCTACTAAGAGTTTATACCCACCATTTATTTTCTCAATAGAGATAGCATCATCAATATCTTTAGTTGTATTTCCATCAATAGTGATAAATTCATTTGATAGTTTTTTAAACTTATTTTTATTTTTAGAAATAGAGATGTTATGGCTAGGAGATTCTACTTCAGCCAATATTTTAACAATAGAGCCTTCAATTCCTTTATCAGAAATATTGCCAATTTTAGTTAAAAGTTTGAAGATTCCATTGTCTAAAAGTAATTCTACAATGTCTCCATCGTTAATATTAGCTAAAGATTCCATTTGAAAATCATTGCTTAATTTAAGTTTAGAATAGTAATTATTATTAATGTTTACCCAAGTTCTGTGTTTCTTTGAAGCAAGGATTTTTATTGGCTTATGTTGTTTTGTGTTAAGAATATAAAAAAACTTATTTTCAGCATCATTAAGTTCAACATAAGAACACTCTGCTCCTAGTTCAGCATCTTTTTTGTTGCCAATAGGTGTGATTTTTTCTGGAACATCAAAGCAAACTCCAAAAGAATTAGTTTTGTCTTGTTCTTCAATCCAAACTAGTCCTGTAATGTTTGAATGGATGAAACCATGCTTTACATTAAGGTTTTTAGTTAAATAAAACATTCTATCATGCGAAATTACTGTTTTATCGTCTGTTAATTGTTTTAGGGCAAGTAAAATATCATTATTATCAAATGACTGTTTTTGAGCTAGGTCAAAAATTTTAGTTGCTGGCAGTTCGTTTTGTTTTAGTTGTTTAGCAATGAACTGAGAAATTGCTTTTATTTTTTCTGTATTTTGCATAAAATTAATTTTAACATATAAAAAAATTAATTCATAGTAGTTTAATTTAAATAGTTTGACATTTATTCATAATTGTCTAAAAATAGAGTTTTAATAGAGATAAAAAATGAATTACAAAGGTTTGAGTTTGTTTGCAAATGTGGGAATAGCGGAAACATATCTTAAAAAATTAGGATACCCTATTGTATTGGCTAATGAATTATTAGAAGAAAGAGCAAAGTTTTATAAGCATTTACACGGTCACGATGTAATAGCTGGCGATATTACAAATAAAGAAATATTTAAAAACATTATAGCTAGTGCTAAAGAGAAAAATGTAAATTTTATTATGGCTACTCCACCTTGCCAAGGAATGAGTGTGGCAGGTCAAATGAAAGAAGATGACCCGAGAAACTCATTGATTATTAAAGCAATGGAAGCCTTCAAGGAATTGAAGCCTGAATTCATGTTAATTGAGAATGTTCCTCAAATGTTTAGAACATCAATTTTGGTAAAAGGAAAGTCAGTAAATATTAAGGACTATATTCAAGATATCGCTAATAAAATGGGATATAAGGTAAAGTTTGATATTTTTGATGCTGCTGATTACGGAACACCACAAAACAGAAAACGTTCATTTACTAGAATTTATAAAGATAATTACGAATGGAGTGAGCCAAAAAAACAAAAGTGGATAACTGTTAAAGAATCAATTGGCGATTTGCCTTCTTTGGAATCTGGAGAAAAATCTGATTTTCATAAGTTTCACTATGCTAAAAAACACAATGAAAACCATATATTATGGATGAGGCATACCCCAACAGGTAAAACAGCACATGAAAATAAGGTTTATTTTCCACAAAAAGATGGGAGAAAAATAAAAGGTTTTTCCACAACTTATAAAAGAATTGCTTGGGATAAACCTGCACCAACTATAACAATGGCTAACGGTAGTGTTTCTTCACAAAACAATGTGCATCCAGGTAGACCAACAAAAAATGGTATTTATTCTGATGCGAGAGTTTTAACATTGCTAGAAATCATAAGATTAACAGGATTGCCAGATAATTGGAATCCACCAGAGTGGGCAACTGATAACATTATTAGACATGTCATTGGTGAAGCTATTCCTCCAAAATTAGTAGAGGCAATTTTTAGAGGTTTAAAATGCCAATAACCCATAAAAAAACTCCTAAAGTAAAGAAAATAATATCAAAAATATTGCCTGGCTTTATAACCAATGAAAAACATGTTCAGCACATTGGCGATATAAAAGAAGCTTTTTTAGTTGAAAAATTAGAATTTATAAAAGAAAAAGAAGAGGCTAAAATTCTTTCTAAGAAATTAGAATTTGAAAGATATATTAATAATTTATTGATATATGTAGATAAAGAAGGAAAGATTATATTAGCATTTGGTAGTAAACTATTAAATGAAGATAGAAAAGATATATCTTTAGAGTGCGTTGATTTATTCACAAATGAAGGCTTTATTCCAAATGGAAAACTGATTTTGTACTCAGAAAAAAAATTAGAAGCTTTATTAAAGTTAACACAACAAGATAGAGTTTTATTGTTTTTTTGGTGCGAACACAAAGGTGATTGCGAAATACCTGAAACTCAAATTATTTCAAAAGAAAATATCCTAAAAAAGATTGAAGAGATTAAGATTTAATATTTCTTCTTAACTTTTTCTTAACTGTTTTTGTTACAACATTTTTCCTTAATAGTTTTTTTATCTTTTTATTAGTATGCTCTGGTCTTGTTTCAATATCCATCACAGAAGAGTGAATTTGCTCTTCAATATTCTTTAATTTTTCATAGCTTTCTTTAATTGGTTGACTATAAGAGTTAAACTCAGAACTAACATTGTGAGCCATTGTTTTAATTTTAGCCACAAATCGCCCAATATTACGAGCCGTTTCTGTTGCTTTTTGTGGTCCTAATACAAGAAGCATAACAACAAGAATAACGGCTAGTTCCCCAAAAGAAATGTCAAACATTATTCACCTAATTTAGCCTTTAAAGTGTTAACAACTATTTTATCAACATATTGGCTAACAATATTTTCCCAACCAACATATCCCACCAATCCTTTAACAATAGAAGAACTAACCTCTGTGAGATTCGTAGGTGTCACAAAATAAACTGTTTCAATTTCGGGAGCCATTTTAGAGTTAACGATTTGAATTTGTCTTTCATATTCAAAATCCTTACCATCTCGTAATCCTCTGATTAAATGAGTTGCTTTTAATTCTCTAGCCTTATTAACAAGAAGTTCATTGTCTAATCTAATAATTTCAATTCGGTCAAAATCATCTATATCTATATTGTTTCGTAAACTTTCCTTAACTAAAAGCATCCTCTCTTCGTTTGAAAAATAATATTTCTTGCTTGGATTAATTCCAACAGCTACATATAGCTTATCAACAAGTTTTATAGATTTTTGAATCATCCATATATGACCAAAAGTAATTGGGTCAAAGCTTCCTGCAAAAACACCTATTGTTTTCATATGTTGTTCCTTAATTTTAAAATTAGTTGTTTAATTAAATCTTTAGCAATTTGGTTTCTATTTGAAAACATATCAGATTGATAAATGTCTTGTTCTAAAAATGAAGATAAAACCTTGGTTCTACCTTGTTGGTATTGTTCATCAGAAAAATTCATCCATTCTTTTCTTATGCCTTCCTCATATAAATCAATATTAACTTCATCTGAGAGGATAAACATATCTAAATCAAGGAAAATTTTAAAATGATTTTCTCCATGTTCAGAGGATGAGATAAATTCATTTATCTTGTGTTGCTTTGTGGCTAAAATCATATCAGCCGCCAATGTCACATAACTTCTTGAACCACTAAAAGAAGTCTTAAGAAGATCATATTCTCTAAAGCTTTCAAATAGAAACTTTACACTATCATGCTCATTTTCGGCATCCAAAGAAAATTTCATTTTCACATCATGGTAAAAAATAGCCAATAAAATTGCTCTTTTCCATAAAGTTGTAAAAATATTGCCTTGAGCATAAGATTGAAATAAATTTAATAAATAAATTAAATGTGCATGATTATGATAAAACCTATCTAATCTAATATATTCTTTAATCAAATTATTAAAAAGAATAGGTGGTAGCTCAGAAAAATGTTTTCTCCATTGCTCTTTAAGAAAGTTTATTTCTTGAACAAATTGTTTGGTTTTTTGATAATTTAAGTTATCAGCAAAAAACTTTGCCTTTTGTTCTAAGTCTTCAAGGTTCCCATTATTTAAAACAATATAATCAGCGCAAATAGATTTAACTTTTTTACTGAGTTGATTCTTGTTGATAAGAGAAGCACGGTCAACACCATCTCTGTTTAAAACATTTTCTTCAAAATTGTCAGACTCTACAGAAATTACAACATCATCTTTAGAGAAAATTTTTGGAGATTCAAAAAAAGTGCTTGCTTCAATAATTAAGGTTTTTTCAGTGGTTGGTAGATTTATGTGTTGCCAAACTTTTTTCTCAACATAAAAAAGTGCCATTTGATCAGAAAAAAGAAGGTTCTTATCCTTTGGAACATCAATATTATGTTCTTGAACAATTTGTTTACCTTGGCTATCAAGATCTAATAGTTGAAAATGATTAGGATCTAAATGCTTCATCAAAAGTTTTGAAAAACTTGATTTGCCAGAGCCTACAGTGCCAGTAATAAAGATGTTCATGATCTGCCCTTTAACTTTGTAGATTATATCACAAAATAAGGTTTTTTTTCAAGAGCGTAGTATTTAGACAACAAAAAATTTATCTATTAGTTCCAAATTTATCGTAATACCATTCTATATGATTTTTGTATACTTTTGAACCCGTGTGCTTTGGAATGTTTTTGTTTTTAGTGTAAACCAATTCATAAATGGGTTTACCTTGAAATGTTGGTCTTGTTTTGAGCCAAGCATATTGCCTGATTCCATTGTTTGTATATGTTCCATAGTATACATATGAGTATATTGGAAAGTATCTGTTTTTATAAACTATGCCAGTATTAAAATCAACATTAGTATAATCCATTATCTCTAAATTGTTTGTATTGAACACATATGCTTTTTGTAAAGAAGGCTCCATATAAAATTTAGTGTCTAACCATTGTTGGAAATTCTTATAAGTTTTGCCATTATATGTAGGTATGTTTGGAGTAGAAGTTTCAATTCTGCCGTGTATTCTAGTTCCATCACTTCTAATTTTAGTATTGTCTTCCCATAAATAATAAGTAGAACCATCTCTAGATATATTGCCCAAGTAATCATATGCATAAATTGGATTAATTGGAAAAGGTGTTTTCTCATTGGTAATGGGGTCATAGTGAGAAAAATCAATAATTTGTCTATAATTTGCTATTTTTTTTGCTATCTTTTGATCAACACCCTCAAAAAATGTTCTAGCTTGACTGTCATTTGAGTTGTCTTCAAAGAATAGATTTTGTGAAAAAGAATTTCCAGAAAATAATAAAGCTAACAATAAAAAATATTTCATAATTGTTTTAATTTATCAAAAAAAAACGGTTTTTCAATATCTATGTGGTATAATATAAAAAAAGGAGTTGATATGTACGATGTAAAAAATGTAGTTGATTTTGCTGATCTTTGTATGTTTGCTGAATCAGAAAAAATTGCTTTTTATAACGAAGCCCACGATCTTTTATATAAAGATGCTTATCCTTCTCCAGAGTCTAATTTTAGAGAAGTCTATTTGTCAGAAATGAAATATTTAGAAGAAGGAAAAGTTAAAGAAATTCTTGAAAAATTTATGAAAACAGAAAAAGTGACTTATATAACGGTGGCAAAATGATAGAAATCAAATCAGCATCAAATTTAGCTATTGATATTGCGATAGCAAAATTAGATCAAAAAAATGATGGTCTTTTTTTTGGTTTAATTGATGGTGTTTTTTGTGGATACTTTTTTGAAAAAGAAAAAGTTTTTCCTGCTGTCTTTATGGTTGGACCAGGTTGGTCATCACAACAAAAAGTCAAGAAGAATCCTAATTTTAATTATGCGACTACATACTGTCCCACATATGATTGGTCGCAAGCAAAACAAATTTTAATAGCCAACAAAGTTGGTTTTGGATTTGATGAATTGAAAGGTAAATGGCTTTCATCAGTTCATAAAATAGAAGGTGATGAGCCTATAGTAGTTGCTTTAAAGGATATACTTAAGACAAAACACGGTGATTTTTTAGAGTTAGACGAAGAAACAGAAAAATATATTCAGTCAGTAGAAGTAAAAACTTGAACAGAAACTTCTATTCTGTCATAAAGTTCATCTTGGAAATTACTTAGATAGTAATCAACTCCAACTACAACACATCTTGATTTTGCTATTCTAACAGTTTCATGACTTCTTGGAACATGTGCTCCAACATCAATCATTTTAGTTGCGATGATTTCTTTGGTATCAAAATCTTTAAATATTAGTTTCATAGTTTCTCCTTAAAAGAGATTATGAGCATTTTTAGATTTTTGTAAAGATATGCTGATTAATATATAAATGAAAAAACACAGAAATCATTGATATAACAACGATTTACCCTATTATATTTTAGGTTTTTTAGGTTTATTTTCTGATACAGATAGATTCAATTGTAGAAAATCATTTTGTAATTTAGTTTCCATCATTTTAAAATTAACTGCTGTATTTTGATTGGTTCTTATGGGGTCTAATTGTTTAATAATTTGAGGAATAAGCTGTTTGTGTACTAATGAACTATGAAGATATACTTCCTTTGAGGGATTTCTTCCTCCTAAACTTTCTTTTGTTTTACCAGCCATTAACCACTTTTCATTAGAACTTTTAGTTGGGTAGTGGTCAAAAATGTTTGAAATAATTTGAGAAACATCACTGTAAGATGAACTATTACAATTAAAATAAACATTATTACCTAAATATTCTAAAACATCAGATGCTTCAAGAGTGGCAAAAGAATAATGCACTTCAAGGTTATTAGATTTAATAACTTTAATCATATCTTCTTGTTTATCTGTTTTAGCTGATGTGAAAGATATCTGAATTGAGTGGGTCAAGAAATCTAATGTGTTTTCTTTGGCATCTAATAGTTTTATTGTAAAAATAAATCTTGGATGTTCTTCGTAAGCTTCGTGTGTAATTTTAGAAGAGAAAAATAATTGATTATTAAGAGGGTCAATTAATTTACGAATAGTTTTTTTATAATTAACTATTTCATCTGCTTCTGCTTGCTTGAGTTGTTTTAATAATTCTTGGCTGTTCTTCATAGTTTTATTTTAGTGGTTTGTTTTTTATCTATTGGAAGCTCATAGTCATCTAATGAAACATCTTTTGCTTTAATTGGCTTTACAGATTTAATTAATTTATTATTAAAAATAACAACTACAGTTTCGTCTCTGCCAGAAAATCTATCTACTGTAGAGTAGTCTATTCCTTGTTCAACCAAGAACCTATTAAGATTAACTGTTTTTTCACCAATTACCGCATCGTGGTTAATCATTAAATTTAAAAATACATTAGCATCTAAATGTTCAGTCTGACCCATTCTTTTCATATTGAAATGAATATCTTCTAATATAAGGTTTCTTTTACTCTTTGTTACATTTTTTTGAATGAAGTTTAATGCTTCTTCTATTTTGATGGTTACATCGTTAATGCTTGTTCCTAACTCAAAATGAACCATATAGGTTTTACCACCACCTTTGGCATATTTATATGCTGTTTCGTAGTGTGTTGTAAGGTATAGTCCTGGACCATACTCCCATCTGCCTTTTGTTGCTTTTTTAGGTTCATTATAATCAGACTCTAAATTTCTACCGCCGTGCCAAAGTTTCATTATTTATTCCTTTTATATATTTTAGCAAACAAGAAAAATAAATCAAAAATAAGTATAAGCGATCAATTGACACTCTATAAAGGTTTGTATATAAAAGTTTAACTTTTGATTGGATTTAATATGAAAAAGATTATATTAACATTATTGAGCTTACATTTTATTGCTCCAGCTTTTGCTGCAAAAGAAGCGGTTTATATTCAAGAGTTGCCCCAAGAAGTTAGTGCCCATTTAGATCTTTTGACATCGGGTGCTTTAAGTAAAATAGTTTTAAATAGATTGTGTGAAAGAAAATCTGAATCTGAATCATATAAGGAAGTTGGAACTAAAATGAATGAAATTCTAGAAGAAAAAGTTCCTCAATATTACAAAAAAGTGGCGATTAAATATGTTGAAGATGCCATTCAAACAAAAACCAGAGCTTTCAAACAGGTTTATGCTGACAAAGGTTGTCATGATTTGGAAAATTTAAAAGGTATCGCCTGGCATGCAGGGTTTAAAAATTAATTACATTTTGAGTTTTTTTGCTTTTTTTGATTCGTAATATTCATCAACCAAATTATTTACTATATTATAGCTGTTAACAGCTACAGCAATAGCACTAGAGAGTCCAAAACCTACACCAGCCGTAACTAAAAATCCTTGGTCTAGTGCTTCCATTTGATTTGGAATTACTCCCTTAACAATCATTGCTGTACCAATAGCAACCCCAATCGCAGATATTCCTAGTGCTACAAATGATTCTTTAGTATTTTCTTTTTTTGCTTTCATATTTATATTTTAAATCTTTATTTCGCAAAAACAAGTTTTATGATATAATTTTAAAAACTTTGGAGTTTCACAATGGGTAAATATCTTGGAAAAGTGGATATGGCAGCAGCCAAAAAAGAAGAAGAAATTTTCAATTCTAGATTGAAAAGAGGTGCTATTGAAAAGCCAGAAACAATTAAGAAAACATACCATGTTGTTTGTGGTTGTGGTGTTCTAGGTTGTATATTTATGGCACACATTCGTAGTGAACCATTAGAGTTGAAATAATGGAGATTTGAAATGTCATACCATATTATTAAAAAATTGAACTATAAAGTTGAGACAGAAGAAAAGAAAAAAATTGTTGACTGTATCGCTCAACAAATAGAAGATAGGATGTCTGCTTTAAATAAGAAAAAAGAAACGAAATCTCCCAAATATGTGTTTTCCATTGGTGGTGATGGCACAATGATGCACAGCATGCACGAATATATCAAACAAAAATCTATTATTGTTGGCATCCATGCTGGAAATGTTGGTTTCCTAACCCCATTTGAGCAAGACGATATTAATTCAATTATTGAGCTTATTGATAATCCAAAGGCAAGAATTGAACAAAGAAGTATTCTTACTTATGAGTCAGCTAGACATAAAAAAGAATTGTGTATCAATGAGTTTGCCATCACTGCTATGGGTCCAAATGATATGTTAGATTTCTCTGTTGAGATTGAACATAGGGGCTTAGTGTCACGAGCAGGAAACTATAAGGCTAATGCTGTTTTGGTGTCTGGTCCTTGTGGTTCTACTGCTTATAATATGAATGCTGGTGGTGCTATTGTTGACCCAAGTGTGAAGTGTATGCAATTTTTAATGATTGCTCCAACCACATTGGGAGCAAGACCTATTATTATTGGTAAGAACTCAACTATTCATCTTACCGTAAAGCGCAAAGCCAAAGTTTTCTCAGATGGTATCTTAATTGAAGAGTTAAACCCTGAAGATAAATTTTCTATGACTTTAATGCCAAGAGAGGCAAATCTCTTAGTTCCTAATGATTGGAATTTTTACAGTGTATTAAGTAAAAAACTTATGTGGAACAATGGTAGAGAAGTTTAATTCTGTGCTATAATTAACCATCGTAAACAACATAGAGGCATTCCAAATGACTATTCCTTATGAACGCGCTCGTGCTATTCGGCAAACTGAAGAATTTCTTAAAGAATTGCTTAGTGTACAAAAGACTCCTAGGGTTCCTAAAAAAATCCGTGATCAAGCAAGGCATTTACTGAGGCATTACCCTGGACTCCATGATTTGAAAATGATTGAAGCAGAGTGGAAAAGCGATTTCATTGAGTGTCCTGTTGCCACTAAGGATAGTCTCTTTGGTGAATTGAAATAATTATAGAGAGTAGTATTTATAAGGAGGATGTTTTAGATTCTCCTTAAATCTCTTGTTTTCTTCGTAACAATTACCCTTTTCCCACAAAAGAAATCTACCTTCAATTTGTTTTTTAGAAAGTTCTGGATTTTTCTGATGTAATTCTTTTAGGAATAATGTAGCATCTGATTCATAGTGTGGTTTTGAGAAAAAATTTTTAAACATAAATAAACCTCCATTATATTTTCATTTTTTTCTTAACTTCAACAACAGGTTTTTCAGTATCAACCTTTTTTATCATTTCGTTATAAGAAATGAAAGATTTTAAAAAGCTATGATAGTTTTGATTAACCTCTTTTTGTTCAAAAAACTTCTTAACTTTTACAGGTATATTATCAAAGTTTGGATTCTTGTCTAGTTTATCGGCTAAAGCTAAAGAAAAATCTTTATCATAATACATAGGTTCTGGAATATAGACTCTCAAATCTACACCAAAATCTAAAAGTTTGATACAGTTATTTTTGTTAAAAAGAAAATTGCCACATTGTCTTAAATCTATATTTTCACCTATATTTTCAAGAAAAGAAAACACAACTTTTGGATTGCTCTTTAAGTCTGGATTGATTCCTGAAAACATACTTGGGGCATCTATTTCATAGCTATACTTAAAAGACTTGGTGAAAATATCTATGAGTTCATCTTCATTCTTTATTTTTTTAAGTCTCTTAATGGCATCATCACGCCACGCACTCCAAGAATCTGTTTTATAAAAAGAGTATTCTAATTTTTGATATTTATTTTTATATTCTTCATGAAATTCTTTTGGAATATCTAACTCGGATGGTTTAGATAAATTTTTCTTGGTTTCAATCATATACATTTCAAGAAATGATTGTTCTTGTTGAGTTAGGTTTTCTTTAAATAAAGAGTGACGAATAAAACTGAAATGTATTTTATTCTTTTGAATATGTAATTCCTCAGTTAAGAAAATCAAGAAATCCATATTTTTAAACATAGAATTAAATAGTTTACTTTCATATAAATTTGAGTTTTTTCTAAGACATTCTTTTTTAAATTCATCATCAAAAATAGCAGATTCTTTACGATAAAAATTTTCAATTAAACCCTCAAATTTATGAGTTGATAAATCTCTAGCAACTTCTAAAATAAACTCTTTATCTAATTTTGGAGCAGTTTCTTCATATTTTAAAAATCTAGATTTAAGGCTATGCCAATCCATTGTATATGCCACTCTTTTAAGGATTTCCATATCTTTAAATGATGATAGCGGTATTTTGAAAAGTTCAGAATCCATAATCCACTTTTCTGAACCCCTGCGATCTGCTTCGCAAGCATCTAGGTAGGCAAAAATAATTTTTTTATCTTTTTTATGTTCTTCGTTTAAGTTAGAATAAATATTTCTAATGTTAAAATCACTAGAACTCCAACTGCTATAACTTTTTATAGTTCCATCTGTTAGTGCTTGAACCACTTTAGGGTGATTGTATAGTTCTTTAATGTAGTCAATACCATTGGTAGAGTGTTTTGATCTGTATGTGTTGTTTTCAGAGTAAAGTAATTTCACCCATTTCATATTGCCTGCTTCTACATCTTTAAAAATAAGTGCTTTAATTTCTGGAGACGAAAAATCAATAAAATTTTCACCTTTACCAAAAAGTTCAAAGAATGCTACAGATAATTGTGGGTGGTTAAATATTTCTTCTTTGAATTTAATGTCTGAAGATATATCTTTGGGTATTTGCTGAAAGATTTCTGATATTTTATGAAGTTCTTTATTTATTTCATTATTGTCTTTTTTATAACTTGTATTAATACATTCAATCAAAGATTTTAAATAGAATGACTTATCTTTTTCTATATCTTGCTCTCCATGAACCCAAGCAAAGAAGTTGTCTACAACTATTTGGTCTTCAAAGCTTATATCTTTAAGTTGTGTGGATGATTGAAATGAAGTTGTTTTCTTTTCAGTAGCAATTAACTTTTTTGTTTTTATAAATTGTAAGCCTGTGGTGTTCTCTTTGATTTGTACGAAAACATTAGGTTTCTTAAGATATTGAATGGCGATGAAATGCTCTAGTCCTTGCTGTATTATTTGAGCAGGATTATCTTTTTCTAAGTCTAATTCTATATATTGGTTTTTATCTTCAAAATTAATAATATATAAGGCTAAGTTATTATAAAAATTAGTTTCAGTATTATCGGATTTGGTAAACAATTGATTGCTTGGTTGAGAGATAAGTTTATTTAATTTGGGAATGTCTAATATAAAATTAGTTTCATTAATTTCAATAGTATCTTTTGTTGGGTCAAAAAGCTTTAATAAATCTTTTGTTTTTATTTCTGTAATCATGGTTTTTTTCCTTATGTATTAATTTTATAGGAATAAAAATAATATTCAATAAAGTTGAATTATTTTTTATATACAATAAAATATAAAAATATGTAAAAGGAATTGTTATGAGTTTTGTAGATAGATTAAAGTCAGTTAATAAAGAAATATTGGCAGTAAATGAAGATTCTTTTGATAAATTTACCCAATTATTTACTGATAACAATCTAAAAGATGAAAGATTGGAGCATTATACAAAATACAAAGAGTTAATGGGGAAGGAAAGTTTAGCAGAAGCTAAACATGAACTGTTAAGAAATATATTTGGAGATTATGTAAAAACATCGCTACAGCAAGCAAACACATATGCTATAGATAAAAATGAAGAAGGTGCTGCTTCTTTAGTAAATCAAATAGAAAAATTAAGAAATATTTTTAAAGACCATGACATTGTAGACTATAAAGAATTCATTGTTCAATCAGAGCCAAATATCAATGATGCAGAAGTAGAATTACTGTTTTTAAAACCATTATTAAATAAAAATGAATTACAAAGATTAACTGATGCCTTCATAAAAGCATTGGGCAAAAAATCTGAAGTAGATACTTTTGATGATTTCCAACAAAAATTCTTCACTCACCCATTAGTATCTTGTTTGGATGCTTATAAAGATTCTTCTGATATTAAAGAAGCAATTGAAGATGGAAATATAGAGTTGTTCAATTATGCTGAACTAGTAAAATTAATGATTAATCTAAGAGAGAAAGTAAATGCTGAAGAGTATCAGGGTTTTATTACTTTCATGATAAAGGAAGATTTAACAAAAGGTTTTGGCAATATATTAAAGTCTAGAACATATGAGCCTAAATACTTCAAAGATGTATTGAATAGCATAGCATTAGGTAATAATTTAAATAACAATGAAGTTGAAGCATTGGTTAAAGAAATTAAAACCAATCATACAAAGAATTTAAGGTTAGAAAAAGGTGAATTAAAGATGAGTAATTCATCTATTCATTCATTAAATGACTATGGCTTTCCTGTTACTGAAAGAGGATTTAACTTCTTTTTCCACGGACATGCCACAGAAAATCACGGCGAAAAGCAGGCTGATCAGCAAGCTAATACTGGTTTAAACTTAGATTATGATAAAAAGTTTGAAAAGAATTTAGGTTTAACTGTAACTAAATTAACTGTTTTAAAGAACAGTCATCATAGAGATTTTTTAAGAAGAGAAGAATTAGATCGTGATTTAAATGTAACAAAAACTGAAGAAGTGTTAATGTCTAATTTGGTGTTTGATGCTTCTTATTTTTCTCGTTTAGCAACTAAAGCAGATAGAGATTCAGAGAATGGTAAAAATGTCTTAGAAGAACTTAAGACAAGTAACATCCTTTCTACTAATCATTTAATTGTGAAGTCAGATATAGAAAGATCTCAAAAAATTATTCTTAATAAAATAGGAAAATCAGATTTTGAATTAATTTGCGAAAAGAAAAATGCTTATATGAATGTGTTTATGAAAAATGAAGCATTTGTATCTAATGTGTTAACCGCAGCATCTACTAATAATTATTTAGTTAATGAGTTATTGGGTTCTCCCATAGTTAATTTTATGAAACACTGTCTCTATATTGAAAGAGAAGCTAATATTAAGTTATTTACAAATGATGAAATTGCTTTTGTAGATAAAATAATGAAATTAGAAAACAGAAATGTAAGTTTATCTGATGAAAAAAGACCTATTAAAGATCTATTGAAATACAGAAAATCAAATGAGATGGCAGATGTAAATGTTGAATCATTTAATTATCTTAAAGTAATGGCTGAGGCAGATAAAGAAAAGAAAATTACGGTAGAAGTTCCTGTAAAAAAAGTAGAACACACCAAAGTATTAAAGACTGTTCATTTAAGCGATGCTTTATATTTCTTAGATAAGAATCCATTAACTGCTAAGGAAAACACCAAAGCACAAAAAACTAAAGCAGCAAAATCATTGATGAAAAACATTAATGATTCTGTAGATGATTTATTATTATACAGATCAGATAAAGTTAAAGTAATGGGTGAAACAATAGAAAAAATTGGTTCAAGACTAATTTTAGGTAAAGAGTATGAGTTCGCAGCTAGTGACTGGAGTCAGTCTCGTTATACTGAAGAGTATAAAACCTTGGCATTTCTACTGAAAGATAAAGATAAGACAGAAGAGCAAGTGCTTAATGATAGATTAGTTCTAAGAGCATTAGTTGAGGTTGCTGAATTATCTGGTGGTTCACTAAAATGTCATAATGTTAAAGATTTGAAGTCAAAACTAAAAATCTAATCTAGACAAATTTTTAATCTTTCTTTAATATACTGAGATATAAATAAGGATTTAAATGAACTTTCAATTTAAAACTGGAGCCTTTTTAGGCTCTATACTATTAATACAGCTAGAGTATATGTTTACAATACTCGTCATTATAGCAATAGGCTTATTTGGAGAGGCAATAGGGTTAGAATTTTTTAAAACACTTGGATTAATTGTAGGTATAGCCCTATTTTTAATATTCTTGATAGGTCATGTAAAAACATCAGTTGCTGTTTTAAGAGATTTTACAGATCCAACAGAGGTAGAAAAAGACCCTGATGCCCCTAAAACTTTCCAAGAAGCTTTGAATATTTCTGAAAACCCTATAACAAAAGGTGTTATTTGGAGATTTAAAAGAGAAGTGGATTTCATTAAAGAAATAGCAAACTTGAATTTTAAATACAAAGATTAAGGCAAAATTATGAATCATAAAATTAACGAATTAATAGACTTGGCAACTGAAGATGAAAAGTTTAACGAAGAGAAGTTTGTTCAATTGGTTGTGGAAAGATGCTCTGAAATTTTGAATAAGAAAGCATTATCTTTCTATGACCCAAACAATAAAGACCATATTAAAAAGCAATCTTGGGATAGAAGTGTTTCTTGGGCTATACGAGATGCTAGTGAGGAAATAAAGCAAGAGTTTGGTGTAGACTGACCAAAAAATATGTTATAATTAGCCCCATATGGGGCTTTTTTCATTGGAGATAAATATGGAACGACTTATTATTGAAATTCAAGAAGGTGATGGCTATACATATTCTTGCACCAATAGTGTGCCAGTAGTTTTTAGCTCCAAAGAGGAGTTCATTATTGAACTTGAAGATACCGTTATGAAGGCTCTTTCTGATTACAAAGAGTTGGAAGAAAAGTATGAGAAAGCACAACAAAAATTTAGAGATTCTCTAAAGAATGTTGAAAAACAATCAATTTCTAGATTTGCTAAAGAAAAGTTGGCAAATAAAGAAAATTTGAGTGCTACAGCAGAACTTCATAAGGTATCAAGTGATTTATATCTCAAAATGAGAGATGTAACCAATATTAATATTGGAGGTCAATCCTTTAATATTGAAAATTTTTTGGTAAACTTAAAAGAAGGAGAGTTTATTTCTCCTGTTGTTTACACATTGGATGAGTTTTTTGCCTCAGTAGAAAAATATGTATGAAATTTTAAAAAATAAATACCCTAAACTTTTCAGTAAAGAGATTCGTGCTTCTGATGTAATTTTTCTTTGTCGTGATTGTTTAAGAGGTAAATATGAAGAAGCAATTGAAGAAGAATTGTTGACTCTCATTAAAGAAAAAGACTGGCCTTGGTATGCAAGAGATATTGATCATAATGTGATATTAACATATCCAATTTTCAATGGTTCTAAAAAAATTGTTGATTACCTCATCACATCAAAAAAATACGATTTAAATGAATATAATCCAAGTTTGGCAAGGTCTTTGTGTGCCTCAATATCTTTAAAGGGTGCTGATATATTAGATTATTTATTAACGAAAGAAATACACCTTAAGTATAGAAATGATTTAATTGTTAAATCTCTTGTTATGGCAAGTCAGGTAAAAGACGAAGAAAATGTTGAAAAATATTTAAAGTATGTAGATAAGTTAATCAATAATGTTGATTTTAAGGAAGTAATTAAGGGGATTATTCATCCTAGCAAACCCGAAGTTTTTAATTACTTTTTAATGAATCATCCATTACCAAATAATAGAAAGATTGTGGTCGTGAAAGAAATCCAACAAGAATGTTCTAATTTTGGATTAACTGAAAACTCTGTAAGTAATAAAAATAAATTAATTGAAAAATTTGAAATGCTAACTCAATTAGAAAAAATGCATATCAATGTGGGAACTAAAAAAGTAAAGAAGATTTAAAATGTATAATTCAGAAGAAGAAGAAAAAATAACAGATATATTTTATTGGGAAAATAAAATGAAAGTCGTTGAAGAAGCAATGACTTTATTTAATAGCAAAATTAAAAATAAACAATCAAAAAAGATTAAGAAAACATATGATTATAAAGTGTTTGAATATGCTCCCAAAGAAATACTGTCAAATGAAGATTTGATGATTGATGCCATTAATAGAGGGTTTACTTATTTCTTTTTATTGCCTGAAGAATTACAAAACAATAAAGAATTTAATATTAGATATTTAAAAGAAGTTAATTACTCATATTATTACAATATATCTTCAAAAATGTTAGAAAATGAAGAGGTAATGATAGTTGCTCTTAAAAAACATGCTGATGCATTTACCAAAATAAATGATTATTATAATTTAAGAGAAATATACCTTAATGAAGAAAAGGTTATTGAATTTTTAGATATTAATCCAAAAATTGTTCAGTTCTTAGATAATGATTGGAAAAGCAAGGAAAAGATTGCTAGAAAAGCGATAGATTTGGATATAAATAATGTAAAGTATTTAACCAGAAAAACTTGTCGTAAAATATTTAATGAAATTACGAAAGTAGATGAGTTGTTGAATTTAAAAACTAACTTGGGTGAAGATAATTTTGAAAAAATAAACTCCAAGTTTTTTAAAGATAAGAACTTTTTAATGAAGTATTTACCAAATTCCCCCCAAATTATTAAGTTTGTCCCAGAAAAACTCAAACATGATATGGATATCTTAAAATTGGCAGCCCCAGCTTGGAATTTTTTAGATGAAGTTGAAGATAAGTATAAAAAAGATATTGAATTAATGACATCATATTTAAAACATAATCCATTTTATTATCAAAAGGTAAGTGAATATTTAGATGTGAAGCCTATTATGGTTTCTTTAATTAAAAAACAACACTATCCTTATAGTTATCTAAAAGAAGAAGATAAAAAAGATCCTGATTATATTTATGCAGTATTAGAGCATGAAAGTTTTTATGAAAAGCCAGATATGGTTAATCATTCATACTATGCTCCTTATAAAAGGTCTTCTATTTTAAAAATACTGCCTAAAGAGATTCAAATAGAGTTATTCGCAGAAGCTACTGAAAGATACCCTGATTTAAATATTATGAGGGCAACCAAACAACTCAGTGAAGAAGAAGCTAATGGAAAGATTTTAAAGTATGCTAGAGATAAGTATTTAGATATTTATTTGAGAAAGCATTTAAATAATCCAGAAAATAATAAAAAGAAGTTAAAATTATAAATTGAGCCGTTCTTTTTTATTTTTATAACGGGGAATAGGCACTATATTCCAAGATATAAAGAATAGAATTTAACATGTATTTATATATTAAGATTAATCAAAAAAATGCCTTGAAAGGTAAAGTTTACCCTAAAGGA